>Ga0182024_10005573_pt1 | contig 28168 bp, 27 predicted proteins | sample P32metaG_FD_120480 | JGI IMG/M metagenome (GOLD analysis project Ga0182024, IMG submission 120480) | Permafrost microbial communities from Stordalen Mire, Sweden - P3-2 metaG (Illumina Assembly) | ecosystem: Environmental > Terrestrial > Soil > Wetlands > Permafrost | place: Sweden: Stordalen...
CCGTCGCTGTCGGTGTAGCCTTCGACGCGTAGGCGCCATCTCGGGTTGGCGCGTAAGACTTGGGCGATCTGCGCGATCGTGGCCTCGGATTGCGGCTGGATGTGCGCGCTGTCGACGTCGAAGTGAATGCCGTAGATGCGCACGCGCCGCTGCTGCATGAACGCCTTGGCAAGCGCAACCGACCCGTCAATCGAAATCGTCGTCTGAGCACGAGCGCGGCCCCCACCGTCAGCGGTCACGGTAAAGGCGTGCACGCCGCTCCAGCCCTTCGGCAGCGCGATGGTGACGAGGATTGGAACGGGCTTGCCGGCTGCAACCTCGAGCTGGTGCGGCGACACGATCGCGCGATAGCGCGCATCGCCGGAAATCGTGAGCGCGACGGCGCGCCTGGCACCGCTCTTATCCGCGTACACCAGCGATAGTTCGGCTCGCAAAACTGCCGGAACGGTCGCGGGCATCCTGCGATCGATGGATGGATAGAGGGTTAGCGCCGAGGCGACGCGCGCATTACATGGCAGCTCGGTCTGGACAGGCAGGGCGTATTCGTAGCGTGTAACCGCCATTGCCGGGGCGACTCGGTTAGCGAGATCGTCGTGATCGAAGCCGTTGTAGATGATGAGACCGCGTCCGTACCGCGCGTACGCGTGCACCCATCCCGTCGCACCGACCACGTTGACGGCAAAGAGATGCCCGCACCAATGCAAATCGTCGGTCTGCATGATGTCCGCGTCACCGAGCTGTTGATTTTGGGCGGCCACGTAGGCTCGCGTATCAAGGAAGTGGGTGGGATCGCTCGCGCCGGCTCCGAGCGCCGATGGGTCGGCGATCGAAAGCACGTGGCCGCGCGCCCCGAACGCGCCGGTGGCGGCGGTCTTGAACGGATACGGGACGAACGCATAATCAGACGACGAGCAGGCGTCGGCATCGCGTATCACCAGCTTGTGCCCGGCTGCGATCCAATCGAGCAAGAGCCGTTGTTGTGCGGGACTGAGATCCTGCGCCGCCGTGCAGTCATCGTCCAAGATGGCGAATGCCGCCCGGTTCAATCGCGACGGATTCAGTTCCATCACGAACGCGCGATAAAAGCGATAACCCGGCGTAAAGGCGGGGTCGATTTCCGGCGGAGTACGGCTTCCGTCGCGCACGAGCGCCAGGGCGGCCGGGCCACGTCCGGCGAACGTATCACGGCATCCTGCGACGGGTTTGTCGCTACGAATCAGGATGATGTTGCGACTCTCGGCTCGCCCCACCAGCAAACTTCCATCGCCCGCGAGCCGCAACTGCTCGCCGTCGGGTCCGATCGCGTCGCCGTTCGAGATGTCGCCGCGCCACGGCGTCTCGGTGACATCGGTGGTGCAGAAGAACTCGACGAGCCGCCCGTCTTGCACGAGTGTCTCTCGTGGAAGCCCGCCGGCATCGCGCGGCGGGCGATCGGGAATCGAGCCCTTTACCGAACCGAACATCGCACCGCCCGCGGCATCCGCCGAGTCAGGCGATATCCACCATCCCGCAAGCGAGCCGTTCTCGGGAGCGCCCGCCGTTCCGTATGCGGCGATGCGCTCGATAAAGATCTGGTTTCCAGGTTGGCGGTCGATGGTGAATCGTAAGTAGCGAGCATCGAGGGCGACGTCGAGCGTCTTTTCAGTTTCCGATACGTCGCTCGTCACCGTAATCGTGCCGGCATCGCGCAGCGCGTCCGGCGACGTGCCGGCCGCAACTCGGATCGTCACCGGGACCTTGGTTCGAACGCTTACGCCGACTCTATCGATGCGTGCGACCGAAGGAAGCTCGTACTCGAACTCGACGGGACGATTGAATCCGGGGTCGACGAGGAAACCGTTGTCGACAAGCGGTGCTGCTCCCGGTGAGTTGCTTCCGAGCGTCCAACGCCGAATGATCGCTCCGTTGGACACGGTCAAGAGATTCGGATCTTGCGTCGGGCTGGGTGCCGCTGCCGGGCTCGCCGACGGCGAGGTCGTTGAGATCGTTGGAGTAGGGCTTGCCGGAGGCGGGCTCACCGAGGGTGTGGACGAGGCGGCCGGGCTTTGTGGTGCGCTCGCTTCGACCGTTGCGGTGGGAATGGCAACGGCTACCGCAGAGGCGATCGGCCCCGGGCGCGGTGCCGTAAACCGCAGCACTGCAATAGCGATGAGCACGATCGCTACGATTGCTGTGGCAACAACCAAGCGCACGCGCATGACGCTAGCATACTACTTAGCGTTTACTACGTGAACTAACTGAGCGTTCGGTTGTGCGCCGCGCGAGCCTTGGGCGGCTAGTTTTCGAGCTTCGGCTCGCTGCGCGGAAGCGAGAAGGCAATCAGCGCTCGCACTGGAGAGAGTCCGCGGCTGACGACGGCATACGGCGTGACGATCAAGCCCAGCTCTTGCAAGCGTGAGGCGGCCGCAAGCAGCTCGTTGCCGCTGGTGACGACGTCCTCGAGCAGCAAGGCTCGCTGGCCGGCGTGATAGGGCCCCTCGACGTACTCGTTTGCGAAGGCGCCGTAGCCTTTGGGTTTCTTGCGCACCGCGATCATCGGAATTCCCGACATCTGCGAGACCGCCGTCGCGATGACCACGCCGCCCAGTTCGGTGCCGGCGATCAGGTCGGGACTTACCTCCGCGATAACCGGGGTGAAGAGCCGAGCGATTTTCCGCAGGACGTGCGGGTCGGAGAAGAGCCGAAATTTGTCGATGTAATAGTCGCTGGGGCTGCCGCCGGCGAGAATGTAATCGCCCTGGGTTAACGCGCGCTCGACGATGATCTTGCGCAGCCACGCGATTTCCTGCATTCCTAAATGGTCCACTGCCAGGCGTTCCACGACTCGACGACCGGATTCGGAGCGAAGCCTTTGAAATCCACGCTGACCGGCTCCATTTGGCGCAGCCACATCGTGAAGACGGCCGGATTGTCTCGCGCCAACAGCTCTTGAATACGATAATAGGCTGCGGTGCGCGTCCGCCGATCGTAGTGCGTCAGCGCGGCCTGCTGAGCGGCTTGCATGTCGGGGCTGCAATAGCGTGAATAGTTGTAGCCGCTGGGCGGGAGGTTCTGACACTGCAGCTGCGTGCTGTCGTCGGGATCGATGCCGGCATACCATCCTGAGACGGTGATGTCGAATCGGCCGAGCTGCAGGACGCCGCCCATGCCTGCCGGCGCGTAGAGTATGTCGCCGGGATAGAACTTGATCTCCGAATCGATCCCGGCTTGCCGTAACATCGCCTGCACTTCGACTGCCTCGCGCCGGCGCGTCGCGCTCGAGTTATTCGTAACCATGAGAAGATCCAGCCGCTGGCCGTTCTTGCGCACGATTCCGTCCGGGCCGGGTGACCAGCCCGCTTCGCCCAGCAGCTTTCGCGCCATTGCCGGATCGTGCGGATAGGAACGAACGTGCGGGTTGAAGGCCCACATCCAGTCGGGAATGTCTTCCGTCGCGACCGCCTGCATGTTGTACGCGAGCTTTTGCGCGAGCTCTTGCTTGTCGATCGCGTAGGCGACGGCCAGCCGCACGCGCGGATCGCGCAGGAGCGGAGTCGAGCAGTTCATCTGCAGGTAGTAGTTAGCCGTTGACGTTTACCCAGACGATCCGCACGTCGGGCGCGTCGCGCAAGGACAGGTACGTTTCGATCGACGCCTGGAACATATAATCGATCGCATGCGTGCGCAAGAGGTTGACCGACGTCTCCTCGTCGGGAATGATCTTGACGTCGATGCGCTGTAAGCCGGGTCTTCCCATGAAAAAAGCATCGTTGCGCTCGAGCGTAATGTGATCGCCGCGCGCCCACTCGACGAACTTGAAGGGCCCGTCGGTCACGTCCGGCTTGTTGTTGAACGACACCTGATTGAGGTTGGGGTACTGCGCCAAAACGTGCGCCGGAGCAATCATGTATGGCTGATCGCTCTCGGCGAAGAAGGAATCGACGAACGGCGAGAACTTCTCTTTGAGATGCACGACCACGGTATAGGGGTCGCGCGTGTCGATGCTCGAGATGATGTCGTAACCGTGGCGCGATACGACATTGTTATCCGGGTTCATGATCGCTTGCCACGACCACTTGACGTCGCGCGACGTCAACGGCACGCCGTCGGTCCAACGAGTGCCGCGCCGCAAATGATAGGTGATCCGCAGGCCGTCCGGGCTGATTCCGCCGTTTTCGAGCGTGGGGACGGCGGCCGCCAGCATCGGCACCGGATTCCCTTTCGGATCGGCGCTCAAAAGCGGCTCGAACATCAACCGGTCGACGAAAACGTCAGTCGTATTCGAGTTGAGCAGCGGATTGAGATTCTTGAGATCGCTCTGAACGGCGACCCGCAACACGCCGGGCTTGGTCCACGAATGCCTCCCGGCACCAACCTCGCCCCCCGTCTTCGTGCACGCCACAAACGCAAATGCCAACGCCACTAGGATCGAAGCCGCGCGGAATCTCACGGATGTAGAGTCAAGACTCAGACCGCGGCTTTCGGTCCGACTTTATTCCCTGGAACCGGGTCGTACCGCTCGTGGCGCCACGAATACGTCCCTAAGCCTTGCGTCGCGGTGCGGAGCTCGGTGATGTAGCGCGAAAGCTCGACGGCCGGCACGTAGGCCTCGACGATGTCGAATCCGGCGCGCTCGTCGGGGTTCATGCCGAGGATCTGTCCTCGCTTGCCGGTGAGCTGCTGAATGACGGCCGAGGTATAGCTCGTCGGTACGATTGCGCGCACGTGCGCGATTGGTTCGAGCACGACCGGATTGCACTTTGGCAGCGCTTCGCGCACGCCCATGCTCGCCGCGGTTTTGAACGATTGCTCGCTCGAATCCACGTCATGATACTGACCGTCGAAGAGGGTCACGTGCATGTCGGTGACCGGGTTACCGTTCGGGCCGTGGGCGAGCGCTTCGCGGACGCCCTTTTCTACGGCCGGGATGAACTGCCGCGGCACGACGCCGCCGACGATCTTGTCTTCGAAGGTGACGCCGGCGCCTCGCTCGCGCGGTTCGAACCGCAGCCACACGTCGCCGAACTGCCCGTGGCCGCCGGTCTGATGTTTGTAGCGCGAATGAACCTCGGTGCCGCCGGTGATCGTTTCCAGATAGGGAATCGTCGGCGCGGCCGTTTCAACTTCGACTTTATATTTGCGAGCTAGCCGCTCGACCGCGATGGAGACGTGCTGCTCCCCACGGCCGAGCAGAAGCAGCTCGTGCGTAACGTCCGCTCGCTCCAATCGCAGCGCCGGATCCTCGTCGACGATACGGGCCATCATCTGCGACATCTTTGCTTCGTCAATTCGTTCCTTCGGCTTCACGGCAACCGCGAAGACGGGATCGGCGACCGGCACGCGGGCTAACAGCACCTTGTGTCCGTTCGACGTGAGCGTATCGCCGGTCGAGACCGATTCGAGGCGCGCGAGCGCGACGATCATTCCGGAGACCGCTTCGGGAAGCGGCTCCTGCTTTTTGCCCTGGAGCCGATAGAGGCCGCCGAGCCGTACTTTTTCGTCACGTTTAGCGATGTTGGTAAGGGTCGCGTCGGCTTTGATCGTTCCCGAGAGAATTCGGACGATCGACAGCTTTCCGCTCTGCGGGTGAATGCTGGTCTTGATGACGCGCGCGACGACCGGCGCGCCGGGGTCCGATGCGATTGGCCGTCCTTCGGCATCCACTTGCGACGCGTCTGCCGGCGAAGGCAGCCACGTTTCAATCGCTCGCACGAGCGCCGCGACACCGGCGCCCGAGAGTCCGGCGGCGACGAGCACGGGAACGACTTGATCGTGCGAGCATTCGGCGCAAAGATCGCGTTCGATCTCTTCGAGCGGCGGCTCCACGCCTTCGAGCAGCTCCTCCAGTAAATGATCGTCGAAGTCCGCCATCGCTTCGAGCAGCTCGGCGTGCATGCGAGCGGCGTGATCCTGCAAATCGGCGGGAATGGGCTCTTCGCCCGCATCGAACCGATAGGCTTTCATTTGCGCCAGGTCAACGTAACCGGAGAACTGTTCGGCGCTGCCGATGGGCAACTGTTCGGCCACGACGTGCCGGCCATAGGCGCTCTGCAGAGCGGCCAGCGTCCCTGCAAAATCCGCGCCGGGACGATCCATCTTGTTGACCACGAAGATGTGCGGCATCCGCACCGACTCTAGGTAGTCCACGACCGCCTGCGTCTGCACGACGCGGCCGGGATCCGCCTCGACTACCACGATCGCTGCGTCGACGCCCGCAAGTGCCTGTTTGGTCTCTTCGAAGAAGTCGATGAACCCGGGAGCATCGACGATGGTGATGTCCACGTCGTCGGCCGTAGTATGCGCGAAGCCCACCGTTGTTGATTGGAGGTGCTTCACGTCTTCCGGCTCGTGATCGGTAACGGTCGTTCCGTCGGCGATCGATCCGCGTCGTCCGATGGCGGCGCAATGGGCCAGGATCGCTTCGACCAGCGTCGTCTTGCCCGCGTGATGGGGTCCAACGAATGCGATATTTCTAAGACGCACGATATCCGCCACTGCTCAGCCCCCTATATGAAAACGGGTGTTAGCGGCGCTTCGCCGCGGTTTTTTTCTTTTTGACGACTTTCTTCGCGGGTCCGGCGGCGGTCCGCTTCGGCTTCGCCGGCCGGCGTGGTGCGGCGGTCTTTGCTGCCGGTTTCTTACGAACGGGCTTTTTGCTGGAGGCTTTTTTCGCGACCTTCTTGCCGCCGCCGCTCTTGCTGGAGGTCTTCTTGGCAACGCTCTTGCGGGCGGGCGCGGCCTTTTTCGCGACGGGTCGCGACGGCTTTACAGCGAGCTTCTTTGCTTTGGCCGTTGCGGCCGGCGGTCGCGCGGGTTTTTTCTTTTCGGGAGCGGCGGGTTTGGCTACGCGTGCGGCTTTTGCTTTGGTCGCCGACGATGTCGAGTCGGCGCTGCGGCGAGAGGTGCTCGCAGCCGGGGGAGTTGCGACGGCGGGGCGTTTTGACGTGCGAGTCGAGTCGCCGGCGCGCTTCTTCGGCCCGCTTTCGCGTGTGGCGCGGCCACCTTCGCGATGTCCCGCGCCGACCGGCTCCTCTTCCGGCAATCCAAGCTCGGCCCGGCCATAGCCCGTGATGCTGCTGCCCGGCACGGCCGGCTGACGGCCTGCTTGGGCCTGCGCCTCCAGATGTTCTCGCGTCGCGCGCAACGCAACCCTTGCCAGCCTCCCGGCGACTGGAAAGACCAACTCGTTGATGTGCGCGTCGTCAAGCAACCCGAGGATGACGTCGAACGCATTGCCCTGATCTTTCGGACTGTGCGCGTCAGATCCAATCGCAATTCCGACTCCGCGCGCTTTGGCCTTGCGGATCAGTCTCGCATTGGCGTCGAGGTACTTCTTTTTGCGGTCGTCGGGATGGTCGCGGTAGAGGAACCGCGTGTTGATCTCGACGGCGACGCCTCGCTGATGGCAGATATCGAGCAGACGATCCTCGTAGTGCTCGAGCGTCCTTTGGGCCGGCCAGCGCCCGAGCGTCGCCGGAACGTAGAAGTGCCCGGCGATGTGCGTGGGCAGCTTCTCTAGATCGTCGAACAACTTGGCGGTGTAGAGTTCCCAGAGCGTCTCCGTGCTTACCGCCTCGTACAGGTCGATAAACTCCTCACTGTCAAAGGGCCACGCCCAGTCTGCCCCTTTTTCCGGATGTTGGATTGGAACGAAGTGTACCGAGCGGATAATTCCGTCGGGGCGCAGTGCGTCCACGATGTTCTGCGCATCAGGCCGCGCGCGCGGATCGTTATCCATCTCAGCGCCGATCGCGAATCGCATGCCCCGGCGCAAACCCTCCGAGACGATCGCGGCGTGCGGAGGGTCGACACCGGCGGTTTCGGCCGCACCGATCAAGTCGCCCGCCTGCGCCAGCTTGAGCGCCCGGCGAACCGTGGCAACCGCTCCAGGATCCTCGAATGTCAAATAGTTGGCGTGGTCGGCAACCATCAAAAAGCGTGGAGATAAGCGGCGGCAGGCGTGGTAAAACCAGAGGAAGAGCATCCGCGCGGAATACGCGAGCGGCCGTTCCTCCGTAAAAGGCCGGTGTTCGCCTTTGGCGTGACCGTGGACGTCGGGGATGGCGGCGATCCGAGGATCGGTCATCTGATGAAAAGTACGCGAAACGCCACCTTCGCTAGGGTTGGCGTCTAGCCGCGGTAGCCCTCCATTTGAAGAAGCCGCGCCTTCATTTCCAGTCCATAAAAATAGTCGTGCAGGTCTCCCGACGAGTCCACGACGCGGTGGCACGGAAAGAGCAGCGGAAGCGGATTGCGCGCCATTACGCGGCCGACCGCGCGTGCGGCTTTGGGTCGTCCGATCTGCGTCGCGACCCATGCGTACGAACGAACTTCGCCGGGCGGGATGCGAGCCGCCGCTCGAAGCGCGGCTTGTTCGAACGGCGTGAGATTGCTGATATCAACGACCGCATCGTCGACCTTCCAGGTACTAAAGAATCGTTCGATGGCGCTCACTAACCATGGTGGCGCCTGTCCCTGCACGACGCGGCGACGTAAACGACGCTCGGCGCGGGCGGCAACTTCTTCGGGTGAACCGTCGGTGTCGAGGCTAAGGTAGGCGATGCGGTTGTCTTTGAATCCAGCGTAGAGCCGTCCCAGCGGCGTCGAGATCGCGGAGAGCACGATCGGCGTGGCCATCGCGCCCTTGAGCGCCGCAAGGTGTTGGATGACCTTTTTCGTGAGGTCGCACGAAGGTTCGGGAAGCGGCAGACAGGAGAGGCAGTAAGCGACCCCCGCGTATTGTTCGTAAACCGCCTGACAGGAGGGACAGGCTCGAAGATGAGTATGGACGGTCTCTTTTAGCGAGGCTTGGCACTCGCCGCGAAGCTCGTCCCATAATGCATCGACGTCACGACAACGCATGAGCGGGAACTCCTTCCGGGTTGAATCTTCCGATCTGCGGGCCGAGAATGCGTCGCAAGATGCGTACGGCTCGATGAACGTGCGACTTCACCGTTCCGATCGGTTGGTTAAGAATTTCGGCGATCTCTGGGTGGCTGCGCCCTTCGATGAAGCGTAGAGTGGCCGCCGCACGCAAATGCATCGGCAGTTGGAGCAGCGCACGCTCGACCAGCGCGATCTCGGTGTTTTGCTCGACGATTCTCTCGGGCTGAGGCGGCCCCTCGTTCGATTCGCGTAACAGAGCGTCGGGATCGGCGAGCGCATCGAGGGCCACGTTGACGGGGCGCTTGCTGCGGAGCCGATTGCGGGTGACGTTCAGCGTAATCGTATAGAGCCAGGGCTGCAGCCGCAGATCGGCGCGCTGCTCGAGCGACATTTTTCCCAGAGCGCGATAGGCGCGCACGAAGGCGTCCTGAACGATCTCTTCAGCGTCCTCTCGGTTTCCCGTCATTCGTAGTGCAAACCCGTAGAGCCGGCGCTGGTAGTCGTCGACGATTCTTTCAAACTTTTCGACGCTCGGAATCGAGGCCGCCGCCTGCGCGACCGCAGCCGTCCGCGCGGCCGCCGTCCGGCCCGATGGAGTCGCTGATGGCACGTCTACTCCCACGAAGGAGTGGTGCAGGTGCGCTCATACAGTGCCCCCGACACCACCGCTAGGGCCGGTGGTTTCACATCGTGGGAGAAAACTCCTCAAAACCGCTGGTGTGCGCCCGCAAGCGCAGGGAAATTTTCCCTCGTTTCTAAAAGGTCGCCATGCCGATTTCGCTCGGGCCGCTGGCCCGAACCCCGTAGGAAACCGCTTCGTTCCCTTTACAGAGAAGAAGCGGTTTTTTGTTTCCCTCGGGAAACGCTGATTTAGCCCATTTCGTTGTCGCCTCGGGCCTCGATTACCAGAGTAAACTTCGGCCCTCGGCTCCTAGAACTGAACTAAATCAGCGCTCCCCGGATTAGAGGTGACGCTCAAATGCAACAAACCGTGATCGACCCCACGGAAATATCGCTGGATGCCTATACGATGTGCAGTTTCGTGCCGAACCTGACCTCTCCAAGAGCCATTCCCTTAGTGCTGATCGGATACCGCCAGAGCGAAGATCCGTGGTTCGTGTGGCTCGTTCCCAAAGAGGGCGTGGACTCCACGGGCTTGACCGACGACCCGTACTACGCAAAGGTCTTACGCGATCCGAGGGCCTACTTCAAGAAAAAGCTAGCGAAATACGTTGAAGAGAGCGGCTCGGTCAAGCGTGCGATCGAAATGCTGATCGACTGTCACCAAAACCATTTGGCTTTAACGCCGCTGACGGAGCTACGCGAGCAACCGTTTCGTCATCCGTTGCAGGTCGAGCTCATCGGAGCATTTTAACCGCCTGACCGACGTCACCTGCGCGCTGCGCCACGCGAATGGCTCGGCTATAGGTGATGTGCACCGGTATGAAGACGGCCGGATGACTTTGACGCAGACGCGCGTCGATTGTTAGCCTCGCGCTAAGCGCCAGAAGCATCGCATCGTCGAGCGAGTAGTACGCCGTGCCTTCCATCCGCATCGTGCCCGAAATGCCGGCGTCCGCGCTTTGGGGCAACGTTCCGGTCATTGGTCCAACGGCTTGGAAACGTACGGCCACGCTGGGACGCCCGTCGATCGGGCCGTTCGCACCAGGCCGCAAGGAACCGTGGAGCACCGAGTCTCCGCCGAGCGGAGAGCTTGCCGAGAAGGGAACGGCACCGCGGAGCTCGCGCAGATCTCGGAGCGTTGCAGGGTCGAGCTGCACCGCAAATGGTTGGTTGAGGATCGTCAGAAAGTCCGGATCATCGTCGACGCGGCCTTCGAATGAGCCGTTAGGCAGAAGTTCGGTGACGAATCGGGCGTCCACGCTGCTCTTACCGTCCGGCGAGTAGCGAATGTATCGTGCTCGCGCTTCGAAACGCGTGCGCTTGCCGTCTTGCTCGATCGATAGGTTTTCGGTACCGGTGTAGGAGACCCTCGAAACCGTCGAGGTCGACTCGATCCGATACACGTCCTCGCCCGCCAAATCGTACCGAATATCCGGAAGCGCCGGTCGTAGCACCGCCAGGAGTGCGGTAACCAAGACGAGGCCGAGTTTGATTGTGTGCTCCGTTTCTGCTGTGAAGAGCTTTTCTTCTACAGTATCACCCGATGCAAGAGCAACCGCTGGCTGTCTACTTTCGGTTCGGAGCTATCCTCCGTCGCTGGCTCAGAAAGAAACGAATGTCAACGCTGCCCTCGCAGACGACGACCGCGTCCGGATCGGCAAACGTGCGTCCGTTGACGTCGACCGTAAAGTCGCCGGCGCAAAGGCCGGCAACGTACGATGAACGGTACGCGAGAACTTGTCACCGGGAGCGCGCGTCCCGATCGCTTCTCGAACGGCGAATCCAAGCAGGTCGCGAATGCGCAGCGGCGTGGCAAGCGCGAAGGCACCAGAGCCGGCTTGGGCGACGGCGTGGAGATCGAGCGGTACCTTCACTCGGATCATGGAAAGGCAATTTCTGCCGCATCGAGGAGCTGCCTGCTGCCAAGGATAAATGAATCGACCGATGTCCTTCGGGAACGTGCCGGCCGACATGCTGGTAGGTACAGTCGAGAAGCTTCTCGCGAAGATTGACGAGGCCGATCTCGCCGCTTTCTACGAACGCGGGATTTCGACGATGCCTTCGGAAGCGTATCCGGCGTTCGTCGAATCGGTCTTTACCGCGTTTCGAGAACGCGGGGAGTCCTCCGAAGATGCGGCCGAGGGCGCCGGCACGACGTTGGAGAGCATCGCGCGGCGCGAAAACGGAGCCGCAGGCGCATTGTTGGCGTACGCGCGAAGCAATCCTGACCTGCTCAAGGAAGCGACGGTGCTCTTCGTTTCGGAGCGGCCGGAGCTCGTTACGGCGTTGCCCGCTGCGCTTCGCGACGCGCTGTCCAAACGGCTGACGCCCTGAACGGAAGGGAACCGCCTCGCCGGCGACGCGGCGACGACGAACCCGCCGGCAGAGGGCTTCCGGTTTTCCCGCTCATCGTCGTCGTGATTCTGGCTGGTCTTCTTTTAGGAGGCGTGCTCGCGCATTTCTTCGGCGGCTCCAACGCACCGCAACGCCCGGCGCAAACTCCGCTCGCCGAAGCGTCCGTGCCGCCGGTGACGCCTCTGCCATCTGCGCCGTCAATGGCGTCTGCGACGCCGTCGCCGATGGCCACTCCAACGCCTACGCCGCCGCCGACCGAATCGCCCTTGCCCACAAAGAAGCCGGCGAAGCCAACGCCAACGCCAACGCCAACGCCAACGCCGAGCGCAGCGCCGGTTCCCAGCGCGACGCCGACGCGAGCGCCGGCGCCGATCGCCACGGCCACGAGGAAGACGATCGTCGCGACGGCGAGACCGAGCGCGGTCGCAACGCCCGTACCGGCCGCGCCTCCGAAAGCGACCGCGGCGGACCCCGCCGCGTCGCTCGTGCGCTCCTATCTCGAAGCACTCGCGCATGGCGACCGCGCGACGGCGAGCACGTATCTCGCGAGCGGAAGCGCAAGCGAAACGTTCATGAGCGGCGAGGCACAGATCGAGTCCATTCGCTCGACGCCGCAGAGTAATTCGAATTACCTGGTGACGGCCGACGTAAAGTCGGGCGGAGTTGAGTACTACGCCACGTTCACGGTAGCGCCAGGCCCGGCTGGTTTACAAATTACCGACCACTACTGGATCAAACCGCAGTAGGGCCTCCGGCGACGGGAGTTGCTCGTCTAATTTAAAAAGCCGCCCTAGTTGCGTCAGCGGTACGCGTTATCGGAATGGCGGTGGGGAGTTTCGATGGTGTCGACGTGCGGCTTAATACACCAGCGCGCTGCGAGTTCGATTCTCGCACTCTCCACCCGCGACGCGTGTTGCGCAGCCGAAAAAACGGTGATATGCTGGTGTGGTGTTAAGCCGCGCGTCACCGGGGCCGCTCTAGCAGCGGCCCTCGGTTCTTATTTCAGCTTTCAGGACGGCTCGATGCGATTGCCGATACGCGACGCCTTCTCCATAAAGTCGAAAGTGTCACACTAAGCACTAAGCGGGTCAACTCCATCTTTTGTTAATAGGTTCTTCGTCCGAGCCGGCTAGAAGCAGATTTTCGAAAGTGACATATAACGTCTCGCGCTTTTGGGCTAAGCGTGAGTTAATTTCGTAGGCTCTGGGTCCCAGCCTTCGTGCATCGAAGGAAACGTCGGTTAGGCTACCCATGCTGCCAAAAAGCTGCCGCCTCATGAAGGTCGTCTGCTTTAAGCTTAGCGGCGTGTCCTGAGCTTCAAGGAGGCCAGCCATCATGACGAGGAAGGACCACCAACTAACCGCAACTAGGTCGGGCTCGCTCGGAGTGTTCCCGGTAGCCCATTGCGCGCCATTCCACAGCGCGGTGTCGGAAGTTACATCTCGAGTTAGGGGCTCGATCTCGGCAGCCACATCCTTGAGCTGTTTTATAAACAGCTTATGCAGTGTTTTGGAAGAGCTACTCGAGTCTTTTTTTTCGCCAAACTCTGTCATGGCAAGTTGTCCTATGTTGCGGGAACGCCACTTGAATCTGAGCCAGGGCTTCCTACGGAATACCCTTATTTAGCCCGTGTCGTTGTCGTCCTTCGTGCTTCGTCCTTCGACTGCGCTCAGGATGACAAGGCTATTCTTCGTCGGGCCAGTCGGCGAGTTTGCCGATTGCCGCGCTCTTGAGCACGCGCAAGCCGAGCATCGCACATTTCATGCGGGTTGGGCTTATTCCGATTCCGACGTTTTCCAAGACGGCGTCCTTGGGCAACTGCGCGACGTCGGTGAGCTTCATTCCCTTAACGGTCTCCAGCAGCATCGAAGTCGAAGCCTGACTGATAGCGCAGCCCTTTCCGGAGAAGCGCACGTCGCTGATCTTGCCGTCGTCGAGCTTGAGCTCCACGCGAATTTGGTCACCGCAGAGCGGATTAACGTCTTCGGCCGCTACGTCGGGCTGCTCGAGTGTTCCAAAGTTGCGCGGACTGCGGTAGTGATCGAGGATGTAATCGCGGTAGAAATCATCCATCAGATGTGAAAGACGCGCGCGGCCTTTTCGAGGCCTTCACAAAGCGCGTCAACGTCGGCCTCCGTGTTGTAAATGTAGAACGAGGCGCGAGCGGTGGCGCTCCAGCCGGATTTCTCCATCAGCGGCATCGTGCAGTGATGACCCGCCCGTATGCAGACGCCTTCGGTGTCCAGAATCGAGGCAAGATCGTGCGGGTGGATATCGGCAAAATTGAACGATATAACGCCGGAGCTGCGCGCCGGATCGCGCGGCCCGTAGATCGCAAGGCCGCGCGGCTCGAGCTCGGCAAGGCGTTCCAGCGCGTAACCGGTCAACGCACGCTCGTGCTCGCGAACCCACGGCATCCCGAGCGCCGTTAGATAGTCGGCCGCGACGCCAAATGCGATGGCGTCGGCGATGTTGCTCGTCCCGGCCTCGAACCGGCGCGGCGGATCGTTGAACGTGGTCCGAGTGTATTCGACCTTGCGAATCATGTCGCCGCCGGAGAGAAACGGGGGCATCGCCTCCAAGAGCGCGCGCTTCCCGTAGAGACATCCGATTCCGGTCGGTCCGAGCATCTTGTGTCCGCTAAAGGCGTAAAAATCGGCATCGAGCGCCTTGACGTCGAGAGGAAGATGCGGCGCACCCTGTGCCCCGTCCACGAGCACGACCGCACCGGCCGCGTGCGCGCGGGGGATGAGGGTTTCCAGCGGCGCGATGGTTCCCAGCGTATTGCTGACGTGCGAGATCGCAACGAGTTTGCAGCCATCGAGCAGCCGGTCGAGGTCGTCTAGAACGTGGATGCCGCGAGCGTCGACCGGAATGAAACGTAGCTGCGCGCCGGTTCGTTGCGCCAGAAGCTGCCACGGGACGAGATCCGAATGATGCTCGAGCTCGGTGAGCAGGATGGCATCGCCTGCGGTTATGTTGTGGTCGCCCCACGAGTAGGCGACTAAGTTTATCGCTTCGGTGGTGTTGCGGACCCAGACGACCTCGGATGTTTGGGCGCCGATAAAACGCGCGAGCTTAACGCGAGCGTGCTCGTACTCGTCGGTGGCGCGTTGGGCGATCTCGTAGACTCCCCGGTGGATGTTCGCATTATATTGCTCGTAATAGTCCCCGAGCGCCTGGATGACGGCTCGCGGTTTCTGCGACGTCGCTGCGGAATCGAGATAGACCAGCCGCTTCCCGCGCGACGTCGGCCGCGCCAGAATCGGAAAATCGGCAATGATGCGCTCCGTTTTGGCGTCGGCGCGCAGCGTTTGAGTCACGAAAGCTTGGCCGCCAACGAAGCGCGAATTTCATCGCGCAGCGCTACGGTTGGAAAGCGCTCGATGGCCGGCTCGAAAAAGCCCAGCGCGATCATGCGCTCTGCGGCGGCGCGTTCGAGGCCGCGGCTCTCCATGTAGAAGATTTGCTCGGCATCGATCGCGCCGACGGTCGCGCCGTGGTAGGCTTTGACGACGTTCGCGCCGATTTCGAGCGCCGGCACCGAATCGACGTGAGCGGTCGGCGAAAGCAGCAGCGCATCGTCGCGTAAACGTGCATCGCTTCCTTGAGCATGCGGCGCGATGCGAATATTGCCGAGAAAGCGTGCCTGTCCGTGGTCGCGAGCGGCCGTCTTCACGATCGTTTCGGAGGTCGCGTCACCGGCACGGTGCTCGACGGTGCTCACCACATCGACGTGCTGCGAACCGCGTGGAAAGAAGATCGCCGTCAGATTCGCCTCGGCTCCGGGCGCCTCGATCGAAACGGAGAGATCGCTGGCGGCAAGCTCGCCGCCGAGCTCGGCCGATGCCCATGACATCCGCGCTTCGGGCCCGGGACGTGCGGCTCGGCTCCAGATAATTCGTGCGCCGTCGTCGACTTGCTGAAGAGCGGCATAATGGACGTCCGCGCGCTCCTCTGTAACGACTTCGGTGGCACCGCAGAGAAAGGCTCCGGCGCCGCCCTCGAGACGTTCGACGATCGTGACGCGCGCGCCACGTTCGGCGAGAACGACGCTCCACGGAAAGATTGCCGCTCCGGCGGGCGCGGTATAGCGGATGACGACCGGGTCGTCACAGGCGTGGTCGGCTCGCACGTGCACGAAGACGCCGCACTGCGCGAAGGCCGCTGCAAGCGAGCCGAACTTCGTGGCCGCAATGCCGGTCGTTCCGAAGGCGCGCGCGAAAAGCTCGGGAGATTCGCGCGCGGCGGTCGCGAGGTCGCAAACGAAGACTGCCGGATCGTGATTTTCAACGCGCACGTTTGCAGCGCTCAGATCGATCGCGCCGGCCTCGGGCGCAATCGATTCGAAGTCGACGCGCCAGAAGCGCCCCGGTCTTTCACGGCCGCTGCGTAACGATACGAAGCGGTCGAGCGCGCGCGTCCGCTGCTCGATGGAGAACGGCGACGGACCTAGGGTGGTGACGCGCTCGTAGAGCTCTTGCGTCGTATCGTCGCGACCGGCGACGGAAGCCGGACTAGGCAACGACCGCACTCTCCTCACGCAGCTTGTCGTATCCTTCACGCTCGATGCGATGCGCCAGGTCGTGGCCGCCGGTCTTGACGATGCGCCCATCGATCATAACGTGCACCACATCGGGAACGACGTACGAGAGTATCCGCGGATAGTGCGTGATGATCAAAAAACCGGTGTTGCGTCCCTCTTCACTTGCGCGCAGGGCGGCGATGGAGCTACCGACGTCCTTGAGGGCATCGATGTCGAGACCCGAATCGGTTTCGTCGAGAATCGCATACTTGGGCGCTAAGACGGCCAACTGCAGCATTTCGATCCGCTTTTTTTCGCCGCCTGAAAAGCCGTCGTTGAGATAGCGGCCCATGAACGAGGGATCGATGCCGAGCTGCTCCATCTTTTCAATCAGAAGTGCGCGGAACTTGGCGGGCGGAAGATCGCCGGGCCGTTCGGCCTGCCGAGCGGCGTGAAGAAAGTTTGCGACCTTGACCCCTGGGATGGCGGCCGGATACTGGAAGGAGAGGAAGAGTCCGGCGCGGGCGCGCTTATCCGGAGGAAGCGCCAGCATGTCCTCGCCGTCGAGCTCGACGCTTCCGCCGGTCACCTCATATTGAGGATGGCCGGTGACCGAGAAGGCGAGCGTCGATTTGCCGCTTCCGTTCGGGCCCATGAGCGCGTGAATTTTTCCCCGATCGACGGTGAGATCGATCCCCTTGAGGATTTCCTTGCCGGCGACTTTGCACCGGAGGTCAGTGATACGAAGAGCGTGGTCGGGCATGCAATTTATCGTAGCCGAGGCTCTCTTAGAAAGTCAAGGAAAAACTTTACTATCTAGGTCGCTTCGTGCTAGGATAGCGCCAGAAAATGCAATCCGACCGCTTTTTTCAGACCACTCGCGGAAAGATCGTCAGCGAACTCCGCCGGCGAGGGTCGGCTTCGGCCGCCGATCTGGCACAAGTCTTCGGGCTCTCGCCCAACGCCGTGCGCCAGCAGCTCATGGTTCTCGAGCGCGACAGCCTGGTGGCTGAGACATCGGTGCGCCGCGGTCCGACAAAACCAACATACGAGTTTTCGTTGACTGCCGAGGCTGACCGGCTCTTCCCCCAGTCCTACGATAAAATGCTTACGGCCGTGCTGCGCGAGGTCAAGGATCAGTTCGGCGCGCCGGCGATCGCGCAGATTTTCGACGGGCTCTCGCGCCGCGCCGTCGCGCGTGCGCAGCTTAGCATAACTTCCGACGAGCCCGAGCAGCGGGTCGCGCAACTTACCGAGATGCTGCGCAAGACCGGCGTCGTTGCCGAGTACAGTTTGATCGACGACGGATTCGTTCTGCACGAGCGGAGCTGTCCGTATTCGACGGCGGCCAAAGAGCATCCGGAAGTCTGCCAGGTCATCCATCACGTCATCGACGAAACGCTCGGCGGAGAGCATACACAAACAGAATCCTTAGCGCATGGCGGAAAAGAGTGCCGCTTCGAGCTGCATCCCAAGGAGATGGTAGGTTGAACTTCCCCAAGTTCCAGCAACTCGTCGAAGAGCGCAGCGGCTTTCGCACGATGGAGAACCCCACCGCCAGCGGCGAGTACTTCAGTGACTCGTGCGGCGACATGTACAACTTCTTCTTGAAGATCGGCCCCGGAGCGGTCATCGAGGACATCTCGTATTTCACAACCGGCTGTGGCTTCGGTACCGCCACGTGCAGCCTCGTCGTCGAGATCGCAAAGGGTAAGACGGTTGACGAAGCGGCGGCGATCACCGCGGGAGAGATCGAATCGCAGCTCGACGGGTATCCCGAAAAAAAGAAGGATTACCCCGAGCGCGCGCTCGAGGCGCTGCACGTCACCATCGCCGACTACCGCGAAAAAGTTTCGTCCGGAGCGATTCCGGATTACGCGGCGATGCCGCGGCCTGCATCTGCGGCGCAACCCGAACCCGTTGCCGCAGCATCCTCGAGCAACGGCAGCGAGAGCGGCAAGGTCCTCATCAAACTGCGCTAAGCGCCGCGACGCGAGCTACGTCGTAGCGCGATGTGTGCACCTCGGGGTCGAATAGCGACTCGAAGAGTGATAACGAGCCCATTTCAAAACTGATCGGGGCGAACTCGACCGAGCGGAGCGGAGTGCGAGGATCCTTGACTCGCGCGATCGTGACGTGAGTTACGGAATCGTCATCGAATTGAAAGCCAAGCGGCGCATAGGAGCCTCGCACGGATTGCGCCAGCTTTCGAAACGACGCACCTTGCTCGCGGGCTCCGATATAAACGACACGCGGCTTACGCTCGTGGGGAAACGCGCCGACCTTATCGAGTGTTAGTGCGAACGGCGCGGTCTGCGCGGCAACGCCATCGAGCGCCGCGGCGACTGCCTCGTATTGATTCGCGCCGACATTCCCCAAAAAAGCTAGCGTGACGTGAAGCTTCTCGGCCGATTCGTACTTGGCGGCGAAGCCGGTCCCCCTCAATTGTTCAGCAACCGCCGCACATGCGGCCCGCGCCGCATCGTCAAGCTCGACGCCTACGAAGAGCCGCCGTTTTTTGTCGCGATCATCCACGCAGATACGGATTCGAGCGGCGCTCGATGCCGATCGTCGTGAACCGCCCATGCCCTGGAACGACGGTCGTGGCGTCGCCAAAGTCCATCAGCTTGGTTTGAATCGAGCGAACGATATCTTCCATCGACGTGCCGCCCAGATCCCAGCGGCCGATGGAGCCGGCGAAGAGAGTGTCGCCGGTCAGCAATGTCGTCTCGGCGTCACCGCGCAGTGCGAAGGAGACGCTTCCGGGGGTATGCCCCGGCGTATGCAGCACTTCGAGACGCACCGCTCCAGCTTGGAGCACGTCGCCGTCGTGCAAGTCGCCGTCGAGCGTCACGACGGCCGGAGCGTCGGCGAGGCCGAGCCAGCGTACCTGCAGTGCGAGCGTATGATAGAGCGGCAGATCGTCTGGATGAAGCAAGGCGCTCCCCGCGGTTAGCTCGCGGAGCCGCCCAACGTTGCCGATGTGATCGATGTGAGCGTGTGTATGTACGAGCAGCTTCGCACGCCAGTTGTTTTTGCGTAGACGCGAGACGACTTCGTCAACGCCGTCGCCCCCATCCACGACGATTGCCTCACCGCTGCGGTCGTCGGCGACGATCGTGCAGTTGCACGCCAGCGGACCGGCCTCAAAAGTCTCCCATCGCAGCAATGTCAGGGTTCCTTTAGTCGACGTGGATGCCGAAGTCGTGGAAGCCGCCGTTGAAGTATCCCAGCGGCGAACCGGACCGCGATTTGCACGAGAGGACGTTTCCGATCAGGATCGAGTGCGAACCGACGTTGTACTCCTGCGCGACCTCGCAATCGAAGTGCGCGATCGAGCCATCGAGCACCGGCGCGCCCGTGGCGTCGATAGCGTACCCGATGTCGGCAAACTGAAGCTCTCGGACCTTTCCCGAAAAGTGCTCGGCGAGGCTGCGTTGGTTGCCGGCCAGCACGTTGACGCAGAAGATGCGAGACGTCGAGATGAATAAGTAGCTTCGCGCCTCGCGATTGACACAGATCAAGAGCGAGGGCGGATCGAGCGAAACGCTTGCAAATGAATTGACGGTAATCCCGCGCGGTTCGCCGTCTTTGAGGCTGGTAACCACGGTGACGCCCGTCGGCACGTGGCGCATCGCGTGCTTGAAAACCTCTGGGTTCGTCATTTCCGGCGCGCGCCGATGGCGATCCCATCATCTAGGGCAAGCATCGTCGCATCCAGATCGGGGTGCCGCAGGAACGCTTCGCTAAAGTCGCGCGGGGCTCGCAGGGCATGGTCGAAAATAAGGAGCCCGGAGAGCTTGAGCATCGGAATCAGCAGCTCGAGATACGCGCGATACTCCCCCTCGTTGGCGGCGACGAACGCGATATCCAGGTTGCGATGCGGAAAGTTTTCCAGCAACTCCAACGCCGGAGTATTGAACACCTCGATGAAGTCGTCTTCGCCGGCGCGGTGGAAATAAGAGCGAGCGACGTCGGTTCGGCCCGCGTCCGAGTCGACCGTCCAAATTCTTCCCATCCGCGGCTGCGCAAGCGCCATCCACAGCGTCGCATAGCCGTAGGCCGTGCCGACCTCCAGAATTCGACTTGCTTGCATCGCCGTGACGAGCGTCGAAAGAAGGCGTCCAGATTCGCGCGAAACGACGGGCACGCCGTCCGTGCGGCTGTGTTGCTCGAGTTCGAGCAGAAGCGGATGGGGCGCAGAATGCATGGCGTCGAGATCGTGCGCGGACGGCTTCACCGTCACGCGCTTTGGGCGCTCCGTAACGAGTGCCCTGCGTTACAGGCCATTAGCGACCTGCCGCCGCGTATTCGGTTGCCTTGACGACGTTGCGGAGCAACGCAACGTTTGTAACCGGGCCCACGCCGCCGGGAACCGGTGTGATTGCACCGGCGACCGAGGCGGCGCTTTCAAAGTCGACGTCGCCGCGTAGAACGCCGTCCACGAGCGTCGTACCGACGTCGATCACCGTAGCGCCCGGCATCAGGTCTTCACCGCGTATCAATCCCGGCACGCCGGTGGCGACCACCACGATCTCGGCGAGCTTGACATAGGGCTGCAGCGCGGACGATTCTTTATGCAAGACGGTAACCGTCGCATTTTGCGCGAGCATCAGCATCGCAACCGGCGCCCCGACGACGATGGAGCGCCCGATGATCGCCGCGCGCCGTCCTCGGAGCGGCCAATGCGGGCTTCGCTCGAGCAGCAGCATCACGGCGGCCGGCGTTGCGGGCACGTATTCCGTTCCGCTTCCGAAAGCCAAGTGGCCTTGGTTGGTGGGATGCGCACCGTCAACGTCCTTATGGGGTGGAATTGCGTCGGCGATTTCGCGGATAGAAAGATGCGGCGGCAGCGGCTGCTGCAGCATGACGCCGTGCGCCGTGGGATCGTCACGAAGCTCTTCGAGTTCGGCGCGCACTTCCTCGACCGACGCGTTGGCCGGAAGGTGCGAGACCACGACGCCAATGCCGGCACGCTCTCCGGTTCGCGCTAGATTGCGCACGTACGCGAGGCTGGACTCATTCTCTCCGACAAAGACGATGGCGAGCTTGGGCGCAAGCCCGCGCTCGCGCAGCACGTTCGTGCGCGCGACGAGCTCCGTGCGCAAATCGGCGGCGAGCGCGCGTCCGTCAAGAATCTTGGCAGGCACGCCGTCGCCGTTCGTCCGGAGGAGACAGGCTCCTAGCTACAGGCGACTCGTGCTGCGTGACGGAAGAATCGCGCTGACCCGTGCATCGCTATATCATCTGGCCGGCCGTCGCGCTGGCGCTAGCTCTCGCCGTTTACGTAGCGGAGCCATATTTCGTTACCCAGCGAGCGGCGGCCGGCGGTCCAAGCGGCCTGGCCGGCCGACCGGCGCCCATCTTCGATTTACGCGACGATCGCGGGCGAACCGTCTCGCTGCGGGAGTATCGCGGATCCCTGGTCGTCATGAACCTGTGGGCGTCGTGGTGTCCGCCCTGCCGAGCGGAGATGCCCGACCTTCAGCGCTTAGCGGAAGCCGAGGCGGGGCGCGGCATCGCAGTCGTCGGCGTCAACGAAGGTGAATCGCCGCAACGAGCGCGAGCGTTTGCCGACTCGTTAGGAATTCACTTCCCGATTTGGGTCGACGGCGCTCAGCAGTACGGACGCACGTACAATGCACTGGGGTTACCGACGACCGTCATTCTCGATCGCCAAGGCGTCGTGATCCGCGCATTCGATGGCCCGTTGACGCTGGACGAGATGCGGGCGGCGGTAGCTGCGGTGCGCGCGCGTTGATTTGGTTTCTGTCGACGGCGCTGGTCGTTACCGCTGGCGTGGTCGTGGAGATTTGGCTGCCTGGGCGGCCGGTTTATCACGTTGGATGGTACAACGTCGCGCTGGCTGGGCTCGCGATCGTCGTTGTCGTTAACGGGCGAAGGCAGTGGAAGGCGGTGCGGAGTTCGGGCTCGCGCCTGGCGATTCTCGCCGTCGCATTTGGTGCGGCCGCGACGGGAGTGGCCGGCGTGGCTTCCGGGCTCTTTGCGCCGGATAATCGCGACGTCGTGGGCGCGCCAGGCGAACGAGTTCTCGTTGAGGAGCTGGGCACGCTCGCCTTTCCGCTCGCCGGCGAAGATCGAACCGCACCCGTCGTTGTGATGCTCGAGCGGACTTTGCACGCGCCATTAGAAATCGGCGCGCGCGCACGAAATGCCGGGAGCTTCATCCTTCGTGCGGTGCCGCGCGACGTCGTCGAGGTCGAGGTTCGCGATCTTCTCGGCAATCGGCTTACGGTTACCCAGCCCAGCGGAAGCGTCTTTCTGTCGCCGGTGCTGTTGATGCAAGCGCGGCAAACGATCGCCGGAATGAATTTGCCTTTCGATTCTTTCAACGTTCCCGCCGCGCGGCGCGTCGTCAAGGCGATCCTGTTCACTCCCGCAGAGGCAGCCGTTGTGCTGCACGATCCCAGTGCGTTCGGCCAAGCCGCCGTTCTTTTCGCCGTAGACGACGAAAGCGATCGGCCGTTGCCGCACCATGCCATCGCGTTGAGCGAGGGTGGCGCAGCCGTGCATGCCGGCGGCCTCCGGTTGCGGGGGAAGGTTACGAGCTATCCCGAGATCGAGGTGATCGCGATCCCCAACATCGCAGTCGTCACGATCGGCACCCTGCTCGTGCTCGGCGGACTCGTGGGACTGGGAGTCCGTTGGAGAGACTCCTAGTGTCCCGCGACGATCGCACGAACGTTTCTTAGGACCACGCCGCCCTCGGAAAGCTCGATGCCTTTGGATGGAAGCACGTAGATCGCGATCAGGCGCGACGCTTGCGAATCGGGAGGAAAGTGCACGACGACTTTTCTCCACCCAACCTCGCCGAGCTGGGTTGCATCGAGCAAGACGTCCTCATTGATTTCATTCCGTAACGCGACGCGCAGCCGCGCGGCGCTGCCGTCGTCCAGCAGATCGAACGTGAGGCCGATTGTGCCATTGGGGAGCGGTACGTCGGCCATAGCGTAGGCGGCGCGCTCGTTTCCGGAAAACGAGAACCGCAACTCGACGCAACTGCCGCAACCGGCATCCTTGTCGAGCTCGCCCTGGCCGCCGCGTGGAATCGTTACGAAGTGGGCGAGCTGTGCAAAGGGCAACGCCTCGTCGTGCGATCCCACCGTGACCCTCGCGACCGCCAACGCATCTCCGATCCGGACGGTCACATCGGCATCGTGCGATCCTGCGTGGAACAAACCACGTGTATCGATCGAGCCCGCGGTGGTTTTCCACGCCAGCGAGGCGGGCAGCTCGAGCGGATAACCCTGCGCGTCATAGGCATGCGGCAGCAACGCGATGATCGAATCGGAATCGACGTTCGGCCGCGCGGGTGTAATTCGCGTGCGGGCCGGTGTTGCGTCGACCTCAACCGCAACGTCGCCCTTTAGATTATCCCCGCGCAAGAAAAGATGACCGACGCCGGGATGGAACGCGACGAACTCCCCGTTTCGGAACTCTCCCAGCGACGAAGGAGAGACGCTAACTCGAATCGGCGTATCCCCGGCCGCAACGTGGTTCGCGGCGTCAACCGCCGCGATGCGCAACGAAACTTCGGCACCCGGAACCGCCCGCACGACATTCGGTCGTGCGACCAAACGTACCGCGGGTCCAACCGGCGCGGTGCTGTAAACAAAGAGGCCGTCGCCGACGGGACGCTCGATGCCGTCTGACGGCGAGTTCGTCACGACGGCTTCGCTCTCACCTAAGCGCCTGATCGCAATCGTCGAAGAGCCGCCGCCGTCGAACGCGAGCCCCTCGGTTGCCCCCAGCGAGCGCATCAACGCGGCGAACTCGGGTCGTTTCAAACCGACGCTGAACTCGGGCTGCCGTCCGTCCACCTCGATCAGAAAGAGCCGGCCGTCCGGCGCGATTGCTGCTCCCGAGCACGGGATGCGTTTGGAAAACTCCCTTCCGTTTGGTCCGTCGCCGTCGTCGTACCATTCGCCATCGCGCAAGATCAGCGGGCCGCCGCCGATTGCCGTTGCGATCGAGCCGAGCTCGATCGGCTCGAGGGTTCCACCGGCTTCGACGACGGTGCCGACGTCAAAGCTGTCCACGGCACTGTACTCGCTCGGTCCGATCGCGACGTAATAGCCGGGCGGTTGCGTCGTAAGATTGTCGGCCATCCCCGTGACGCGATAGCGCGCAAGCGGCGGGGTTCCGGAGAGCGGCTCGAGGTTCACGAGCGTTAGGTTGTCCTGCGGACGAACGTGCCCGTACTCCGGCGTCAGCAGCGAGATGCCACCGTTGGGCGGTGGGAGCTCGTCGATGCCGTTCAGCGACAGCGTGCGCTCGTTGGCCTGCAGCTCTCCTGAAAACGAGAACTCGGCGATGTGTGCGGACCCGTCGCGATCAATTGCGAGCGCATAGCGTCGATATGGAATCTGCAAGAGCGCACCGTTTCGAACGACGATGTTCTCCGGCCGATTGGTATTACCGATGTCGAAGTAATCGCCATTGATTCCGGCAACGGCTCTCGTTCGTTTCGCCATCGAGCCGACCGTCTCGCCCCGCGATTCGAGCGCGTCGCCGGCAAGCACGTTTTCGACGCGCACGTCGCCGCGATGCGGCTCGACCGCGACGACGTGAATCGAGAGAAGGCCGATGGACGTCAAGAGCTGGTAATCGCCGTATTCGACGCCCGGCGCAACGCTTTCAATCGTCGGAGCTTGCTCAAAGATGTGAGGAAAGGGCGACTGCGGCTCGATATGCGCCGGCAAGAGTGCAACGGCGACGAGGAGAGCCAGAATCATGGTCGCCATACTGCGATGGCGAGGGGATAGGCGCCTGTCGCAAACGGCGCATGCGCGACCCGCCGCAGCAGTAGCGCATCGAAGACGTCGATCTCGTTGTCGCCCGCACAAGGAACGTAGAGCCGCTCGCTCAGCGAATCCAGCGTGAGCTTCCACGGGACGGCGCACGTCGCAAGCGCGGCGCGTTTTGGACGCAAGGTTCGAGCGTCGAGCACATCGATGACTCCGCGGTCCTCGTCGCCGACGAAGAGTGTATTCGTGCGGTCGTCCAGCGCGACCCCAAGCGGGAACGAAAGCTTTCCGCTGCGGGCAACAATGCGCGGGAAGGGGCCGTCCAGCGAGATCTCGATCGCTTCCCCAGCCTTTCCAAACGGTGAATCCGTGGCCTGGTTCGAGATTGCATAGAGTCGCGTGCCGTCGGGAGAGAGCGCGAGCGAGAAGACGCGAGCCACCGCTGGAAAGCGCCGGATGACGCGCATCGAACGCGCATCTACGAAGGCGATCGTTCCGTCGTTGGTGTTGGCAACGTAAATAATCTGGCGCCGCTCGTCCACGGCCAGGCCCTCCGCCGTTTCGCCTGTGCTGACGCGCGTGACGCTAGAATCGAGGCCGACTCGCGTCAGCGCGCCGGCACCGTTCCAATCTCGGTCGGTGACAAAGACGGCGTGCATCGTCTCGTCCATGGCCACCTCATCGCCCGTAACGACGCCGCCGGCTCGCGTTACGGTCCAGGGCGAGAGGCTCGCGAGCGTCAAGTCCGTGCCTTGCGTATCGGTAACGGCGATTCGGCCGCGCCGGTCGATCGCGACGTCGCTTGGAACTCCACCGGTGGCGAGCACGCCGACGACCGAAAAGTTTCGTTCGTCGTGAAGGACGAGTCCGTCGTCGTACGATGCCACGAGGAGCAGCGGACGGTTGGAGGCCGGCGGCGGAGCGATGCGCAGATGCGTCACGCCGAGTCCGCCCTCGCTTCCGACGGCCAGCAACGCCGTTCCGCCGCGGCTTGTAATCGGGACTTCGTACGTGTTGCCGTTGAGCAACCGCCCCGGCCCCAGAATCGATACCGAATACGGCGGCGTGATTCCCTCGATTTGAAGCGGGAGACGGCTGCCGGGCAAATACGGCCAGCGTGATAGGACGATCGTCGCCGTGGCGAGATGCAATCGCTGGGTCTTCGCGGCCGCTCCGGCGAGCGTCAACGCCCCAAGCACGAGCACGGCGATCGTGCGCAGCGAGGAGCCAGTCCGCAGCGTAATCAAACGTCTGCGACGATGGCTTCGATGCGATCGAGGCCTTCAGCTACGTCGGTGCCGGGCGCCACGATCGTTTCAGCGGTCTTTCGCGGGTCGAACGTAAAGCTGGCCAACCGGTACTCATCGAATGTTCCGGCGACGATGGTCCCGTCCGGATCGACCGCGAACGCACGCTGCGACGAGCAATCGAAGACGACGAGATATACGCGCAGCTCGACTGCCCGCGCTCGCGCGATCCGTTCCAGCCACGGCGGCCCGACGATGGTGGTCCAACAGAATAAAACGCAACCGGCGCGACGGTAGGGCACGAGTCCTCCCGGATCGAGAACGGTTTCGTCGACCACCGAAGCCAGCGGAATCGTTTGGTCAAGCAGCTCACGGCGCGCGAGATCGGCGCTCGAAAGCGCAAAGGCGTCGTCGAGAAGATCCAGCCGCTCGTCGATGTCATTGGGAAGCGATTCGTACGCAATCGCGAGCCGAAGTGGAGCGCTCGCGCGGTTTTGGCGAATGGGCACGCGTACCGGCGCGACCCTGGGGGGCCGCCTCCCAGCCAACGTTATCGCAGCGTGCAGCGTTTCGGGCGCGCGCTCGCTCGCAAGCGCGACGATCTCGCCGGCGCTGTCGACGATCTGACTCTTGCCGCAGTACGCGACCATCGCGAGCTCGCTGCCGCACTTGTTGGCGGCGATGAACGGCACGCGGTTTTCGTAGGCGCGGACGCGAGCCAACAGATCCGCTTGCACGTTCTCCAGAGCCTCCGGGTTGCGGCCGCTCGTTACCCAGGCCGTCGGCATAACGAGCGCCTCCGCGCCGCGGTCCACTAACGCGCGAGAAATCGTCGGAAGCCGGCCATCGGCGCAAATCAGCACGCCGAGCACGCCGATCTTGGTCTGGACGGGCGCCAAGCGTTGGCCGCTTTCGAACCATTGCCGATCGAAGTGCCAGAGAAAAAGCTTATCGGCATGGCCGGCAAGCGAGCCATCTGCATCGATCACGAGGGCGGCATTATGCGCGCGTCCATCGCGCAAGACGGCGGCGCCCGCAACGATCACCGTCCCCGTCTCACGGGCAATAACGCGTAACCCCTCGATTGCGTCTTGCGTTTCGTGCGCGCCGAGCGGCGCCTTGCCGAGCACGTAGGCCGGGAACGTGGCTTCCGGGAGGACGATCAAGTCGGCTTTGCGCGACGCGAGACGCGCCGCGTCGAGGGCGCATTCGAGCCCCACGCGGAAGTCGCCGCGATCGTGCGCGGCAAGCTGCAGCGCCGCAACCGCAATGGATCGAGCCATTTCGCGTCGTTCGCGGCGGCGAAGGAACGCCCCTCACGCGATCGTTCCGGAAGGGCGGCCGCGCGGCCCGGGGAAAATAATACCTGTGAGACATACGCTACCAACGTTCTCATTATCAACGTTGTCATTTACGCTCGCCCTGGCCAGCTCGATCCTCGTGCTCGCTATTCCTCAGTCTGCGACGCCTGCCGTCATTGCAACGCCGAAGCCGGCGGCAACGCCCGGCAAGGCTTCCACAAAGGACGTCTGCGATGCGACCAAGAGCAAGTGGGCGCACTTAAAGTGCGAAGAGTTCAATAGCTCGGCGCCGGGCGACGAGTACTTCGGCCGGATGAAGATGAGTTATCTCGGCATAGACAATACCTACAAGGATGGGGTGATTAGCGCCGGCGCCTACACGACCGACCCGCATTTGATCGCGAAGCTCGATTTTGCGACCGAAGCTTTGCGCAGATGGGCGGCCAAGTATCCAAACGATCCGGAGCTGGCGCGCTCGTATTA
>Ga0182024_10005574_pt1 | contig 28166 bp, 26 predicted proteins | sample P32metaG_FD_120480 | JGI IMG/M metagenome (GOLD analysis project Ga0182024, IMG submission 120480) | Permafrost microbial communities from Stordalen Mire, Sweden - P3-2 metaG (Illumina Assembly) | ecosystem: Environmental > Terrestrial > Soil > Wetlands > Permafrost | place: Sweden: Stordalen...
AGTAGTGGCGAATTGTTTTACCATCCGCCCCATGACTGACAGTTTTGCTGACAGTGGCCGTCCATCCGGTCAAGAAACCCTGTATTTACAAGGGTTTTAACAACTCAACCACAGATGGACACACAACACCGGCGGCTGTTCGGGAGCACTTCGCGATCTTTTGATGTTGGCGGATCGGTTGGAATGACGTCCGACCCAATTCAACTCAAAAAATGCGCGAAACTATCCGGAATTATCATGGAAATCAACGGCTTGCGTGAGTTTCGACTTCGGCCCCAATCGACCCAAAACAGGACCGCCGGCGATCTTCTGACTCGCCGCTTGCCGTTGACCCGCTTCCCCAAATTTCAAAGAACGAGCGCCGAAGCGCCTTACATGCGGATACAATACCACACATAACTGGGACTGCAATTACATTTTAATGGATGGGGTTTCCCGCTATTTTCGATGGAATATGGCGCGATGAAGATGGTTTCCCCAGAACCTGAAGGGTTCGCAGCGATGAGCCGGTGGTCAGCGCAGCGACACCACCGGAAATCGAGCGAAGAGAAGGTCGCATCCTGGAGGGATGCCAGTGCTGACGTCATGCCTTCCACCTATATCTCGCTTGAAACGGATGCGACCCCGGACCGGGGTCGGGATCTTTCCATTTGGTATCCGGGGGTAGCGCTCGTGACTCGCGCGACCCCCGGCTAATGGCCGGCATCCCTCCGGGATGGCATTGAGACCTCTATTCCACTGAAAACAGCGAAGAACCATCCTTGGGAAATCCTCCGGCTGGGCCGGGGGAGAGGAGGCGCTCACTGATAAAATGACCCGCATGAATTTTCGAAATAAACAGCACCTCTCTCCCAGCTCAAGCATTCGCGGAGCGAGAGAGATGGAACTCGCAGCCGAGGACGGCTATGCTACATCACGCCTTGGCCCGCCGGTAGGATGTCCGCCCAGCGAATAGGACCCGCACAAAAATTGGGATGCGCACAGCAAGCCACCTTCGCGCCTACCCCATTTTCAAGTTCACCCGGTTACGTTAAAAAGACCGTTTGTGAAATTTTGATCGCACAGAAAGTGCAATTTTGAATGCAACACGACAAAATGAGAAAAGTTTGATGACAAGTGGCGCTGAAGGATTTAGATTGTTGTAATGCTCCGTTTATGAGTGAGTTCAAATTCTCCTGTCCAAATTGTCAGCAGAATATTTCGGCGACGTCGGAATACTCGGGTGCTCAAATCAATTGCCCCTCCTGTAATACTCCCATGATTGTTCCGGCCGCGCCCGGCGCGCCTCAATCCACGCCGCCGCCGCCAGCGGTTCCCAGTGGAAATCGGTTGGCCACGGCGACTTCGACATCTCATGCCCAGCCATCCGCCGGCGCCACTGCCGCCGCTGCGTTCTACGCAGCCAAGCCGGTGAAAAAGAAAAAGTCCAAGACCGGGTTGATCGTTGGACTTTCCGTGGGCGCTTGCGCGGTCGCGGCGGGCATTTATTTCTGGCCAACGTTGATGCAGAAGTTTAAGCACGAGGACCAGGCGGCTGTTCTGGCGGAGCAGGCCGCCACCAATCAGCCTCCGCCCCCGCCTCCGCCGCTTACCACGGAAGAAATTTTGGAAAAAGTTGGCGACGCTTACAAGGGCATGACCGACTATGCCGCCAAGGCGCGGACCGATTGCAGCATTGATATGTCGGGACTTGTCCCAGGCAAGGCAACCGTCAATTTGACCACGACCAGTTCATTGCAATTAGGGCGCACCAATTATTACCGGCTGGAATGGGAGCAGACCACATCCGGCAAAACAACGAAAGGGGCGGCGTGGTCCGCAGGCAAGGGCAACTACGTCGGTTACGGTCCGTACCCTCCCAGCAAGGTAAAAACCCGCGAAGATGCCTTCCTTCCAGCCAGTTCAGCCTATTTCTTGTTGAGCGACGCGATTGCGCAGCTCTTTTATTCCCAGACCAACGATTTGGCTGCGGAATCCAAAGAGTTCACTAAAACCAACGCTCCCGGCGTTAACGGGCAGGATTGCTACGTGCTGACAGGAGAAGCGAACCACCAATCGGTATTGGCTTGGGTCAATAAGAACACGTTTCTGATTGCGCAAATTCAGGTCAATTTGGGTGGAACGTTTCCCCCAGAGGAGCTAAAAAAGCTCCCTTCAGCCCAACGCAACGCCATGATGGCCATGTCCAAACTCAAGGGCAGCATCACGGAGACCTACGACAACATCGAGACAAACCGGAACCTCCTGGCTTCAGCTTTTGAATCTCCTTACCAGCCCAGTGCCAGTGCCAATGCCAACACCCAGCAGATGCAATCGCAGCGCCCCACTTCCATGGCCGGGCAGTTGACCAATCCGCGACGCCAGCGCGGCGGACAATGATGTCATATTTTGTTTACGATTCCGGCGAAGTGTGCAACACTGCTTTATGGCTTCCGGCAATGATCATCGTTCTGGTTGCAGTCGCCGCGCCTTCGTGCGGTTAGGGGCGGCTTTTGCCGTCGGGGCGCCGTTGGTCGGTTCATGGTCCCGCGCTTTCGGCCAGCAGGATGGCGTTTCTGCCTCCGCGCGTTCGCGGGCTGCTGTGTCGATTGTTTCTTGCAAGACGTATGGACCGGAAATCAAGGCCGCCTTGCGCCAATGTTTCGACCTGATCGGCGGAGTGGAAAAGTTGGTCCGCAATAAAACTGTCACCGTCAAAATTAATCTCACCGGCAGCAATTTCAGAAGCTACTTGAATCGCCCCGTCGGGGAAACGTACATGACTCACAGCGACACCGTCATGGCATTGCTGGCGCTGTTATTTGATTCCGGAGCGAACCGCGTGCGCCTCGTGGAATCGACCCAGTCTCAGGAAACGTTGCAGGACTCGCTGGCCGATGCGCATTGGGACGTCAATGCTCTCAACGCCCTGGGCAAAGTTGAGTGCGAGAATACGCGCAATCTTGGTGCGGGCAAATCGTATGCGACGATGCCGGTGCCATTCGGCGGCTACATGTTTTCCTCGCTCGATTTGAACCATTCCTATCACGATACCGACGTGATGATTTCGCTGGCGAAAATGAAACGCCATATTACGGCCGGGCTGACGCTCTCCATGAAGAATCTTTTCGGCATTACGCCGAATTCCCGTTACGGCTCCGAAGCGGGAAGTGAAAAGGCCATCGAGGGACGCGATCCGTTGCATCAGCCCGAGGGCTATGAAAAGCTGAAGTTGCCCGGCCTCAAAGCGGAAATTCCCTGGCGCGATCCTTTCTCGCGCGTGCCGCGCATTGTCGTGGACGTTTGCGCTGCAAGGCCCATTGATCTTGCTATTATTGACGGCATCTCTGCCATGACGGGCGGCGAAGGACCCTGGTGCGCCTATGCGGCGGACATTCATTTTACCGCTCCGGGCTTGCTCATAGCGGGCCGAAACGCCGTTTCCACCGACGCCGTGGCAGCGGCGGTCATGGGTTACGATCCCCGGGCAGCGCGCATGACGCATCCTTTTGATCATGGCGACAATTTTCTTTTGCTGGCCGAACAAGCCGGATTAGGTTCAGCGGACCTTTCGCAAATCGACGTTCGCGGATTAAGCATCGAAAAAGCGCGCTATCCGTATGATTGACGGCGGCGATGGAGGCGGCGGCCTTTATCTCGGCATCGAAATCGGCGGAACGAAACTCCAAGTCTTCTCCGGGGATGATTGCGCTCGCATCGTCGAACGGCATCGGTTCGTTGTTGATCCTTCCGCCGGCGGCGCTGGCATTCGCGCTCAACTCGAACAAATCATTCCCGCCCTGGCCAAACGAATCCGCCCAAAAGCCGTCGGAGTGGGCTTCGGCGGGCCGGTGAATTGGCAGACAGGGCAGATTTGCCGTTCGCACCAAATCGAAGGCTGGTCGGAGTTTCCGCTTGCGTCGTGGCTCGGTTCGCTGGCGCAGGCGCCGGTCCATATTGACAACGATGCAAATTTTGGCGCGCTGGGCGAAGCTTCTTGCGGCGCGGGAATGGGTTTCAATCCGGTCTTCTACGTGACGTTGGGCAGCGGTGTAGGCGGCGGGCTGGTCGTGGATGGCAAGATTTATCATGGCGCTTCGCCGGGAGAGTCGGAGATTGGCCACGTCTGCCTGGATCGTTCGGGCACAGTGGTGGAATCGCGATGTTCCGGCTGGGCGGTCGATGCCAAAATCCGCGCTGCGATCGTGAAGAACCGCGATGGCGCTTTGGCAAAATGCGTCGGGACCGCCTCTGCTCACGAAGCAACATTCCTAAGCGCGGCCCTATCACAAAATGATCCGCTGGCCGCAGCCATTCTTGAAGAAACCGCCGAAGACCTGGCCTTCGGGCTTTCGCATGTGGCGCATTTGTTTCACCCGCAAATCATCGTAATGGGCGGCGGACTTTCTCTAGTAGGCGAACCGTTGCGGGCCGCGGTGGAACGCTTGCTGCCGCGGTTCACGATGGAAGCCTTCGCACCTGGGCCGCGCATTGCCTTGGCCCAATTGTCGGAGGACTCTGTTCCGGTGGGAGCGTTATGTCTCGCCTTGGCGCGGCCACCCGGTTAGTGTGATAACATGAAGCAATGGATTTCTGCTTATCTTCAGGCGCAAAAAGCCGTTCTGGACACTATTCCGCAGGATGCAGTGGCTGGGTTGATCGAAAAATTCCGCCAGGCGTTGCACGCCGGCCGGCACATATTCGTCTTTGGCAACGGCGGCAGCGCGGCCAACGCCTCCCACTTCGTAACGGACCTTGGTAAAGGATCCTCCGACAAGGTCGGCCGCCGTTTTCGCTGCCTGTCCCTCAATGACAACGTGAGCTGGATGACCGCTCTTGGGAACGATTACACTTACGATGAAATTTTTGTCCGGCAGTTGGAGAATTTCGGCCAAGCCGGCGACTTGGTGCTCGCTTTGAGCGTCAGCGGCAATTCCCCCAACATCGTCAAAGCCGTTTATTGGGCCAATCAACATGGGCTGGAAACCATCGCGTTGGTCGGCGGAACCAAATGCGTTCTCGCTGAATCGGCGAAGCATGTCATCGCCATCCATTCCACTCATTACGGGCGGGTTGAGGATGCGCACATGGCGATCTGCCACATGGTATGTTATGCTTTTATCGAGCACCCGGAATGGGGGAAAGCGTGAGCCGCCGAAATGCCCGCCAACGATCAGATTCGCAAAAAGCTGGGAGAACTGCCGCATAAACCGGGCGTTTACCTGATGAAGGACCGTTTCGGCACGGTCATCTACGTCGGCAAGGCGCGCGATCTGCGCAAAAGAGTCAGCACCTATTTTCATCCCTCGCGGCGCATGGGCTGGGATTTGAAATTCAACGCCTTGATTGACGCGGTCCATGACGTGGACACATTCAGCGTGCGCACCGAGCCTGAGGCGCTTTTGCTGGAAGGCAAGCTGATCAAAGAGTTTCATCCGCGCTACAACGTCAGTTTCCGCGACGATAAACGGTTCCTCCTGGTCAAGATCAACCTGAACGATCCCATTCCGCGCTTCGTGCTGACGCGCTTGCGTCAGGAGGACGGCGCGCGCTATTTCGGACCTTTTGTCCATTCCGCCTCGGCCCGTCACACATTGACCATGGCGCGGCGCAAATTTAACTTGCGCGGCTGCCGCCCCTTCACGCCCACGGCGGAAGATTACAAGCATTGCCTTTACGGGCATCTTAAGTATTGCACCGCGCCGTGCATCGGCAATGTTTCGCTGGAAGAGTATCGCCGGCAAGTTGTGGCGGCGTGCGAATTCATGGACGGCCAAACCGGCGAAATGGAGCGTGACTTGGAAGAGCAAATGAAGAAGGCCGCCACGGCGGAGGACTTTGAAAAAGCCGCGCAGTACCGCGATGCGCTCGACGATTTGCGCCGCACCACCGAAAAGACCAAAAAGTTTCCGCGCTTGCCTTACGCGTTGCCCATCGCCCTTGACCCGCAACGCGATTTGATTGAATTGGCGCAGGCTCTCGGTCTTCCGGGAGTGCCAGTCCGCATTGAGGGCTTCGACATTTCCAACATCAGCGGCACTTTTGCGGTGGCATCGATGGTCAGTTTTCGCGATGGCAAGCCGGACCGGTCCAATTACCGGCGTTTTCGCATGAAGACCGTGACCGGCCAGGACGATTTCGCTTGCATGGCGGAAACGGTGCGTCGCCGGTATTCGCGAGTCGTGCGCGAAGCTCCCAGCACGCTGCCGGATTTGATTGTGGTTGACGGCGGCAAAGGCCAACTCAACGCCGCCATGGCCGAACTGGGAAAACTTGGCCTGAACCAGATTCCGATTATTGGACTGGCGAAGGAGTTCGAGGAAATTTATCGTCCAGGCTCGGGTGAACCCTTGCGATTGGGGCATGATACGGGCGCGCTTAAGCTCTTGCAGCGGGTGCGGGACGAATCCCACCGTTTCGCCAACACCTACAACGCCCAGCTTCGCCTCAAGAAAATTTCCGAAAGCATACTGGATGAATTTCCCGGCATCGGCCAGAGGCGCAAGACAGCGCTGTTGAAGAAATTCGGTTCTGTCCAGCGCTTGCGTTTGGCCACGTTGGAAGACATTGCCTCGGTGCCGGGCTTTGGCGGCAAAGCTGCGCAGGCGTTGAAAGAATTCCTCCAAGCCCGCACCGTCACGCCGCCCAAGGTAGAAGCAGGTCCAAATTCTCAGGCATAACAGGGGGCAGCTTGGGACTCTTGGGTTTTACAAGGCCGGATCGGCTATGGCAAGCATTGACATACCCTGCCAACGAGCTAACTTGAGAGCATGAAAGCGGTCACGATCAACATTTCATTGAATCCAGAATTGGCCGAATTTGCGCGGTCGGATTCGGAGGCGCGCGCCTTTGATTCCATGAGCGAATACATGCGGGATCTGATCCGTAAACGGCGCCAGGAGATCATTGACGCTGATGTGGCCTTTTTGGAAAAAGCCATCGAGGGTGCGCCGCTGGGGGATCCTTCAGATGAGGAAATGGCGGAAATCTACAAAGCGCAGCACCGAATAAGGGCAAGAAAAACCCGTGCGCGTCGTGCTTGATGCGAACGCGGTTCTCGCCGGTGCGGGCTTCCCTTCGGAACCCAAATTATGACGCCCGCGCGAGCTGCTGGTCCGATTAACCAGGTCGCTTTGACGAATCTCGCCTTAAGAATTAAACGTGATCTTCTGGCCAACATATTTGACAACGGATTGGTCGCCCGGCTTGTTCCTGTGGCCAGGAATCTGTATGTTTCCCATGTGATGATTACCAACACCGCCGCGGCCTCTCTGGCAAAATGCGAGCGCGAGGCCGGCGGACAGATTACCACAGCTCAGGTGGCCGAAGTGGTGGCACAGGTTTGCCCGGAGGCGGCCTTTCGACACAAGCGTGTTCTGGTCATTGTGCCGGATGGCACGCGGAGCGGACCAGTCGGTTTGGTTTTCAAAACTTTATACTCCCAAGTGGGAGAAGTCACCGACAAGCTGGACGTCCTGATTGCGTTGGGCACACATCAGCCCATGAGCGAGGCGGCGATTTGCCGGCGTTTGGAAATTTCACCCGAGGAGCGCGCCGCAAAGTATCGCAAGGTCGCTTTCCATAATCATGCGTGGAGCCAGCCAACGGCGTTACAAACCATCGGAAGCATTCCCTCTGAGGAAATCAGTCGATTGACGGACGGCCTCTTCGCCATGGATGTGCCGATAGAGATTAATCGTCTCATTTTTGAGTATGACCAACTCGTCATTATCGGACCGGTGTTTCCACATGAAGTTGTCGGTTTCTCTGGCGGCAACAAATACCTGTTTCCAGGAGTAAGTGGACCGCGCATTTTGAATTTTTTCCATTGGCTGGGCGCAGTCGTGACTAATCCCATGATTATCGGCAATAAATGGACGCCCGTGCGGTGGGTCGTGGACCGCGCCGGGGCGATGGTCGCACTGCCGAAGCTTTGCTTTTGTCTGGTTGCAGAAAAACGTGGCCTGGCTGGAATTTATGCGGGCACACCTGAGTCGGCTTGGGACGCAGCCAGCGAGCTTTCCCGCCGATTGCATATCATCCACAAAGATCACCCATTTAAAACGATTCTCTCTTGCGCGCCGGCGATGTACGATGAGCTTTGGACCGGTGGCAAGTGCATGTATAAGTTGGAACCCGTGCTGGCCGATGGCGGTGAACTCATTATTTATGCGCCTCACATTCGGGAAATTTGTGTGAGCCACAACAAGGCCTTGCTCGAAATCGGCTATCACTGTCGCGATTATTTTCTTAAACAATGGGACCGTTTCAAAGACTATCCATGGGGCGTGCTGGCGCACAGTACGCACGTTTTCGGCCTTGGCTCCTACGAGAATGGCGTCGAAACGCCGCGGGCCCGAGTTACGTTGGCCACAGGCATTCCCGAGGATGTTTGCCGGAAAATCAATCTCGGCTACCGCGATCCGGCAGCCATTCGAAAAGAAGACTTCGCCAATCGCGAGAGTGAAGGTGTGTTGCTCGTCCCCGATGCCGGCGAGATGCTGTATCATTTGAAGAATCCGCCCTCCTGGGCGGGCGGTGTTGAGGCCGCAGCGCGATGAACCGGCGTCGTTTGCCATTCGTCTTTCTTAACGCCGCCATCACGGCCGATGGAAAAATCGCGCCCGCCAACCGCCATTTCATACCATTCGGCGGCCCGCGCGATCGCGAGCACTTGCTGGAATTGCGCGCCACGGCCGATGCGGTGATGTCCGGCGCGCGCACGGTGGATTCGGACCGCGTCAATCTTGGTCCTGGCCCAATAAAATATCGCCGTGCGCGTCTGGGTCGCGGCTTGGCGGAATATAACCTCCGCGTCATCGTCAGCGGCGCGGGAACGATTGACCCCAACGCGGAGATTTTCCGGCACCGGTTCTCGCCCATCATTATTTTGACAAGCGAGCGTGCGCCGGAGCGGAAATTACGCCAATTACGAGAGCTGGCCGACGCCGTGAAGGTCTGTGGAAAGACAGCGGTTGACTTTGTCCCGGCTCTGCGCTGGCTGCGCGAGAAATGGAACGTGAAACGATTGCTCTGCGAAGGCGGCGGCGAAGTCAACGGGGCGCTCTTCGAAGCGGATTTGGTGGACGAGGTCCATTTGACCTTGTGTCCGCTTATTTTTGGCGGACGCGACGCGCCAACGCTGGCTGATGGCGCCGGCGTCCAACGGCTCTCCGACGCAGCGCGCTTCACGCTTGTATCGATGAAACGCGCCGGTGACGGGCTCTTTTTGGTCTATGGCCGGGGCAGACGTTAAACTCAAGGGCGGCAGCCGCCTGTTGCAACGGTTGGCCGATTTACTTCGATTTCCTTTGGCAAAATCTTCTCGAAATGAATGACTTTGACGGATGGCAGTGCAGCGGATGCGGTGGCTTGCAACTGCTTTAGCCACGGTTCGCCCTGGTCGTATGGCAAATATCTTGCCCTGAGTTCGGGAACGGCCCATCATGGCAAGGGCGTGCAAACTGATATGACTGTGGACGCGACCATTACCGGAAAGTTCAGGCGATTTAGTTTGCATTCCAAACCTTTTTGGGCCGGATTGAGCCTGGTCGTCGTGGCCATTGTCGGACTGCTGGACTACGCTACCGGCTTCGAACTGAATTTCGTCGCCTTCTACCTGGTTCCGGTAATCCTGGCAGTGTGGTTCGTCAACCGCGTTTTTGGCATTTGCGTTTCCGCCTTATGCGCCGTGGTTTCCATAGTTGGGGATGTGATTGCCGGGGCGCGCTATTCCAGTTCGCTTGTTCCCATCTGGAATACCGCGATTGCGCTCACGTTTTATTTTGTGGTCGTTTGGATTGTGAGCAATTTGCGTTCATTGCACGAGGAGCTGGAGGAACGGGTGCAGCGGCGGACTGTTGCCCTGTATAACGAAATGCAGGAACGCATGCGCCTGGAAGAGGAAATCTTGAGCATCAGCGAACGCGAGCAACAACGCATTGGACGCGACCTGCACGACACTTTGGGCCAGCACCTGACCGGCACGGCCCTGGCCGGGGAAGTTTTGAGCGAGCAACTCGCCGCCAAATCACTTCCTGAGGCCAAAGCGATGACTCACATTGTGGAAATGGTCGAAGGAGCGATTGAACTCACCCGCCAACTAGCACGCGGTCTTCATCCTTTTGACCTTAAAGGAGAAGGATTCACCGACGCCCTTCGGGAATTGGCGGTCACCGTCACGGAAGGGCTCAAAATACCCTGCGCCTTCGAGTACGACGGGATTGTCATTATTTCCGAGCCGGACGTGGCCATTCATCTTTATCGAATTGCGCAAGAGGCCATCAACAACTCCGTCAAATACAGCAAAGCGAGCAAGATCGTCATGCGTTTGGAGGATACGGACGACGGTGTGACGTTGACGGTGACTGACGATGGGGTGGGTATGCCCGAAAACCGGCCCGTTGGCAAAGGGATGGGTTTGCGCACAATGGCCTACCGCGCCAGCGTGATCGGCGCCATGTTCAACGTGGAGCGGCTCTCCCCGCAAGGCACGCGCGTCGTCTGCCGCTTGCCTCTTCCCAGCACTGCATCCCCAGCCGATGGCACAGAAAGCTAAAATTTTATTAGTCGATGATCATCCGTTGGTGCGCGAATGGCTTGCCACCCTGATCAATCAGCAAGCGGACCTGGAAATCTGCGGGGAAACAGATAGCGCTCCGACTGCATTGCAAATGATTGGGCGAGTGAATCCGGAAATCGCCATCGTCGATATTTCAATGGAGGGAGGATCGGGCCTCGAACTCATCAAGGACATCAAAGCCAATTATCCCAACGTGATGGTCATTGTGCTCTCCATGCACGACGAAGCCCTTTATGCCGAACGCGCTCTTCGCGCCGGAGCGCGCGGCTACATCATGAAACGAGAAGCGACCAAAAATGTTCTTCAGGCCATTCGCTCCGTTCGCGGGGGGAAGCTGCACGTCAGCGATAAAATGGCCATGATGCTGGCCGAGAAATTTGTGGAAGGAGTCCCGAGCAAGCCCGTTTCACTGGTTGAAAAACTGAGCGATCGCGAGTTGGAAGTTTTCCATTTGTTAGGCCGCGGTTACAGCACGCGCCGAATCGCGGACGAATTGCATGTGAGTTTCAAGACCATCCAGACCTTCTGCGCCCGCATCAAGGAGAAGCTCGGGCTGGAGACGGCAACCGAACTTTTGCTGGAAGCTGTGCGTTGGCATGACAACCAGCAGAAGAATTAGTTTTCGTTTTTTAAGCCTGCCCCAGGCCCATGTTCGCGCTCTTTGCCATTAACAAGCAAGAGCCTGCCTTTGGGCCGGCACTGTACGACGCCGCCCTACAAGAAGTTTAGGCCCCACTCTACAGACATTTCATTGCGCGCGACTTATCGTATTCCGTGAGAGAGGGGAGAATTTCGCAGTTTGCACCTCTGTGGAAGCGACCCTTCATCCACAGATTGCAGTCATTCTGCTTTGCCGTGAAGGAGGCAACGTTCAAGACGCGTCCTAATTGCCATGAAAAAGTCAATTCCGCTTGAGAAAAAATGGGCCGTGGCCATTGCCACGGTGGCCGTAGTCGTATTCGCCAGCCTGTTTTTGAAATCCGGCTCCGCCCAGACTGAGAATACCACGCAGACTTCCGGCACAAATCCGCCGGCTACGCAAAGTGCGGCTTCCAATGAAATTGTCACTTTGGCGACGTACCAGCTCAAGGCGATCAGGATCGAACCGCTTGGCACCCGTCCTTTCACGGTGCAGAAGACGGCCATCGGCAGCATTGACTACAACGAAGATTTGGCAGTCCAGGTCTTTTCGCCTTATCAGGGAAAGATCATCACCGCTTTCGCGAATCTCGGCGATGAGATCCACAAGGGACAACCCCTTTACACCATTGACAGTCCTGACCTGGCCCAAGCCGAATCGACTTTGATCGGCGCGGCCGCGGCCTATGATCTGACGAAAAAAGAACTGGCCCGCGCCAAGGATCTTTATGAGACGAACGGCGTTTCCGAAAGAGAAACGGAACAGGCATCATCCGATGAACAAACAGCCGAGGGCGCCCTTAAAGCGGCGCGGGACGCAGTCCGAGTTTTCGGCAAAAGCGAGGACCAGATCGATCAGATCGTGGCCGCTCGCAAGGTGGATTCCGTTTTGATGGTGCCCAGTCCGGTGGCCGGCAAAATCACGGCGCGGAATGCCCAGCCGGGCCTGCTGGTCCAACCGGGCAACGCGCCTGCGCCTTACGCAGTGGCTGATCTTTCGACTAAATGGATGCTGGCCAACGTCACCGAAAGCGATAGTCCGCTCTTGCGTGCCGGACAAACGCTTAAGGCCACGGTCATGGCTTATCCCGGCCGGGCTTTTGACGGAAAAATTTCAGCCCTCAGCACGGCTGTTGACCCAAACACCCACCGGGTGATGGTGCGCTGCGAAATCGCCGACCCCAAGAATGAACTTCGCCCCGGCATGCTGGCCAGCTTCGTGATTCAGATTTCTGACACGCCAGTGGAATCTGTGGCGATTCCGGCGAACGGCGTCGTTCGCAATGGCGATGGCACGATGGCGGCATGGGTGACGACGGATCGGCACCATTTCATCCAAAGAATCATTAAGATTGGATTGCAACAAGACGATTTATATCAAGTCTTGGAAGGCCTGCGGCCAGGAGAACTGGCTGTGACCGACGGGGCAGTTTTTATCAGCAATATCCTCTACGCTCCGCCCAGCGATTAGGTCCTGGTCAACCTTTCATGATAAAGTCCATCGTTGCTGCCTGTCTTAGCCGACGCGCGATTGTTCTGCTCGCCTTGCTGGCCTTTGTCGGAGCTGGCTACCTTTGCTTTAGGAAACTCAATATCGAGGCGTATCCGAACCCAACGCCGGTTATTTTGGAAATTACGGCGCAGGCACCGGGTCTATCGGCTGAAGAGATGGAGCGCTACTACACGATTCCAATTGAGATTGGACTCTATACGACCCCCGGCATCCAGATCATTCGATCCACTTCATTCTACGGATTATCATTTATTCGGGTCGTATTTAAGTACGGAGTGGATTACCACTTCGCCTACGCTCAGGCCGACGTGGCGATCCAGCAAAACGTTTCGCTTCCAGGCAATCAGACGGCCCAAATCCAGCAGAACAGTTCAACCGGGGAGATTTATCGTTATCAGGTTGTCGGCCCAAAACATTTCGGGCTGACGAATTTGCGCACCGTGCAAGATTGGATTGTATTGCGCCGGCTTTCCACCATTCCCGGCATCGTGCAGGTCAACAGTTGGGGCGGAACGACCAAGGAATTTGAGGTCGAAGTCGATCCGCAGAAACTGGAAGCCTACAATGTAACGGTGCCGCAAATATTAACGGCACTGGGGAACGCGAACATCAACGTCGGCGGCCGGGAGATACGCATTGGACAGCAATCCATCAACATTCGGGGCGTTGGCTTGATCAATGACGGTGGCAATGAGGATTTAACGCAGGGCTACAAGGTGAATGACATTGAGAATGTAGTGCTATCGCAATCCGACGGCGTGCCCGTGCTAATAAAGGACATCGCAAAGGTAAAGGTCGGTTTCGTCCCACGCCTCGGCATATGCGGAAGAGATAATGAAGACGACGTAGTGGCCGCCATTGTGGTAATGAGTCGCGCGGAACAAACAGCTAAGATGCTGCCCAAGGTCAAGGATGAAATCGCGAAAATGAATAATGACGGAAGTCTGCCGCCGGGGGTCAAAGTGGTCCCGTTTTATGACCGAGGCTCGCTGATCGCTGTGACGACCCACACCGTCCTGCATAATCTGCTTTTTGGGTGCATTCTGGTTTTCCTCGTTCAATGGCTTTTTTTGGGCAACCTCCGCAGCGCGATCATCGTGGGCATGAATATCCCTTTCGCGCTGTTCTTTGCCATCATTCTGTTGGTGATGCGTGGCGAAAGCGCCAATTTGCTCTCAGTCGGGGCCATCGACCTGGGTATCATCGTGGATTTCGCAGTGATTCTGGTCGAGAACATCTTCCGCAATCTTCAGAGGTCGTCTGAAGAACGGCAGGGGCTTTTGCAGCGCCTCGCGGACGGCTTTTACGGGGCCGATCCGACAGCCAGATTGTATGCGTCGCCAGCCCATGCCTGGACTCACCGTTTGCGAATGATTTTGATCAGCGCGCTGCAAGTGGACAAAGCTATTTTGTTCTCGGCGCTCATCACGGTCGCCGGTTTTGTGCCGTTGTTCACGATGGAAGGGGTAGAGGGCCAGATTTTTGGCCCGATGGCGCGCACTTATGGGTACGCGCTGGCCGGAGCCTTGATCTCCACCTTTACTGTGACACCCGTGCTGGCGTCTTTCTTCCTTCCTGAACATGTGAAGGAAACGGAAACCATTTTAGTTCGCTTCTTGCACCGTCTTTACAATCCGGTATTGCGTTTCGCGCTGGCTCATCGCCTGCTGATGGTAACGATCGGCATCGTCTTTGTCGTTGGCACCGCATTGCTGTCGTTGCGACTTGGGAGCGAATTTCTGCCGCACCTTGAGGAAGGTAACTTTTGGATTCGCGCCTCCATGCCGATGACTCTTTCATTGCAGGATGGAGAAGCAGCGACTCGAAAAATGCGCCTAATCCTCAAAAAATACCCGGAAGTGGATACGGTCGTCTCCCAGCATGGCCGGCCCGATAATGGAAGCGACGCATCGCCTTTTTCCAACGTCGAATTATTTGTGCCGCTCAAACCGTTTGACGAATGGCCCAAAGGCATGAGCAAGGAAAAATTGACCGAGCAAATCCAAGCCGACTTCGAGCGGGAATTGCCTGGTGTCAACTTTAACTTTTCTCAATACATTCAGGATAATATCGAAGAGGCCATCTCAGGAGTCAAAGGGGCCAATTCGATCAAGATCCTAGGCCCTAATCTTGAAAAGCTTGAAAAATTTGCCGCGCAGATCAGGGACGAAATGAGCCACGTCCGTGGAGTGGCTGACTTGGGAATCTTCCCCCTTCTTGGGCAGCCCAACCTCAACATCACAGTGGATCGCGCCAAGGCGGCCCGCTACGGGCTGAATGCCGGCGACGTGACCACGGTTATTCAAGCGGCGATGGGCGGGGCGTCGGCTTCCACGATCCTGGAGGGTGACCGGCAATTCGGGCTGGTCGTTCGTTATGCGCCGGAATACCGGGACTCCATCGAAAAGATTCGAAATATCAAAGTGGGTTATACGACCAGCAACGGTGTCAATGCCTACATCCCACTGAGCGAACTGGCCACGATCACTTTGGAGACCGGTGCGGCCTGGATTTATCACGAAAGCACCCAACGTTTCATTCCGGTGAAGTTCAGCGTCCGCGGCCGTGATCTCGGCAGCACGGTGGCCGAAGCGCAGAAGCGCATCGAAAAAAATGTGCATCTTCCCAGCGGCTATCGCATCGTCTGGTCCGGCGAGTTTGAAGATCTGCAGATGGCCAAACAGCGCCTGCTGGTCGTGGTGCCGGTGAGCCTCGCGCTGATTATCAGCCTGCTTTATGGATTGTACAATTCAGCGCTGGAGTGCATCCTCACGCTTTGCGGAATCCTCTTCGCCGCCGCCGGAGGTGTGCTGGCACTCTACGTTTCTGGCCTCAGTTTCAGCATATCCGCCGCCGTTGGCTTTGTCTCTCTGCTTGGCGTGTCGGTCATGAACGGCATTTTATTAATCACCTATTACAATCAGGCCAGCCTGCGGGGCGGAACGCCGATTGAGACCATGTTTCACGCCGCCTCCACAAGGATGCGGCCCCTGCTGATGACCAGTTTCTCTGCCTGTATTGGTCTCTTGCCGGCGGCGATGTCCACGGGAATTGGAAGCCAGGTGCAACGTCCATTGGCTACGGTCATCGTGGGCGGCATGTTCATTGGGCCTATCATGCTGCTCATTGTGGTGCCCGCGCTGAAAATACTATTCTTACGTCGCCAGGCCACTCAGGCCCCGGCTAAAACTTAATCGGCCAGGAACGAGTATGAAAACTATAAAAATTCTTCTTAGTATCATCGGCCTGAGTGCATTCACGCTTGGGCGAAGTTCAGCTGCCGAACCATCCTCTGCGCGCTTTTCTCATGAGAACCATGCAACCAGCGTTCGTCCGGGCGAGACCCTGCGCGACGGCAGAAGGCAGATTGACCATAGTGGTGTCAAGGGCATCCAGGCGGGTCAGGTTCATGCTCCGATAAAACCTGCGCTGAGAACCGAGACATTGCCGTACGGGATTAAAAGGGCTGCTGCCGCTCCGCATGGCGATTTGAAAATGAATAAAATGCAAAACCATTATGGACCCGTTGCCAGGTTGCGGGAGGAAGGTGGGAAAATCCTCCCCAAGCCGATCGTCGGCCACGGAAGCGCCAATCCTGCTTCCATCGGCGGCTTAAGCATGGCCGGCGTGAAGCATTCGACGGCTGGAATCGACGGTGGCGCTTTCAGGCGCAAGCCTTAGCCATTTATCGCCATGAGAGCAGCCCCCAAAGTCCTCACAATATGTTTGACGGCGCTTCTCACCAGTTGCGCCGTGGGGCCGAACTTCAAAAGACCCGCCCCGCCGCCAGGTCATGATTACACGCCCAATCCCGTCTCGACCACCAGCAGTGCAACGAATATAGGCGGTGGAGAATCGCAGCGCTTTGTCACCAGCCAGGACATCGCCGGGGACTGGTGGACTTTATTTCATTCCGAACCGCTCAATGATTTGATTGAACGTTCGCTCAAGGCCAATCAAAGCCTTCAGGCCGCACAAGCAGCGTTGGTGGTAGCGCGGGAAAATGTGATGGCCCAGAAAGGTTATTATTATCCAAGCGTGGGGGGAAGTTTTTCCGCGCTTCGTCAGAGGACTTCGGCCGAAATTGCGCCCGTCCCTAATGCGAACCAATTCGAATTCAGCCTTTTTACACCCCAACTCACCGTTTCTTACGTGCCGGATGTCTTTGGTCTCAACCGGCGAACGGTGGAATCCCTGAATGCGCAAGCCGAACAAGCGCGCTTCGCGTGGGTGGCGGCGGACATTTCGCTTAGCGCCAACGTGGTGACCGCCGCCATCCAGGAGGCTTCATTGCGGGCGCAAATTGACGCCACTCGCGAACTCATCCAGATCAACACGAACATGCTCAAAATCCTTAGGGCACAGTTTTCCAAGGGTTATGCCAGCAGGCTCGAGGTCGCGGCCCAGGAATCGCAGTTGGCCCAAGTGGTGGCGACTCTGCCCCCGCTGCTAAAACAATTGGCCCAACAACGCGACCTTCTCGCGGTGCTGGCCGGGGCGTATCCAAGTGAAACGCTCCCCGAGGAGTTTCAACTCTCCGCCCTGCACCTTCCGCAGGAGTTGCCCTTAAGCCTTCCATCTCAGCTTGTGGCGCAGCGGCCGGACGTCCGTCAGGCTGAAGAGAACCTTCATGCAGCGAGCGCGGAAATAGGAATTGCCGCGGCGAACCGGCTGCCGAATTTTTTGTTGAGCGCCGATGCCGGCTCGATGGCATTGGAGGCCGGAAAGATATTCTCATCTGGAACGGGCTTTTGGACCCTGGCTGGTTCAGTCACCCAACCGATATTTGAGGGTGGGACCTTGATGCACCGGGAGAGGGCAGCGAAGGCGGCCTATACTCAGACGGCGGAACAATATCGCGCCACCGTCTTGACTGCATTTCAAAACGTCGCCGATACCCTCAACGCGCTTGAAACGGATGCCGATGCGCTCAACGCCGCCGCTGCCTCCAGAAACGCCACCAAAATCACGCTCGATCTGGCCCAGCGCCAATGGCAATCCGGCTATGCCAGCTATCTTTCGCTGTTAAGCGCCGAACAGGCTTACAACCAAGCCGCCATTGTTCTCATTCAAGCCCAGGCAAATCGCTATACCGACACCGCCGCGCTTTTCCAGGCTCTTGGCGGCGGATGGTGGAACCGCGCGGATCTGAAAGGTAAATAGCCTAAGGAGAATTAACTGTCCCGCATTAAAAACGATACCGCCGCAGTTAATGGCACAGTCCCCGAACGCGAGCCTCCGCAACCGTGCAGGGTGAGCGTGGGCGTCCTTAACGAAGGCATGAATTTCGCTCCGTGACAGCGGACGGGTAGGCAACAATACCTTGCGCGGCAACGCCGGGCTTGAAAACGCTCTGGATTTAGTGGAAGATTGTTCCTGTGAACGCTGTAAAGGTAGATGACGCACATCGAATCCGGATTGCTGTCCTCCGTCCGGGCGACTATTACGAACCGGAAGTCCTCGGCGAGAACGAGGTTTTGCTCCGGAAAGTAGAGTTGCCGCGCCGGCGGCCGTCTTTTGCAGAAGCAATGGCGGCAATCGAAAACAGTCCTCTTCGGTTTACGAAAAGCTGGGATGAAATCAAAAAGGAAACCCGGTAATTCTGTTTGATAGCAGTGTTGTCATTGATTCCCGCGACCCCGACAGTCCTTTTCACGATTGGGCCAAGCGCCAGATTGCGGAAGCGGTGCAAGAAGGCGGCGAAGGAGGCGCTGTCAATACCATCGTCATAAGCGAGGCGTCAGTGCGCGCCGAGAATCGTGACGCCGTTCCCGCGTTGCTGGAAAGTTTGGGTCTGAAGCTCGTGCCCGTGCCGGTTTCGGCGGCGATTCCAGCCGCGAAAGCATTTGCGATTTATTTGGACCGATTGAAGAAGGATGGCAGGAAAACTGAAAACCGAGTTCCTCTCCCGGACTTCCTGATAGGCGCCCATGCCAAAGCCGACGGAATGAAGCTTGTCACGCGCGACCAGGATCGCGTCAAATCCTATTTTCCAGTGGTTCAACTCATCACTCCTTGATGCTGCCGAATAAGGCCCCGCCTGTATCAATTCGATTTGCCCGCGCCGTCTTTAGTCAATTCATATATCGGAAGTTTGGATATTTGGAAATGGAGGAAAGGCAATGCCTTTGGCACAGCCAAACGGTTTGTCTTCGCAATGATTAGTGCGCGACCGGGGCGAATGGCCGGGCGTGATGGATTTCCTTGCGCGACAGGGGACGGATTTGACCAGCGGAGACTTTCGTAACCGCAACCGTCGCGCCGTCAAAAGTCGTGAACTCAACCATGAAACTCTTGCCGCCTTTGTAAATATGAACGACCGCGCCAACGTCTCCCGCCGTAAGTCCATATGTCGGCAGGTCCGAGGTCAAGGCCACGCATTCAAGTTCAGCAATCATTCGGCCAAAGGATACGCCGTGATAAAGCGCGGCGCAAGCCCGCCAGTTTCCACGAGCCAGATCGCGCGCACGCGGGGTTGTCGACCTAACGGAGTCATCAACCCGCCTTGAATTACATAGGTGATGCCGTCCGCATCAGTTAAAGCTTCAGTAATCGGATTCTCTTCCGCGTGACGAAGCAGGGCCGCAGCCAATTCCTCCCAGCGTTCGCGCTGAAATCCAAAATGGTTAAAGAATTTTGCTTTCCCGCCGCCAATCGGATGTTCGAGGTTTAACAAGTAATCCTCAACTTTACCGCGTGGAACGATGGCCGATTCGGTGTGAGGGAGTTTCATGTTTTGCCTTCGGAAATGGAAGGCATAGAACACGCGCCAAGGAAAGCAAAACTTTCAGAGTTCAATACCGATGATGGAACCGCGCCGAACTGAAAAGCAAATAGACTAAAGAATTTTGCTTGCTTTGTCGTTAAAATGGTACGAAATAGTTACACGGAACATGGAGAGACCATTGAATTTCCGGTTTGAACTTCCGCGGCCGCCTGTGGGGCCGTTAGTGGAGGTGTCGTCGCAGGAGATGGAGCACCACCTGATCAAGAAATTGGAAGAATCGGAAAACAATCCAACCCAGGCCTTGTGGCAGTTGGCTCTATTTTACAAGCAAACCCGTCAGAACAGCAAAGCTCTCACGCGTCTCCAGGAATTGGTTCCGTTGCTCCCTGACCCCGAGGAAAGGGCCAAATGCGTCCTGGCGATGGGCCAGACGATGGAGCAAACAGGCCATTATCCAGCGGCGGCGGGTTACTATAAGCAGGCTCTGGCTCTCGAGCCCATGAACACCTGGACGTGGTATTTCGTCAATAACAACCTGGGATTCTCGCTCAATATCATGGATCGTTTCGCCGAGGCTGAACCCTACTGCCGCAAGGCCGTCGAAACGGATCCCAACCGTCCCAACGCCTACAAGAACCTCGGCCTCTCCCTCGCCGGCCAGGGGCAATATCGCGAGGCGGCGCAGTGTTACGTGGCCGCGACCCAGGTCAACGCGGCGGACCCGAGGGCTTTTCATCTGCTGATGGATTTGTTGAAGAACCATCCGGAGTTGGAATATGACTTTGAAACCGCGGCCGCCTGCTGTCGAAAGGCAGTCGAGACCGCGGCCCGAAAGGTTGAGGAAATGAAACCGGTCGTCCATCGCGGTTGGAAAAAACATTTGATTCTCTTTCGCGCCAAAGTCTGGGCAATGATTCGGCGGTTATGGACCGGCTCTCCTTCAGCAACAGCCGGAACGCGGTATTAAGCCGCTGGATTCGCGAAATCGACAAGAGCAGCGCCTCCAGGAAGCTCTTACGCGATGGCCAAAAAATTCTGGTGGCGGTCTCCGGCGGTCTGGATTCGATGGTGCTTCTTCACCTCTTGCATCATCTGGCTGGCGCTCATCGATGGAAATTGACCGTTGCCCATTTCAATCATCAGTTGCGCGGGAAGGCGGCCGATGCGGATGAACAATTGGTCCTGCAAACGGCGCGCCGCCTGGGGTTGAAAGCCATTTCCGCCCGGGCGGATGTTGCGGCCCGGGCCAGCGCGGCAGGGATTTCCTCGGAAATGGCCGGACGCGAGTTGCGCCATGATTTTTTGGCCCGAACGGCGCGAAAGTTTCGCATCCCGACGGTGGCTCTCGCGCACCACGCTGATGACCAGGTGGAACTTTTCTTTCTGAGGTTATTGCGAGGCACCAGCGGGCGGGGATTAGCCGGAATGCGATGGATCGCCCCTTCGCCCAGCGACTCTTCGATTTTTCTCATTCGCCCATTGTTAGGCCAAACCAAGGACGCATTGCGTGCAGCGGCCCAAGCCGGCGGCGTGCGTTTTTCGGAAGATGCCACCAATGCATCCAGCGATATTCACCGCAACCGGGTCCGTAACGAATTGCTGCCGTTGTTGCGCGAACATTACCAGCCGCGCCTGTCGGAACGAGTGCTGCGCTTGATAGAATTGACAGGCGCGGAGGCTGAGGTCGTCACCGCTCTGGCCGAACGATGGCTGGCGGCAAAGCGCCGGGCAAGGTTTGACCGTTTGGCCAAGGCCGTGCAGAGGCGGGTCATTTATTTGCAATTGCTGCCTATGGTCCCATCGCCCGATTTTGATCTGGTGGAACGATTGCGCGAAGTTGCCGGCCAGCCGGTTACCGTCGGCAAGGGAGAATGGGTGTCACGAGACGCCGATGGTTTGGTGCACAAAAGGAAGCTCGACCTGTCAACCTTTGATTTGGCCCAGGCGGAGCTGCGATTGACATTCGGGAAAGGGAAAACTCAGTTTGGCCGATTGGCGATAGCGTGGGAAATCATTCCAGCTTGTGGCGCCAAATTTCGCCGCGAACCGAATTTGGAGTATTTCGATGCGGACAAGGTAGGTGCGACCGTTGGGCTGCGACACTGGAAGCCGGGCGACCGCTTTCAGCCTATCGGCCTGGCGTCGCCTCGCAAATTGCAGGATTTGTTCATGGACCTGAAAGTGCCACGCAACCAGCGTCATCTGCGCGTGGTAGCAGCGACGGCCCAAGGCGAGGTATTTTGGGTGGAGGGCCTTAGAATGGCGGAAAGATTCAAACTGGCCGCTGAAACAACCAGGCGGCTAAAATGGCGATGGCAGACGCAACTATAACATTTAGCTGGTGTTATGGTGGGGAAAGACTATACTATGATTGTGAGTTCCAAATTGAGATGGGTATATGTATTGGGTTGTGCCGGCCTAGCCAATCTCGGAACCGCCTTAGCTACAGCAGAAACCCCTGTGGCAGAGGCTAATCCTTACTCGGTGATTAGTGATAGGAATATTTTTCATCTCAATCCGGAGCCGCCGCCCAAGGATCCAGACGCCGACAAACCACCGGTTGAATTGCCGAAAATCGCGCTCACGGGCTTTATGGGTAAGGGCAATGCAGAAAGAGTTTTGCTGGCCATTCCTCCGGCCAAAGATAGCAAGGACGGATTGTTCACGTATCTCAGCCTGGCCCCGGGCGATAGAGACCAGGGCGTGCAATTGCTTAAGATTCATAAGGATACGGAATCGGTCGATATCATGAACAGCGGTACGCTTCAAACACTTACCAAGAGCAATAATTTGGCGTCCTTAGGCGCGTCGCCCCGTCCCGCGGGCCTGCCAGAAAGACCCGGCGGCATCCACCGTCCAGCGATCCCCGGTTATAATCCGCCAACTGTGCCGGTGGTGCCGACGGCCGGAAACCCAAATCAATTCGGAGGCGGTGGTTCGAGCGTTATCATCGGCGGAAGAGAGGGCGGTCCTTCTTTCGGCGGATCGTCCGGTGGCGCGATTGTTTCAGGCGGCGGTTCCGGCGGCGGCCCTCAGTTAGCGGGTGGCGCAGCCGGATATGGCGGTGGCGCATACGTCGGCGGCGGGGTGCCTAACGGCGCGGTGAATAACGGCAATAATAATGTCGGGAATCAAATCGCCAATAGCCTTATGAATCCAACTACGGGCCATTATCAACCGCCGGTTCCGACTGCAAACCCGTTGCCACCAGTACAGCAGGCTGCGGTGATGAATATTCAAAAGGCAGAAATGGGCGGGGGCGGGCCTCCCTTGCCGCCCGGTGCTGAGCCTGAGCCTCCCCCGAATCAGTGACGTCCGCTAGCTTCTTAAGAACTCCGCGCCCGCCCAGTCAGCAAAGCGAAGTCCTTTCTCCGTCAGTTGGAATCTTTGCTGGCTCAATTCTCCGTAACCGAGTTCGATCATTCGCTCAATCTCGGGTTTCCATTCCAGCCGCAAATCATAACCAGTCCGCCGCTGAAATTGCTCCAATGGCCATCCGGCATTCATGCGCAGTCCGAAGGCGGCCAGTTCTCCGGCGCGCGCCAATGGCGACAGCTTCTCGGATGATTCCACGGCCCGTTGCCCCCGCTCCAATTGCTCGCAATACTTGACTGTGCTGGACCGGTTTTGTGTGCGAAGGCCGCGAACGTATCCGGCGGCGCTGGGGCCCAGGCCATAATATGAGGCACCCCGCCAATAGTTGACATTGTGCCGGCAGGCCCGGTCTGGCATTTCGGATGGGACGGCGGACTCGTGCCGCGCAAAATTGGCTACTTCGTATTGACGGAATCCGCTGCCGGCTGACGCCAGCAACAGTTCCTCATACATCGCGCATGCCAGATCTTCGTCCACTCGCACCGCGCCGGAACGCAATTGCTCGAAAAGGGGCGTGTCTTCTTCGTAAATAACTTCGTAACAGGAAAGGTGCTCGCTTCCCAGTGCCACAGCTTCGTCCAGTGTTTTGCGCCAGCAGGCCATGGTCTGGCCCGGAATTGCGAACATTAAATCCACATTCAAGTTATCGAAGCCAGCAGCCCGCAAGATGTCGAATGACTTGAAGATCATTTGCCGGCTATGCACTCGCCCAAGGCGGTCCAAAAGACCCTCGTCAAACGACTGCGCGCCCATCGAAATCCTGTTGACTCCTCCATCACGCAGCAGTTTGGCCTTGTCCAGCGAGACGGTGGCGGGATTGCATTCGACCGTCCACTCGGCTGGCTTTTGCCAGTTAAACCGATGGAGGGTCTCCAAAATGCGTTCCCATTGACGAAGATTGAGCAACGAAGGTGTGCCACCGCCAAAAAAAATTGTCTTTGGATTCAAGTCACTCGCGACCAATTCCAATTCCCGCACCAGGGCCTCAACGTAACGGTTGACCACTTCGCCGTCGCCGGCCTCAGAGTAAAACGCGCAATACGCGCATTTCCTGGCGCAAAAAGGGACGTGCACATACAAGTGTTCAATGACCGGTTCTTCAAACATCAGTCTTAGTTGTTGGTTTTCTGGTTTTCGGGTGAAACCAAATGGCGGAGGCGCTCAGGAATCGGCTCGCCCGTCAACCCGTTTTTACGGGCGGGTTCTTGTTCAACATAATGATATTGGCCATTGTCTTCCTGCCAAATTTCCACGTTGACCGGCTTCTTGCCCGAATGGGGAAAAAACCGCTCAAAGTGCAGGGTCTTGGCGTCGGCCAATTGTCTTGCGCCAAGGATGGAAGAAAGATCGGTCCACATTTGGTCCATCATCTTGTCCATTTCTTCAGGGAAAGGCTTGATGTTGACGACGGTGTGGTTGGCGGCATTTTTGGACCGCTCCGTGTGACGCCGCTCCAAGGTTGTGAACTCGCGCTGGTATCGCCGCAAAACCTTGTTGACGTTTTGCACTTGCTCCGGGCTTAAGTTCAACTCCTTCACCATGCGGCGGCCCAGGGTGATTCCCTCCGGACCCGCGGCAAACGCTTCCAGCGCGCCCGCCGGAATGAGGACAGATTTCGGCGCGGACAAACGCTCGTGAAGAAGAATGTAAGTGACAACCGCCAGCCAGATGCCTCCCGCCCCCAGCGCGAAACGCGGCAGCCATTTCCATTTTTTTCCGGCGTTATTGCGGGGCCGATCGCCCGGCAGGTTGTGGAAGAATCCGGTGGCCTCTTCCACCGCCGCGCGGAATTCGTTCGCGTCGTGGTAACGCCGGCGCGGAGCTTTCTCCAGCGCCTGCATCACTATGTCATCCAATCTTGGATCGACACTTGACATCTGCGATGGCGGTTCGAATTTTCCCACCGGCAATTCGCCCGTTAACATCTCGTACAAAACGACGCCTAAAGAGTAAATATCCGCCCGGCGATCCACCTTGCCCGGATGCTCTATTTGTTCGGGGGCCATGTATTGCGGGGTGCCCATGAAAACGGCGCCTTGCCCGGGCGCGGACGAATCCTCTTTCTTTACCATCAACCGCGCCAGCCCGAAATCTGTGATTTTCAGCCGGCCCTTCTGGTCCAACATGATATTCGACGGTTTGATGTCCCGATGCACAATGCCCTCGTCATGCGCGTATTGCAGCGCGTGGCAAATTTCGATCACGATTCGCTGCGCCTCCTCCACCGGAACAGGCTTTTGGCGGATCAGGTTGCCCAGCGTCACACCATCGACATATTCCATGAGGAAATAATAAAAACCGCCAGCCTGGCCGAAATCAAAAATTCGGACGATGTTGGAGTGGTTGAGCTTGGCCAATGCCTGGGCTTCGCGGGAGAAATGTTGGGCGAAGGCGGGATCCCGTCCCAATTCCGGCGAAAGTATCTTCAGGGCCACGAAGCGGTCCAATTGCGGCTGGCGAACCTTGTAAATCGTCCCCATTCCGCCGTGACCGGCCACTTCCATGATTTCCAGACCGGGGAAGAGAGGGGCCAAATCCGCCGGCGTCGGTGGCGTCAACGATTCCTCCAAACCGTCGGAATAGGGAGAAGCATCAAGGCTGCTGCCGCATTCGGGACACACTCCTCCCGGCGTTTCGGCAGGCAGCGGCGTATGACATCGCCGGCATATTCGAATGGTGTCCATGAGCGCTGGCACTCTTTCTTAGAGGCGGAAGCGGGGCCAGAGGTTACTGGATTCCGCCGAAACCTTCTCTCCTAAATCTGGAAGTCGGTTTTGATTCTGTCTTCTTTCTTCGTCACTTTTATGTCAATCTTCTCGTAACTGACCAGGGAATTAGGCGGCACGCTGTGGGTCAAAAACACGCTGGCCCCGATCGTGCTCCCTGCCCCGACCACCGTTTCGCCGCCGACAATCGTGGCATTGGCGTAGATCGTGACCCCGTCCTCGATGGTTGGATGCCGCTTTTGACCTTTCAAAGACTGTCCGCCCGAAAGGGAACGGGCCACCAGGCCCACGCCTTGATAAAGTTTCACATGCCGGCCAATGGTTGTCGTCTCCCCAATCACCGTCCCCGTTCCATGATCAATAAAAAAATGCGAACCTATCTGCGCGCCCGGATGCAAGTCTATGCCTGTCCGGCTGTGCGCCCATTCGGTCATGATGCGCGGAATTAAAGGTATCCCTTGCAGGTACAATTCGTGCGCCAGCCTTTGCACCGCAATGGCCTCGACGAACGGATAGGCAACAATGACCTCTTCCCTGCTCAGTGCCGCCGGGTCGCCCAGGAAGGCCGCTTCGGTGTCCGTTTGCAGCAAGTCGCGCACGCGCGGCAAATTGCTCAAAAAATCCAGCGTTTGGGAATGGGCCAGGCGACTCGAATCGCGCGCATCCATTTTCTTTTCCGGCGCGGCGTACTCCAGACTTTTGCAAATCTCCTCTTCCAAGCGGCCCAGCACCGAATCCATCAAAGTCGCGATCTCCACTTTCAATTGCGAGGAATGGATCGATTTCTCATCGAAAAAGCCGGGGAACAGCAGCCGCAGCAGATCGCACGATATGGAGGCGATGGCGGTCTTGGACGGCAGATTTTTGCCGTCCAAATGGTTGATGCCTCCGACTCGTGCATAGGAGGCGATCAATTGATCAGTCAATTCCGTAACCGAGAGCTTCACCGGAGGCAATATCAGGCACCCACGCTCTAAAGGCAAGCCATCACGGGACGCCACCCGCGGCATCGGCTAGTCCCAAGCCCAATCTTAATTCTAATCTTTTATGAGGATGGCGCTCAATTTAGCGGCGCGGTTTATGGGCCAAGGCCAACAACCATGCAGGGTTCTGGTCATACCTAATAGCGAAGAATGGGGTCGTGCCATAATAATGTGTGAACTGAATGAATAACAGTGATCATCTTAGGAAACATGCGATGACGACCAGCAAAGATGTCGTGGTCACCGGGGTCGCCACCGGAATCGGGTGGGGGACCACAAAGGTGCTTGTTTCAAAGGGATTTCGCGTGTTCGGTTCTGTCCGCAAGCAGGCTGACGCCGATCGTTTGCAAAAAGAGTTCGGTAATGGTTTCGTGCCTCTCCTAATGGACATTACGGACGCCGACGCTGTCCATCAAGCCGCCCAGAAGGTCGGTTCCTTGATAGGCGACAGGAATCTAGTTGGCCTGGTGAACAATGCGGAAATTGTGGTGAGTGGGCCCCTACTTTATCTGAGGCTCAGCGAATACAGGCGGCAGTTGGAAGTGAACATGATCTCCCCGCTTGTCGTAATCCAAGCCTTCGCTCCTCTTTTGGGAACGGATAAGAAGAGGCAGGGTCCTCCCGGCCGCATCGTGAACATCACCTCTAGCGGCGCAAAAGTTGCCATCCCGCTTCTGGGTGCTTATAGCGCCTCCAAATTTGGTCTTGAAGGAATGTCGGACGCGCTGCGGCGAGAACTGATGTTATTTGGCATCGACGTCGTGATGATTGAACCGGGCACCGTGAACACGGCGATGTATGACAAGGGCGAAAAAGAAGATTTGAGTGAGTTCAAGCAGACTGAGTATTGGGAGGCAGTGCAGAAATTCCAGAAGTGGATCGTCAACGAAGCACGAACTAATGGCCTACCCCCAGAGCGTCTGGGCGAAGCCGTCCATGTGGCCCTCACCACGGCGAAACCGAAGGCACGCTATGCAGTCGTTCCGCACCGTTTCAAGAACTGGACCCTGCCCAGACTTCTTCCTGCGAGGATGCTCGACGCCTCGCTCGCAAAGGCTCTCGGACTCACAAAGCCGCAGCCAGCCTCGAACGGCGGGTTCTCACATCCCGTGACAAGGGGAGCTAAATGAATGCCAGACCACTTTTGCCATCACACTGGCGGTCATAACGGAAGGCTCCCTCACGACCACGCCCGTTCCTCTCCGCTCTCCGCTCCACTTTCCCGCTCCCGTCCGCAGACCGAAGCCTCGTCAAGCGCCATAAGCACCGCTATTATTGCGCCGTGGCATTCGACCGAGAGAAAATGAAACAAGCGGCGGCGGAACTCGCCGCAAAAGGCGTGTTTGTCGGAACTTCCTCCTGGAAATACCCCTTATGCCGATCTCGGCATAACGAATATTTTGCCGAGCACCGAATAATGCCGAGCACCGGTCAAGATCCCGCGATTGGCGAAGGAATCACCTCCTTTTTAAAGGTCACGCTCGGCATAATTAAAGGTTTTGCAGAAAGGCCAGAACCTGGTCGGGCGGACGATAGCGACGCGACTGGCCCTTGAAGGGTTCCACTTTGGCGAGGGCGCGTTCTTTAAGTTCGAGGCTTGCGTGAAGATAGACCTGGGTCGACTCCATGGATTCATGTCCCA
>Ga0182024_10005575_pt1 | contig 28160 bp, 26 predicted proteins | sample P32metaG_FD_120480 | JGI IMG/M metagenome (GOLD analysis project Ga0182024, IMG submission 120480) | Permafrost microbial communities from Stordalen Mire, Sweden - P3-2 metaG (Illumina Assembly) | ecosystem: Environmental > Terrestrial > Soil > Wetlands > Permafrost | place: Sweden: Stordalen...
ACCGCGATATCCGGCGACTCGACCTCGATCGCCAGTGCGGCGGTCGCCTACGCGACGCAGCACGTCGGAACGCTGAGCGGGAAGAACGTTCTGGTGATCGGCGCCGGCAAGATGGGCGCGCAAGCAGCGCGCCGTCTCAAAGCCGAAGGTGCCGGCGAAATCGTCGTGATGAACCGCTCGCAAGAGCGGGCGCGTGCCGTCGCCGACGAACTCGGCGAAAGCGTGCGCGCGGCCGGAGCGCAGCGTCTCGTCGACGCGCTGGCCGCGGCCGACGTCGTCGTCACCTCGACCGGTGCGTCGCATTTCATCGTCACGGCCGACAACGCCGCCCAAGCGATGGCGACGCGCCCGGATCGTCCGCTGTTCATCGTCGACATTGCGGTGCCGCGCGACGTCGATCCCGACGTAGCCGAAATCCCCGGTGTCAGCGTGGTCGACGTCGACGGGCTCAAGAGCGTCGTCGACATCACGCTCGAGAAGCGCCGCGAAGCGATCCCGCTGGTCGAGGAGATCGTGGCCGAGCACGTCGAGCGTTTCGGGCAGTGGTACCAATCGCGGGTCGCGATCCCGGTGATCTCGTCGCTGACCCAAAAGGCGGAAGCCATTCGCGCCGCCGAGCTCGAGCGGCTCTTCGCGCGCCTGCCCGAGCTGACCGAACGCCAGCGCATGCTGATCACCGGCAGTTCGCTGACGATCGTCTCGAAGCTGCTGCACAGTGCGATCGTGCGGATTCGCGACAAGGCGGTCGAGAACCGGGCCGAAGCGCTCATGCACGCGCGCATTCTCGACGAATTGTTCGAGCTCGAAGCGATGGTCGAAGATCCGTCGTTCGCTCCGGCGCCAACCGTCGAAGAGATCGGTGAGTAGAGGAAAAGTCTGGCTGGTCGGAGCGGGACCGGGTGATCCCGGGCTGCTGACCTTGCGCGGTGCGCGGGCGCTCGCGCACTGCGATACGCTCGTCTACGACTACCTCGCCGCGCCGGCGATCGTCGACTTGGCGCCACCCGACTGCGAGCGGATCTACGTCGGCAAGAAGGCCGGTCAGCATACGCTCGAACAGGACGAGATCACCGCGCTGCTCGTTCGGCTCGGCGCGGCCGGCAAGCAGGTCGTACGCTTGAAGGGCGGCGACGTGTTCGTGTTCGCGCGCGGCGGCGAAGAAGCGCGCGCGCTGGCGGAAGCCGGCATTCCGTTCGAGATCGTCCCGGGGATCACGTCGGCGATCGCCGCGCCCGCCTACGCGGGCATTCCGGTCACGCACCGCGATCACAACACGGCGTTCACCGTCGCCACCGGTCACGAGGACCCGACCAAAGGGTACTCATCGCTCGATTTCGCCAAGCTCGCCAACCGCAAAGCGACGACCATCTTCTTGATGGCGATGGGGCATCTCGCCGGCATCGTCGACCAGCTGCGCGCACATGGGCTCGACGGCGACACGCCGGTCGCGGTCGTGCACGAAGGGACCAAACCGTCGCAGCGCGTCGTGACCGCGACGATCGACACGATCGCCACCGAGGTCGAACGCAGCGGGATCGGCGCGCCGGCGGTCGTCGTGATCGGCGACGTCGTGACCGAGCGCGCGCACCTGCGCTGGTTCGACGCTCAGCCGCTATTCGGCAAGCGCGTCCTGGTCACGCGCCCCGCGCACCAAGGCGACGATCTCGCCGCACGGTTGTGGGAAGCGGGCGCCGAGCCGATCCTCGCACCGACGATCGTCGTCGGCCCGCCCGACGACCGCGCGACCGCGCGAAGTGCGGTGGAGCGCGTGCGTTCGTTCGACTGGGTCGCGTTTACGAGCCGCAACGGCGTCGATGCGTTCTTCGATATTCTCGGCGAGCTCGGCCGCGATGCGCGCGCGTTCGGCGACGTGCGCATCGCCGCGATCGGCCCGAAAACGGCCGAAGCGCTCAGCCGGCGCGGGATTCGCGTCGACCTCGTCCCCGCGCAGTACGTCGGGGAAGCCGTGGCTGCCGAGCTGCTCGCGCGGACCGCGACCGGCGATCGCGTACTCGTCTATCGCGCGCAAGAGGCGCGCGAGATTCTGCCCGAAGCGTTGCGCGCGAACGGGCGCGCCGTCGAGGTCGTCGCCGCCTACCGCACGCGTCCGATCGATGACCCCGAGCTGCGAGCGAAGGCGGAGCGCGCCGACATCGTCACGTTCACCAGTCCGAGTACCATCACCGGATTTTCCCACAACGTCGCCGACGCCGTTGCGCTGCTCGCGAACAGGACGGTTGCGGCGATCGGGCCCGTCACCGCCGCGGCGGCGCGCGACGCCGGGATCCGCGTCGACGTCGTCGCCGCGACGTTTACCGTCGACGGGCTGCTCCAGGCGTTGACGGAGCGCGCAACCGTCTGACCGCGCTCAACCTGCTGATCGGCGCGCTGTTCGCCGGCGCCATCGCACTGATCGCGCTGCGCGCTCATGCGCTCACGCGTGACGGCGCAATCGCCGCGTTCGTCGTCGGAACGCTGACCTACGCCGGCGGCACGATCGGGTTCACGCTCGTGTTGTTGGCCTTCTTCGTTCCGTCGGTGATGCTGTCGCGCATCGGTCGGGCGCGCAAACGCGAGCTCGTCGACGTCGGCAAAGGCGGCTCGCGCGACGCGCTGCAAGTACTGGCCAACGGCGGCGTCGCAACGGTCTGCGCGATCGCGTGGGCGTTCACGCGCGACCTCCATTGGGCGCTCGCTTTTGCCGGTGCGTATGCGGCGTCGACGGCCGACACGTGGGCGACCGAGATCGGCACGCTCGCGCGCGGCGCGCCGCGGTCGATTCTCACGCTGCGCCCGCTGGTGACCGGCACGTCCGGCGGTGTCACGCTGCGCGGAACGCTCGGCGAGATCGCCGGCGCGCTCTGGATCGGGATCATCGCACCGATCGGCATCGTGCTGGCGTACACCGATCCGCAAGCCGGCTTCGGTTGGGCGATGGCGTACACGCGCTGGTGGGGCATCCTCGCACTAGCGCTGGTGATTCCGGTCGCCGGCGTGCTCGGCTCGACCGTCGATTCGCTGCTCGGCGCGACGCTGCAAGAGTCGCGTTACTGCGATGCGTGCGGCCGAAACTGCGAGACCAGCCCGCATATCTGCGGCCAACCCACTCGCCTCGTTCGCGGGCTGCGCGGCATCTCGAACGACGCCGTCAACTTCGCCGCAACGCTCGCCGGCGCGGCCGCCACGGTTCCCCTGTACGCCCTCGCCACGCACATCGCCGGCCTAGCGCACTATACAATCCCAGCGGTCCGCTGAGCCGGGCGAAGGGCGACCGCCCGGAACGTAGGGTCGCCCCCCATGCGCGCTGCCCGCAAACGGTGCTATTCTCGACCTTGGGCGACGCCACGCACGGCACGCCCGAACACCGAGGAGCCGAGACGATGATTCGAACGATCGCGAGTATCGCGTTACTGGCCTTAGCCGCGACAGTACCGGCACAAGCTGCGACCCCAAAGCAGGCGGCGCTGGCCGCAATGACGGCCTACGAGCGCGGACACGGAACCAGCGACATCGAGAACCCGTCGTGCTACATCGTGCAAGACTACGCGCAATGCTTCTTTGCCACTGCCGGCGGGAATCTCGGCAAGTGGGATTGGCTGCACCTCAAGGGCGGCAAATGGGTTGTGCTGGGCGGTGAAGGCGGCGATCCGGCGCTGCCCTACATGAAGAAGTTCGGCGTCCCGCCGGCGATCGCGGCAAAGTTCGAAGCGCAATGCAAGTGTTGAGACGAGCGGTCGTCATTTCGCTGAGTTCCGCCGCGCTGATCGGATTCGCGCTGATCGCATCCCCGCAACCGGCAGCAGCGACGCCGACGCAAGCGGCGGTTGCGGCAATGAGCGCGTACGAGCGCACGCACGGCAACACCGACATCGAACAGCCGGAGTGCTATATCGTGCAGAGCTACGCGCAGTGCGTCTTCCTTACCGCCGGCGGCCACCTCTCAAGGTACGACTGGCTGCATCTCAAGAGCGGCAAATGGGTGATGCTCGGCGGCGAGATCGGTAATCCGGCACCACCGTATATGAAGCAGTTCGGCGTTCCTTCCGCGATCGCCGCGAAGTTCGAAGCGCACTGCAAGTGTTGAGCGTGTAGCATGACGGCTTCGGCCAGCGCAGGGTGATGGTGACGAACTCGGCGAGGACACGGAACGCGGTCGAGCCGATTCCACGACCGCGGGAGCCGGGTTCGAGGAACAGATCGAAGCCGGCCTCACCGCCCAACGTTCGCCAGGCCTGGAGGTAGGCTCGCCGGCCGGGGCTCACGGAACGAATCCCGACCTGGCCGGCGCGCAGCGCCGGATGCTCCACCGGCGCGGACTTCGGTGCAAGTGGCGAAACCGACCTCGGTCGGTGCGGTGTCCCAGCCGTCGTGCGACCATTCGTCGCACGAGCACCATGGCAACCGCGACGATCTCCGAAACCCGCGACGTGAGCGAGAGCGGCGCACGGCTGATCCTGATCACCCTCGGGATCATGGCCGCGACGCTGATGCAGACGCTCGACTCGACGATCGTCACGGTCGCGCTGCCGACGATTCAAGGCAACCTCGGGGCGACGCAGGACGAAGGCGCCTGGGTCGTCACCGGCTACATCATTTCGGCCGTCATCGTCATCCCGCTCACGCCGTGGCTCCAAGCGCGCTTCGGACGGCGGCAGTACTACTCGGTTGCGATCATCGGCTTCACGATCGCATCGATGCTGTGCGGCATCGCGACTTCGATCGATCAGTTGATCTTCTACCGCATCGTGCAGGGACTGTTCGGCGGCGGCCTCGTCGCGACCGGACAAGCGTCGCTGCGCGACACCTTTCCGCGCCATTTGCTCGGCGCATCGCAAGCCGTTTTCGCGCTCGGCGCGATCGTCGGACCGTCGGTCGGGCCGACCGTCGGCGGCTGGCTCACCGACAACTACTCATGGAACTGGGTGTTCTACATCAACCTCGTGCCGGGGATCTTCGCAACGATCGTGATCCTCACGATGATGCGCAATCCGACGGATCCCAAGCCGATTCCGGTCGACGGAATCGGGCTCAGCCTGCTCGCGATGGGGCTCGGCTCGCTGCAATACATTCTCGACGAAGGACAGCGCAACGATTGGTTCGACGATCCGCTCGTCCGTCTGTTCGCGTTTACGACGGTGGCGGGAATCGGGACGTTCATCTGGTGGGAGCTGTGGGGCACGAAACGCCCGATCGTCGACCTGCGCGCGTTCAAATACCGCGCGATCGCAGCGGGAAGCGTGCTGGGATTCGCGATCGGTGCGGTGTTGTTCGGAGCGACCGTCATCTTGCCCCAGTACGTGCAGGGCGTACTCGGCTTCACCGCCACGCTGTCCGGTGAGCTGGTGTTCGTGCGCGCGTTCTTCATCGCGCTGCTGACGCCGTTCATCGCGCGGTTGGCCGGTAGCGGAAAGATCGATACGAAGATCTTGCTGGTCCTGGGCTTTATCTTGATCGGCGTGAGCCAGATCTGGCTGGGCTACATCACCACGTCGCTGAACGACTTCAACTCACTGCTCGGCCCGGCGATCATGGCCGGCGTCGGCCTCGGACTGCTGTTCGTGCCGATCTCGATCGCGGTGCTCAGCTCGATCCCGCCCGACATGATACCGAAGGCCACGTCGTTTCAAGCCTTGTCGCTGCAACTCGGCGGCTCGTTCTCGACCACCGCGCTCATCACCCTGCTCGCGCGCCGCAACGCGTTCCACCAGTCGGTGCTGGCCGATGCGGCAAACCCGGGCAACGTCGCGCTCCAGAATCTCATCCAGGCAACGCACAATTCCGGCGCCGCGATTGGTAATCTCTACCAACAGATCCTCATCCAGTCGACCGTCATGGCGTACGCCGACTGTCAGTGGGCGCTCGGCGCACTCACCTTCGTGTTGCTGCCGCTCGTGTTCGTGTTGCCGCGCCGCAAGAAAGATGCGCCGCGCGCGCCGGTCCACATTTCCGTCGAATGAATCCGTTCGTCGTCACGGGCGGATCGGCCGCAGGCCGAACGCGAGTCTTGGCGCACTTTGCGCCAAGACACTAGGCGCTGGCTTTCACTCCGTACTTCTTGTCGAGATACGGGATGATGTCGTCGTCGTCGTCGAGCACGACGTTGCCGTCGACCAGCACCGGGATCGAGGTTTGGCCGGACACCTCTTTGACGATCTCACGCTGCGCATGTGAATGCGGCACGTTGACGACCTGATAGTCGAGTAGGAGATCGGTGAGCTTCTTGCGCACGCGAGCGCAGTACGGGCACCATTCCGCTTGATACAGGACCATGTCCGTGTGTCGACCCATCCTCACCCAGGACAGAGACGGGCCAAAAAGGTTGCGCGCCCGCAAGCGTCGGACTCCTTTCTCCCGCTGCAATGGAGACCGCCGGCCGACCCCTCGGGCGTGACCGAATCGCGATCGCCACGTCGATCGCCCTCCATTTGTGCGCCCTCGCGTTGCTGGTAACGGTGGTGCCTCGCTCGCCGTTTTCGGCTGACGATCCGGACGAGCGCACGCTTCTTACGACGATCATCCGCATCCAGCATCGTCTGGTTCCGGTGCGCCACGCCGTATCGCGTCCCGCGCTGGTCGCGCGGGCCGAACTGACGCATCCCGCCGCGCGACCGATCATCCACGCGTTCGTGGCCACCGGCCACTCCACGCGAGCCCTCGTCGTCGCGCGGGAAGAACCCCATGCGTACGCCTCGGCCAAAGCGGTGGCCGCGACGCCGGTGCGCGAGAGCGATCCGGCCGCGACGGTTCGCGCCGACCAGCAGGTGCAGGCCGCCGAAGCGAGCCCGGTACCGACCGCGACGCCGGTCGCCACCCTCGCACCGGTCGCGCGGAGCGACGAAGGAATCGGAAACTTCGGCGAGACCTATCCGGCCTCGGTCGAGCCGACGCTGCGCCGCTCGCTCGCCGTGCTCGGCAGCGGATTCGACGTACGCATCACCGTCGACGAGGATGGGCGCGCGACCGAGATCGACTTCGTACGCGCGCCGGCCGACCCGACGCTGCGCGAAACGTTTCGCGCAAAGCTGCTGGCCGCGCGCTTCATCCCCGCGGCATGCAACGGTCTCCGCTGCGCCGGAACGGTCGAGCTAAAAAATTAACGCTGTTCGAAGTCGAACGGAACGCCGAGCTCGCCCGAGAGCTTCTGCAGTCCGTCCCATACTTTGACGTGCACAGGCACGCCGTGTTCGCGATTGTACAACGTCTTCTCGTGCTCGATCTCGCCGGCGACGTAGATGCGGTCGTGACCCGGCGCTTTCGCCGAATCTTTGAACGCACGCAGCTCGGTGTCCATGTCACGTTTGAACGCGGCCGGATCGCGGAACCCGTCGATCTTGAACGCCGCGAAGAAATGCGAGATTTTGCCGGGCTGAGGACCGTCGGTCGGTAGCGGCAATTCGTCGCCGAACGCGCCGCCGGAAAGCACGCCGCACAGAATGTCCACCAGCAATCCGAGACCGTACCCCTTGTGGCCGCCGTTGTCGACCCCAAAGCCGCCCAGCGGCAGCAGCGCGCCTTTCAGCGCGACCTGCGGATCGAGCGTCTCGTGTCCTTGCGCATCGATCGCCCAACCGGAATTGAGCTGCTTTTCCTTGCGCGCGTAGACTTCGAGCTTCCCTTTCGGAACCGTGGTCGTCGCGAAGTCGAGCACGAACGCCGGTTCCTTGTCGGCCGAAATGGCGAACGCGAGCGGATTCGTGCCGAGCAAAATGTCGCGGCCGAAGGTCGGCGCGCCGAAGCGCGTGCTGTTCGTCGATGCGATACCGATCATGTCGCGGTCGAGCGCGAGCATCGCGTAGTAACCGGCGATGCCGAAGTGGTTCGAGTTGCGCACCGCGCCGAACGCCGCGCCGGTTTGACCGGCCTTGTCGAGCAACCGTTCCATGGTGCGCTTCGCAGTGGGATGTCCGAGTCCGTTGCCCGCATCGACCAGCAGTGACGTCGGGGTCTCGCGAACCGTCTGCACGTTCGGCTTGGGGTCCATCTGTCCGTTGCGCAAGCGGCTGACGTAGTACGATTCCAGGCGCGCAACGCCGTGCGACTCGACGCCGCGCAGGTCGGCGGCGACCAGCACGTCGGCGACGATTGCGGCGTCCTCCGTCGTGACACCGCTCTTCTCGAGGACGGTCTGCACGAAGCGCTTGAGTCCGGATTCGGTCGCGAGGCGATACTCGGACGTGATGACGTCGGCCATACCGTGGAGTGTACCCCAAGCCGGCGGCGCGTGCGTAGGACCCCCGTCGCAGGTCCGGCCCGAGGACTTTCCGGGCCGCGGGTGCGAACGCCGAGGCGATGCTCGAGCTCGCGCCCGATGTCGTCGCGGCGCTGCGCGCGGCCGCCCCGGGCGGCGTCCTGACCGGCGCCGAGGACCTGATCGCCTACGGGTTCGACGGCACGTTCTACGACCGTACCCCGCCGTTGGTCGTACTCCCGGAGACGACGGCGCAGGTCAGCGCCGTCCACCGCATCGCGACGGCGCACCGCATCGCGATCACCCCGCGCGCGATGGGCAGCGGGCTGTCGGGCGGCGCGGTTCCGCTCGGCGGGAGCATCGTGCTGGGCGTCGCGCGGATGGACCGCATCCTCGAGATCGATCCGATCGACCGGGTGGCTGTCGTGCAGGCCGGCGTCATCAACGCGCGCCTGCAAACCGAGGTCGAACGGCTCGGGATGTTCTATCCGCCCGATCCGTCGAGCCTCAAGCAGAGCGCGATCGGAGGCAATGTCGCGGAGAACGCGGGCGGCGCGCGCTGTCTCAAGTACGGCGTGACCGGCGACTACGTGCTCGCGCTCGAAGTCGTGCTGCCCGACGGCACCGTGATTCGCACCGGGGGGCGCACGGTGAAGAACGTGACCGGCTACGACTTGCGGCGGTTGTTCACCGGCGCTGAAGGGACGCTCGGTACGATCACGGAGATCACGCTGCGGCTGTTGTCGAAACCGGCGTTCGCGCGCGCCGCGCTGGCGGTGTTCGACCGCATCGACGACGCCGCGCAAGCGACGACCGCGGTGCTCGCGAGCGGTGTGCTGCCGTCGGCGATCGAGCTGCTCGACAACCTCACGATGCGCTGCGTCGAAGAGAACAACCCGATCGGTCTGCCGCTCGACGCCGAGGCGATCTTGATCTTCGGTGTCGACGGGAATTACGAGCCGGTCATCGCCGACGAGTTGGTCGCGATCGCACGCGGGTGCCGCGCGCACGGCGCGCGCGAGGTGTCGGTCGCGGCGAACGACCTGGAGTCCGACCGGCTATGGGCGGCGCGGCGCTCGATCTCACCCGCGCTCGCGCGGCGGCGGCCCAACAAGTTCAGCGAAGACGTCTGCGTGCCGCGCCGCGCGATCGTATCGCTGGTGCGGCGTGTCCGCGAGATCGCATCCGAGTACGCGCTCGAGATTCCGCTGTTCGGCCACATCGGCGACGGGAATCTCCATCCCAACATCCTCTGCGACAAGACCGACCGCGAAGAGATGGCCCGCGTCGCCGGCGCAGCACGGGCGATCTTCGAAGCCACGGTCGCACTGGGCGGCACGCTGTCGGGCGAGCACGGCATCGGTCTGCTCAAGAAGCAGTTCATGGAGCTCGACCTGGGCACCGACGTGCTGGCCGTCATGCGCGCGATCAAGGACGCGATCGATCCGCTCGGCATCATGAATCCCGGCAAAGTGTTTCCCGACCCCGGCGGCATGGACGCGTTTCGCATATGAGCGTCATCCTTGCGCTCGATCAAGGCACGACGTCGTCGCGCGCGATCGTCTTCGATGCCGATGGCGCCGTCGTCGCGTTCGACCAGCGCGAGCTGACGCAGCACTTTCCACAGCCGGGTTGGGTCGAGCACGACCCGGCCGAGATCTGGGCGACGCAGCTCGCGACCGCGCGCGGCGCGCTGCGCAACGCGGGGGTCGCGGCGGCCGACGTCGCGGCGATCGGCATCACCAACCAGCGCGAAACGACGATTCTGTGGGATCGTGCGACCGGCGTGCCGGTCGGCAACGCGATCGTCTGGCAGGACCGGCGCACCGCGCCGATGTGCGAGAACCTTCGCGCGCGTGGAGTCGAGACGCTCGTTCGGGAGCAAACCGGGCTCGTGCTCGATCCGTACTTCTCGGCGACCAAGATCGCGTGGCTGCTCGACCACGTCGACGGGCTGCGCGCCCGCGCCGAAGCCGGCACGATCGCGTTCGGTTCCGTCGACTCGTGGCTGATCTGGAACCTGACCGGCGGCGCACGGCACGTCACCGACATCACCAATGCTTCGCGCACGATGCTATTCGATATCCATCGGCTGTGCTGGAGCGATGAGCTGCTCACCGCGTTCGGCGTGCCGCGCGCGATGTTCCCCGACGTGTTGCCGTGCACCGCGGACTTCGGGACGACGGTGGTCGAGCACTTCGGCGGAACGATCCGGATCGCGGGCGTCGCGGGCGACCAGCAAGCGGCGCTCGTCGGACAGTCCGGCTTCACGCCGGGGCTGGCGAAGAACACCTACGGCACCGGTTCGTTCGTCGTGCTCAACACCGGCGATCAGGTCGTGCGCAGCGAGCATGGGCTGCTCTCGACGGTCGCATTCGCGTTCGAGCCCGGTCGCGCGACGTACGCGCTCGAAGGCTCGATCTTCGTCACCGGCGCGGCGGTGCAGTGGCTGCGCGACGGCCTCGGGATCATCGAACACTCCTCGGACGTCGAACGGCTCGCGCGCGAGGTCCAGGACAGCGGCGGCTGCTACTTCGTTCCGGCATTTGCCGGACTCGGAGCGCCGTACTGGGATCCGTACGCGCGCGGCTCGATCGTCGGGATCAGCCGCGGCACCACGCGCGCGCACCTCGCCCGCGCGGCGCTCGACGCGATGGCGTATCAGACCGCCGACGTCGTCCAAGCGATGGAACGCGACGCCGGCCTCACCCTTACCGAGCTGCGCGTCGATGGCGGCGCTTCCGCGAACGACCTCGCGATGCAATTCCAAGCCGACATGCTCGGCGTCCCCGTGGTGCGCCCGGCCTGCATCGAGACGACCGCACTCGGAGCGGCGTATCTCGCCGGATTGCAGGTTGGGTTCTGGGCCGGGATCGACACGATCGCGGGTAAGTGGCGCGAAGGCGCGCGCTTCGCCCCGTCGATCGGCGATGCGGTCCGCGCGGAGTCATTGGTGCGTTGGCGGCGCGCCGTCGGACGTAGCCGCGACTGGGCCCGCGATTGAATCGTGACGCCGGTCTGTCGCGGCTGGCGAGCGAAACGTTCGACGTCCTCGTAATCGGCGGCGGCGCGACCGGACTCGGCGCCGCGGTCGACGCCGCATCCCGCGGTTATCACACCGCGCTGATCGAAGCGGGCGACTTTGCCTGCGCGACCTCGAGCCGTTCCACGAAGCTCGTGCACGGCGGCGTGCGCTACCTCGAGCAGGGCAACGTCGGTTTGGTCCGCGAGGCACTGCGCGAGCGCTCGGCGCTGCGACGGAACGCCCCGCATCTGGTCCGCGATCTGACCTTCGTCGTCCCCGCGTACCGCGGGCGCGACCTCGCCTTCTACGCGATGGGTCTGAAACTGTACGACGCGCTGGCGGGGAGCACGGCATTTCCGCGCAGCCGACTCGTCTCGTCCGCTGATGCGCGCGCGCTGATCCCCACGCTGAACCCGCGCGATTTGCACGGCGCCGTCGTCTATCACGACGGCCAGTTCGACGACGCTCGGCTCGCGCTCGCGCTGGCGCGAACGGCGGTCGACCACGGCGCCGCGGTCGCGAACTACCTGCGGGCGACGCGCTTTGTCTACGACGCAGCCGGGCGCGCAAGCGGAGTCGGCGCGGTCGACGCGGAGTCCGGAGCAGAGCTGACCATTCGGGCGCGCGCGGTGATCAATGCGACCGGGATCTTCGCGGACGAGCTTCGCGCGCTCGACGATCCGGCGGCGGCGCCCCTGCTCACCCATAGCCGTGGTTCGCACATCGTCGTGTCGTCGTCGGCACTCGGGTCGGCAGCCGCGCTGCTGGTGCCCAAGACGTCCGACGGGCGCGTGCTGTTCGCGCTGCCGTGGCTCGGGCGCACGATCGTCGGGACGACCGACGTCCCGGTCGGCGGACCGGAGCGCGATTCCAAACCGAGCGACGACGAGATCGCCTACCTGCTCGCAACGGTAAACCGCTACCGCAGCGCACCGCTCGTGCGCGGCGACATCTTGGCGGTCTTCGCGGGCTTGCGGCCGTTGATCCGTCGCCGTGCGACATCGACCGCCCGCCTCTCGCGCGAGCATCTCGTCCACATCTCTCGCTCGCGGATCGTCACGATCGTCGGTGGAAAATGGACCACGTACCGCAAGATGGCTCAGGACGCCGTCGACGCCGCAGCGCGCGCGGCCGAGCTGCCTGCGTCGCCGTCACGCACCGCGTCGTTGCCTTTGCGCGGCGCGTCGGCGAACGCCCCGGACGACGAGTCGCTGGCAGAGTACGGCACCGACGCGTCCGCGGTGCGGCAGCTCATCGCTGCCGACGCCTCGCTGGCGGCGCGGCTCGATGCGCGGCTGCCGTATACGGGTGCGCAGGTTGTCTACGCGGTACGCGCCGAGATGGCGCGAACGGTCGATGACGTGCTCGCACGTCGCACGCGTGCGCTCGTTCTCGACGCCGGCGCCGCGCACGCCGCCGCACCGCGCGTCGCCGCGCTGATGGCGGCCGAGCTCGGCCGTCCCGTTCGACCGCTCGACGAGCCGACGCGATGACGATCTTGGATCGATACATGATCGCGCGCTGCGCGCCGATACTCGCGATGGCATTCGTCGTTGAAGTCGCGCTGCTCGTCGTCGGGACACCGGACGCGGCGACGACAGGAGCCGCCTTGATATGCGGCGTGAGCCTGGCGGCCGTCTATACCGATTTGGTGCGATGCGGCGAGTACCACGGCATGGTGGCCGGCGGCATCGCTCCACGACGCATCGTCGCGCCGGTCATCATCCTGCTGGTGCTGCTGCAGGCGCTGGTCATTGCTTTTTGTTACCGGTTCGAACGCCCCGGCGTCCCGTCAGCCTACATCGGATACACGCTATCGGCCGTCCAGCCGGTACTCATCGCATCGTCGGCGTTGCCGCTTTGCGTGCGATCGAGCGCCCGCGAACCGTGGGCGCAGGTGCTGCTCCTGCTCCTTGCCTACGTGGGATGCCTGGTCGGCGCCCAGATGGAAACGCGTGTCGCGGGCATCGGCGCGGGACTGTACTGGTTATACGTCGTTCCGGCGCTGATTGTGATCGACGTCGTGCTCTTTCGACATCTCGCACAGCCGGCGCGCTCAGCGTAGTACGCAGCTATGCGGAGCGCGCAGCGGGCTCAACCTCGGTAAACGACACGCCGCGTCGCTCGCGACCGATCGCGGTGAGGATGAACACGGCGACAAAGACCGCGAGCATGATGATCTGCATCGCGTGGCCGTAGTTCGCGGTCGCAGGCGGAGGTAGCGGGAGGTTTTTCGTCGCGTACGAGGCTTCCCATTGGGCGGCGTACGCGGTGATGAGGTTGCCGAGCTGGTAGGTGAAGCCGGGAAACGTGCCGCGCACGTCGCCGGGCGAAAGCTCGTTGAGGTGCGCGGGGACCACGCCCCAGGCGCCCTGCACGAAGAATTGCATCGCGAACGCACCGGCGGCCAGCATCACGGGCGTCGCGGCGCCGGTCCAGAACGGAATCGTCAGCGCGCCGAGCACGCAACAGGCCATGATCGTGATGCGGCGGCCGATGCGCTGCGAGAATGCGCCCAGCAGCGTACCGCCGATGATCGCGCCGACGTTCATGACGACGATGATATTTTGCGTGAGATGCGGATCGAAGCCGCGTTGCTTCTGCAAGAACGTCGGATACAGATCCTGCGAGCCGTGCGACATGAAGTTGAACGCGGCCATCAACAGGATCGCATACACGTACAGCCATGGCTGCTTCGCGATCGACCGGAACAAATTGTCGCGACTTCCGAGCTTACGCGCTCGTCCGGCGACCCACGTCGGCGACTCTTTCACGCCGTAGCGCACGAAGAAGACCAGCAGCGCGGGCAGCACGCCGACGATGAACATCCCGCGCCAGCCGATCAGCTCGACGAACTGGCCGAAGACCAGCGCCGCGAGCAAATAGCCGACGGCGTAACCTTGTTGGATGATCCCGGAAGCGATGCCGCGCGCCTGCGCGGGTAGCGTCTCGAGCGCCAGCGCCGCGCCGACTCCCCACTCGCCGCCCATGGCGACACCGTAGAGCGCGCGCAGGATCAGGAACACGGCGAAGTTCGGCGAGAACGCCGTCAACAGCTCGAACAGCGAGTACAGCAAGATGCTGATCATGAGCGGACCGCGCCGCCCGTAGCGGTCGGCGAGCATCCCGAAGATCAAGGCGCCGAGCGGACGGCACATCAACGTGATCGTCACCGCCGCCAGCACGCCGGGAATCGTCATCGCGAAATCGGCGGCGATCCGCGACACGACGAACGTCACCAAAAAGAAGTCGAACGCGTCGAGCGTCCAGCCCAGGAATGCCGCGAGGAACGCTCGGCGCTGGGGCTGGGTCAGGCCGGCGAGCGGCGTGAAGATCGCCACGGTGTTCCGGCTATACCCACGCCCGACGGGAGTCACGATCCCGTCCGACGTAGCTTCTCGGCCCGCTCTCGAGGAGTGTCCGATGCCGCTTCCCGCCGCCTGTGCCGGACTCATCAGCGCGCTTGCGCGCGAAGGCGCGCGGGCGCTGGTCGTTGGGGGACTCGCGAAGCGGTTGCATGGGGAGCAGACGGACGCGCGCGACTGCTGTCTGTGGTATGACGCCGACGAAGCCAATGCGGCGCGCGTGTACCGTGCGCTCGCGCGCGTCGGTGCACCGCTCGACGGCGTGGCGGTGCAAGATCTCGCCGAGGTCGACTACGAGTTTCGCTACGGCGAAGGCGAAGCCGAGATCTGCCTGCTCGGAGGAATCGACGGGCTCACCTTCGCCGACGCATGGGATACGCGGCTCGAAACCCGGTGGCACGACGTGCCGCTGTGCGTCCTCGGCCGCGACGCACTCCGCGCCGCAATGCTCGCCGCTCGACCGTAGGGACCAGCCTCAGGCGAGGTCGTCGATGAGGAGTCGGGCTTCGGCATCGGCTTCCGCAAAGGTTGACTCGCCGTCCACCGCGCGGTCGTAGGCGGCAATGACGCGGCGTTTGACATCGGTCTGCGCGCGCTCCTGCTCGAAGTCACGGTCGGTCGGCCGGTACATCGTGACGTATTCCGCAAAGTTGTTGCGCGCTTCGGTGAGCGAATAGTCCAAGTTCGGGCCGCCGGCAATGTCGTCGGGCCGCGGCGCGCCGGGCGGTCCGCTCTCCGCATCGTCTTGACCGTCGTCTTCCCACCCGCACAGCGCGCAGATGTCGTAGGCGGCGCGGCCGCTGATCGTCGGATACGCGCAGCACGGACAGGTCGCGCGCGTGCCCTCGTCCACTTGCTGGCGCACGCGCTGATGCGGAGTGAGCTCCGGCGCAAGAACCTCCTCGAAGGTTTCGCGCCGCAGCACGAAGGCCGCGCGGTCGAAGGTCAGAGCGTCGTCTTTCCCAGCGCGGAGAGGATGAGCTCGACGGCCAGAATCGCGGTCTTGTTCTCGCGGTCGAGAATCGGGTTGATCTCGGTGATCTCCAGCGAGCCGAGCGTGCCGCTGGCGGCGACACCTTCCATCAGTAGGTGCGCTTCGCGATACGAGATGCCGCCCCGAACCGGCGTTCCGACACCGGGTGCTTCTTCCGGATCGACGCCGTCCATGTCGAAGCTCACGTGCACCGAGTTCTCGCCGTTGCCGACGACCGCCAGCGCTTCGTCGACGACGCGGCTCATGCCAAGCCGGTCGACGTCGGCCATCGTGAACGTGCGCACGCCGAGCTCGCGGATGATGCGCTTCTCGCCGTCATCGACGTCGCGTAGCCCGATGAACACCATGCGCTTGGGATCGACGGCGTGCTGTTCGAGCGCGAAGTGCACCGGCATTCCGTGCACGTTTCCGGTCGGCGAGGTCAGCGGCGTGTTGATGTCGCCGTGCGCATCGACCCAAATGACGCCCGGTGCACGTCCGCGGGCGTGCGCGACACCGGAGATCGTGCCCATCGCGATCGAATGATCGCCGCCGAGCACGAGCGGGAAAGCGCCCTGGTCGATCATGTCGCGCACGATGCTCGCCAGCTCGTCGCAGACAGCCTTGATGATCGGGAAATATTTCGCGTTCTGCTCGTCGACCGTCGCCGACTCGGGCACGGGAACGAGCAGATTCCCGTGATCGTTGACCGTGATGCCGAGGCGCTCGAGCGACTCCTTGAGGCGGGCGTAGCGAATCGCCGAGGGTCCCATGTCGACGCCGCGCCGGTCCGCGCCGAGATCCATCGGCACGCCGACGACGTCGACGCGCGTGACGCGCTTGCGCTCGGAGGTGACCGTGCCGGTCATCGTCGTGACCCTCGGCGTCCCATCGTCGCGCGCACCTTCGGTGGACGCGTCGCGTCCAGTGGCGCGCCGGTCGTTGCGGGCGCGGCTTCGGCCAGCGGAATCGCCTGCGGCAACAGATGCTTGCGCAGGACGCGCACCATCGCCGCGACGGGAACCGCGAGGAATGTTCCCGGCAAACCGAACAGCTCGCTGAATCCGAGGATCGAGATGACGATCCAGAACGGCGAGAGCCCGACGTTGTCCTTGAGCACGCGTGGCGCAACGAAGTTGCCGTCGATCTGGTGGATGACGACGATCAGAACGGCGACCAAGATCGCGTTGCCCAGCCCGTTGGTGACGTACGCGAGGATCACCGCCGGGACGAACGCGATCAGCGCGCCGGCATACGGAATGAAGTTGAGCGCGCCCGAGACGACGCCGATCAGCAGCGCGTACGGAACGTGCGTGAGCGCGAGCATGATGGTGAGCATCGCGCCGAGGATCGAACCGTCGATCAGTTGACCGCGGATGAATCCACCGACGACCTGATCGAGATCGGCGATGATCGCTTCGGCTTTGACGACCTGCTTGGCCGGAATCAGTCCGAGGAAGTTGCGCTTGAGCTCCTCGGCGTCGAGCAGCATGTAGGCCGCCAGCACCGGCACCACGACGACGGTCGCCAGCACCGAGACCGTCGACAACAGAACGGTTACCGTCTTTTGCGCCGTGTCGAGCGCGTTGGTCTGCAGAAACGCGGCGATCTGCTGCGGGATCGTCGCGAGATAGAGGCGTTCATCGCCGGGGATCCACCGGACGAAGCGGTTGTTCGGGTCCTGGACGATCAGGGTGAGGTTCTTGAAGATCGCCGGGGTGGCTTTGATCGCGTTCTGCGTGTCGGTGATCAGCGGCGGAACGAGCAGCTGCGCGATCGCAATGCCGGCGATGATGATCGCGACGTAGACGATCAAGATCGACAGCCCCAGCGGCAATCGCTCGTTGAACCGGCGCACCATCGGATAGACGAGATACGCGAAGAACAGCGCGACCACGAACAGCATCGCGGTCGCCTTGACGCTGGCCAAGAACTGCAGCAGGCCGACGCCCAAATAGATCACGACCGCGATCAGCAGCAGTGTCTTGAGCCAGAGCGTGATGCGGCGCTCGACGCGCGACATCGGTCGGCGCGGGCGCGGTGCGGCGTCCGGCGGTGTGGGCTGGCTCACCGGGCCCTCATTCCCTACGCGCGAGAGGCCGCCCCGCGTCGGCGTCGTAGCTTCCCGCGATGTCCCGTCGATGCGCGGCGGTGTTCGCATTCGCGCTGGTTTGGCTCGCCGTGGTCCCGGCCGGATGCGCCCGGGAACGCGTGGCGGCCGGCACCGTCCGCATCGGGATGGTGACCGACGTCGGCGGCTTGGGCGACCGCTCCTTCAACGATTCCGCCTACGCCGGGCTCGTGCGCGCGCAACGCGAGCTGCACGTGCACACGGTCGCGCTGCAGTCGCGCTCCGCCGCCGACTATCAAGTCAACCTGACCGTGCTGGCGAACAAAGAATACGACGAGATCTTCGCGATCGGCTTCCTCATGGCCAAGGACGTCACCGAGGTCTCCGAGCGCTATCCGCAGCGCCACTTCTCGATCATCGACTCGGTGGTCGACGAACCGAACGTCACCTCGGTGACCTTCCGCGAAGAGCAAGGCTCGTTTCTCGCCGGTGCGCTCGCTGCAATGACGACCAAGACGAAGACGATCGCCTTCTTGGGCGGGATCGACATCCCGCTGCTGCGCAAGTTCGAAGCCGGTTATGCGGCCGGCGCGCGCCAAGTCGATCCGAGCGTGAAAGTCGTGTCGAAGTACATCGGCTCGTTCGACGACGTCGCCTCGGGCAAAGAGCTTGCCGGCGTGCTGTTCGACCAGGGCGCCGACATCATCTACGTCGCGGCCGGCAAAGGCGGACTCGGCGCGATCGATCAGGTGAAGTCGCGGCCGAATGCGTTCATCATCGGCGTCGACTCCGATCAAGACGGGATCGCACCCGGCAAGATTCTCACGAGTATGATCAAACGCGTCGACGTCGGCGTGTTCCGCGTCTGCGTTCAAGCCGCGGCGCGCAAGCCGCGGCCGGCGCACCTGAGCCTCGGATTGAAGGAAGGGGGCGTCGGGCTGACCGATTTCCGTTACACGCACAGCGTCGTGACGCCGCCGAAGACGGCAATGCTCGACAAGCTTCGTGCGGCGATCATCGCCGGGAAGATCGTCGTGCCCTCGACGCGGGAGGAATTGGCATCGTTCAAACCCGTCCCGCTCTGACCTTGACCGGCGTACGCCGGCGCTTCGGCGCGGTGCAAGCCGTCGACGGCGTCGACCTCGAGCTGTTTCCCGGTGAGATCCACGCGCTGGTCGGTGAGAACGGCGCCGGAAAGTCGACGCTCGCCGCGATCGCGTACGGCGCCGTCAAGCCCGATGACGGCGCGGTAACGTCCGATGGCGTGGTGGGCCTGGTGCATCAGCATTTCAAGCTGATCGAGCGGCTGCGCGTGTGGGAGAACGTGCTCCTCAACCGCGAGCCGCGCCGTGGCTGGGCGATCGACGTCGCGGCCGCGCGCGCGCGCGTCGACAAGCTCGCCGCGGCGTACGGACTGGCGGTCGATCCTGACGCGGTGGTCGAAACGTTGCCGGTCGGGATCAAGCAGCGGGTGGAACTGCTGCGCGAGCTCGACCGCGAGCCGACGGTGCTGCTGCTCGACGAGCCGACAGCGGCGCTCGCGCCGAGCGAGATCGCCTCGTTCTTCACCACCATCTCCGCGCTGGCCGCGCGCGGCACGGCGATTCTGGTCGTGACGCACAAGCTCGCCGAGGTCATCGCGTACTCGCGGCGTGTCACGGTCATGCGCGCGGGCCGGGTCGTCGCGCGCCATTTCACCAGCGAGACGAGCGCCGACGCGATCGCGCGCGAGATGGTCGGCGGCGAGGTCCCGGCACTCGCCGCGCGCGCCGCGACGGTGACCGTGCCGCTGCTCGAAGTGCGTGGAGTCTCGGCACGATCGGCGACGAGCGTGCTCACCGATGCGAGCTTTGCGGTGCGCGCCGGCGAGATCGTCGGGATCGCGGGCATCGAAGGCAACGGGCAGACCGCGCTGGCCGACGCGCTGGCCGGCGTCGTGCCGTTCACCGGCGAGCTGCGCTTCGCCGGCGAGGTGCTGCGGGCCGACGATTCGCCGGCGTCGCGACTGCAGCGCGGGATTCGCGTGATCCCGCAGGACCGCCGGCACGAAGCACTCGTGCTGAGCTGGAACGTGATCGACAACGTCGTGCTCGGGCGACAACGCGCGCTGGCGCGCGCGAACTACGCCGATGCCGCGCGCGAGGTGATCGAACTGTTCGACGTCCGTCCGCCCGACCCGCAAGCGATTGCCGGTGCGCTCTCCGGCGGCAACCAGCAGAAGATCGTCGTCGGTCGCACCCTGACCGCGCAACCCAAGCTCGTGGTCGCGTATCAACCGACGCGCGGCATCGATATCGGTGCGGCGGCGCTGGTGCAGTCGCGGCTGATCGAGGCGCGCAACGCGGGCGCCGGCGTCCTGCTGATCTCGTTCGAGCTCGACGAGATCTTCGCGTGCGCCGATCGCGTGCTGGTGATTGCGAACGGCACGTTCGCCGGCGAGTTCGATCGGGCGAACATCGATCGCGGCCGGATCGGCGCGTTGATGGCGGGACACGCATGAGCGCGGTGCTGCGCCGGCCGGTGGTCCGCGACATCGTCGTCGTGCTGGTCGTCGTTTTCGGCGTCGGCTCGATCGCGATGCTGCTCGCGCACGTCTCGCCGCTCGACGGTTTCGGCGCGCTGTTCGACGGTGCGTTCGGCACGCGCAGCGAGCTCGCCGAGACGCTGGTGCAAACGACGTGTCTGCTCTTTCCCGCGCTCGGCATCGCGATCGCGTTTCGGGCCGGGCTGTTCAACATCGGTGCGGAAGGCCAATTGATTCTGGGCGGTTTTGCCGCCGGTTGGCTCGGCGCGCAGTTTCCGTTGCCGGGTTATCTCGCGATTCCGATGGTGCTGCTCGCCGGTGCGCTGGCCGGCGGCGTCTGGGGCGCGATTCCGGGCTTCTTGCGCGCGCGCTTCGGTGCCAACGAAGTGATCGCGACCTTGATGCTCAACGTCGTCGCCGCGCTGCTCGCGACGTACCTGGTGAACGGCCCGCTGCAGCAAGGCGGTGCCGGCGCATCGGAGACGGGGACGCTCCCGAAGGCGGCCCAGTTACCCGACCTGATCGCGGACTCGCGCCTCACCTGGGCGTTCGTGCTCGCGCTCGTCATCGCGTTCGTGCTGCGCTGGGTGTTGCAGCGCACGGTGTTCGGCTACGAGCTGCGCGCGGCCGGCGACGCCCCCGAAGCCGCCAGGCGTGCGGGCATCGATCTCTCGCGTACGGCGTTCGTCGCGATGGCGCTGTCGGGCGCACTTGCGGGGCTCGGCGGGGCGACGATCGTCGCGGGCGTCTTGCACCGCTTCAACACCGGGCTCTCGCCGGGCTACGGTTTCATCGCGATCGCGGTCGCGCTGGTCGGCAACCTCGATCCGCTGTGGATCATCGTCGCCTCGTTCGCCTTCGGGGTGCTCCAGAGCGGCGGTGTCGCGATGCAGGCCGAGGCCGGCGTACCGCGCGACGTCGTCTCGCTCGTCACCGGGCTGGTCATCATCGCGCTCGCGGGCCGGCGCGTCGTCGCCAAGCTGAGGTCGACGTGAACGCGACGCTGGCCGCGATCCTGGCCATCCTCGGGCTCACGCTGGTCAAGGCGACGCCGTTGATCTATGCCGCGCTCGGCGGCGTGCTCAGCGAGCGGGCCGGCGTGGTCAACATCGGGCTCGAGGGAATCTTGATCGCCGGCGCGTTCACCTCGGTGGTGATCAGCGGTGCGACCGGCAGCCCGATCCTCGGCGCGCTGGCCGGGGTCGTCGCCGGGATGCTGCTCGCCGCGATTCTCGCCTTCGCGGCGACACGGCTGGGCGTCGACCAGATCGTCGCCGGCACCGGGCTCAACATCGCCGCGCTCGCGGCGGCCGCGTTCGGATTGGTCCTGGTCTACCATCAGCCCGGCGCCTCGCATGAGGTCCCGGCGCTCGGCATCGCGGGTGAACGGATCCTGATCGTGTCGGCGTTCGTCGCCGCCGTGGCGCTGCAGCTCGTGCTCGCGCGCACGCCGTGGGGGCTGCGCGTGCGCGCCTGCGGTGAGGACCCCAGCGCGGCCGAAGCGGCCGGGATCGACGCGCTGCGCACGCGTTTCTGGGCGGTCGTGATCGGCGGCGCGATCGCGTCGCTGGGCGGCGTCTACCTCTCGCTTGCCGAGCTCGATCTCTACTCCGACGGCATGACCGCCGGCCGCGGCTTCATCGCCCTCGCCGCCGTGATCTTCGGCCGCTGGACGCCGCTCGGCGCAACCGGCGCGGCGCTGTTCTTCGGGTTCTTTGCGGCGCTGCAGTACTCGCTCCAGCGCGCTGGAGTACCCAGCGAGCTGATGCAAGCGCTGCCGTATCTCGCCGCGCTGGTCGCTCTGGCGGGCTTCGCCGGACGGGTCCGCGCGCCGGCCGCCGACGGCGTTCCCTACGTCCGTCCGTAAACGTTGGCCCTTGGCAGCTTGACTTTCTCGTCGTAGGGACGACATATACAAGACAATGCGGGATCCGCGACGACTCGTTGCCGCCGTCGTCATGCTGACCGTTCCGTTCGCCGCTGGTGTGCCTGCGCGCGCTCTTCCCATGCCCGGCCCGCTCGAGGCGTTTCGTCAACAGCTCATGACGTTCTCGACCCACGCGCCCGGCCGCGTGGCGATTGCGGTCGAAGATGTCGCGACTGGGGTGACGACCGGGATCAACCCGACCCGCGAGATGCCTGCCGCCTCGACGATCAAGATCCCGGTGATGGTCGAGGTGTTCCGCCAGCTTGTCGCCGGCGACTTCGACCTCAACACCCGCGTCACGCTGGTCAAGTCGGACCGCGACTGGGGCTACGGCGAGCTGTGCGACGCGAAGATCGGCTCGACGTATACCGTCTCGCGGCTGCTGTCGCTGATGATCGACGTGAGCGACAATACCGCGACCAACATGTTGATCCGCCGCGTCGGCCGCCAGCGGATCAATGCGACGATGCGTGAGCTCGGCCTGACCCACACGCACCTCGGCGATTTCATTCGCTCGGAGGGCCCGATCCGCTACGCGCTGCGTTCGAGCCCGGCCGACATGCTGCAACTGCTCGGTGCGATGGCGAAGGATCAACTGGTCGACGAGTGGTCATCGCGCGAGATGATCGCGATCTTGCGCGGACAGCACCACAACGGGTTGATTCCCGAGCCGCTTCCGCCGGGGACCGAGATCGCCCACAAGACCGGCACGCTGCACGACACGCTCAACGACGTCGGCATCGTCTACGGCCAACGCGAAGAGCCGTACGTGATCGCCGTGATGACGACCGACCTGCCGACGCTCGACGCCGGCCGCCGCTTCATCCGGGGCGTCTCGAAGATGGCCTACACCGCGCTGGCCAAGTTCGCCGACTGGCGCGACGACACGGGGTTCAACCCGCTCGATCCTGAGCGCGCGGCCAAACCGTTGCCCGATCAGCAAATGTGGTCGCCGCAATCGACGACCGCGCAACCGTCGGCCGAACCCGTCGACACGCCCGCTCCCGAACCAACCCTCGGACCGAGCCGCTAAGGCGCGCAGTCTCCGGGGTTGAACACCGCGGGGTTCAACAGAAACATGTATGTCGTCATTGCATGGTGACAGGTGGGCGTATCCTTCACTTTGCCGGTGTCGTCGACCGGCACGAGCGTGTTGACGTCCCGGAATCCCCAGTCCTCCGGCGGCACGAGGGTAACGAGATCGTTCTTGTTGGCAATGCGCCATGTCGTCACGCCCGTCATGGTGTTGTAGGTGTTGACGAACGTCGCGTCGCCGACGCGGGGCGAGGCGAACAAGTAGACCAACGGCGTTTTCAGTAAACCCTTGGCCACGTTCTCCACGACGTAGAGCGTCAGCAGCGCCGAACCGAGACTATGTCCCGCGATCGTGAGGGTCTCCGTCACCGTGGCGGCGGCAACAGTGACCCGCCGATGCGTTGCAATCGCGTTGGCAACCTGCTCGGCAAAGGTCGCGCCCGGAACGAGCGATAGTGCTGCCGGCGCCGTCGGACTCCATCCCTGCGGCACGACCTTGATCGTTTCGTAGATCTGGTTGAAGCCGGCCTCAACGTCGCCCGGTGCGTGATTGAAGGGGACCATACCAGGATGCATATTGTCGAACCATTCGGTCCAGCCGATCGTACCCCGCATCACCAAGATGCTTTCGGCCGTCGTGTTGCTCGTCGCGATGACGCCATAGAACTCGGGCATCGACTTCCATGGCAAGAAATCGCTCATGATCACGTACGAGTGTACGGTGTAGCCCGCCATTCCGATCTGGCCGGGCGTCAACCCACCCTTTCCGTTGTTGTACATTGCATAGACGTTATTGACGTACGTTCCATAGTTGGCAGCTTCGGCGGCATTGAACGGCATCGTGATCCCCACTCGGCGCGACATCACGCGACATCAAACGAAGACGCCGATGATCGACGGCGACCATATCGCGAGCCGCCCGGCCAAAGGCACAAACACACCGACATCCCCAGACTGATCTTTCGCTTGCCTTGTTTCTCGGCCCCTGCCTGGTAGCTCGCTATTTGTCTTGCCACCCCCACGTCGGTTCGGCGCGACTTCCGTGTTGCGCCAGCCACGCGTCGACGCGTCCGCTGAGCGGCGCGTGCTGTGCGGGAATCTCTGCTCCGGCTGCTGCGAGGGCCTCCAAGATCGCGACGTAGCGTTCGGCGTCGCCGCCATGCGCAGCGGACCAGAGCGCTTGCCCGAGTGGCGTGCCACCGTACTCATTTTCGATCTCGAGCGGCGCGCCGCGTTCGATCAGCAGACGCACGACGTCGATGTGACCGCCGATGATGGCACAGTGCAAGCCGGTTTGCCCGTCGGCACCGGGAAGTGACAGAAGATTGGCATCTCGGTCGAGTAAGAATGCCACAATCGCGCGTCGGCCGTACAGACATGCGTTCAGAAAGCCGTCGCGCAGTTCGTGCAGTAGTACGGATGTACTATCAGCTGTACTCTCGGCGCTGTTGCGCGGTCGGCGCGATAGTACAGATGTACTATCGGGCGTACCGTCACCCCGATAGTACGATCGTACTACGTCGATCCGACCGAGACCGCACGCACCGGCGAAGTCGAGTCGCGCCCCGCGCTCGGCCAGATAGCCGGCGGCCTCGAGACGGCCGTTCGCCAGACATGCATCGACGATCGAATCGCTGCGGCCCGCGCTGTCGGGGCGATCGATCTCGGCGCCGTGCGCGAGCAACGTCGCAAGCAGCGCCGCTTGTACACCGGCGTGCTCGGGGTGAACGCTCGTAGCCGTGAGCCCGAGTGTCGTGCATTCGGCGCCATAGAGATCCGCGACCGCATCGACGTCAGCACCTGCGCCGAGCAGCAACTCGGCGATCTCGACGATGTTCGGCGGCGTCTTCTGCCGGTAGCCTTCCACGCCGTTCGCCGCGACGTAGTGTAGCAGCGTCGCACGGTGTTCTCGCGACGACGTCTGGTGAACCAAGCTCGGGTCTTTGGCGAGCAGGTATTGCAAGCGCGGAACGTCGCCGGCGACGACGGCATCGGCGGCGGCTTCAAAGTGCGACACGTTGGAACCGGTGTGCGCAAGCGCATCGAGATGCGTGGCGAACTTCTGCCAGCTCGCGAAACCGTGCGAACGCGCGATGACGAACTGCGCGTCGGTCAGACGACACGCCGTACCGCCGTGTGATGCACCGGACATTTTCTCTTGCGCGAATGCCGCGACCTGATCGATCCAGCGCTGCACGGCGACCGGCATTCCGGGCGGAATGGTGAGCGCGGCTCGGTCGACCAACGTCTCGACGAACGATTGAGACCAGCGACGGAACGCGTCGGAATCATTCGAGCGGCACGCTTTGGTGAGATCCTTCGCGATCTTCTTGTAGCGCTCGACGTTGGGGCGCGCCGGAAGCGGCAGCGCATCATGCGGATTGGGGAACACACGAAACTCCTTTCATCGCTGCCTGGAATCCGCACGTCATCAGGCTGAAAGAAGGCTCGTGACCTTCGATTCGATCGCCGGTGGGTGGGCAGTGCCCTTTCCGCGGATTGGATGCGCCCCACGCGCTGCACTCGTCATATCACACTGGGCCGATCACGGCAATCCCTGCCACGCACGTGCAGTTGGGGCAGGATTCTCTGCCCGCTCGTGCGCAAGGTGCGAGTTCACAAAGGGGTGCGCTATGGCTACGTTACCGACGCCGTCGCAGTATTGGGCCGCCATGTACTTGGCGAAGATCGCATATACCAGTGAGACGGATCTTGCTGCGCAGCGAGCGGCGATCGAAGCGGCTCTCCAGACCGCCGAGCCGTCCGACCTCGCTCCATGGAAGCTCATCTGGGGCCCCGCGACCGATCAAGGTATCCTCGCCTACATCGCGCAGTCGTCGGTCACATCGACATACGCGCTGGTGTTTCGCGGCTCGCTCAGCGAACTCGTGGCGCAGGACTTCATCCGCAACTGGTTCGAGGACGCGGATGTGCTCAAACAGGTGCCGTTCAACTTTCCGGAGAGCGCTGGTGCGCACATCTCCTCCGGTGCGAACATGGCCTTCGGTTCGATCCAAGGTTTGGTCGACCCGATAACGCAGCAGAAGATTCCGGCGTTTATCGAGCAGCTCGCCGGAAAAAGCGCTTCGCCGCTGACGCTCATTATCGCGGGACATAGCCTCGGCGGCGGTCTTACTCAAATCGGTGCGCTCTGGCTGCACGCTCAACTTTCGCCGGCGGCGCAAGCAAAGATCACGTTCTTGCCCTGCACCTTTGCCGCTCCGACGTTCGGCAACCAGCAGTTTGCGGACCTCTACGATGAGACGTTCCCGAACGCGTATCGCGCCGTCAACACGCTCGACATCGTGCCGATGGCGTTCGAAAATCTCGACGGCATTCAGAAAGCCTATTCGCCGACGGGCGAGACGATCTCAGAATCCGGTCTGGGGTTAGACGCGATCGTCCAAACCGCAAAGGACTCAATCGGAAATGTCTACCGTTCGCCGAAGGGCGGGGCCGTGCTCTCTTTCACGGGCTGGATGCCCCCTACAGTGGCTCAATGGTCAGAGATTGTTGCCACCAATCACGCGTCGCAACTTTATCTCGATAAGGTGCAAACCGCGGCGGCAAACGCGATCAACAGGACCTGAGCGGGGCGTCAGGTCCCCGTCAAACCGAAAGCATGTGCGACGTCGTTGGGCCAGAGCGGCAATCCGCTCCTGGCTGCGATGTTGTTGTACGTCGGAAGAAAGCGCCGATTGTCGGCGATGCAGTCGACCAGGCGCGTACGCCCGAGATTGAACTCAATCGTAATGGCCATGCGCCAGCCGACGGTGTACCACGGGCCCTGATTGCCGAAGAACGTCATCCCAGCTTTGGTCGCGTCGTCGTGCTTCAATTGCCCGTTGAGAATGGCACGAAAGAATGTCGTCAATGCGTCGATGCGTGAGGCGAACGTTTCGCGCTCGGTGGCCCATTCGCCGGTAGCGCTCGCGCTGACGACGGTCGCCGGGTTCACCGACGGTCCGCCGGCGCCGGCGAGAACGGCGAAGCCTTCGCCGAAACCGCCGAGCCAGCTCTCGAACAGCTTGAGCCGCGGCGGCAAGGCGGCGATCTCGCGTTTGACCGCCGGCGTCGGACAGTTCTGCGCGAAGCCGACGTGGTGCAGCTCGTGCGCGACCGTATAGGTGAACTCGGTCTCGCCGACCTTCGGATCGAGATACAAGAAGATTCCCGGATCGTGCTCGAGGTCGAACACGAAACTGTTCCCTTGCGGCTTGATCTCGGGATAGACGGCTGCGCGCATCCGCGACCCGGGCGGTAAGTAGGCCAGCGCGCGCCGTCCGCACTCCGTGACGTCCGCATGGGACCAGCGTTGCAATACGTCGCGCAGCGCCTCACGGCGGCGCAGCAGAGCGTCGCTCATCGCGAACGCGCGAAACGAAATCTCGTCGATTGGGCGATGAAGCGACGCCTCGCGCGCAACCAGGCGCGTATACCCTTCGGATGCGAATACCGCGGCCCAATCGGCATCGGTCGGTACGCCCGCCGTCCGCGCGTCGAGGATGCGCAGGACGGCCTCCGCTTCGTCCGTTACGAGCCGTAGCTGCAGCACCGCACCGCTGTCTGCGGCGAGCGCTTGAATCGGCAGCGCCGTCATCAACGCGGCTGCGATGAAGGTGCGACGTCTCACGCCGGACATGCAGCCTTTGCGGAAAACCTACCGACCATTCACGCGACCGGTCGTGTCAGCTCGCGGCGGCGATCCGGCCTTTGTACGTGCGCGTCAGCCACGATTCGTACTTGGGGATCCCGCCGCGGATCGCGTGGTCGTACAGATCCATGAGCGCGGTAGCGATCGGACCGCGCGTGCCGGCGCCGATCGGACGGTGATCGACCGACTCGATCCATTGAATTCCGGCTGCGCTACCGGTGATGAACATCTCGTCGGAAACGAGCAGCTCGCTGCGATCGATCGGGCGCTCCACGACCTGTAGGCCGAGCTCTTGGCGCGCCAGCGTCATGACGACGCGCCGGGTGACGCCTTCGAGAATGTTTTGCGAGGGGTCCGGCGTGTAGACGATGCCGCCGCGCACGATGAACACGTTCTCG
>Ga0182024_10005576_pt1 | contig 28159 bp, 33 predicted proteins | sample P32metaG_FD_120480 | JGI IMG/M metagenome (GOLD analysis project Ga0182024, IMG submission 120480) | Permafrost microbial communities from Stordalen Mire, Sweden - P3-2 metaG (Illumina Assembly) | ecosystem: Environmental > Terrestrial > Soil > Wetlands > Permafrost | place: Sweden: Stordalen...
AACAAAGATCACCTCGTGAAAACTCTGGTCAAGCGGCTCGAAAAACTCGGCAATCGCGTCATCCTCGAACCTCGCGACCAAGCCGCCTAAGAGGTACTTTCAGGGGAGCGGTTTTGAGATCCGGCCGTACGCTAATTTCTGCAACTTGGTTCTAGGTCATTCGGCAGTTCGCCAACTACGCGTCCAAGTGGATTTCGGCTTCACGCGGAATTCTGCGTCTGGTTCGGGCAGAGCCGGATCTTCCTCCGCAGACCGGGATAAAGCGGGGCGCTAATCCCGCCGATATCATTCAGCAGATGCGGATTCTTGTCTGTTTGTTGATCTGCACGATCGGGTGCCGGGCGCAGCGGCCGGAGGACCAAGTCCTCGCCGTATACATGCAGATGGAGAAGGCCGAGCAAAGCGGCGACGCGAACACCTGGGTCGGATTGTGGTCCCGCGAATCGGCGTCGAACGCGGAGAAGATGCGGCCCTATCTGCGCCCGCGTCCCGATGCGCATTACACGTCGTCCAAGACTTTCGTGCAGGGAGACGAGGCGGCGTTGCTCGGACAAATTGGCAAAGACCAATTCCTGAGCATGCGCCTCGTCAAGGAAGACGGTCGCTGGAAGATCAAGGACCAGGTGTTTAGCGATAAGGCGTACCCCGTAGACTCGGTTTATGCCATGATTCCGCCGGCCGCCGGAGCCTTCGAGCGCGCGGGGTCGCCGTGGCAGAACGTCGCGCCGGCATTCGATAAGGCGGATGCGGCCAAGCACGGCTGGCAGATGCGGGCGACTTACGATGAGTCGTTTTTGTATATTCGGATCGAGTCGTCTACGCCGATCCCTGCGCCCGGCAGCCAGGCGGAGAAGCCGCCCATGGGATGGCCGGTGATGAAAGTCGGCGTTGCCGGCGTTGGCGAGTTCGTGTTGCACGCCACAGCCAACATCGGAGACCAGGCGACGTTCGATGAGAGTGGCCGCGCCAACAGTCATCGGCATTACGTGGCGTACTGGCTTATGCTGGAGCGCGCCGACCAGATGATCTTCCAGGCGTGGGCGGGCTTAAATCCCGATCCGTTGGTGCAGGCCGGAGAACACTTCCTCGACGTGCGGGTTCCGTTGCGGACGATGGGCGTCGCGGATGCGAGGAACACGAAAATCACGATCGGCGACGCGCAGTGGCCGAAGAGCGCGATTTTCAGCCTTGAAGCGCAGCAATATCGATAGGGATCGATCCGGTGTGCTGAATCCCATTTGCGAAGCCGGCATCACGTCATCCTGCCGCAAAATGCCCCACTCATAGAAGCGGTTCCCGCCCCTCGTCCCGAGGTTCGGTTGGGGGAAGACTCCTCCCGGTGAGCAGATGTACTCGAACGCGCTTCCAAGGAGTTTGCGGGAGATCCTAGGCAGCTCCAGGAGCTGGCGACATAACGTACACGTTGGCGTGACGCTTTGCTGCCTTAGATCCCTGAGCGCATTGACTTATTTCGGTTGGCTCGTCTTTTCGGCTCCTTCAGCGACCTTCTCCTCGGCGCGGGCGCCCGCGAGAATTCCCTGCAAGCCGTAGTTCCCCTCCTGGCAGGCGTACTCGACGACCGGATCCGGAGAGTGCTTCAAGGGGATCATCAGGCTCCATGGTTTCGTCCACGTCCCCGGGTCATTGATTGTGATCTCGTATTTCAGGCTATCCGGGCCAGTGCGGGTGAAGCGCTCGATCACGTGAAGCTTTTCGCTCGACATGGACATGAAGCTCGCAGGTTTGTAGTTGGTCGTATCGACAACCAGCGTATCGCCTTCCCAATGGCCCCGCGAATCCCCAAGCCACTGCTGGACCGTAGATGGAAGATGCGGACGTCCATCGAGTAGAATGATGCGGGCGTCGTGAATCATCTCGGTCTCGATGACCACCGCGTTGGATGTCTGGAAAATCTGAGAATAGCTTTGGTAACCCGCGGTGAGCTGCGGCGAGCCGTACGTGATACAACGTTCCTGCAAAGCTCGATCCTCGGGGCCGTCGGGCCGACGGGTCCTCGCCGCTGCGGAGGCAGTTCGTCTCTTTTGTCCCTCTGATGTCATATCGGGTAGCCGCCCATCTGCCGGGTCGGTAATCAGCGAGGTTCGATTTTCCCATTCCCTCTCGACCGTCCACGCCGAGCTGTAGTCGCCTGTCTCGCCGTCGAGGCTCTTGAAACCCGATGCTGTTCCATTGACATTCGCCAACACGCTACGGTAGACGCTATCGCCGAATGCCGCGTCTGATTTGCCGCCGAAGAGCTCATGCGCCTTCTTCTTAAACGCCGCCACTTCCTGATCCGTCAGCAGCGCGCGCCCCTCCAATTCCTTCGGCCGCTCGAGCGGAGTGGCGATGTTGTTGGTCCAGACTCCCTGAAGATCCGGCTGCCCGTCGACAGTCCGGGGCGCCGTCCAAGTGCCGGTCGCGGTATTAGCGGGTCTTGCATTGACCGCTTGCGCTATGGCTTGTCCTTGGACCAGCGATAGAACAACTACCGCACCAACGAAAGTGAGATTTCGAAAATACATCTCGGCCTCCATGTTTATATGAAGTATATCGCTATCGGACGTGACGGGATAGGCCCTCGAAGTTGCGGAACCGCTTCTGTGCCCCGGCACAAGTAGTGCCGCCGCGGAAGCTCGGGAGCACATTCTCCGTGGCTGTGGGCGATCTTAACGGCGACAGCATTGTGCCGAATGATATCGCGCTCTCAACGTGAGTGATGGTTGCTATTGATCCCCGCCGTACATATGCCGGACGTCGCGATTATTGTCCTGGCACACGTACTCGTACAACTCCGCATTGGCGTTCCACGGAATATTCCATCCGCCCGACCACTTGGCCGAATACGCTCCCGGATCGTCGATCGTCGCCTCATATTTCAGCGTGTTGTAATCGCTCCGGGTGAAGCGCTCGATCAGATGCAGCTTCTCGGTGTGCGGAATGCCCTCTCTGCTAAGCCAGAACCGCTCGTTGTAGCCGACCGTATCGACCACCAGTGAGTCGCCCTCATAGTGACCGATCGAATGCCCATAGAAGCTGGGATCGAGATCGGCAGGATGCGGACGGCCATCCATATAAATCGTCCGATACGTATGCGGACCGCCGATGCCGATTACGAAGATGCGCTGCATTTCGGGAATCTCCACGAACTCCAGGCCATACGGCGTGGTGTAAAGCCGTGGTCCACCGGAGGGCTTGCAGCGCACATGCGGATCGTCCGCGGTCAGCGTCTCCTGGCGGTAGTCGTACACGGTTCTCGCCCAGGTCAGGAAAGGAACGTCGGCGACTTTGAGGTTCGTCGGCAGATTCTGGCCGGGATTATCGATGCCCCGGGCGTTGCTCGCTAGCGTGGTTCCGGCGCCTGCGGCCCACAACCCCTTTTCGCCCGGCAACGGCCCCAGATTCAGGTGTCCGTCGGGCCAATACGGAGTTGGTCTCGACGGAGCCTTGGCCTTGGCCCCGCCTTTGCCTTTGCCCTTGCCTTTGGCTTGGCCTTGATCCTGTCCAAACGACGGCCCCGGAAGAACGGAGAACAGCATGGCGGCCGCCACCGCCACCAACACCACTCCCAACTTTTGTCGCACTTTGTGACCTCTTTGCTGGGCTTTAATCTTTCTGGTTATTTTCGCTCGAGGCCGCACCCAGTTTCTTGCCGGTGCTGGCCATGATGACCGATCGCGCATTGGCCTGCTTGCTTCCGTCCTTGGCCAACGTTCCCTCCACGATTACCTCGTCGCCGATCTGCATCGTGTTCTTGGTCCATCCGCTTCGCTGCAATCCGTTGGGAGGACCCATCTCGAGACCCCAGTTGGTGACCTTCCCATCGGCTTCGACGTCGATGTAAAAGTACACGTGCGGATTCATCCAATCCACCTTGGTGACAATTCCCTTCAGCGTGACTGGCTTCTTGGCATCGTACTCAGCCGAAAAGGAGTGGTGAGCCGTCGCGGGCGCCACCGCAAGAATGGCGCCGAAAATCCCTAAAACAAACGAACTATACTTCATTGCTGAACCTCCCGTGCTTTTGAGACGCGCTACTTAGCCGCCTGCCGTTCCATATCCTTGTTATTATCATCGCAAAAGTATTCCTCGGTTTCCTGGTCGGGAATCCATTGCAGGGTCCAGCCGCTGGTCCACGGCCGGGTGTATGTCGCCGGATCGTCCACGGCAACTTCATACTTCAACGTATCGAAGTCAGGACGTGAAATCCTTTCGGTCAGCTTCAGATGGTCGGTATGCGGAAGCCCGCCGTTGCTGAACCAGAATCTCTCGTTATAGCCGGTGCTGGTGACGATCAGAGTATCTCCCTCCCACCGGCCCACCGAATTGCCGTAATACACCGAAACCCCGTCGTCTTCGGTGGGAAGAGCACGGCCATCCAGATAAATCACACGCCAGTTTCGGTTCGCTCCTCCCGACATCACAAAGATCCGTTGGCGGTCCGGCTGCTCCACAATCTGAAGCCCGTAAGGAACCTGAAACTGCCGCGGCGTCCCCGGTGGAAGGCAGCTCGCCATCGGATCGTCTTTCAAAAAATTGCGTTGGCGATACTCATACAAATCTTTGGCCCAGGGCTGGAACGGAGCCACCTTTCCGGCATCGGCGATATTCTCCAGCAAGCCCTCGCTATTAAACTTCACCTTCGCGCCGGTCTCCACCAGACTCGGCGAGCTTGCATTGGCCCAGTATCCTCTTTCACCTGGAGCCACGCCCAAGCGCACGTGACCGCCGGGCCAATGCGGCGCTGGCTTGGACTGGGTCTTTGCTACTGGGACCATCTCCGTGGTGATCGCCGATAGCTTCTTCCCGCTCGCCAGCGTGACGGATTTGGCCGCGGCCTTTTTACTTCCATCGCGGGCAACACTCGCCTCAACCGTAACCGCGTCGCCTGCTTTCACGGAATCGCGCGTCCAACCGACTCTTCTTAGCTCAACGCGGCTCGGCAATTCCACCGCCCAGGTGCCGTCGCTTGCCTCGACCGTGATGAAGACGTGCGGATTGGTCCATTCATAAGCCGAAACCGTTCCCTTCACGGTCACCGGCTTCTTGTCGTCGTACATCGCCGCCATGGAGTGATGCGCCCTCGCGGGAACGATCACCGCCGCGAGTCCCAGAGCCAGTAAACCGAGCGTCCCCAGCGCAAAGGGTGCGGCGCGCACCTCCCGACGGATCGATAACGGCTTCGCGCCGCACGAAGCTTGCCCGGAGTGGGTTTTGCGCGAGTTGCTCAAAAGTCTCATTCGCTAATCCTTCGCAGGTCCATAATTCTTCGCCAAATATTCCACGATCAGTTCGAACTCTTCATCCGTCACCGGGGCTCCCTCGGAAATCATTCCCTTAATGACTCCCGACCACTGTTCCTTCGTCAACTCCTGGGTCTTGACCCGCTGCCACTCATGACACAAGCTACAGATGTCTTCGACCAGATTCTTGCCCTTGTTCTTACCTTCGTCTCCGCCGAAGTTCCTCGCCAGATACGCGACCACTTCGTCCACCTCAGTGGTCTTGAGCGAAGCTCCCCGGTCCACCATCGCCGCCACCACGGTTTGCCACCGCTCCCTGTTCCACTGCTTGCTCTCCACAACCTCTAGCGTGTGGCAAGAAACACAAGCGACTTGAACGATCTCCTTGCCCTCGCCCTCCGGAAGCGGAGCCCCGCCGCCAGTCAACGCCACGGCGGTCAATAACGGTATCGTCAGGCACGTGGCGCTCCTTGCGTTCATTGCCTGCTAATCCCGAGTCAGCTTGAAATCGCCCTTGGCCGGCCCTTGCGTCCACGTGCCTGCGATAGTGCGGTGATAGGACCCGACCTGATCCATCTTGCCGTCGGCGGTCACGTGAACCTTATCCTTAGTATCCGCTTCCAGATGCACGTTCCATCCCTGGAAGGTCGCGACCTTTATGGGCATGGCATTCGGGCCGGGATTGATGATGCCTGTAATATCCTTGCCGTCCCACTTCATGAACATCACGATTCGAGTGGTTTGCCCCGATGCGGGATGCCATTCCCCGTGCCAGGTGCCCACCAGCGGATGTCCCTCCTGGGCCCACGCCGAGATTGCTACACACAACCCTGCCAGAATGCTGAGTCCGATGCCCGCCCGTTTTCTCATTTCTCCACATCTCTCCACCTTTTGCATTCGGCTACATATATCAGTTGCGGCTATGAGGGTCAAGCCCCAGGGGCCCTCTTCGTCACTCCAGCGCCCTCGCCTCGAATCCGGTCATCGCACCATCCTCGACTGAATAGTGAAGCTCGATCGGATGGCAGCACACCTCGCAGTCCTCGACATAGGCTTGGCTTCGCACCGGCGTATCCAGCACCAGCGGCCGGACTCCTTGAGGTCCGCAAAAAATGCGTACGGGTCATGCCGCGACTTCTTCCAACCAGTATTCGTGATGCAGTCCGCCCAGCACAGCCTTGCGGCGCACTCGATGGCCTTGCGGAAGCTTGTGTCGATGCTCGGTTGGGAGCGGCGAGGCGTAGAGCGGCGCCGGGCCGGGATACCCGGTCCCAGGCTCATGCAGTATACTGCTTCGTGGTGAATCGGCTCGAAATCCCGGATCAGTACAATCTCGCGGACATTTCGCGGACGGACACATCCGGGAAGGGAGGGGGGACAAGACTGCGATCATCGGCGGCGACCGGCGGCTTACATATGCCGAGGTTGCCGCCCAGGTCAATTGTGTTGGCAATGGACTGCTGAAGCTTGGACATGCCCTTTTCCTCTGCGGCGCCCAAGTTTCCCAACGCCAGCATGTTTTCCTTCCGCTCGATGAACTCGCAGCGGCCAGGTCCAGCAAGCGGAGGTGGACGCGTGTATACTGGTTCGGACTTGGGAGGAGACGATTATGCCTCGTGCCACAATATTCTTTTTCGTTTTTCTCTTGCCCGAGATTGTATTCGCTCATCACGGCGGGAACGAGTACGACCTTGGTAAGACGGTCGAATTTAAGGCCAAGCTCACGCGCGTCGAATTGATCAATCCGCATTCGTGGATCTATTTCGATGTCACCGAAAAGGACGGGAAGATCAGTCACCATCGCGGTGAAATGAGGTCTGTGCACGTGCTGCGGCGATCAGGCTGGACAAAAGAGCTGTTTCCCGTGGGTCAGCAGGTCACTATCGAAGCTTCGCCGAACCGGACCGATCCCCTCTCGTGCTACCTGCAAACAATCGTGTCGGCGGACGGAACCCGTATGGACCGATATGGGCAATACATCAAGGCGCCACAAGGTACGGTCCAGGAAGTCAGGGGCCCCATCGTTACGCCAAGAACCGACCGCCCGACGCGGCGCCCATCGGGCGAGCCGAACATAGCGGGCGAGTGGGCGCCGGTACAGCAGGTCATGGTCGACCCGCGTGGCACCGGAGGCGGGATGGTGCGGCTCGACCAATTGAGTCAATCCAAGCCTGGCCAAAAAGGGACGAAAGCCGGCGGAGGCGGGCGTCAGGGCGGCGGCGCCCCTAAAGGGCCGAGGCTCTATGGCGGGACCGAACTTACGGAGGTTGGAGAAAAGGCGGCCGCGGATTTTAAGCGCGAAGATAACCCGCGCTTCCACTGCGAGACGACCAGCATCGTCTTTGACTGGACCTTCGACGGACCGGTCGACCGGATCACGCAGAACAAAGATACGATCGTGCTTGAGTACGGCCAGTTCGGGCTGAAACGCACGATCTACATGAACATGAAGGAGCACCCGAACAACATCAAACCGAGCCGCGCCGGGCACTCGATTGGACACTGGGAAGGCGACACGCTGGTGGTGGATACAGCACGATTTCTGCCAGGGTTTTTGAATACGCCAGTGCATAATAGCGACCAGTTGCACGTCGTCGAGCGGTTTTCGCTGGATCCGAACAAGGTGGCGTTGACACGCAACTATGTCGCCGAGGATCCCGTGTACTTGAAAGGCAAATACACAGGCTCGGACACTATTCTTGTCGCTGATGCTCCGTATAGTCCGGGTAAGTGCCAGGAGTTGAACTTCATCGACTACTCGAAGCAACAAAAGCAGTAGCCTTCGGGGACGCACCCGCTAAGCGCTTAGCAATTGTTGCTTCATCTTCAGGCAAAACAAGACGCCGGGCGTCGGCCCGTCCAATTCGGGGTTTGGCGTGGAGTCGAGGTTCCGCCAAAAACGCAACTGCCGCGGTGCGCGCCGGACCTCTTGCGCTTTACGGATCGGTAATCGTTCCGCCCATTAGCAGGATCTCGCCGTTGGGCCGCTTGGCGGTCACCCACATGCCGCCTTTGCTGCCGTCTTTCATGGGGCGAATGGTGACGGTGATTTTGTCGCCGGGTTTGAGGGTGGTCCTGCTCCAGCCGCGGCGAGCCAGATAGTTGGGGCTCATGCCTTCGACGCCCCACGTATCCACGCCGCCTTGTTCGTTGGGCACGTCGATCCAGGCCCACGTGTGCGGGTTGCTCCAATCGAATTTCTTGATGGAGCCGACGATGACCCTTTCGGTGGTGACGTCAAAGGCCGCATAAGAGTGGTGCGCCATCGCGAGGCTGGCTACGCCCGCCGCAAGACTGGCCAGGAGAATCACCCTCCGGACGGATTTGTTCATGCTCATATTAGTACCTTTCGTCATTTCGGGGCGCGTCACTTGGGTGAAGCCTCGGGGTTGGCGAGGTTGATGCGCGCCTTGCCATTTTCGTCCACCCCATTGCGATTGTTCTCTTCACAAATATATTCGGCGATGGTCCAATTGCGATGCCGCCGCAAGCTCCTGGTCCCCATCGAGTAAGGCATGGTCAAAGCTAACGGGTCGGTGACGGTGGTCTCGATGCTCATCGTGTCGGGATCGGTGAGCTGGAAGCGCTCCGTGACCTTCAACTTGTCGCTATAGGGAAAGTTAAGACCGCGCGGAACCTGGGCGAATCCCACTGTATCCACCACCAGCGTGTTGCCGTCCCAATGGCCGACCGAAGTGCCATAAAAGTTGGGGTCCGGATCTTCCGGCAGCGGGCGGCCGTCGGTATAGATGTGGCGGACCTCGGTGTAGGCTTCGCTGATGATGGTCACCTGGCCGGGCGTCAGTAGAAATTCGTAAGGGTAGGGCTGGGTCATGATACCGGGCAGGCCGGGCGGCAAGCAATTGGCCGTCAGGTTTTCCTCGGCCGTTGGAGGCGGCGTTGCTTTCGCCTTGGCGGCGTATTCGGGCGTGAGCGAGGGACCGCCACGGCCCGCGCCTCCGCGTCCGCGTCCGCCCGCACGGCCTCCGCCACGCGCACCTGCCGTAGCGGGCGCTGCACCTTGCGCACCTGCCGCTGGAGCACCCGCTGCCGCTGGACCACGAGCGCCCGCTGCGGGAGCGGCGCCTTGGGCGGCTGCTGGAGCTGCGCCGCGTCCGCCGCCGCCTCCTCCTCCTCCGGCTTCCCAAACGCCCGTGAAATCCGGGAGTTTTGCGATCGCTTCCCAATCCGCGGCAGTGGGCGCTTTGCGGACGACCCTCTGGCCGGCCGACTGCGCGCTTGCGACCGCCGCGAAGGCCAGCGAAGCCGTCAGGAATCCTAACACAATCTGGCGTGGGCTCTGCATGTCTTTCAGTACCTCGCGCAAAACGAGCGCGGCGCGAATCAATTCCTACCTGCGCGGTGGCGCGCGCCGCACCCTTTGCGCGCTCCGCTCGGAATCACTAAAGATTTTATCCGATTTTGTCGCGCCGCGCACCCGTATCGGCGCCGTGATCCCACCCCCATTCCATCCGTGCGATAAATGGGACGATGGATGCTTCGCTTTCCGATGCCCTCGTGTTTTTCGGCGCCACCGGGGATCTTGCGTATAAGCAGATCTTCCCCGCCCTTCAGGCGCTGGTGAAACGGCACCACCTGGACATTCCCATTGTTGGAGTGGCCAAGGCCGGATGGAACCTGGATCAGCTCAAAGCGCGCGCGCGCGACAGTATCGCCACCCACGGCGGCCTGGAGGAAGAGGACTTCGCGAAGTTCTCCGCCTTGCTCCAGTACGTGGACGGGGATTACCGCGAAGCGGAGACCTTCGTGCAGTTGCGCCGGCTTCTGGGCCAGGCTCGCCGGCCCTTGCATTATCTTGCAATCCCGCCGAGCATGTTTGCCGCGGTCGCGGAAGGACTGGCACAGGCGGGCTTGGCGAGTGAAGCTCGGGTCGTGGTGGAAAAGCCGTTCGGGCGCGATCTCGATTCCGCACGGGAGCTTGCGGGCATTCTAAATCATTGCTTTCCCGAAGCGTCGATCTTCAGGATCGATCACTTCCTGGGCAAGGAGCCGGTCCAGAACATTCTATACACCCGCTTCGCCAATCTATTTCTCGAGCCGGTGTGGAATCGCACCCACATCCGCTCCGTACAAATCAACATGGCGGAGAATTTCGGGGTGCAAGGGCGCGGGCGGTTTTACGAAGAAGCGGGGGCCATCCGCGACGTGATCCAGAACCACCTGTTCCAGGTGCTGGCGTGTCTGGCGATGGACCCTCCCACCGGCGAAGATCACGATGCGATTCGCGATGAGAAGACGCGCATCCTCAAAGCGGTCCGGCCGCTGGCCCCTAGGGACATCGTGCGCGGGCAATTTAAAGGCTACCGGAAGGAAGCAGGTGTCGCGCCGGACTCTCAGGTGGAGACCTATGCCGCTATCAAACTGGGCATCGATACCTGGCGCTGGGCGGGCGTGCCCTTCTACATCCGGGCCGGCAAGTGCCTGCCCGTGACCTGCACCGAGGTGGTTGTGAGCTTCCAGCGCCCGCCGCGCGAAACTTTCGCGGAAACAGCGCCGGGCTTGCCGAATCGCCTGCGCCTGCGCTTGAGCCCCGGGGTGGTGATCGCGCTGGGCGTGCGCGTCAAACTCCCCGGCGAACGGATGGATGGAGAAGATGTGGAGCTGATCGCGTCCCGTCAGCCGGCGGGAGAAATGACCCCGTATGAACGCCTTTTGGGGGACGCCCTGCACGGCGACCAAACTCTCTTCGCGAGCGAGGAAGCGATCGAAGCCCAATGGAGAATCGTGCAGCCGGTGTTGGACGACGCGACGCCGGTCCATGAATATGAGCCCAACACCTGGGGGCCGGCGGAGGCCGGGAACATGATGGACGATCACGGCGGCTGGTCTAACCCAGAGATGCCTAATCCAGAAATGCCGAACCCGGCAAATGCCAAACCCGTAACCTACAGAAAATAGTCCTTGACCTTGTCGAAGATGCCCTTCGACTGCGGCTCGTTTTCGGCCGGCAGATGCTCGGCGAGCTGCTCGAAGAGCCGGCGCTGCTCGCGGGTGAGCTTGGAGGGCACGGCCACGTCCAGATGCACGTACAGATCGCCGCGCCCGCTAGCATTCACGCGAGGCACGCCCAAGCCCTTCAGGCGCACGCGCGCGCCGGGCTGCGAGCCTTCGGGAATCTTCACGGTCTGGATGCCGTCGAAAGTCAGCAGATCGATGGTGGCGCCCAGGGCCGCCTGCGAGACGTTGACGGGAACGGTGCAGTGCAGGTCGAATTCACTGCGCTCGAAGATAGGGTGCTCGGCGACCTTGAGAACCACGTAGAGATCGCCGGGAGGGCCGCCGTTCGATCCGGGCTGGCCTTCCTGCGACAAGCGCAACTGCGTTCCCTCGCCCACGCCCGCGGGGATATTGACCTTGAGCTTGCGCTCCCGGCGCAGGTGGCCTTCGCCCTTGCATTCCTTACAGGGGCGGCGGATGATCTGGCCGCGTCCGCCGCATTGGGAGCAGGTCCGGCGTACCGAAAGAAACGCCTGCTGGTAGATGACCTCGCCGCGGCCCCGGCAGGTGGGACAGCTCACTAAACCGTCCTCCGGCTCGGCCCCCTTGCCTTTGCAGCGGCCGCATTCTTCCAGGCGCGGAACCTGAATGTCGGCGGTGAGACCGCGCAGCGCGTCCTCGAAGCTGATTTCCAGATCGTACCGGACGTCCTCGCCGCGTTGCGCCCGGCTGCGCCGCTGGCGCGAGCCGCCTCCGAAAACGTCGCCGAATCCGAACACGTCGTTGAGAATGTCGCCCAGATCGGGGAATCCGGCGGAAGGGTCGAAGCCCGCGCCCCCCCCTGCCATGGACACGCCCTGGTGGCCGAAGCGGTCGTAGGCCGCGCGCTTCTGCGAATCCGCCAGCACACTGTAGGCTTCCGCGGCTTCCTTGAACTTTTCTTCGGCCGTGTGATCGCCGGGATTGCGGTCGGGATGGTGTTGCAGGGCGAGCTTGCGGTAAGCGCCCTTGAGCGCCTGCTCGTCGGCGTCGCGGGCGACGCCCAGAATCTCATAATAATCGCGTTTGGTCACGCTTGATCCGTTGTTGCCGCCGCCGGTGCCACGGCCACCTTCACCATTGCCGCCCGCAGCAATTGGCCCTTAAAATTGTAGCCGCGCTGGTATTCCTCGAGCACGGTCCCATCCGCGGCTTCCCCGGTCTCGAATTTTTCGACGGCATGATGCATGTGCGGGTTGAACGGCTGCCCTACACAAACAATCGGCTCCAGCCCGAGTTTCTTGAGGGACTCGAGCAAACGCTGATAAATCAGCTCCATGCCCTTGGTGTAATGCTTGTCCGCGGCCTCGATCTTCAGGGCGCGCTCGAAATCGTCCAGGATGGGCAGCAGGGCCCGGACGGCCTCGGTGGCGGCGTATTCGTGCCACTCGACTTTTTCCTTTTCGATCCGGCGGCGAAGGTTCTGGAACTCGGCCTGGCTGCGCAGAAGCCGGTCGTGCAACTCGGCTTTTTCAACGGCGAGCAGGTCCCGTTCGGCGGTAACGGCGGCCAGCGACTCCGCCGCATCGGCGACAGTAGAGGTGTCCTGGGATTCCGGATCGTCAGCGGCCGGCTCCTGATGTTTCACGTGTTTCGCGCTCACAATTCTAGAGTAACATCGGGCCCCAAGTACCCGACGCTGGTGGGTCGGCCTTCTGAATAAGTCGCTCGACACCCAGCCCATTGGCAATCCTTGACAATAATGATACTATGGGCGAGAAATTAGACCTCCCGGAAGGAGCATCGCCATGCCTACCCGTAATGTGAATCTGACCGACGAGCTCGACCATTTCGTCCTGGCCAAGGTTGAGAGCGGGCGCTACGAGAACGCCAGCGAGGTTGTCCGCGCCGCGCTGCGGAGCCTGGATCGAGAGGAGCGGACATACGAGGCTAAGCTGGCTGCGTTGCAGTCCTCCATTGATGCAGGTGACGCAAGCGGCATTGCTGAGGGCAATGTCTTTGAGCGCGTCCGGGAAAAGCTCACCCTTCCCCTGACTCCGCGCTAGCCTGTGGGCAGGTTTCGTTTTTCACGCCGCGCCGAAGTCGATTTGTACGATATCGGTATTTATACATATCGCACCTGGGGCGAAGCCCAGACCGGCCTTTACCTCCGCAAGATGGAAGAGTGTTGCCAGCTCCTTGCCGGTAGCCCAGGAATTGGGCGGCCATGTGACGAAATTCGTCCGGGGTTGCGTCGAATGGAGCAAGGCAAGCATGTTGTATTTTACCGGGAGGAACCAGGCGGCATTCGGATTTCCCGTATCCTGCACCAGCGCATGCTGCCCGAGAACCAAGCTCTTGACGATGAAGACGACACACGGTGAGAATGGAGCGGCCCCACCCCGCCCGTTCAGGACCGTCCACTATGGACGAGCTGCACGAATTGTTATCGGCGTATGGGGATGCGGGAGGTTTTCTTTTCTCTTTTCGCGGTCCGCGACTTGTCTGCATCGCCGAAGAATCGCTGTTAAACAGTTTCGCTACGCGCTTCCGAAAGCCTGCCCCACGTGCTGCACCGCCGAAATGACGCGGATGTAGTTCATGCGCATGGGACCCAGCACCGCGATCACAGCGGAAACGCCACCCGGCAGCGTCACCGGCAGACCGATCAGCGAGAGCTGGCGCATGGAGGGATGCATCTCGCCCAAGCCCACATGCACCGCGATCTCGCCCGACGGATTCTCCAGGAAGCGGTCGAGCAGCTCCAGAATCCGCTTCTTTTCTTCCAGAGCGCGGAACAGCTCGCGCATCTTCTCCTTGGTCAGATGCAGATCCACGGCAAACAGGTTGCTGGCGCCTTCCATGTGGACTTCGGGCGCGGGGCCCAGGTCGAGCAGCCCTTTGGAATACAACACGGTCAGCTTGCGAAGAAGCGCGTCGTAGGTGGCCGAGGCCTGTTCCAGCCGTTCGCCCAGGTCGCGCCGCACGTCCTCCAGCATCCAGCCGGCGAAATTGCGGTTGATATAGTTCCGGATGGAGGCCAGTTCGTCGGAGGAGACCGGCTCATCCAGGGTCACCACGCGATTGCGCACCTGCTGGTCGCGGGTCATCACCACCATCAGCACGCGGCCGGCGGGAAGGCTCACCAGCTCGACGTGATCCAGCGCGGGGCTGCGCTGCGGGATGGCGGCGGCAAGGCCCACGCCGCGCGTCATCTCGGTGAGCATGCGCGAAGTGTGCTCGACGCGCTGCTCGACGGTATCCAGCCTGCCGATCTCCGATCGCAGACGCTCAATCTCGGCCGAGGCCATCTTGCGCAGGGTAAGCGATTCAACATAGGCGTGGAATGCCTTGGCGGTCGGCACCCGGCCCGCCGAGGTGTGGGGCTGGGAAAGATAGCCTTCGTCGTCCAGTCCGGCCATGACGTTACGGATGGAGGCCGCGCTCAGCGTGTCGTGCCAGCGGCGCGCCACCGAACGCGACGCTACCGGCTCGCCGGTGGTAATGTAGGCCTCGACGATTTCGTTTAGAACTTCCCTACTGCGAGACGTCATCCTTTCCCTTCGGCTCTTAGCCTGAACTATTGTCCCTACTTGTGTCCCTACTCAATTCTAGCGGACTCGGGAGCGCCCCGGTCAAGAAGCGGGTATTGCAAGAAGCGGGTATTGAAGGGCCCCCGCACCTGGAGGGGTTGCGGTACTAAGGTTTCGGGGGAGACTAATGTCCGAACCTTAAATTGCCGATTCAAGCGGGTGGATGGGAACTTTCCTCAAATCCTTGCGCTGGTCGGCGGTTCGGACGCCAGCGCTTGAAGCCTGGACTATCGACCGCAACTGGAATCGCGCCGAAGGCGAGCGGCTCCTCAAGGATCGCAACTACGGAGAAGCTGAGCCCTACCTGGAGGAGGCGGTTGCCGAAGCCGACAAACACTCCATGTCGGTACCCAAGCGAGTACGGCTGCGCTTGCAACTTGCCGACGTCCAGCGTAAGCAGGGCAAGTTCGCGGAAGCCGAGCAGACGCTCCGCGCCGGCATCGCTCTGGCGGCCCAGGTCACGGACAGCGCCGGATACCTGATGTGCCTGGACGGTCTGGCCGAGGTATTCGTGGGCCAGGGAAATTTTGCCGCCGCGGAAAAGGTCTCGCAGGAAGGCGTGCGCATCGAGGCCGAGCTGCCGCACCCGGATCCGCTGCGGATGGCGCGGAGGGTTCACCGTCTGGGCATCGCACGCTACAAGGGGGGCCGCACCGGCGAGGCCATCCCCGCTCTCAAAAAGGGGCTCGAACTGCACGAGCAGGCGTATGGACCGGAGCACGAGGAAACCCATCGCGTGCTGAGTGAGCTGGGAGCAATCTACCGCGCCGAGGGTCTTCACGAGGAAGCCCATCGCTGCCTGCGGCGGTCGCTGCGCTTTCACCAGAGCACCTTCGGCGCCGAGGACCCCCGCGCCATGCAGGACCTGCACCAACTGGCCGGTTCGCTGGAGGAATCCGGAGACACCGAGGCCGCCGCGCACGAGTACGAGCGCATGATGGAGCTGAAGTCGCGAATGCTCGGCGGCGATCTCGACGAGCTGGCGGAGATGCAGTTCAGCCTGGCAAGCCTGTACGCCGGCTGGGGTAACTATCCCCGCTCCCGCGAGCTTCTGGCGGATTGCATCGGAACCTTTAGGCGCAAGGGTGGGCCTCGCTTGGCGGTGGCGTATGAGACGCTGGCCCAGGTGGAGGAAAACTCCGGGCGCTTCCACGATGCGGCGCGCGAGCTGGATCGCGCCGGAAAGGTCTGGGAAAAGATTCCGGGCCGCGCCGCGGAGCTGGCCGCGAATCTCGAGTACCGCGCCGAATTGCTGGATCAGCTCCGGCGCAAACGCGAAGCCTCGTGGCTGCGCGAACGAGCCGCCGGCTTGAGCCGCGCCGCCGGGGCGTAATCTGCACGGAAGCCCGTCCCCCATCGTCCTGACTCTCAGGAGCCGGAAAAATGGTCCGTATCGGAATACCCGCGGGTGTGATTCTCTCAGTCGCGAGCGTGTTCGCCCAGACGGCGCCGGCGCCGGCGGCATTCGAGGTCGCGTCGGTTAGACTGAGTACGGATCCGGCGCGTAGCGGCTCAATCGGCCCCTCGCCCGGAGGCAAGCGGTTCACAGCCAGGAACATGCCCCTGCTCTGGCTCATCACCTCGGCGTACGATGTCTCCATCCGTCAGGTCTCCGGGCTGCCAAACTCCTTCAACTCCAAGAGCTACGATATCGAGGCCACATGTCGACGGCCCGCCAGCCGGGAGCAAATGATGCGCATGCTCCAGACCCTGCTGGAGGATCGCTTCAAGCTGCGCCTCCGTCACGAAACCAAAGACCTCACCGTGTATGTGCTCATGGTGGGCAAAGGCGGGCCGAAGCTGGACGAGAACAAGAACGGAGCGGACCTGGAGGCGCGCAAATCCATGGTCGGTAGGGAAACCTATCGAAACTTTTCCATGTCCCTGTTCGCGAACATCCTGTCCGGGGACGTGGACGACACGGTTGTGGATCGGACCGGACTCACGGGCAGTTACGATTTCAAGCTGGAGTATACGCCCGAGCGGGTGGGACCTGGTGTAAAAGAAGGACGTGAGCCCGCATATCTCGATGGGCCTTCCCTCTTCACGGCCTTGCGGGAGCAGCTAGGGCTGGAACTGAATCGGCAAAAGGTCCCGGTTGAGCTTCTGGTCATCGAGCACATCGAAGAACCGTCCGGGAACTGATGTCCTGACGCTATTTGGCTGCGGGTGCGGTCAGCGCCGTCGAACGCATTCTCTAACGTCGCCGGCTCTGTGTTCTAGGCTCGAACGCCGTGCCGCTTCTTGGCCCAAAAAGCAAGACCGCCCAGCAACCCGGTGCCGAGAAGCCAGAAGCTCGACGGTTCCGGAGTAGCAGCGCCGGACTCTAAGAAGTTCGCGCCGAAATAGCCCCCGCCTCCCGCCTGCGTGAGCCCATCACTGCCTGTCGGAAAGGCTAAGACGCTACTTTGTACATATGCGTCCGTGACATAGGTGATGTTTGGGTCGACGCTGAAGCCCGTGGTATCCCACGTATAATCGGCATTGCCCGTTTCACCCACGGCATAGTAGGTCTGTCCAGCCGCCAGCAGGGTTGTCGCGACAGGCACAAAATAGAAATCGCCGATCAGCGTGCCGGAGGTGGTGACCTGGGCTGAAACCAGCAGAGTGCCGGTCGAGTTATAGATGCCGACTTCGCCGCATCCGGTGCAGTTGCCCAAGCCTACAGATCCGTCGGTCTGGTTGGCATCGTAGAAGCCGAGCGCAGTCACATCAATCGCATTGTTGGTCGTGAACTGAAACCCCAAGCTCCAGCTGTTGTTGGTGGTGTTCTCAGTTACGCCAGTGAAGTTGACCGCCTCCACTGAACTCGCCAGTAGTCCTGACGGGAGAAGCGTTACCAGCAATCCCAACGCTCCCAGAAAAGAAACTCTCATTTTCATACAAACATCCTCCGAAGTAGTAAGGTGACAATGGTACTATGGGATAGGCTACCTTTTCTCAACGGATTTGTCAATCCGTACTCGGCGATCAATGGTACCAAAGGACCTTCCTGCGCGCCGGTTGGCAAAACCGGCCAACCCGCAGCAGGTTGGCACCCGCCCCACACGTTCGGAAATAAACCTCCCGGTCACTAAGCGAAGCCGCGATCGCCCGGCTACTTGGTTGCGGCCGGGGCTGCTGTCGCCGGCGCCAACGCGCTTCCGATGGCCGGGCTATTCACCGTGGCCGGCTCCTGAGTGTAGTTATTGCGCGTCACCAGGGTCTGATCGGAATAGAAGGTGCGGCTACCGGAACTGCCGAACTGTTCGGGGACGGCGTTGATCGCGTAGCCCGTGGGGGTGCCAGTCACGGTGAAGATGTAGCCGCTGGCGTGGCCGTCGGCCAGATTCTTGGGGATGAGGCCTGCCGCCGCCGGTCCCTCCGCGCCGCTCGCGGGAGGACCCAGTTGGGTCAGGCCGGTGGCGAATTGTCCGAATTGCGACAAATACTGAACCTCAGCCGAATTAATGGTCCCGATCTCCGTAATGGTGGCGGTCTCGTGCGCCGACATGATCTGCTTGCCCATTTGCGGAACGGCGATGGCCGCGATCACCAGGATGATCGCCATCACGATCAGAAGTTCGATGAGTGTGAAGCCCGCTTGGGCCCTTGAGAAACTCGCCCGCACAACGGAGCCTGGCTCGGCCGGATACTTGCAAGTCATCAACGGCTCGGAAGGCCGAGCCGGCCCTGTGCGGGCTTGACGGCGGCGATTACGTACCATGTCTCTATGATAGACGCGCGAGACGCCGATAGCGTGCAAGGAATCGCGAAAAGGTTCAGTGGACCCGCTCCGCGTGAACCCGCGTGACGCGCTCCCTGGTCACCAGCTCGTCGAAAATCGCCAGCACCTGCTTGCGGAAATAATAGGCGCGCTGGAGCCGGGCCTGCACGCGAAGCTCGTTGCGATGGCGGCGTATCAGCTTGTCGAACAAGCGTTTAGGCACGTCGATATCCTTGCGCAGGGCGTCCGCCGAGTGGCCGCGCAGGAACAGCCCGTAAAACAGAGCCGCCTCGCGCTGCGGCGCCATGGGGTCGATCTCTTCGAACAGTACCGCGGACATCGAAAAAAGCCAGTATAAAACCACGCGGGCGTTCTGGCAATAGGGAGCCGCAACACCGTGCCGTTAATTATCCGACGGCGTCCGCTCCATATGATCGATCACCAGCACCTCCAGCGGGGCCCTGCGGGCCTCCAGCTTGAGCCCGATCGTCTCCAGGGCGGAGAACGTGGTATCGCCGGAAGTGGTGTCCAGCACCTTCAGCGCTTCGGGCGGGAGCGTCGCCCCGGCAATGACGGCCGCCCGGATGATCATGACGCGAAAGTCCTCCGGCGAAAAATCCAGCTTGAAATCGTAGGCGCCCTGAATCTGCGTCATGTCCACAACGGGCCGGTCCGTAAACCGCGCCATGACATCCGCAAATCCCGCCATAGTGATCTTCTTGGCCTCGATCCGGTTGCTCGCATATAAAATCGATACCGACGACCCCTTACCCAGATCGATGACTGTACCCGTGGTGCTTGACGCGGCCACCACGTTGACCGAGCCTTTGCCGGCGTCCGCGCCATCCGCAGGTGCATCGGCTGGCGAAGCCTTCAACTTCGGTCCGCTCTTTCCCACCACCAGGCCGTATACCGGAAACTCCTTCGAGTCGCGGTGCATTTTCATCTGGAACCGCTCCGCGAGCAGCGCGCCCACCATCTCAGGAACCTGTTCCGCCGTGGCGCCGGAGGGAAGCTTGGCCACGATATCGAATCGCGCCGAAGCCATCCAGTCCGGCCCCTCAATCTGGTAATCCTTGACCTTGTACGCAATGCGCACGTAATCCTTGAGCGAGAGCAGCACGCAACGTACCTGCGCACCGTCGATGTGCACGCCGGCGGTTACTCCCTGCGCGGCGATCGGCTCAGAGGCCCTTATGGACGCGACTTCAAACGCGGGCTGACCTTGAGTCGATACGGCCAATCCGGCCAATGCGAGTAGCAGCTTGCCCTTCATGATTCGTTATTCTGGCGTGCCGTGCGCTATTCCTGAGCGGGTATTTGCGTGTCGCTATCGCGCCACGCGCTGAGCTTCAAGCGGCGGCACACCCAGCACAAACCTTCGCTGGAGTTGGGAGCGCACTCGCTGGCGCAGACCACGCATCGCCGCGGCTTCTTGAAGCGATCCGATTCAATCGCCAGCCGGGCTTGCTCCAGAAGAACTTCTGGAACGATCGCCTCGGTGAGGGGCGTGGCAACCGGCGGCTGCGGCCGTTTCCGTTTCACGATCCCAATATAACAGGGTTTGCCCAAGCCGGTGTACTACAATCGATACTTCGCATGTCCAAAACCGCATTCTTGTTTCCCGGCCAAGGCTCGCAGTTTGCCGGAATGGGCCAGTCCCTGGCCGAAGCCTATGCCGAAGCCGCGGGCGTCTTCGAGGCCGCCGACGCCGCGCTGGGATTCCCGCTTTCGCGCTTGTGTTTCGAAGGGCCGGAGAATCGGCTCAAGCTCACCGAGAACACGCAGCCCGCGCTGCTGGCCGTCTCCTTGGCGGCGCACGCCGTGCTTCGCGAACGCGGAATCGCCGCCGATTACGTCGCGGGCCACAGCCTGGGCGAATATTCGGCGCTGGTGGCGGCCGGATCGCTGGATTTCGCCGATGCCCTGCGTCTGGTCCGCAAGCGCGGCCAGTACATGCAACTCGCGGTTCCGCCGGGCGTAGGCGCGATGGCGGCGTTGCTGAAGCTTCCTGAGGACCGATTGGCGGGCGTGCTCGCCGAAGCCGCGCAGGGCGAAGTCGTCGCCGCCGCCAATCTCAATTCGCCGGACCAAATCGTGATCGCCGGTCACGCCGCTGCGGTCGAGCGCGCGATGGAGCTCGCCAAGGCCGCCGGTGCGCGTCGAGCCGTGCTGCTTCCGGTCAGCGCTCCCTTTCATTGTCCGCTGATGAAGCCCGCGCAGGAGCGGTTGAAGGCCGATCTCGACGCCACCACGTTTCGCGATCTCAGAATCCCGCTGATCAACAACTGGCAGGCGCGCGAAATCCGCACCGCCGCCGAGGCTCGCGAGGGCTTGTACAACCAAGTGCCCAATCCGGTGCGCTGGGCCGATTCCATCCGCGTTCTGGCTCACGCCGGCGTAACGCGATTCATCGAAGTCGGCGCCGGCGGCGTGCTCACCGGCCTGCTGCGTAATATCGACCCGTCACTGGTGGGTTTGAAGTTCGGCGAAGCCGCGGATTGGGAGAAAATCGAAGCTTAGCGGCGATCACGACGCGTAGCGCGGCGGGCTTCCCTCGGTGGCTACTCGCGTAACACACCCCCGCCGCGCTAACCTCGTCCCCTGACCATTGAACGTGCCGCGCGGCCAGTTCGTTTCAATGAGTCCGTTTCGTCCAGTTAGAATAGGGTGAGCATGGTTCCCGAGAACTTCAGCATCGGAGGCGTCAACATCAGCCCGGCCACGGTACTGGCGCCGATGGCCGGCGTCACCGACACGGTCTTCCGCCGCCTGATCCGCTCCCAGGGCGGCTGCGGCCTGATCATGACCGAGTTCACCAGCTCCCACGGAGTGGTTGCTTCGATCCACGCGACCAAGCCGACCCGCGCCTTCCGTTATCTTTACTTCGATCCGGACGAGCATCCCATCTCCGCGCAGCTTTTCGGAGCCGACCCGGAAGTAATGGCCGGCGCCGCCAGCCATTGCCAGGACCTGGGCTTCGATATCGTCGATATCAACTTCGGCTGCCCGGTCAAGAAAGTGGTGACCTGCAACGGCGGCTCGGGATTACTGCGCGATCTCCCGCTGGTGGAGCGCATCCTGCGCTCCGTGCGCGCGGCCATCACCATTCCGCTGACGATGAAGTTCCGCGCGGGCTGGAACGACCACGACCTGGTGGCCGTGAAGATGGCTCGCCTGGCCGAGGATTGCGGCTTGCAGGCCATCGCTCTGCATCCGCGCACACGCGAGCAGGGCTATAGCGGCAACGCGGATTGGACCCGCATCGCGGAAATCAAAGCCGCGGTGAAGATCCCGGTGATTGGCAACGGCGATATCGTGCGCCCGGAGGACGCCGTGCGCATGGTCCGCGAAACCCGTTGCGACGCGGTCATGATCGGACGCGCCGCGTCGTCCAATCCCTGGATCTTCCGCCAGATCGACGACTACGTGCGCACCGGCCAATACGAGACTCCTCCAGAGCACGCCCGCTATGAGCTGATGCGGCACTACTACACCATGCTGGTGGATCATGCCGCCACGGACGTTGTCGGAAAAATGAAGCAGTTCGCGACGTATTTCACGCACGGCGTGCGCAACGGCTCCAAGCTTCGCGCCGATATTTACCACGCCCACCAGCCCGCGGAAATCCTCGATTTGGTCGACGCGTTCTTCGAGACCGAACTCTCCGTCGCCGCCGACTAAACTCCCCGCAAACTTCGCGAGCATTTTCCTCTTGACCTCCTTACTATGCAGTAGTAAGATAAGCTACAGCATCATGAGAGCATATGAAGCGGCCTAAACTAGGCAAACTCGAACTTCGGATTCTGGAAGCCCTGTGGGCCAAGGGAAGGGCCTCCATGCGTGAGATTCAGGAGGCGTTTCCAGAACCCCGCCCTGCCTACACAACCATCACGACCACCGTGTACCGGATGGAAGCCAAACACGTTGTGCGCCGCGTTCGGAAGATCGGAAACGCGCATATTTTCGAGCCTCTAATCGCGAAAGACGCGGCTCGGGATGGGCTGCTCGACGAGATTCTGAGCTTCTTTGGAGGCCGGCCGCAACCCATGATGGCCCAACTGGTCGAATCCGGCAGGCTCACACTTGATGATATTCGCGAGTTGGAGAAGGCCGTTGCGGAAACGGAACGCCAACGAAAAGCGGAAAGGAAAGCAAAGTGACCACCGAGTTCGTCATCAATCATCTGTGGCAATCCTCGTGCTTCGTACTCTTGGCAGCATTGCTGGCGCTCGTGCTTCGCAAGAATCCGCCGAAGGTGCGCTACTGGATATGGCTGAGCGCATCGTTGAAGTTTCTGGTTCCGCTGGCGTTGCTGGTGAGCCTGGGAAGTGCGATCCCGTGGCCAGCTAACCGCGTCGTGACGATCCCGGCTCCTGTTTTCACGAACACGCTCGTTCAAATCGCGGAGCCGTTTACGCCGGCCTCCTATTCGACTGTTCCAGCGCACGCCTCGACGCATTGGGCACCGACCGCGATTGGCATCGCGTGGGCGCTCGGGTTCGTTGCAATCACATTGGTGCGATGCCGTAGTTGGTTCCGCATTCGGGCAGCACTGCGAGCCAGTACACCTGCCGAGCTCCCGATTCCTATACCCGCGTTCATCGCGTCGAGCGCGGAGGAGCCGGGCATCGTCGGTTTTCTGCGGCCAGCGTTGGTTCTGCCTGCCGGAATGCTGGAGCACCTGAATCCCCGACAGCTCGATGCTGTTCTCGCGCACGAATTGTGCCATGTGCGCCGCCGCGACAATCTTTTCGCCGCGGTCCATATGGTGGTGGAAACGATCTTCTGGTTCCATCCGCTGGTGTGGTGGATTGGATCTCGCCTGGTTGAAGAGCGCGAACTGGCATGTGACGAAGAAGTCCTGCGAATGGGTTGCGAACCGACGGACTACGTCGAAGGCATCCTCAAGGTCTGCCAGCTCTACACGGAATCGCCGTTGCCGTGTGTTTCGGGAGTGACGGGAGCGGATGTCAAGAAGCGTCTCCGTGCCATCCTGACGGGAAGCATCGCCCGCGAATTAACCGTCGCAAAGAAACTCGTCTTGGCGGCGATCGGACTGGCAACTCTCGTGGCGCCTTTCGCTATCGGCGTGCTAAACGCGTCCGCGATCCGGGCCCAGTCCCTAGCCATCGCTCCGCCATACTTTGAGGTGGCTTCTATAAGGGTCAGCAAGAACCCGGAGCCCGGCGGAAATGTTGATGTGACGCCCGGAAGGTTCAGAGGGAAGGATCTCGCGCTGCAATGGCTGATCTTGGTCGCGTACAGAATCAACTCTGGCAATCTTTCCGGCTATCTCCCGAGCTGGACGCTTTCCGAACGCTACGACATTGACGCAAAGACAGACGATGCCAGTGGCGAGGATCGGATACTTCAGGCGTTACAGACGCTTCTCAGAGACAGGTTTAAGTTGACGGAGCATCGCGAGATGAAGGAAGAGCCTGTGTATTTCCTAACGATTGGGAAAAACGGCATCAAAATGCCGCCTGGGAGTTGCGTGCCCGTTAAGAAGGACCTCCCTAACGAATGCTATAGCTCGAAGAACGACGGGTTGGTTCAGACCATGGACTGGAGAGGAGTGACAATGTCTGATCCGACTGGCGTCGCTTATCGGAGTCTGGCAGGGCACCTATTCATCAACAAGCGGCCTGTGATAGACAAGACCGGGCTCAAGGGAACATTCGATGTGCATTTGAGATGGGCTCGGGACCCGGACCCGGCGGCCGTCGGGGCGCCAGGCGATACCGCGCCCTCAGCCGAACCGAGCGCACCTTCCATCTTTGACGCTATGGAGGAGCAACTCGGGCTCAAACTGGAATCGGGCCGAGGTCCCGTCGAATACCTGATCGTGGACCACGTGGAGAAACCCTCGGAAAACTGACGGATCGAGACGAGCGATCGTCCCACTCGAAGGTCATAAGGGGGCCTCGTTGATCGCTACTCGCGCCAATAGGCCGGAAGCCCCGGCTTCGTCTCGCGCACGATCTCCAGAACCGCCTGCCGATCTTCGGCGGTCAAGCGCGCGAACTTCTTGTCCGCGTCCTTCCCGGTCAGCACGTCATAAATCCGCCGGTACACCTTCTCGCGTACCGCATCCGGCAGAGCGTCGAACGTCGCACTGTACAGCATGAAGCTCAGCGGATAACGGAACATTCGCTTCTTCAGATCGAAGTCGCGCAGCGAGCGGCCCTGATGATCGCGGGGCCCGCGCTCGGCGAAGGTCTTTGTGAAGGTGGAGACTCCCTCGATGGGATCATACAGAGTGGCCTCGTCGGCGAACAGCATATAGCGCACCAGCGCCTCGACGTCGGCGTCGATCGCGGCTTCCTTGGCCTGAGTGCGTTCATCCCAGCCCGCGCGGATCATCAAGTTCACCATGCGGGTTTGATGCTCCAGCGTCATCAGCGCCACGATGTCGCTGCTCTGCGCCATATACCCGCTGAAGTCGAATTTCCCGGCGAGGCTGGTCAAGTTCTGCGACCCTCGCCGGTCCAGAACATCCGGCGCGCGCGGATCGCGAGCCACGGCGTTGCCCATGTGACTCATGCCGCCGGTGGTTCCGGTCACATACCATCCGCCCCAACGTTTCTCAATCGGGGTATTGTCGTCGGTAACGGGGTTGTTCGAGCGCGACGCGGGCATGCCGGTGGCGTCCGGAAACACGGAGCCCACCAGCAGCCCCGGAATGCCCAGCGTCGCCGGACCCTGATGACACTGCAAGCAGGCATCGCGGCGCACGAACTGCGGCTTATCCGACTTCTGAACATCGAGAGTGTAGAAGACCATCCCCTGTTTGGGGTCGAGCGCGGCCAGCTCCAGCACGTCGCCGCCGCGAACCGAGCCCACGATCACGTCATCGTTGAAGAACAGCGCGCGCGGATTGCTGGGTGAAATCTTGGCCGCCTGAAAGCTGGTCTTCGAAAACACTAGCGATTGCGAATCCGGATTTACGCCGAGAGTCGCGAGCAGGCTCGGCAGGTAACCCAGCCCCGCGCGATACTCCAGCTTCGCTTTTCCAGTGGCGATTTGAGACTCCAGACGCGTGACAGCGTCGTTGGCGGGCCCGGCATACTGAATCGCGGGGTGGTCGAGAGGAAGGATCGTGAGATCCTGGCCGGAAACAATGAGAGCGCAGATAAGAGCGATAAGAAATCTTGCGGACATGGCAAGCCCCTCTTAATGCATAGCACGTTACTGGCCAGCAAAAAGCCGCGAGAGCACTCTCATTTCTTGGCGCTCCTGCGTTAAATAACGCTATCGCGCCTGCGCGTCGCGCCAAAAGGCCGGAAGGCCCGACTTCGTCTGGCGGACGATTTCCAACACGTCGGCCCGGTTCCCGGCTTGGAGCCGCGCATAGAGACGCTGGTACACAAGATCGCGAGCCTTCTCTGGCAGATTGTCGAACGCCGCCGAATAAATCATGTAGGACAGCGGATAGCGTAACAGCCGCGTCTTCAAATCGAAGTCCCGCAGCGAGCGGCCCTAGCGATCCCGCGGCCCTCGCGCGGCGAAGGTTTTGGTAAACGTCGAAACGCCGGTCACCGGCGCCTTGAGCGGAGCCTCATCCGCGAACAGCATGTACGTCACCATCTGCTCGATCTCGGAGTTCATCTGCGCGTCGTCCCACTTCTTGTCGTAGAGCGCGATGCGCGCGTCCCACCCGATGCACCAGCAGATTGTTCATACGCGTTTGGTGCTCCAGCGTCATCAGTGCAACGATGTCGCTGGTGGACGCCAGATAGTGCGAGGTGTCGAAAAACGCCGCCAGGCTGGTCTGATTCTGGGTCGCCTCACTCGGCGACGCATCGCCTGGATGCAGTGGATCGATCAGCGCCACGTTGTTTCCGTAGTGCATCTGAGCGCCCGTCTTGATGGTGAGCTCGGTGCATCCGCGCACGGATGCTCGGGAGGGCCACGGGAGCTCATTCATTACGGACGGCCGCGTTCCCATTGCGGAGCGTTGGGGCGGTTGGTACGTAACGGGCACAACCGGCGCGCAGCGGCTTTAGAAGACGCCGGCGGCGGACGCGGAGGCGGACCCGCCGGGATCGCCGGGGGTCCCGGAAGCTTAAGGGTCGTGTGTGGACAATTGGAAGGGCTGATAGCGCAGGCTTACCTCACGTTTGCCAATGGTGAGGCCCGCTATGACAGATTTGCGCGTCCTCCGGTTCGGGGAGGTCCAGCCTGGATCGAAAAGGAACGCTATACGATCAATGCGAAACCAGGAAGTGCTCAGAGTTTTGGAATGATGCATGGCCCATGATGCAGGCGCTTCTCGAAGACAGATTCAAGGTGAAAATCCATCGTGGGAGCGAAAGAGTCCCCGCCTACGCCCTGTTTGTCGCCAAGGGTGCCGTCGCCAAGGGCGGGCCGAAGCTCCAGCCCACGAAGGGTTGCCCCGCCGACTATCCCGGGCCGCCTCCTCCTTCGGGGCAACCATGCAGGTAGCAGCGTTTCACCGATGCCGGAATGGACACATACAACTGGACGATGGCGCAGCTTTCCATCTTGCTTGGGTCTCACGTGAACCGGACAGTCATCGATAAAACCGGAATTACGGGAGCTTTTGATTTCCACCTGGATCTCCCCGCGCCCCCTCCGCCGAACTCGCCGGGCATAGAGGACCCGAATACACCTGACCTGCTTGGCACCGTCATGGACGCCGTGAAAAACCTCGGCTTGAAGCTCGAGGCAACCAAAGGCGCCGCCGAGTTCGTCGTCATCGACCACATCGAGCGGCCCTCGGAGAATTGACGGATAAAATAAGACCCAGCATTGCCTTCCTTTACCTTGCGGAACGCCAATTGCATAATCATGGCAGGATGGTCAATCTACCATTTCAGAATCGGGTCCAAGCGGGACGCTTGTTGGGAGCGGAACTCGCCGCACGAAAGCTCGCGGCCAAAGCGGTTGTCTTGGCGCTGCCTCGGGGCGGCGTTCCAGTTGGAGCTGAAGTAGCGGAAGCATTGAAGGCGCCCCTCGACGTTGTGGTGGTCCGCAAACTGGGCGTCCCCTGGCAACCTGAGCTCGCGATGGGTGCGCTAGCGGGAGGAACTCCCGTGCTTGACCATGATGCGATCCACGAGCTCCGTATCTCCGACAAAGAGGTCGAGTCGGTTGTGGCCCGGGAAGCCCGGGAACTGGAGCGCCGCGAAAAGCTTTACCGGGGCGGCCGTCCGGCGCCCAATCTCCATGGCCGTACCGTAGTGCTGGTCGACGATGGCCTGGCGACAGGCTCTACCATGGTGGCTGCGGCCCGGCATGTCCGCGGCCTTCACCCGCACAGGCTGATCGTCGCTGTCCCCGTCGCTTCTTCGGAAGCCTGTAGCCGATTGAGAGAAGAATCGGACGAGTGTATTTGTCTGGCCATGCCCGAACCGTTCCGCGCCGTCGGTGAGTGGTACGCCGATTTCCGGCAGGTGAACGATGGTGAAGTGCAAGAGATACTGAAATCCAGCCACAGCCGCCAGCTCTCCTCGTTGCCGGTCCCATAACACGGCCATCTTCGTTCACCCCCATTCCTACAAATTGATCGCCCGCGAGCAACCGCGCATAAAGCTAACCCAACCTTCGCAGTTGCGGCGAGTTTTTAGGTGAAACGGGGACCTCCGTAGAGATAAAGCCTTGGGGATCAATGGAACATTTCTGGAAGAGGTTGTAGTGGAGACCTACCCTCTAGG
>Ga0182024_10005577_pt1 | contig 28158 bp, 26 predicted proteins | sample P32metaG_FD_120480 | JGI IMG/M metagenome (GOLD analysis project Ga0182024, IMG submission 120480) | Permafrost microbial communities from Stordalen Mire, Sweden - P3-2 metaG (Illumina Assembly) | ecosystem: Environmental > Terrestrial > Soil > Wetlands > Permafrost | place: Sweden: Stordalen...
CAGGCGCTGGAACGACCAGAGCGACGCGTAGCCGGCCTGCTCGGCGCGGGCGGCGAAGCTGGCCAGGTTCTCCGGGGTAGCCCATGCGCCCGACACGGGGGCGCCGAAACCGATCTTCATTCCCCTCACCCTAACGGCGCGCGCCAGCCGGCACTACGCGCGGCGGACCCGGCGGCAGCAGGACACGCCGGGCATGGCAGCCTGTGTCCTGGCGGTCGCGCGGCGGCGGCCGGTCTCGTTTCTGAACGGAGAACTCATGAGCTCTGACGCCCGGCAGTGGATCGCGACGCTGCGTAACTCGCACGAGCGGCTCGCATCCCTCGTCAAGCCACTCGACGCCGACCATCTCCGCGGCCAGTCTTACTGCCGTGACTGGACGGTCGCGCAGGTCATGTCGCATCTCGGCAGCGGGGCGGAGATCAGCCTGCTGATGCTGCCCGGCGCGCTGGGCGAGGGCGAGCCGGTCGACAGGGACGCGTTCCCGCCCGTCTGGGATGCCTGGAATGCCAAGACCCCGGATGCGCAGGTCGCCGACGGGCTGGCCGCCGACGAGAAGCAGGTGCAACGGCTTGAGCAGCTGACCGACGAGGAACTGGCCAGCGTCAAGCTCCCGTTCATCGGCATGGACCTCGACGCCGTCGGCATGGTCAGGCTGCGGCTCGGCGAGCACGCGCTGCACACCTGGGACATCGCGGTCAGCGCAGATCCGGGCGCGGTGGTATCGGCCGATGCGGTCACGCTGCTGATCGACAACGTGCCGCAGTTCCTCGCGCCGCGCCTCGGCAAGCCGCAGGAGGATCCGCTCCGGCTGCGCATCCGCACCACCGGCCCGGACCGCGACTACCTGCTGGCGGCGTCGGACGCCGTGACCATGACGGACCTGCGCGACGATGCGGCGGCGGCCGAGGGACTGAACGAGGTCAGCATGCCGGCCGAGGCGCTGCTGCGGCTGGCCTACGGGCGGCTCGACGCTGCGCACACCCCGGCTGATGTCGAGGCCGACCCGGCTGACCTTGACCGGCTCCGTGCGGTGTTCCCCGGCTTCTAGCCCGGTTTCCTGCGCGCCGCTCGGTCCGGCCGGTCACCCGTCGGGTGACCGGCCGCCGCCGAGAGCCGCCATGGCGAGGCCGGCGGCATCTGCGGCGCAGCCCCACGACAGCGAGACGCCCGCTCCGCCGTGCCCGTAGTTGTGCACGATGCGGCGGCCGCCGGCGCGGTCCTCGGCGTCCAGCCGGACGGCTGGCCGGACCGGCCGGAGGCCGACCCGGTGCGCCACGACCCGGGCGCCGCGCAGGCCGGGCTCGATCGCCGCGGCGCCGGTCAGGATGCGCTCGGCGACAGCCGGATCAGGCTCCAGGCTCCAGTTGCCGCGGTCCTCCGTGCCGCCGACGACGACGGTGTCACCGTGCGGAAACAGGTAAATCAGGCTGGCCGATTCATCGCCGAGCCCGATGAAGAACTCCGTGATGCCGGGATTGGCTGCAACCACTACCTGGCCGCGCACCGGCATCATTTCAAGATCGGGAACGAGCACGCGCGCGCCGATCCCGGCGCAGTTCACGATCACTCCGGCGCTGGTGCTCGCGATCGCCTCGTCCAGCGAGCCGAATGCGTGGTTCCCGGCTGCGAGTTCGCCGCCGGCGTCGCGGAACCTGGCCAGCAGGTAGCCCAGGTAGACCGGCATCGCCGCGACGGGCGCCGTGAACCGCCAGCCGGCCGCGAAGCCCGGCGGCAGCTCGCCGCCGGTGGCTAGCCGGAAGCCGTCCAGCGCGACTGCCCAGTCCGGCGGGCTGGCCGGCCCGCGGGATGCCTGCAGGCCGCTGACCGTGCGCACCCCGGCGGCCGGCTCTGCGGCCAGGCCGAGCAGGCGGGCGAGGGTGCTGGCGCCCCAGCGGGCGACCCGGTCGTCCAGCCCGACCATATGCGGGCCCCAGATCGCGCCGGCCACGGCTGATGTGGTCTGCGCTGGCGGCCTGGCGGCCCGTATGGTCACCCCGGCGCCCGCCTCGGCCAGGCAGATCGCGGTCGTCAGGCCGGACACGCCGGCGCCGATCACCAGGACGTCCGGCGCGTTGCTGGTCATCTGCCGACCGTAACGCGCCGGCCCGCTCCCGGTGCCCGCTACCGGACCGGATCAAGCACTGCGCCGGGCGACTCGGCGGTGATCACGGCCGGCTCCGGCGCGGGCCGGATCAGCAGCAGTAGCGCGCAGGCCCCGATGACGGCGGAGACCACGAGCAGCAGCAGCTTGTAGTCGACGAACGAGATCAGCGCCGCGCCGGCCGCAATCGAGATGGTCTGGGGCGTCATGATCAGCATCGTGCCGGCCGCGCTGACCCTGCCCTGCAGCCGCGGCGGGGTGTGCACTCCGATGGCAGTGCTGAAGCCGACCACGAGCCAGAGCAGCCCGATGCCGTCTCCGGCCGCTCCGGCAAGGCAGAGGGGAAGCGAGTGCGTGCGGTAGGCCAGCGCCGCGAGCGCGAAGCTGGCCAGCCCCAGGCCGATCACGCGGGCAGCGCCAATGCGGCGCATCAGCCACGCCACCGCGATCCCGCCCGCGATGGACCCCGCGCCCTGGACGCTGTTGAGGATCCCGTAGAAGGACGGCGGCCGGTGCAGTCCCTGGCTGATGACGGCGAACACGATGGTCTCATTGAGGCCTATCACGCAGAATGCGCAAGCGGTCACGGCGATGATCTCCGTCGTAGTGACGTCTGGCGGTGGCGTGGTCGTGCAAACGGCATGGCGGCATCGCCGCCGGGCGAGTCTTAGGCCCGTCCGGCCCGGGCTTATCGCGCGGTGAGCGTGGTGAGCGTGGTGAGCGCGGTGAGGGTCTTGCCGAGCGGCGCGTCGAGGATGAGGCGGGCGTGTGCGTCGCCGCGGGTCGGCCCCCGGTTGATGATCGCGACGGGGATGGCGAGCCTGGCCGCGTGCCGGACGAACCGGTAGCCGGACATCACGGTCAGCGAGGAGCCCAGCACGACCAGGGCGCGGGCGCGGCCGGTCAGCGCGTAACAGTCGTCAACGCGGGCGCGGGGCACGTTCTCGCCGAAGAACACCACGTCGGGCTTGAGCAGGCCGCCGCAATCCGCGCAGTCCACGATCCGGAAGCGGGCTGCCTCCTCGTCGGCGAGCACGGCGTCGCCATCCGGGCTGAGCTGAGCCGCCGTCGCGGCCCAGCCGGGATTCGCCGCGCGCAGCCGCTCGTGCAGTGCCGCCCGGGAGGTTCGCCGGCCGCAGCCGAGGCAGACCACGCGGTACAGGCTGCCGTGCAGCTCGATCACCCGCTGCGCGCCGGCTGCCTGGTGCAGGCCGTCGACGTTCTGCGTGATGATCCCGGCGAGCAGGCCGCACCGCTGGAGTTCGGCGACCGCGTGATGGCCGGCGTTCGGGATGGCGCCCGCGATATGCCGCCACCCGAGATGGCTGCGCGCCCAGTACCGGCGGCGGGCCGCGGCGCCGCCGGTGAACGTCTGGTACGTCATCGGCTCGGCCCGCCGGGCCAGCCCGGTCGGTCCCCGGTAGTCCGGGATCCCTGACTCGGTGGAGATCCCGGCCCCGCTCAGGATCACCACGCCGCCGGCCGCCACGAGATCAGCCAGCGCCCCGGCCGGATCGGCCAGCGCACCGGCCGGATTCGCCAGCGCGCTAGCAGGGTCGGCCGGCAAGCCGGCCTGATCCGTGGCCGGGCCGGCTAGCTCAGCCGGCCCGCCGGCCGGATCCGCGAGCGCGCCGCGTGCGCGGTCCGGTGCCTGAGTCACCTACCCATGCTGCCTGACGCCCGGACCTCCCGGAACCCGGGAGGTGCGAGACAATCCGGGGATGGGCGCACCGGGGCAGCCGCGAATTCAGCCTGCGACGCCGAGCCAGCTCGGTGCGCTGTCGGGGGTGCTGGCACGCGCCTTTGCCGCTGATCCGATGATGGCCTGGCCGCTCGGCGACATCGCCGATCCCGGACGGGCGCTCGAGGCCTGCTTCCGCCTGCTGAATGCGGGGAACATCAAATCCGGCCTGGTCTTCGAGGCGGCCGGCGGGGCAGGCGTTGCGGTGTGGGTGCCGCCGGACCTGGCCGGCCGCTGGGCCGAGACGGAGCGGCTTGCCCGGCCCGCCATCCATGCCCTGGCGGCCGACGGCGGCGCACGTTACGAGCGGTTGTGGGACTGGGTGGAGGAGCGGGTGCCGCAGGAGCCGCTGTGGTATCTCGACCAGCTCGGCGTCGATCCCGCTCGCCAGGGCGAAGGGCTCGGCAAGGCGCTCGTGCAGTTCGGCCTCGCCCGTGCCGCCGGGGCAGGCTTGCCAGCGTTCCTCGAGACCGCCGCCGAGCGCAACGTGCGCTTCTACGAGTCCCTCGGATTCCGGGTGGTCGAGGAGGGCAGCGTTCCCGGTGACGGGCCGCGGATCTGGTTCCTGCGGCGCGACCCCGGGCCTGCCTGACGACCCGGCATCAGAGCCGGGTCGCGTACGGGACTGTACTATTTCCCCCCTATGAGCGGGAGAGGCAATGGCGAGGATCTGCGTTACCGGAGCCAGCGGCCTGGCCGGGCGTGCCGTGGTGGCGGAGCTGATGGAGCACGGCCACTGGGTGGTGGCAACGGATCTGGTGGCCCCGGCGGAAGATCTCGGCATTCCGGTGCTGCGAGCTGACCTGACCGACTACGGCCAGGCACTGGAGGCGCTGCAGGGCGCCGACGCGGTCGTGCACCTCGCGAATATCCCGGCGCCCGATATCCGCACCCCGGCGGTGACCTTCAACACCAACATGACCATGAACTTCAACGTGTTCATGGCCGCCGCCACGCTGCGGCTCGGCCGGGTGGTCTGGGCATCCAGCGAGACGACGCTCGGCCTTCCGTTCGACGAGCCACCGCGCTACGCCCCGGTCGACGAGGACCACTATCCGGTGCCGACCACGACATACGCACTGTCCAAGGTGGCCAGCGAGACGACTGCCGGGCACATCGCGCAGTGGTCGGGCATCCCGTTCGTCGCGCTCCGTTTCTCGAACATCCTGGGGCCGGATGACTACGAGGAATTCCCCTCGTACTGGCCGGATCCGCAGCTGCGGAAGTGGAACCTATGGGGCTACATCGATGAGCGGGACGCCGCTGCGGCCTGCAGGCTGGCGCTCGACGCGCCAGCCGATGGCAGCTCCAGCTTCATCATCGCCGCCGCGGACACTGTGATGAACCGCCCGTCGGCTGATCTCATGCGCGGGGTCTTCCCCGGCGTGCCGCTGGCCGGCGAGGTCAACGGGACCGCCACCTTGCTGTCGATCGGCCGCGCCCGGCAGCTACTGGGCTTCGAGCCGGCCCACTCCTGGCGCGATCACATCAACGAGTGATCACGGGGCCGGCGGGGTAATCGGTCAAGTAGCGGAGCGCGGACCCTGGGTGGTCTCGGTTTGGCCACGAATGGGTGCGACTGTCGCATCAGAGCTTGCTACGAGGCCACGATGCGATGAATGTAGGTTCATCACACGGCAACCATGTCCCTTCTAACAAGGGTTGGCCCGATGAATGGTGGTTCATCCGGGGGACAGCGGATGCAGCCGTCAGCGCAGGAAGCCAGCGCACGCGAGGCCGGAGTTCTCGAGGTCCGGGGCGTGACGGTGCGGTTCGGCGGCATCACCGCGCTGGATGACGTGTCGCTGACGGCGGCGCCGCGCCAGGTCACCGGGATCATCGGCCCGAACGGGGCAGGCAAGACGACGCTGCTCAACGTGCTGTGCGGCCTGGTCCGCCCGCAGGCGGGCCAGATCCGGTTCGACGGCCGGGAGCTCACCCGGCTGCGGCCGCACCGGCTGGCCGGCCTCGGCATCGCCCGGACGCTGCAGGGAGTCGGCCTGTTCAACGGGCTGTCCGCGGCAGAGAACGTGATGGTCGGGGCGACCTGTCATGCGCGGGCCGGGTTCTGGTCCGGCATGTTCGGGCTGCCGTGGTCAGACCGGGATGAGCGGGCGCTGCGGCAGCGGGCGCTGGACGCGCTTGACCTGGTGGACGCCGCGGACCTGGCGGACAGCATGCCGGGGACGCTGGCGTACGGGCTGCGCAAGCGGGTGGCGCTGGCGCGGGCGCTGGTGGCCCGGCCGCGGCTGCTGCTGCTCGATGAGCCGGCCAGCGGCTTGTCCGAGAGCGAGCTGCCGGAGATCGGTGACCTGATCGAGAAGCTGGCCGCTGATGCGTCGGTGGTGGTGATCGAGCACCGGATGGACCTGATGATGTCGGTGTGCGACACGATCACCGTGCTGGACTTCGGGAAGGTGATCGCGGGCGGCACGCCCGATCAGGTGCAGGCCGATCCGGCGGTCACCGCGGCGTACCTGGGTGTGGACGTCGGCAGGCCGGGCGAGGACGGCGGGCCGGCCGACGCGGGCGATGACAGCGGATCCGCCGGCGCGGGCGAAATCGGGGAAGGGGCGCCGGGCGATGAGTGACGCGGCGGCGCTGGTGGTTGAGGATGTCGTGGCCGGCTACGGCGGCGCGCCGGTGCTTGACGGGGTCTCGATCCTGATCAAGCCGGCCACGATAACCGCCGTGCTGGGCGCGAACGGGGCGGGCAAGACGACACTGCTGCGGACCATCACCGGACTGGTCCGGCCGCGGCAGGGACGCATCATGATCGACGGCACCAACCTGACGAGGCGGCCGCCGGAGGCGGTGGCGCGGGCGGGCGTGGCGCACGTGCCCGAGGGCCAGGGCGTGATCACCGAGCTGACCGTCGAGGAGAACCTGCGCCTCGGGGCGCTGCTGCGGACTGGCCGGACGGGCCGGGCCAGCCGGACTGCCGCACTGGCCGAGTCCTACCAGCGCTTCCCCGTCCTTGCCGAGCGGCGGCAGCAGGCCGCCGGCACCCTGTCCGGCGGCGAGCGGCAGATCCTGGTCATCGCGCGGGCGCTGATGGCGAAGCCGCGGGTGCTGCTGCTGGACGAGCCATCGCTCGGCCTGGCACCGCGGATCGTCGCCCAGGTGATGGAGCTGGTGCGCCAGCTGCGCGACGACTCCGGCCTGACGGTCCTGCTGGTGGAGCAGAACGCGCGGAGCGCCCTGAGCATCGCGGACCGCGGCGTGGTGCTCAACCTCGGCAAGGTCGTCGCCGAGTCCGCCGCCGCCGAGCTACTCACCGATGTCGGGCTCCGTCGTCACTATCTGGGCTTCTAGGGAAGGGCGGGAAGGCGGGATATGCAGGAGTTCCTGGAGTTCGCCCTCGGCGGCCTCGCGGTCGGCATGATCTACGCGGCGATCGGGCTGTCGCTGGTGCTGATCTGGCGCGGTACCCGGATCCTGAATTACTCCCAGGGCGGCATGGCGATGTTCACGACCTACGTGGCGCTGATCGTCATCAACCACACCGGGAATTACTGGGAGGGCTTCGGCGCGGCGCTCGCGGCCGGCCTGCTGCTCGGCGCCGTGCTCGAACGGGTCGTGATCCGGCCGATCGAGAACAAGCCACCGCTGAACGCGGTCATCGTGACGATTGGCCTGCTGATCTTCCTGGAGGGCCTGGCGGGCATCATCTACGGCGGCCAGTTCCGGTCCTTCCCGCCCGCCTTCTCCATCGTCGGCCTGTCGGTCGGCCACACCGCGCTCGGCATCTCCCGGACCGACCTGTTCACCGCGGCCGCGGTGCTCACTGCCGCGCTGCTGCTCGCGGCCCTGTTCCGGTTCACCGCCGTGGGCCTGCGGCTGCGCGCCACCGCGTTCGCCCCGAACGTGGCCCGGCTGCTCGGGGTCAGGATCGGGCGGGTGCTCACGCTCGGCTGGGCGCTGGCCGGGCTGATCGGGGCGCTAGCCGGCGTACTGGTCACCCCGTCGACGTTCCTCTACCCGAACAGCATGGACTCGATTTTCGTGCTCGGGTTCACCGCGGCGGTCATTGGCGGGCTGGAAAGCCCGGTCGGGGCGATCGTCGGCGGCCTGGTACTCGGCGTGGTGCTGAACCTGGCCGGCGGCTATCTCGGCTCGGACCTGGTGCCGATGTTCGGTCTCGCGGCGCTCATGCTGGTGCTGATGGTCCGGCCGTCCGGCCTGTTCTCCACGACCGCCGTCCGGCAGGTGTGACCATGACTCTCGCCCGGCACACCGGCGCCGCGCTGCTCGTCGCGGTCGTGATCTTCGTCCTGACCATCCGGCTCGGCCCGTTCCGGGACTACCAGATCGCCGAGGTGGCCGCCTACGTGACCGCGGTCGCCGGGCTGACATACCTGATTGGGCTGAGCGGCCAGATATCCATCGGCCACGGGGCTTTCATGGCCATCGGCGCGTATGCCTCGGCGCTGCTGCTACTGCACCTGCACTGGCCGCTGGAGGCGGTCTTCGCCACCAGCGCGCTGGCCGGCGCGGCGGCCGGCGGGATCATCGGGGTGGCGGCGGCCAGGCTCCGCGGCCCGTACCTGGCCGGGGCGACGCTGCTGCTCGCCGTCGCGCTGCCGTCGCTGGCGGACAAGTACGCCGGGGTGTTCGGCGGCGACCAGGGCCTGTCCGTCAGCGTCACCACGCCCGCGTGGCTCGGCGTGAGTTTCCCGCCCACCCGGTGGCTGGCCTGGCTCACCTGCGCCGCCGCGCTGGTCACCCTGGTGCTGCTGGCGAACCTCGGCCGCAGCCGGATCGGGCGCAGCTGGCGGGCGCTGCGCGATAACGAGGTCGCCGCCTCCCTGGCCGGGCTGAACGTTGCCAGGATGCAGATTCTCGCGTTCGTCGTCAGCTCTGCGTGCGCGGGCCTGGGCGGGGCGCTACTCGCGGTCGTCACCGACATCGTCTCGCCGGGCAACTTCACCCTGACGCTGTCCATCAGCCTGCTGACCGCGGCGATCCTCGGCGGCCTCGGCAGCCTGGCGGGAGCGCTGTGGGGGGGCCTCGTGCTCGTCTTCGTGCCCACCTATGTCCAGGACGTGGCGACCAGCCACGGCCTGTCCAGCGCGGCGAGCTCGAACGTCCCGATCGCCGCCTACGGCGTGGTCCTCATCCTCGTCATGCTGCTCTTCCCGTCCGGGATCCAGGGCGGCCTGCGCCGCCTGCTCGGCCCCGTCGCACCAGCGGCGAGCGCTCCCTTCAACGCGTTGCGCCGGCATGCGCCGGCCAGTGAACACCAGGAGGAAGGCACTACATGAAAAGAACACACCGCGCCAACCTGGCACTTGTCGCCGGGACGGCCGTCACCGCGATGGTCATCGCGGCCTGCGGCTCGAGCGGTACGTCGACCCCGAGCTCGAGCCCGAGCGCGGGCGCATCGTCCTCCTCGAGCGCGGCGCTGACCGCCTCGGCGCCGGGCATCACGGCGACCACGATCACGATCGGCAGCCACCAGCCGCTGACCGGCGTCGCCGCGCCTGGTTACGACGAGATCGCCCCCGCGTCCAACGCCTACTTCCAGTACGTGAACGCGCACGGCGGCATCTACGGCCGCAAGATCGTCTACAAGTTCCTCAACGACCAGTACAACCCGACCGACACCTCGACGGTCGTGCACCAGCTGGTGCTGCAGGACAACGTCTACGCGATCTTCAACGGCCTGGGCACCCCGACCCACCTGGCAGTCGCGCCGTTCCTGAACGCGCAGAAGGTGCCCGACGTCTTCGTCGCCTCCGGCTGCGAGTGCTGGAACGCGCCCGCCAAGTGGCCGGACACGTACGGCTGGCAGCTCGACTACATCCGCGAGGGCAAGATCCTCGGCCAGTACGTCGCGCAGCATTTCAAGGGCAAGAAGATCGGCTACTTCTCCCAGGACGACGAGTTCGGCATGGACGGCGTCAAGGGCCTGGACGACGAGATCCCGAAGTCCCAGGTCGTCGCCCGGCAGACCTACAACCCGACCAACGTCAACGTCGGCCCGCAGGTGGCCGCGCTGAAGGCAGCCGGCGCCCAGGTCGTCATCTCCTTCTCCGTACCGGCCTTCACCGCGCTGCTCCAGCTGACCAGCCTCAAGCTGAAGTTCTCGCCGCAGCTCGTGGTTAGCGACGTGGGGTCCGACCCGACCACCCTGGGCGGCCTGCTGGCAGCGTTCGGCAAGAGCAAGAAGCTCAGCGCGCTCACCTCGGGCATCATCACCGACGGCTACCTGCCCTCACTCGGCAGCACGAACAACAGCTGGATCACCCTGTTCAAGAAGATCCATGCACAGTACATCCCGAAGCTGCCCTTCGACGGCAACGTGGCCTACGGCCTGGCGGCCGGCTACACGTTCGTCCAGGCGATGTTCAAGGCGGGCCGGAACCCGACCAGGCAGGACCTGCTCAACGCCATCAACGGCGGCCTGCCGCAGGGACCGTCGGTGGCGCCCTACGCCTACTCGGCCACCGACCACAACGGCATCACCGGCGCTTACATCGCCATCATCAAGAACGGCGCGCTCGTCCAGAAGGGCCCGGTGCTCGTCACCGACACCAGCTCGTCCGGCGCGATCACCCCGTACACGACAGCCCAGCCGCCGGCGCCAGCCAGCGGGATCCCTGCACCATGATCAGGCGCCGGGGGACGGCCTCCGGGCCGCCCCCCGGCGCGCACGGCCGGCACTGGCCGCCTGCCGGCAGCTGCCGATGCTGCTGGCAGGGCAGGCCATCGCAGAGCCCGTTCCAGATTATTTAGAACGGGGGAACCCGCGTGACTGTGATCGCGAGCCGCAAGCTGGCCGCGGCTGATGACAGGCCGCCCGGCGAGCGGCTGCTGTCCGCCGCCGAGCACCTGTTCGGGGAGCGGAGCTACCGCCGGACGAGCGTGGCCGGCATCTGCGCCCGGGCAGGCATCGCGACCGGCAGTTTCTACGCCCATTTCGGCTCGAAGGCCGATATTTTCGCCGCCGTGATCCGGCGGATCAACTCCGACCTGCGGTCGGCCATGGGCGCCGCGCTCAAGGGCGCGGCCGACAACCAGCGTGCCAGGGAGCGGGCCAGCTTCCGCGCGTACTTCGACCTGATGTCCGAGCGGCCGTGGATATACCGGATCGTGCGCGAGGCCGAGTTCGTCGCGCCCGGCCTGTTCAAGGAGTACTACGAGCGGCTGGCCAGGGGGTACGCCCGCGGCGTGCGGGTCGCGCAGCTCGCCGGCGAGGTCGACGCCAGGTACGACCCCGAGGTCGTCGCCTATGTCTACGCCGGCCTCGGCAACTTCGTCGGCATGCGCTGGGCCGAGTGGACCGCGGGCGGCCGGGTCCCCGACGACGTGCTCGATGACCTCATGCGGGTACTCGCGGACGGCCTGCCGCCGCAGCCGCCGCCGGGCTGACCGCCGCGTAAGCGGCCCGGATGGCTGGACGTATCGTCTGAGTCATGATCGCCGGAACAGCTGCCGCCCGTACTATCCCGGAGCTACTCGCGCGCGCGGCCAGCCGTGACCCCGACGCCGTGTGGCTGCGTGCCGACGACCCGGGGCCGGCCCTGCCCGGCGGCAGCGGCCTGACTTTTGCCGACGGCGGCGGGCTCACGTTCGCCGAGGCGGCCGGCCGGACCGGCGCCGTGGCCGCCGCGCTGCGCGAGGCCGGCGTGCGGCGCGGTGACCTGGTCGTGGTGACCGCCCGTACCACGCCGCCGTACCTGCTGTGCTGGCTGGCGCTGGCATCGCTCGGCGCGGTCAGCGTGGCCACCAACCCGCGCAGCGCGCCCGCCGAGCTGGCCGGCCTGGTCCGGCAGGTCAGCCCGCGCGCGCTGATCACCGACGCCGGGCTGGCGGACCTGGTCGAGGCGGCCGGCATCAGCGACCTGCCCGAGCTCGGCGCGCTCGATATCGACGTGCTGGGCAAAGGGGCGGACCCGGTGCCGCTGCCGGAAGCCGGGGTGGGCCCGGACGACCTGGCCGTGCTGATCCCGACCTCCGGGACGACGGGCAAGTCCAAGCTGGTGATGCAGACGCACCGGACGTACGCGATGGCGGGGGAGGGGTTCCCGTTCTGGATGGAACTGACCGCCGCTGACCGGCTGATGACCTCGCTGCCGCTGTTCCACATCAACGCGCCCGCCTACTCGGTGATGGGTTCGCTGGCCTGCGGGGCCGGCCTGGTGCTGCTGCCGCGGTTCTCCGCCAGCGGGTTCCTCGACTCCGCGCGCCGGCACGGTGCCACGGAGTTCAACGCGATCGGGGCGATGCTGGAAATCCTGATGCGCCAGCCGCCGCGCGCTGACGACGCGTCCGGCCCGCTGCGGCTCTGCTACACCGGGCCGGCACCGGAGCGCGCCAGGCAGGAGGAGATCGAGGCGAGGTTCGGGCTGCGGATCGTGGTCGGCTACGCGATGTCCGAGTCGCCGTACGGGCTGGTCTGGGCACATGGCACCCGCCCGTTCGGCACGCTCGGCGCGGTCCGGCAGCATCCGGTGCTCGGCGTCGTCAACGAGGCACGGGCGGTGGACGAGGCCGGCGCGGATCTCGGCCCCGGGGAGACCGGCGAGCTACTGCTGCGCAACCCCGTGCTGACGCGCGGGTACTGGGGGATGCCGGAGGAAACCGCCAGGGTCCTGACCGGCGGCTGGCTGCGCACGGGGGACCTGGTCACGGTCGGCGCCGACGGCAACTACACGTTCGTGTCCAGGGTCAAGGAGGTACTGCGGCGGCGCGGCGAGAACCTGTCCCCGCTGGAGGTCGAGGAGGTGCTCGCCTCGCACCCGGATGTGCAGGAGTGCGCCGTGGTGGGGGTGCCGTCCGAGCTGTCCGAGGAGGAGGTGAAGGCGTTCCTGGTGGCGGCCGGCGGAGTCACGCTGGACTTCGCCGCGCTCAGGGACTTCGCCGCCGGGCGGCTGGCCGCGTTCAAGGTGCCCAGGTACTGGCAGCAGGTCGATGACCTGCCGCGGACGCCGACGTCCCGGGTCGCCAAGCACCAGCTGCCCGCCGGGCATCCGCCGGGTGAATACGATGCCGAGGCCGCGACACCCGGCCCGGCCAGCGCCGGGGCGCAGTCGCCCGGCGGAGAGGACCAGCCATGACTGACCCGTATCTCACTTCTATCGGTACCGCGGACGCGACCTCCATCTCCCTGCTGGGCCGTGACCTGGCCGGGGAGCTGATGGGACAGGTCAGCTTCGGGGAACTGGCGTTCTGGCTGGTCGCCCTGCGCCGTCCGTCGGCAGGTGAGCTGCGGGTGTTCGAGGCAGTGCTTGTCGCGCTTGCCGACCACGGGTTGACCCCTTCGGCGATCGCCGCGCGGCTCACCCTGACCGGCGCGCCCGAGTCGGTCCAGGGTGCGCTGGCGGCCGGGCTGCTCGGCGGCGGGTCGCGGTTCCTCGGCGTGACCGAGGACAGCGGCCGGTTCCTGGCCGAGTCGCTGGCCGCGCACGATGCGCCGCTGCCGGCCGATGACGACGAGGAGGGCTGGGACGTGATCGCCGCCGCCGCGGTGTGGACCCAGCGCGACGCCGGGCTGCTGGTGCCCGGCCTCGGCCATCCGCTGCACAAGACGGGCGACCCGCGTACCCCGGTGATGCTGCGCATCGCGGACGAAGCCGGGACCCGCGGCCCGCACCTGCGGCTATTCGAGGCGGTCGGCCGGGTGCATCCGGCAATCCTCGGCCGGACGCTGCCGCTGAACGGAGCCGGGGTCTGCGGCGCTGCCCTGGCCGACCTGGGCTTTGAGCCGGACATGCTGCGCGGGTTCGCGCTGCTGGCCAGGGCCGCCGGACTGCTCGGCCACCTGGCCGAGGAAATGCGCCGCCCGGCCGGGCCCGGGATCTACCACGAGGCCGACCGGGCGGTCCGCTACGAGCCGCCCGGCGACGGGGCCGCTGACGCGACCGCCGCCGATTGAGGCCGCTGCCGCGGCCGCCGCGGGCTCAGGGCGTTAGCAGTTCGGATTTTGCACGCTATAGCATGCAAAATCCGAACTGCTGAGCGAACGTGGTGCTAGATCCGGAAGAACAGGTTGAGGAACCGGTTGGCCAGCGCCGCGTCGCCGCGCACCGTGCCGGCGTTCATCCGGCCGAACGCGGTCAGCACCAGGCTGCCCGCGTCGAAGTCGATCACCGTCGGCAGGTCATCCACGTCGCCCGGCTCGTACGCCATGCCCTGGTCGCTGATCGAGACCCGGTACCCGCCGGCGTTGTGCCCGCCGGTCACCCGGATGCCGATGGTGAACGGGCTCATGTCGGCGTCCGGTTTGATCGTGTACTGCCAGATCACGAACATGAACGGGACGAGCAGGTCGGCGGCCTCGCCGGAGATGCCGTGCGCGCTGCCGGTGCCCTGCTCGATGTCCCAGGTGTGCACCCCGTAGTCCATCAGCTGGCCGGCCGCGTAGATGAACGCCGGAACCGGGCCCATGAAGGAGTGCGTGACCATCAGGCCGCCCCACTCCTCGGCCGTCAGCGGCTCCAGGATGCCCATCATCTTGTCCAGGTCTTCCCGCACCCGCGCCATCAGCTCGTGCTGCGACACGTGGTGGAAGGACTGTGCCGACTCGCCCGCCCGCTCGTGCATGGCGATCAGGCCGAAGGCATCCGCAGCGGCCGCGCCCTTGCGGGCTATGTCGAATGCCCTGAAATAGCCCTCGGTGGTGTCGACCAGGTGGCCGATGACGTCCTTGACCTGCCAGTTCTCGCACGCCGTGGGGGCATCCCAGGCGGCCGGCTGCTCGGCCAGCGCGAACATGCGCGCCGCCTCCTCGCGGACCACGCGCAGGATGGTGTCCTTGCCCTCGTAGGACGTGGCGTCCCATTCACCCATGCCTTGCCACCTCTCACTAAAGTTCGCTGCCGTCACCGCTCTCCTTGAGCACGGCTGAGCCGGACGAGGCGTTCGGTGCGGGAGATGTCATAGTGCCGCGCCAGGCGGCCTCCACACGAAGCCCAGCGCATGCCGGGGCCGCGTGTCAATGGCCCAGTCTGTCATGATCCAGGAGCGTCATCACATGATCGTGCGCGGCGCCGGCCGGCTAGCCCGCGAGGCGGCGATCGGCAAGTGCGGCGCCGTAACGCATCGCGACCAGCTGGCTGATGGCGGGATGCGCGGACAGTGCCTGCGCGCGCTGAGCCCCGGTCGCGGCGCAGACGGCCGCCAGCTCATCAGCATCGTTCTCCGGACCGATGACGCACGGCCCGATGGCGAGCCGTGAAGCCCCGGCAGCGTGCAGGCTGGCGATGGCGGCATCAATGCTTGCCTGGTCCCCGAGGGACGCCGGGGCCGCCGGGATGGCCAGCCGGGAGGCGAGCAGCACGGCGATCACTCCGGCTGCCTGCGCCGCCTCCCGCCCGCGGTCGGCGAGCACGATGACGCCGTTGGCCGCGTTAGCGATGCTCAGCCCCCGGACCCTGGCCGCGCGGGCCAGCCCGGCATCGGCCAGGCGGGTGTGCAGCGCCTCTGCGATCAGCGGGTGCGGGCCGAGGGGAGCCGTGACGATAACGGGCACCGTCGCTGCGGCAACCGCGCTGGCCAGGGCAGCGTCAAGGCGCGGATGCGGGCCGGCCAGCAGCGGCACGACGATGGATGGCAGCGTGGGCGGCGCTCCGTCCTGGCCTGGCACGGTGAGCATCTCGGCCAGGGTGCGGACCGAGCCTTCCAGGTAGCCCACCCGGATAGTCGCGTTCGGGCACGAAGTTTCAACCGCGCTGACTATTTCCGCGGTGATGTCGTCACTGGCCTGGCAGGCGAAGCCGCCCACCGCGAGCACGAGCGGCGGGGCGTCCGGAGGCAGGGTCAGCCGGTGCGGACTGCGATGACGGCCGACCGGCTTGACGTGCGGCGGCCGCCGGGGCAGCTGGCCGACAGCCGGTCCCTGCAATGAATCAGCGACGGGCCGCCGGGGCAGCTGGCCGGCGGCCGGCTCCTGCAGCGCATCAGCGACGGGCCGCCGGGGCAGCTGGCCGTTCGCTGCCACGACCGGGGGCGCTGGCGGCTCGGGAGCCGGCAGCTCGGCAGCCGGCCACCCGGGAGCCGGCGATCCGGCGGCTGCCGGGCCGGGAGCTGGCCACACGGGATCCGGCTGCCCTGAGTCTGCCTGCCCGGGAGTTGCCGACGACACTGGCGGCAGCCCGCTTGCCTGTCCTGGCGGCGGGCCGCCGGCCGGGCGCCGCCGGGGGAGCGGCTCCGGGGCCTCATTGGCGTCATCCACGCCCACGTATGGTAGTCGGGCCTTGTCGGACATGATCGGGCTTCTCGGATCTCGCTGGTCCGGCGGCGTGTCCGGGCGCCACCGGAATCGCCGTCTCAGTCCGGCCTGAGCATGCTGCGGTAGACGGCGATCAGGGCTGTCTTCTGTTCCGGGGTCAGCCGCTCGTCGGCCTGGATGGCGGCCTCCGCGGTAACGCCCTCTGACGCAGCTGCCTGCCCGGCGGAATCAGCCGCGTGCAGCAGCCCTGCCTGGATCAGCAGCGTCTCCGCGGAAACGTTGAGTGCCTCGGAGATGAGCCTGATGACGCGGACGGACGGCTGGTGCAGGCCACGTTCGATCTGGCTGAGATACGGGTTGGAGAGCCTGGTCATCTCCGCCAGCTGGCGCAGCGACAGGTTCGCGTTCTTGCGCGTGCTGCGGATGAAGGCGCCGAGCGCCTCCTTCTGCATGTCCCACGGATCAGTCACGGTCGCCCCGGTGGCCTGGGCCGAGCCCCGCTCAGCACGTGCTCAGCGGCTGCTCAGCCTGTTCAGGATTAACGAGCAAGCACGGCGGGCCAGGATTGACCCGGCCCGCCGCGTTCGGTGTCACTTCTTGGACGTACTTGCCTTCTTGGCGGTACCTGACCTCTTGGTGGTATCGGCCTGCTTGGCAGTGCCGGTCTTCTTTCCAGCGCTTGCCTTCGTCGCGGTGCCTGATCCCTTGGCGGCGCTCGCCTTCGCGGCGTTGCCGGGCTTCGCGGTAGCGCCTGCCTTCGTGGCGGTGGTGCCTGTCTTCCTGCCAGTGCTCGCCTTCGCGGGGGTGCTCGCCTTCGCGGCGGTGCCCGGCTTCGCGGCAGTACTCAGGCCGGCCGGCTTGCGGTCTGGCCGGGTGACCGACACGCCTGCCAGGGCGAGTAGCGGCGCGATTGCGTCACGCGCCTGCTCCGTAAACTTCTTCTGGGCGGCCAGCAGCTGCTCGGATGACTTCCGCTGGGCGGCCAGCAGCTGCCCGGCGAAATCCTGTGCGGTCGCCACGAATTCCTCGGGCCTGGGCAGCCTCGCGGCCCAGGACGGCAGGTCCGACCGTTGCGGCGCGATGGACTGAGCGGTAGCGGTCCAGCTCTTGATGGCCTCGGTCACGGTCTCCTGGCCCTTGCGGACCTGCTCCTGGCCCTTGCGGACCTGGTCGGAGATCTTGTCCTGAAGCTCCTGGCTGACGACGCGGGTGTCGATCATTTCTCCTCTTTCGGTAGTTACGTGCTTACTATATCTAGCACCCGCACGGTATGTCAATCTGAGCGCCCCTGGCGACCAGGGGCCTGCGCTTCGTCTAGCCCTCGGCAGAGCCGTTCGAGAGGGCGTCGCTGAGGATGTTGGTGCCCTTGTTCATGCCCGCGGTGCTGCAGTTGAGCAGCCTCCTGAACCTCGCCAGGGGTTTCGCGGCCGTCGAGTTAAAGCCAGCAGAGTCCCGGGCAGCGGCCAGATCGCACCTCGCTCCCAGCTCGTATCCGGCGCAGGCCTGCCTGGCCAGGTGATACAGCGGCCGCTGCCGGGCCGTCGGCGGGCCGATCCCGGCTAGCTCCGCTGAGCAGCGGCCCAGCTGAGCCGCCGCTCACCGGCAGCAGGGCTAGGCGCATCGACCAGCCGGAGAATGGCGGGCCGCCCCCGCTGCTGCCGATGTTGAAGGAGCAGCATGAGCCGGGCCGCTCGACGTACAGGACATACCCGCCTGGTTGCGTGAAGGTGACGACGGCATGGCCCGGCACCGAGACCCGCTGAAAGCCGTGGATCTGCTGATCCAGGCCGAATATGCCGATGATGCCGAGCGCGACGCAGGTCGCCGCGGTGGCCAGCAGGCAGCCAGCTACCCAGTACCACAGCCGCCGCGGACGGACGAGTGCGCCAGCATGCGCTGATCGCATGACGTCACCATCTCCGTACCGCGGGGAAGCGGCCTGGCAGGCGGAACAGCTGAGTGTTCGCGTCAATGCCACTTATAGGACGTCTGGCGCACACGCGTCGTTGACAGGCCGCCCCGCATTGTCAGTGCCTCACCGCATAGTGGCATTAGCACACAATTTCGAGGAGGCAGGTATGTGCTGGGAATGTGATCACCCGGGAAGCACGAGGCTCGACTATCTCGGCCACCTCTGCGGCGTCATCGCGCAGCACGGCTGGGCCGTGCAGGGAGTCGAGCGTGACCGGAGCCGCCCGCCCTGGGCTTACACGGTGGGCCTTACCTCGCACGGCAGGCCCGAGCTCGCCGTGACGGGCATGCCACTCGAACGGGCCGCGCAGCTGCTGAACGATGTCGCGGCGCATGCCCTGCACGCCGCCGCCCCCAGTCCGGGCGAGCAGATCACGCTGGACGGCGGCCCCGTGATCGAGATCGTCACGGTCGCGAACCCTGCGGCGCACCTGATGATGGCCGTCGATCTCTACGGGAACAGGGTTCGCGCGCTGCAGGTGGTGCACGCGGATGACCGCGGCCACTGGCCCTGGGACCTGGGCTACCGCGGCGTCCGGGGCGGCCAGCCCGTCCTCGGGATCCGCACGTTCCCGCCGGTCAGCGTGGTGTGACAGGCGGGAATGGCCAGAGGCCAGCTCCACGGACCGGGGAGCTGGCCGCTGGCCTTGCACTTCGCGGCGGGCCGTGCTCCTGCCTCGGCTGCCGCGCCCAGCTCGGGGTGAGCGTCGCCTACCTCTCCAGGGTCCGCAGGGCGTTGATGAAGGTCTGCCCGTTGGGCGTCCCGATTCCGCTCATGTTGTCGTAGCCCCTGAGCGCGACCTGCCCGGTGTAGCCGGCCATGGCCGGGCTCTGATCGTCGAAGGTGGTCAGCGACTCGGCGCCGCAGGTGGCGGCGTCGCATGACGTCCCGCGGTACAGCACGGGGCTGCTGCCGGTCAGCGGCAGCGCGTCGAAGACGGCGCTGGTTCCGGCCAGCTTGTAGATCGCCGGGTTGATCAGCCCGAACGGCCCAGACTGCCCCTGCTGGGCCGCAGTCACGATCCCGGCCACCGTCGGCGCGGACAGGCTGGTCCCGCCGATGTCAGACTCGCTGAAGGTAGGCGGCCGGTGCTTCTTGTGGAAGGTGAGCAGGCCCACCGCAAACCCGGTGAACGGGTCCGCGTCGGCGCTGATGTCGGGCACCACGCGGACAGCACCGCCGCGGTTGCCGGGAGCCTTGGACAGCGAGGCCGGCACGACGCCCTGCTGGTAGCCCGGCTGCTTCCACAGCACGCTGGGGCCACCGCCGGCGGCGCCCTGCTCGCCCTGGAACGACCACCGGCCGTGCTGCAAGACGGATATCCCGGTGGACCAGCCGGTCTCGAACAGGCGGTTGCCGGTCTTGCCGAGCCCGAGCGTGGTGCCGCCCACCGCGATGGAGAACGGGTCACTGGACGGGGACTCGATGCCCGAGCCGTCGCCGGAGGAGAAATACATGCCGACGCCCTCGGCGGCGGCCTGCATCAGGTAGGCGTGCTCGATGTCCGTCAGGAACGGGGGCTGGGACTCATCGCCGCCCTCCCACGAGTTGGAGGCGACCGATGCCAGCGGGTGGTTGCCGTTGCCGTCGATGACCGCCAGGTCGGCGTCGAAGAGCCCCTGGAGCCCGGCGTCGCCGTTGTTGCAGCTGTCGCCGCCCACCACGAGCTGGCTCGCCGCGGGGGCCATGTCGTAGGACGACTCGACGTCGAGCTGCTCCTCTACGTCGAACGAGTCCCCGCAGGCGGTTCCGCGGCCGAGCGACAGCTCCGCGTAGCGCTGGGCCGACGGGGCGGCCATGCCGTTGACCCTCGCGTAGTCCTTCAGAGTGCGGAACATGTCCCTGGTCAGGCCGAGTTCCACCAGCGCGATCGCCTGGCCCGTGCCGGTGCTTTGCGAGCCGGCGCCGTAGGCCGCACGCAGCTGGCCGGCGCTGTAGCCGCACAGCTCGGTCGGGAACCTGGTCTCGCCGAAGTGCGCCGGCAGGCCGGAGGCCAGGTGCTGCCCGTAGTAGTGGGAGCACGGGGCCGAGCGGCCAGCCGGCGACGTTGCCTTGGCCGGTGGCTTGCCGCCGGGCTTGGAGGTCTGGTAGTCAATCGGCAGGATCGGCCCGGCGTTGTCCAGGCCGGTCACGCCGAGAATGCTGCGGGCCAGCGAGGCGGGAACGGAGACGGGCCGGTTATTGGCGCGCAGGGCATACGACCCGGCGTTGACCGCGGCCGACGCGCGGTACAGCTTCAGCCGCAGCTGGAACGCCGCATTGATCTTCGACGTCGCTGCGGTGGCCCGCACGTAGGAGCGCTGCGAGCTGGCATGGACGCCGGTGAAGCCCTGGGCGCGCAGCCACGACTCAACCTTGCTCGCCTCGGCGGCGGTCGCCCCGAAACGGGCGGCATAGCCGTCCGGGCTGACGTAGTGGTGGAACTGGGCGCTGCCCGGCGTGCTGACCGCGGTGGCGAACCGCTGCGCCGCCGCCACCCGCGGCGTCAGCCACAGCTGAATCGAGAGCCGCCGGGAACTGGCGACGTTGCCGGTTGCCTGCGTGTGGCTGGTGAACGGAGCGACACTGCCGGCCAGGGGCGTGTCGGCTGGCCTCGGTGACGCCGCGGTCGGCCGGGCCGCCGTGCCGATCGTCATGCCTATGGCTGCCGCTACCGCGCCGATGGCGGCGGTGAGCGTACGTGTCCTGGACATGGTCTCCCTGTCATGGTCCCGGTCTGCGCACAATGCCGAGTCTGCGCACAATGCCGATAGATGCCAATTCGGCCCGGGCAATGTTAATAGCGAAGACAATTTCAGCTCAGGCCGAGAGGCACCTATCTGGTGAGCAGGATACGCGGCGGGAAGCGTCCTCCCCGGTAACTGCGAATCGGCGCGCCGGCATCAAAGGCACCGCATCCCGTAATAGCGCGAACTGGATGAGGTGCGGAATTCGCTGAGGTGATTTCCCCCGGGAGGCTGTTCCTTCTCAGGGCGGCTGTGCCTTCGTCCAGTTCGCGGGCCGCCTGATGTTCCGCCAGCGCGCCGAGGCCGGCAGCGAGGCTGCCCGCCGGGGCCAGCCTGCCGGGGCGGCCTGCACCCCGCCGGCCAGCCCGGTATCGCCGCCAGGCTGGCTAGGCAGGCCAGGCTGGCCGGTCTGGCTAGGCAGGTCAGGCTGGCCGGTCTGGCTAGGCTGGCCGGCCGCGTCGGCGAGGCCGGCCAGCAGCCCGGCGATGTCGGCCGCCGCGCCCGGCCGGGCCAGCCGGGCCGACGCCGCCCGCATGACGGCAAGGGCGGCTGGGTTGTCTCGCAGCCGGCCGATCTCGGTGACAAGATCACGCAGCCTGGGTGCGTACCTCCCGGCGCCCGCGCTGGCGACGAACTCGGCGTTTCCCTCCTCCTGGCCCGGCACGTACGAGGTGAGCACAAGCGGGGCGGCGCAGCAGGTTGCCTCGGCGATGGTGCCCGGCCCCGCCTTGCCCACGACGACATCAGCGCAGCGCAGCCAGTCGGCCATGTTGTCGACGAACCCGTGCACGGTCAGCCGGTCCCCGGCCCGCGCCGCCAGCCGGGCTAGCCTGCGGCGGAGCCGGTGATTGTGGCCGCAGATGACGGCCACGTCCACATTGTCGACCTGCCGGAGGATGGCGGCCGCGCGCCGGTAGATGCCGCCGGAACCCTCCGCGCCACCGGTGACCACTACCAGGAACTCCCGCCCCGGCAGGCCCAGCGACCGCTGCAGGGCGCGACGCTCGGGTGCCACCGCGGGCGCGGCGGAGAACTCGGCGGCGACGGGGAGCCCGATCTCCAGGTAACGCCCCTCCGGTATGCCGTCAAGCTCGCAGCGGCGGCCGATCGGCGCGGACGGGACGATGATGCGGTCGACGGCGGCGTCCCGCCACGCCAGGTGCGTGGTAATCAGGTCGGTGACGACAGTGATCACCGGCGCCCAGGGCGCGCTGCGGTCGCGGGCGCGCACCGCGGGGTCCGTGGTAAACGGGTGGAAGGCCACGATCGCCGCGGGCCGGCAGGCTGCTACCGCGCTGGCGACGCTGCAGTAGGCGGGCGATAGCAGCGTCCGGCGTGACCAGCCGAGCGTGCGGGGCGAGTCGGAGCCGCGCCAGAGCAGGCCCCACAGCCATGGCGTCAGCCGGATACCGGGGCCGTACAGGCCGATCAGCCAGCGCAGCCGCAGCGCGGCAGCCGGCCCCAGCAGCGGGTCGCAGATCACCGGGGCGAAGCGCCCCGGGCAGGCGCGGTCGAGGGCCTGGCACACGGCGAGAGCCGCGCTCCGGTGCCCTCCGCCGGTATCGCTGATAAGGAAGAGCAGCGGCACTGGCGTGCTCGCGGTGCATGATTCTGCGGTGCTCGTTTCCCCTCTGCTAGTCACCGTTGCCGGTCACCTGACCCGGTCGCGGCGAGCATGCCGTAGAGCGATTCCCATTCCGCCAGCCAGCGGTGCCGTGCATGACCGCCGATGATCCGCAGGCTCTCCGCGGCCATCCTGGCCCGCCGGCCCGGGTCAGACACGAGGATGTCCAGGTAGGCCGCCATCTCGCCGCCGCGGCCCGGGGAGGCGAGGAATCCGTTGCGCCCGGGCGAGACCAGTTCCGCGAGCGCGCAGGCATCGGCGGCGACAACGGGCAGGCCGGTCGCCATCGCCTCCATCGTCGTGAGGCTCTGCAGTTCTGCCTCCGAGGGGATGGCGAAAACATCGGCCAGACGGTACAGGCCAGGCAGGTCAGGGCCGGGCACGAAGCCGAGGAACCGCACCCGGCCGGCCAGGCCAGGCTGCTGCGCCCTGGCCGCTAGGCCGGCCTCGTCCGGGCCGGTGCCGGCGATGACGACGAGCGCGTCCCGGGTGAGCCGCGCGGCCGCGTCGAGGAGCACGTCGACGCGCTTCTCCGGGCTGAGCCGGCCAACCGAGAGGATCAGCGGCCGGTCGCGCGGCAGGCCGTAACGGTCCCGGATCCGATCGTCGGCCGGCCCCGGCGAGAACGCCTGCAGGTCGACGCCGTTCGAGATGACCCGTGACGGTACTCGCAGCCCGTGGTCGCGCAGCAGTCGCAGGGCGGTCACGGTGGGCGCCGTGACATGGCTGCAGCTATTCGAGAACCCGACGACATAGGCATAGAAAAGGGCGTCAAATGCTCGCGGCCGCCGTTGCCGGGAAGGCCTGATATTGACCGGCAGGTAATGATTCGTGTAGACGACAGGTATTCCCAGCCGGCGTGCCCCGGTACGGGCCGTGACGCCGAGCGTCACCGGGGAATGGACATGGATGACGTCGGGCGCGAACGCGGTGATCAGCCGGCGGCCCGCGCGGCCGGGAATGCACGCCAGCCGCATGCCCTCGTACCACGGCCACGGCACCGAGCCCCGGTAGCTCACGCTGAGCCGCTCGCCGGCGCCGGGCCCGCCGCGCCAGCCCGGGCTCGGCGCCAGCAGCGCCACCGTGTGCCCGCGCTGGTCCAGGTCCAGCGCGAGCCTCCGGGTGACGGAGGGAACGCCGCCGACCATGGGGGCGTACTGGTCGGTGACGATCATGATGCGCATGACCGTGCCTCCCGGCCGGTCGATGCCGCCGCGGTCAACGCCGGGACCGGCGGACATACAGCCACACGGCGAGCGGCACCAGTACGGCGAGCAAGGTCAGCGACCACAGGGCGGACGCGAGCTCGGGGTGCTGCATCGGCCAGGAGCGGATGGCCGCCGCGGGATCGGGATTGCCCAGCAGCTGGCGGGTGGCCGCCGCCAGCGCGCTAATGGGATTCCAGTTCGCGGCGTCGCGCAGCCAGGGAGTCAGGCGGGCGGTGGAAATGAACGCGTTGGAGGTGAGGGCCAGCGGCATGATGACGGTCAGCCCCACCGCCTGGGCCGACTCCGCTCCCCGGGCAATCAGCCCGACGCAGGCGCCCGCCCACGCTGACGCGTACGCGAAGAGCAGGGCCAGCCCGACGGCGAGCAGCACGTCCGCAGGCCCGGTATGGATCCGCCAGCCCACGATCAGGCCGGCGATCACGGTGACCGTGGCGGCGACCAGGGTCAGGGTGACATCGGCCAGGGTGCGGCCGGCTAGGACGGTCGCCCGCGACATCGGGAGCGACCGGAACCGGTCGATAATCCCGTTGGACAGGTCCACGGCGAGCCCGATGGCCGCGCCCTGGGCGGTGCCGCCCATGTTGACGGCGAAGACGCCGGCGATGAGGTACTCCCGGTAGCTGCCATGCCCCGGCAGGATGATGGCTCCGTTGAACACATAACTGAACAGGAGAACGAACACCAGTGGCTGGATCGTGACGTTCAGCAACTGCTCCGGGGTGGTGGCGATCCGCGCCAGGGTGCGCCCGGTCAGCACCCGCACGTCGGTGAGCGCCCAGCGGATCGATTGCAGCCCGGTCGGACGCGCCGTGGCGGGCACCCGCAGCCCGGGCGGGTTGCCGGTGATGGTGCTCATGCGGCCCGCTCCCCGGTCAGCGCGTGGAACACGTCATCGAGGGATGGCCGCCCCAGGGCGATGTCATCGACGCCGATCCCCGCTGCGTCGAGGACCCGCACTACTTCGGTGACCAGCCCGCTGCGGGGGACGACCGGCATTTCCAGGCGGCCTGCCCCGGGCAGCGGCCGGATCGGGCCGGCCGCGTGGCCGGAGAGGATCTCGGCGGCGCGGGCCAGCGAGGCGGCTGCCGGGATGGTCAGCCGCAGGTGCGCGGTGCCCACCCGGGCCTTGAGCTCAGCCGGGGTTCCCTCGGCTGCGACGCGGCCGCCGTCGATGACGCAGATCCGGTCCGCGAGCTGGTCGGCCTCCTCCAGGTACTGGGTGGTCAGCAGCACCGTGGTGCCACCGCCGACCAGCTCGCGGATGATCCCCCACAGAGTCAGCCTGCTGTGCGGGTCGAGCCCTGCCGTCGGCTCGTCGAGGAAGAGCACGCTGGGCCGCCCGAGCAGGCTCGCCGCGAGGTCGAGGCGGCGCCGCATGCCGCCGGAGTAGGTGCGCACCGGCCGCCCCGCGGCCTGCTCCAGGCCGAACCGGGCCAGCAGCTCGGCGGCCCGCAGCTTCGCCTCCCGCCGCCGCAGCCGGCTCAGCTCGCCGATCATGATGAGGTTGGACCGGCCGGTCAGGCACTCGTCAACGGAGGCGTACTGCCCGGACAGGCCGATGCTCCGCCGCACCGCGGCGCCGTCCGCGACGACATCGTGGCCGGCCACCCGTGCCCAGCCGGCATCGGGGCGGAGCAGGGTGGCGAGCATCCGGACGGCGGTGGTCTTGCCGGCCCCGTTCGGCCCCAGCAGGCACGTCGTGGACCCGGCAGGGACGCTCAGGTCCAGCCCGGTCAGGGCGCGGGCAGCGCCGAATGACTTGGCGAGCCCGCGGGCTTCGATCATCAATGGTGCGTGCACAATGGTTTCCCTGCCGGAACGGACGGTTGCCTGATGCGTGCTGCGATCGGGACAGGTCCGGCCCTGGCCGGTGCCCAGATGAACAGCGGGGCGGACATATGACCAGCGGTCGTCGCTCGATCCTCATCGACGCGCGGGTGAACGGGCTGCCCGGCGCGCACGGGATCGCCCGCTCGGTGATGAAGCTGACCGCGCACATGGGGCAGGCTGATGACGGCCTGGCGCTGCGGGTGCTGGTTAACCCGGGCCGGGCACAGCTGTTCCCGCTGGCGGAGCTGCCGGCGCATGCCGAGGTGATCGGCACCGACATCAGGCTGGCCGCGGTGCACCGCTGCTGGGAACTCGCCCGGCTGATCCGTGCCGCGGGCGCGGCCGTGCTGTACGTCCCGTACCAGACGTTCACCCCGCTTATCCGCCCGTGCCCGATGGTCGTGACCGTGCATGACTGCACGATCGAGAGCGATGCGGGCTTCGCGGGCGGCCGGCACCGCCAGGTCGCGCTGAAGCTGGCCACCAGGGCCGTGCTCCGGCGGGCGGCCGCGACCACCGCGCCGAGCAGGGCGAGCCTGGCCGAGATCCGTCAGCATTATCCCTCCGCCCCGCGTCCCACCCTGGTGCCGAACGGGGTCGACAGCGGGCAGTTCGCCGCGGTTCCCGCCGCTGCGGTGGCCGCTGCCCGGGATCGTTATCAATTGCCCCGGAAGTTCATCCTCACGGTCGGCGCTCACCGGCCGCACAAGAATCACGGGATTCTGGTCCGGGCGCTGACGGCGCTGCCCGCGGACGTGTCGCTTGTCATCGTGGGTTACTTCGATTCCAGCTTCCCGGACCCGCTGCCCCGGCTGATCGCCGAGCTGGGGATGGAGTCCCGGGTGCGGCTCGTGCCGGAGGTGGCCGACGAGCTGCTGCCCGCGGTGTACCGGGCGGCGTCGGTGTTCGCCTTTCCCTCGCTGGCGGAGGGATACGGGATCCCGGTGCTCGAGGCCATGGCGTCCGGCATCCCCGTGGTGGCCAGCGACATCCCGGCGCTGTCGGAGGTGACCTGTTCGGCGGCCGTCCTGGTGCCGCCGGGCGATACGGCCGGCTGGGCCTCGGCAATCGCCGAGATACTCGCCGATCCGGTGATGTCGGCCGGCCTGGCCGCCGCGGGCGCCGCTGTCGCGGCTGGCGTCAGCTGGCAGCGGGGGGCAACGGCGCTGCGCGGGTTGCTGTCCAGCGTGGCCGCCGGGAGGCTGGCGTCACCAGCCCCGGATACCGGACTGCCTGCCGCGGTGTCGCGCGTCACTGACGTTTCCCTCCGTTGGCCCGCCGTGTCGCGAAGGCCGGCGCCGAAACGCAAGACCAGCCGATAGCTGGCTGACCGTCGGCTGTGAGCGATGCCATTAGTCTGCATGGGAATGGCCAGGCAGACAACGTGGTTCGCCCGGCGGCGAAGGCGGCTGACTATCGGCAAGGGCGAGCCGCCCCAGGGTCCTGAAGCGAGATCGGTATGGTTGCGCTGATGGCTCAGCGCGCACCGGCCAGGCTGGCGTCGCTCGGGCTGGCCGGGCGGGCCAGGACGGACCGGCCGGCCGCCGCCGCGCTGACCGCGCTGGCGGGTTCGCTGTGCTTCGTCCTGTTGCGCCTCCGGCTGGCGGCGAGCGGGAACATCACTAAGTTCGTCCGGGCCGGCGCGCCGTTTTCGCACCGTAACCGCGTCCCGCCGGGCCCGTTCGTCTTTCCCGGGAATGGTTACGACGGCCAGTTCTACTACCGGCTCGCGCTTGATCCGGCGAATCTGCATCACGAGGCGTTCGGGATCACCCTGGACAGCCCCTTCCGCCTGGAGCGGATCGGCTATCCCGCGCTGGCCTGGCTCGTTTCGCTGGGCCAGCACCCATGGGTGCCTGTCGCGCTCGTCGCCGTCAACGTCCTCGCGCTGAGCGCCATCGGCCTGGCGGGCGGGATGCTCGCCCGCGACTGCGGCCGGCATGCGCTGTGCGGCCTGCTGCTGGCTGGCTATTTCGGGTTCTTCATCTGCGTCGGCAACGACCTCACCGAGCCGGCCGCCGCCGCCTGCCTGGTCGGCGGAGTTCTCGCCTGCCGTCGCGAGCGCCCCGTGCTCGCCGGGCTGCTGTTCGCCTACGGGGCACTGACCCGCGAGAACCTCATGATCGTGCCGCTGGCGATCGGGCTTACCAGGCTGATCGCGGTGATCCGCGGCCAGGCCAGGCCCGGCGCCGCCGACCTCGCCTGGTGCCTGCCGGTCATCGCCTTCGCCGGATGGCAGCTGATCCTGCGGGCCGCTACCGGGACGTTCATCCTGCTCAACGGCCTCGGAAATAACTCCGGCGGCGGGCTGCCGTTCGGCGGATTCGCGGACGCCGTGCGCTTGAATCTGGGCCTGCTGCCGGTTCCCGCCGGAGCGGCCTATATCTGGTTCCTTGAGGTGGCCACGCTCGCGGCATTCGTTATTGCCGCGCCGCGCTGCGTTCTGCCACGGTGCCCGCCTGGGAGCGGGTCGCGTTCGCGGCGTTCATCATCGAGCTCGGCGTCCTGTCGGCCGAGATCTGGACCGGCCACGCCGATCTCCGGTCCATCGACGAGGTCTACCTCTTCGCGGTGCTGATCCTGCTCGCGCCGGGGCGCCGCCGCCTGGGGGCGCTAGCCCTGTGCGCGGGGCTGGCCGTCATCGTCGCCGCCACCCATCAGGCGCTCTACCTCTAGCGTCACTTCTAGCGTCCGGCCAGCCCTCTAACAGCCCTCTAACAGCCCTCTAACGGGCTTCTGACGGCACTATCACCTTCCTGC
>Ga0182024_10005578_pt1 | contig 28158 bp, 23 predicted proteins | sample P32metaG_FD_120480 | JGI IMG/M metagenome (GOLD analysis project Ga0182024, IMG submission 120480) | Permafrost microbial communities from Stordalen Mire, Sweden - P3-2 metaG (Illumina Assembly) | ecosystem: Environmental > Terrestrial > Soil > Wetlands > Permafrost | place: Sweden: Stordalen...
CCGCTTGGGCCGATTTCTTCGCCTTTGCGACTAGCAATACCTTGTAGACGGCTACAGGATTCTCGACGTTCTTCATCTTCTGCTTAGCGAGCCTCTCGAACCGGTAGGTGGTCTTGTTGAGCACGCTGTGGTAGACCTGCTCGCTAACGCAGACTCCGCCCGGCTCCGCCCTCCCCTCCACCCTGGATGCCACGTTCACCGCGTCCCCGTAGATGTCGCCATCGCTCTCCACGACGTCCCCCAGGTTGATGCCTACCCTGATCTTGAATTCAGACCCGCTATCCTGAGATGCGATCGCGTGCTGGATTCTTACCGCACAGTTGACCGCCTGGAGCGAGCTGGGAAATTCGACAAGGAAGGCATCGCCGATCGTCTTTACAACACGGCCGTTGTGGGCCGCGAAAATTGGTCTCAGTGTCGTCCTGTGGTTCTCGAGGAGTTGAAGCGCGAGAGCCTCGTTCCGCTGAGACATGGATGTGTAGCCAACGATGTCTGTGAACATGATAGCGGCCAGCCTGCGAGCTCCCGAGGGTATGCGAGTCGACGACATGTCTGAAGAAGACACTTTGCGGAGGTCGCTGACCGTCGTCCTGTCGGACTTGCCGGCCGCCGGCTCTGCCGCCCAGATGGATTGCTGGATCTGGCCTGTGGATACCACAGCCTGGAGGGCGAGGTCCCGATCCCGACGGGTCGTCTCCTCCAAGACCTTGATAACAACTGCAGGATATGAACGGAGCTCCGAACCGCTCAGCACCAGGCAGCTTGTGGGTCGTAGAGCGAAGGCGCTGGCCGCTCGTGTGGAATTGCTCACCAGGGCGGTCTCACCAAAGAACTGACCCTGACCCAGTCTCCCGACGGGCCTGTCCGCATGTCGTAACTCGACAAGTCCATCAAGGATCAGGTAGAAGTCGGTGGATTTTTCACCTTCCTTGGCTATCGGTTGGTCGCGCTTAAAATTCTGCAGTCTTGCCGCCTTAGCTAGGGTCCTAATCTGTTCCTCTCTTAGCAGTGAAAATAGAGACGACTCCTTCACGACAGCTACGAGATCCACTCCAATCGCCTCTCTGGACATTTGCTAATCGCGACCCATTCTGACTGGTCTCGACGTCGCCCATTATATAACCAGTGCAGTTTGGATTCCTCTGGTTTGCCAGCAGAGGTAGGGTGCTGGCAGGCAGATACTACTCTATGTGTGGTAGCCTGCGCTGTGCTCCTCTACCTCAGCCTGGTTCCTGAACAAGCGGCTGCACTTCGGGCATGGGACCAACTCCTTTCCGCCCTTCTTGTGCTTGTCCGAAGACCTCAGAGAGATTGCCTGCCCTGCCACAAGTAGGCCTGACATCGCAATTGGCAGCGCCTCAGCAATCATCTTGCTCTGGCGCTTCTGCACCTTCTTTATTCCTCGTTGCTTCTTTTGCATGCCTCGTTATGGTGACCCGTAGGGATTTATGGATTCTTACCACTGAAAGCGCTGCGAGTAGTGAATTCGCCCTGGAAAATACCCGCACATCACGAAGTCAGGCACTCCGACAAATCACCCGGAGATGAGCAATTACCTCGAATGCTTTTTGAACGCTTAAGCCGGCAAAGCAAAGCAACCCGTCCGGATGTCCTTAGCTTGTAGGTTACCGACATTTGGAGCCGCAGTATGGGGCTGCTTAGGTCCGACCTTACTTTGAGGTTGGCTGTGGAGTAGGCAAAGGAAGGATCAGGCAACATCCGCCGCAAATTCTAGCCAGCGTCAATTCTTCCGTAAGAGGGGGAGACACCCGCTGTTGGCGTGATTGTGCATCACAATAAGCGGCCGACTACCTTGTTCTGACGTTTCTTCAGCTTCTTTATTCCCCGCTGCTTCTTCTTCTGTTTCTCCATTCCCTGCCTTCCTATATTGGGAACCATCTGGATTTATCGGTTCTTACCACTGATGTTACGGGGAGTGGTCAAACCGGCGTGCTTGCTCCCGGATTTGGTTTGTCTAATCAGCGTCCTCACGGTCGCAGGATGCTCGACTAGCAACAGGTTGAAGGTTCTTTCCAGATGGACCACGCCCAGCATTGAAAGCCTGTCCCAGGCAGCGAGGGTTTCGCTGGCATTGACCTTCCTCTTCGCCATCTCTCTCGTGATGTCGTCCTGCGTGCAAGCGCCGATTCTGGCGAGTGTCTTGAAGAGCAATATGTCCGTCCTGCCAAGTCCTGCTTCCTTCATCTCGGTGCAGGCCTCCTCGACGAGTTTCTTCACCTTCGGCAGAATGTCGCTCAGAGGCTTCGCTTTCTCCCACATCTTCTCGAAGTGGTCGGTGAAGATGGAGGAGGCTGCCTTTGACCGCATGACGAGAGCTATCGAGCCATAGGCCGGGGACAACGGGTCATGTAGATTCAAGAGTACTGTCCGGCCGTCTGCTATGAAGAACTTCTCCGCAATCTCGTCTTCGCGCGCGAGGTATCGTCTCCGCGGCGGCTCGCTCACTCCCAAACCAACGAAGGTTGGGATTTCTCGCTCTAGACTGAGCCATCTCATTCTAACGTTCCTCTCGAGCGCGTCGTAGACGAACCTACGGTTCTCAAGCCCCACCAGATAGAAGGGGTCGATTGCGCCGTTGGTTCCCGGTTGCGGAGGCTTGGTGATTCTTAGGAGCTCCGACTTGGCGTCCTTTATCAGACCTAGGACCGCGTTCTCGATGTTCTCTCTCTTCTCAAGAACCCAGACCTGATCACTATCACCACTCCGAGCGTCTTCCAGCGGGTCCCCTGGAAGGTCTTTTGTCAAGGCGACATAGGCATCATGGACGACTTCCAGTTTCCGCTGCGCCTCCTCCTGCGTCTTTGAGATGCGGTCCTGGATTTTCTTCTTCTCAGAACTGTAACAAGAATTTAGGATCTTGGCGGGAGGGACCGGCGTGTAAACTCTGGGTGAGGAGGGAGTTGCCACAGCGAACCCCCTGGCGGTCAGGCTATCGAGTACGTCGTAGGTTCGACTCTGAGGTATCACCGCCGACCTGCCCATCTCTTTCGCGGTGAGCCGCGTCGCCCGGAGAAGGGCAAGATAGGCGCGTGATTCGTAGAGGTTCAGGCCGAGTACCCGAAGACGGGAAATAGTTTCATCATAACTCATGGAATGGACCAGCCCAACGAGTTCGCAAGGACATTCTGTCCTCTCTGGAAGTGAGGCTGAGCGACGATTCGACCTTTTCGCTGTTATGATGTCGGGACGTTCTCATCTCTCGCTCGCTGACGGGAGTGCATGGCAAGATGATTTATCCCTTCTCGGGCCGCGGGCTTACTGGCTGTCGCGAGGAGGAATCGGGTTTAAGTAGCTCAGGACCCATAAAGACCGTTGATGAGTTCAGCGCCGGATGTGAAGAGCGCCTCGGTGGAAGCCTTGGACTCAGTGCCGTTATTCAGAGGCCTAGATAAGGCGGATTTGATAATGATAGCAAACTCTTCGAAGGAGATGTCGTTTCGGCCCGGCGACACGATAGTGAAGGAGGGAGGCGCTGGTCTGGGTTTCTACCTCCTAATTGATGGCGAAGCATCGGTCAGACGGAAGGGCAAGACGGTCGCCAGACTCAGAAAGGGAAGCTTCTTCGGGGAGATGGCGCTTCTGGACAATCAGCCCCGGTCTGCCGACGTGATAGCGGAAGCGCCAACGAGATGCCTCGTCATCCTGCGATGGAACTTCTGGTCCCTCATTACGAAGAACAAGAGAATGGTGCGCGGGTTGCTTGAGGAGATGGCCCGTCGCTTGCGTGCGACGAACGCAGCGTTGACCGAATAGCTGGAAGAGCTTCTCCCACTGGATCTACTTCCAGGATCTGTTCTCGATGTATGGCCACCGGTGCTATCAGCCCGGTAGCGCGTCGCTTAGATTATCCGTGATGGGAAGTCACAGAATCCTGGGACTCTCTGGGCGTCCGCGCTTCCTCTGGCCCTTCATTCCCTGAGACCGCGAAGCTTGGTGCACAATTCCCAAAAGGATTAAGAGACGTACGGCGGCATCGGTTTTGCTATTGGTTACTCGCTCCAGGGACATGAGCGGAATTTACGAACTTCTGTACAACCCGAAGTTCGCCCCTCGGAAGTCCCCCGGCAGCCACATAGACGAGATGGCAGTCGATGGAGACCCAGCATTCGTCCTGGCGAACGAGACGACCGGCGAGTATTACGAGGTCGACGGCAACACAAACACGATTTGGAACCTGTTGGATGGGACGAGGACCATAAGAGAGGTCTTTGAGGAAGCAAAGAAAACGGACGAGACGCTGACGGAGAAGGGCGTGAGAGAGGTCATTCTCTCCCTGGCCGAAGAAGGCACGATTGAGTCCACAGAGCCCGAGGTCGACAGGAAGAGGGTCGAAGCCGCCTCGGCCTTTCAACTTAACATCCACCTCGTAAGGGACAGCTCGAAGAGCCTGGCGGGCTTCTTCCGGGTGACCAGGAGGCTGATCGGAAGGGCGGAGCTCCTGATAGCACTCGCCATCAGCTCTGTGGGCGCCATCCTCTTCGCTGGCACCTTCGCGCACCTCTTCGCGAATAGTAGCGAATTCGCGATAGGCGGGTCCACGCTGTTGGGATATCTGTTCTACCAGATGGTGGTGCTGCTCCCTGTCTACGCGGTGCACGAATTGGCCCACGCTGCCGTGTGTGACAAATACGGCGGGAAACCTCGCGAGCTGGGGACCGGCCTCTACTACCTGGCCCCATTCTTCTACTGCGACACTTCCGACTCCTGGCGGCTCCCAACACGCGCGCGCGTAATAATCTCCGCTGCCGGGCCCCTTTCGACCGTCGTAATCGCTTCGTTCTTAGTATTTGAGAGCTATTTCATCCCTGCGGGATTCGGCAGGAACTTTCTGCAGATTGCGGCTTTCTTCTGTTTCTATGGTACCCTCCTTAACCTCTCTCCGGTTCTCGAGACGGACGGCTATTACATCCTTGCCGATATCCTGAAAATCCCAAACCTAAGAGATGAATCCTTTGGATACATCAAGAGGACCATTCGGCACGTACTCGGTAGACGCGTATCAGGAGCCCGTCAGAGTGCGCGACGCAGGCAGATATTCTCACTCTACGGTCTTATCGCCATAACATGGCTCGTTGTCTGGGGAGGCACTTCGCTCCAGTTGGTGTCTATCTATGGCAGAGACGCGTACAGCTCCATTTCGAGTCTCGCGTCCACCATTTTCCAAGTCAGGGCCTTTGATATCACCGCGGTGGCAGTGGACGTCGCAACTCTATCCTACTTCGGGCTGCTGATCGCTGGGCTGGGAGTCATGGGCGGGAGAGCGTTCAAGAATCTGCGCGTCAGGGGAATGAAGCTTCAGACCATTCACGACAAAAGGGTCTCTGTCTTCCTTCCGCTCCCTACTTTCATCCCGCGGCAGCGAGCTGAGGCGTTTGTTGAGGAGACGCGCAAGATGGCGCGCAAATTCTCCCGCTCCTTCTCGGTCACCTGGGAACCCCCTCTCTGCGTCGCCGCGTTCAATCTCGGCAAGGCCGACGAGAGCCTCGAAGCGACGAGAACCCGAATGCTTGAGATCGAGAAATCCTTCAGGTCGTTGCATTCTGAGTTCCTCTCCAAGGACACGAACCTAATGTCAGGGGATGCGTCCGCGAAAGAGAAATGGATGTCGGAGAACCTGATCCTGCTGGCCAATCAGTTCCCGCCCTTCGAGAAGAAGGACGCCGTTGCCGCGGTAACCAATTTCATCGGGAGGCAGAACGATCTCCGACGTTACCTCCTTTCCTCGTCCTTCGGTACGGTCTGGACTCTAGAGCTCTCGCCAGACGATTACGGGAGAGTCAGGCGCGAGATATTCTCGAGTTCTATCGCGGAGGATCTCGGCGTAACGGACCTTGGCGGGGAGCTCGAGCACTTCAAGAAATATACCGTTCTTGGGATGGACGCCATCGCTAAGTTCTCCTCCGAGATCGAGAAGGAGTTCAGAACCATCCACCAGAGGCCCGAGGTCTTTCAGGTGACCGCATTCATCGAACCGGTGAAGAGCAGGCTGGTCTTTGTTGGGAGGACCGAGAAGATAGAGGGTTCGATGGTCTGGCTCGGAGGGTTGTTCCTTTATCAGGCGTGGACCGGTTACATCATGGAAGTCCTTGAAGAGGCAGCTTTGGGGCTAAAGTCAATCAGGCTCGCGCGCTCCGCCACCTCTCTCACAAAGACCAAGGTGATGAAACTTTCAGAAGAAGAGCTCGACTCGCTCGTGCAGGATCTTGATCGAATCAAGAGATTAATCGACGCAGTGAATGGAGCAGTCTCAAGGATAGAGGGCACCCGCGAGAGCGCGATGAACTTCCATGAGACGCTGGTCTCGATGGTGAGCGACGAGACCTTCGAGATAGGCCTGTACGAACCGATACTGAGCGCGAATGAGAAACATCTGGGGATGGTAGAAAACGAGGTCAAGGAGTTCAAGGAGGAATTCAGGAGAATCGCAAAGGAGGTGGCTGCAACGGCAGCCTCGATCACCGACGAATGCTCGAGGAGAGCTTCGGCAAAGGGCGCCTCCGGACCGAACGAGTTCCGAGGCATTCGGAAATTAGTGGCCACGTGGCTTCAGGTAGGAGGGCAGAAGCCCCGTAGTTCGGTATATGACGAGCAGGTCAGGCTCATGTTTGCGACTGCTCGGTTGGTCTATGGTGTCGTGGAGGGGAGCGACATTGTCATATGATCGTTTGGCGATTACTCGTGGTTCAAACTGCAGAACCCAAATGCCAGGGAGACTTTGGTTGGCCGCGGAGGTTTCGCGGCTCAGTCCTTGGCGCTATCTCTCTATTCCTAAGAGCTTAACGTGCATTCATCACAGCCGCGAAGCGGCGCAAAGAGTTTCAACCTTCGTGGTCGCCCTTCTCCTCGGACGCTGAGCGCTCCGCCTCCGGTAATTCGGAGGTGAATTACAAGCTTTTGGAAGACCGCTCAAGCATGGCGAAGCAAGTATGTGGACCATTATCCATTACAACATGGGTGAAAGTCCCGGCGACCGAGTCGACCGGATGCAGTTCATTGCGCCTCCGCCGAGGAATCGGGGCACTTCGAAATCTATTCAAGCCCGCTGACACTCACAGAGACTCCTCCAGAGATTAAGAATCATTATGTTCCAAAATCACGAAAGTAAACTTGGCGATTCCCGTCGGGTGCGCCGCATTCCTGTAAATGAACGAAATTATGCTCCGTCGTAAAAGTCCTATCACCTTCGCGTTGCTTGCGACCTGGTCCCTCCTGTTAACAACAGTGTTAATCAAAGCAGGTGGTTTCATCATGCGGGTTGTGTAACAGGGTTGATGCTTGAGCGACAGGTCCGGTCTGACCTTTGCTAGTTTTCAGGTTCATCGCCTGCCGGACGGCGAGATAGAAGAAGACGATGGAAGCCAACTTCTCCGCGAGGTCGAAAGGATACCATGAGGTCTCGACTACGCTCTGGATTGCGTCGAGCGGGATGTTTTGGGCATAGGCAAGGACGAATGCCGCCGAAGTCAGGATGATGACCCCGAGAGCGTTCCGGATCCTGACGCTCGTCACCTTCATAGACTCCCGTATCGCAAGATACAGAAAGAGGGCCGTGAGCGCGTGGATTACGATGTTCATGAAGAGACGGGGGAGGAAAGGGTGGAACCGCGTCACCTCGGGCCAGGTCAAAATGGAATCAAAAAAGACTGGGCGGTCGTCGATGACGGTCCAGAAGTATGCAAGGAAGGCGAACAGGAGGGTCAAGTTTTTCCTGACCAAGAGAATCGCGGAACCCAAGATCAAGGGAAGCGCAACGCTCACCAGGAATGTCGTCGAGTCGTACACTCCGGTCACCTCCGCGTAGAGCAGGCCCGCGATGACGATCAGGGACGCGGCCAGAACGGCCAGAAAGTCGTAGAACGTCGCTCTTCCTACCATGGTTAGTCCTTGCTACCGTCGTCCCCTCGGATAACTGAATCGGGTCCCATGATGGGGTGCGTCGGTTAAAGCGATTAGTGCGCGATGACGTTATCGGGCAGCCGAGGCTTGGCGAGAAGATAACGCAACTCACCTCCAGTCTCGAGCAGCGCTACAGCCGCAAAACCCGCTCTGAAATAGTGCTGGAACGCATCCCGGGTAGCCTCGCGCCATTTCCTCGCCTCGTCCAAGCTCTTCTTCTTCAGCTCGACGATGTCCCTCGGTATGTCCACGAGCACCTTCTCCGCAGAGAGGTCGATGCTCCAGTCTTTGCATCTCGGATAGGGCTCGGCGCCCGTCCTCTGGATGACCCGGAAGGTCTCATTGGTGACGCCCCCGCGATACGGACGAATGCTCGCCTGCGTCGAGGAGTCGAGGTACCATTCGCAGAGGAATCGGTCGGTAGGCAATCCCCAGTTTATCGAGTCGTCCATTGGGCCATAGTAGTCCACCATGTAGTTTCGGGCGATGACTCCGAGCTTCTTCACGTTGAAGTGGGCGTTGCGCCCGATCAGAGGGTCGAAGGTCCAAGCGATCATCTTGAAGCCACGCTTGAGCGCGACCTCCCTCTGCTTGCGTTTCAGCAGGTAGCCGACACCCTTCGACTGATAGTCTTTGGTGACACCGGTCTGGTGCGAATACATGTAGACGGTCCCGCCCCTGTATCCCGGCATCAGCAGCGAGTATCCGACCATGGACTTGCCGTCAAAGGCGCCGAGGACTAGTCCGCCGTTGTCGTGGATCGCTATCAGCACCTCTTTGGGGGTCACTCCCCTGTCACCCACCCCCCACGCGGAGGCCTGGACGCCCTCGGCCAGCACGAACTCGGCGCGGCTCGAGAGAGGTCGAACTGTGACACCCAAAGTGGCGGCGTGATGTCACCAATCGATTATAAGCCTTGAAGTGGGTCATGGAAGAATAATTAAGGGCGGCTTTGCTCTCGGGGGACCGTTGGAACTCAAAGTTAGTCTGGTCAGGTTACCCTTCCTGGCACCGTTCACGACGAGCTTCGGGACGGAGGCGGAGAGGATGGCGCTGATCTTGGAGATGGAGGCAGATGGAATCAAGGCCTACGCCGAGTCGGTCACCAGCGTCGGGCCATACTACAGCTATGAGGACAACGAGACGGCGCTCCATGTGATCAAGGATTATCTCGCCCCGGAGCTGAAAGCGCTCCCCAGCGCCGTTGAGTTTCTTGAGCGCACCGAGAGGATCAAGGGCCACAACATGGCGAAGGCCTCGGTCGAGATGCTCCTGTGGGACTACCACACAAAGGTCAAGGGCGAACCTCTGAGCACGGCGCTGGGTCGCTCCAAGGGTTATGCCGATGTCGGGATATCTCTCGGCATCGACCGGCCAGAGGCGACGCTCAAGAGGGTGGGGGAGGCCCTCTCAAGGGGCTACAAGCGTATCAAGCTGAAAATCGAGCGAGGGAAGGAGTACGAGATCGTGAAAAATGTTCGTGACGCCTATCCGGACGCGCACCTGAGCGCCGACGCAAACTCATGCTACACGCTGAAGGACAAGGACGCGCTGAAGCGCCTCGATGCGTTCAACCTCGTCTATCTCGAACAGCCGCTTGAGCACGACGACCTACTGGACCATTCTAAGCTGGCCCGGGAGCTCTCCACCCCCATCTGTCTTGACGAGTCGATAACGAGTCCTGAGAGGGCGACGCAGGCCTTCGAGCTAAAGGCCGCGAAGGTCATCAACATCAAGCCCGGCCGCGTCGGAGGGTTGGTCAACTCGAAGCGGATCGCCGAGATAACCAGGGAGAACGGGGGCGACGTCTGGGTGGGTGGGATGCTCGAGACGGGCATAGGGAGGGCGTTCAATGTCGCCTTCGCCTCCCTCGAGCTGATAGACTACCCCGGCGATACCTCGCCGAACGACAAGTACTTCGCCCGTGACGTGGTCAAGAATCCCTTCATGATGACGGAGGGGACCATCAGGCCAAACCGCGGCCCCGGCATCGGGGTCGAGGTCGACACCGAGTTCTTCGCCCAATCCACCGTGAAGAGTTGGAAGCTGCTCTAGGTCGTCACGGGCGCGGAGCCATCCTTCAGCTCCTCGGCGAAGTGGCAGGCGGACCATCGGCCCGGGGCCACCTCGCGAAGCAGGGGCTCTTCCCGCCTGCAGACATCCTGGGCATAGGGGCAGCGCGGGTTGAAGCGGCAACCGACGGGAGGGTTGACCGCGCTCGGAACCTCGCCGCCCGCGCTCGTCTCCCCGACCTTCTTCGTTGGGTCCGGCTTGGGGACCGAAGCGACTAGGAGGAGCGTGTATGGATGAAGGGGCGATTGGAGCACAGAACGAGTGTCCCCGACCTCGACGAGCTTCCCGCAGTACATCACCGCGATACGGTGCGCCATGTACTTCACCACGTCGACGTTGTGTGTGATCAGCATGAAACTGAGCCCTAGCTCATCCTGGATCTTGCGCAGGAGGTTGAGTATCTGGGCCTGGACGGACGAGTCCAGCGCGCTCGTCGGCTCGTCGAGCACGACGAAATCCGGACTGAGGACGAGCGCCCTCGCTATCGCGATTCTCTGCCTCTGCCCGCCCGAGAACTCGTGCGCGAACCTGAAGATACTGTCCTCCGGGAGACTTACCGCGGCCAGGACCCGTCCCACCTCCTCGTCGATGTCCCGCCTGCCCTTGCCGAACGCCCTCAGGGGCTCGGCGATGATGTCCTTCGCCCTGGCGCGTGGGTCGAGCGAGGAGTATGGGTTCTGGAAGACGATCTGCATCCTCTTTCTGAGCTGCCTGAGCTGCTCTCCCTTGAGGTTCGAGATGGTCTCTCCCCTGAAGGTTATCGTCCCTGAGGTCGGCCTCTCGAGCATCAGGACGGTTCGGCCAAGGGTGGTCTTCCCTGACCCGGACTCGCCCACCACCCCGAGCGTCTCGTTGGGCGCTATGCTGAGCGAGACTCCATCGACCGCGCGCACGTTCAGTCGCGGTTTCCTGCGAATCTGGTCGGAGAAGGAGCCTCTGACCGGGAAGTACTTCACAAGTTGGTCCACCTTCAGGAGCTCCTCGGTCATGCCGGGTACCTCAGGAAGCATGCCACTTTCCGTCCCGGCTGCGCCTCGATCAGCTCGGGGTGCTCTGCCGTGCACCTGTCGAAGGCATACTTGCACCTAGGATGGAACCTGCACCCCGATGGGAGAGACCTCAGGTCGGGCACATCGCCCGGTATCGCCTCGAGCCGTCCCTCGTCGCGGTACTTCCTCGGAATCGATTTCAGCAGGCCCTCAGTGTAGGGATGGAGGGGTTTCTCAAAGATCCGCGCGACGTCGCTGAGCTCTACGACCTCTCCTGCGTACATCACTAGTATCCTGTCGGCGACCTGGGCCGCGACAGCCAAGTCGTGTGTGACGATCAGTATCGAGGAACCGAGGTCTCTCCTCATCTCGCGCATCAGTCTGAGCACCTGGGCCTGAGTGGTCACGTCGAGGGCCGAGGTGGGCTCGTCCGCTATCAGGAGCGACGGGCGCTGGACCATGGCTTGGGCTATCATGACCCTCTGAGCCATCCCCCCGCTCAACTCGTGCGGGTATCGGTCGATGACCCTCTCGGGGTCAGCAATCTGGACGCGCTTGAGCGCCTCGACGACCTCGTCTGAGTAGGCACTTCTCCTCCTCCGGGAGCGCGGAATACGGACCCCGACAACCCTTCCTGGCCCTCCTCCTGAGGGCTTCAGGTCGGGGTCCTCCCGCGAGAAGGGACCCGGGCTGTGCTGGGTGGCCCTCTTCTCCCGCATGCCGATCGCCTCCGAAATCTGCTGTCCCACGGTGTAGACCGGGTCCAGCGAGCTGAGTGGGTCCTGGAATATCATGGAGATGCCCGTCCCGCGGATTGCCGCGAGCTCCCTCTCCGGGAGCTTGATCAAATCCTGTCCGTTGAATATAATCTGGCCGCCATCGACCACTGCGGGAGGCTTTTGGAGCAGGTTGATTATCGAGAGTCCGAGCGTGCTCTTCCCCGAACCCGACTCACCGACGATCGCGATGATCTCGGACCGGCCCATGGTAAGGCTGACATTGTCCAGGGCCTTGATGCTCTTCACTGCGGAGCGGTAGGCAACGGTCAGGTTCCTCACATCGAGTAGGGTTGGGTCTGACATCAAGGCACCTAACTGAAGAGGCTCCTTATCTTGGGGTCGAGGGCGTCGCGGAGGCCATCTCCGACGAGGGCGAACCCCAGCGCGACGACCACTATCGCCAGGGCTGGGAATATCGGTGCCCAGGGAGCGCTGGTGAGATATTGCTCCTGCTGGACCGTCGAGAGACCCCACTCAGGGGTCGGCACCTGCGCACCCACCCCGAGGAAGCTGAGCACGGAGAAAGTCAGAATCACGTTTCCAAAGTCAATGGTGGCGTAGACCAGAAGGACCGGGATTATGTTCGGCACCACGTGGTGCAGGATGATGTACCTGGCCCTCTGCCCCGAAGCGCGGGAAGCCTCCATGTACTGTTGGGACTTTATCGAGAGTGTCTCTCCCCTTGAGAGTCTAGTGTAGGTGGGCCACCAGACCGGCGAGAGTGCGAGGATCGAGCTGTTGATTCCGGGACCCAGCGAGTCCGCGATAGCGAGCGCTAGGACGAGCCCGGGGAAGGCCAGGAAAATATCGGTTATTCTCATGATCACCTCTTCTACCTTGCCTCCGACGTAGCCCGCAACGGTACCGCTGATCAGTCCGAGACTCACAGCGATGGCCAGTACGGCGGCGGGGACCTCGGCGTCGTACGGTGCGCCGGCGAGGACCCTCGTGAGGACATCTCTCCCCAGGTTGTCGGTACCGAACGGATGGACGAACGACGGTGGGTACAGCAGCGCGGGGGTGATCAGATATGGGTTGTACGGCAGAATCGCGTTGTTGGTGAGCCAGGTGGTTATCGCGAGCACCACGAACCCGACAACGATGACGAGCCCGGCGGTCGTGACGATGCTCGAGCGGAGGATGCGAAAAGTTACCGCGGCTTCCTTGGTGTCGAACGGCACGAACCGTCTTCTTCGCATCAGGGGCACCTCATCAGTTGTCAGACCCTAAGCCGCTCTCGTCTCTGACTTGAGACAACCGGGGCGTGGTAAGCCCACGACTCTTAAAACCGTTGCTGAGAGACGCGAAATATCGGTATGGACTCGCGGCGGATCGATTAGACCGCGTATTTCACGAACTCTGTCGAGCACGGATTGCCCTTCGCGATCCACGCTTCTCTCTTCTCAGGGATGTAGACCATGCTATCTAGCGTCTTGACCTGTTTTTGCCTAGGCTTGGACGGGTCGACGTGCCAGCAGATCGAGTTGGGCTTGCTCTTGTGGTCGCTCAGGAACGACTGGAGCGTCTCCCGGTCGAGGTCGCCTCTCTTGGATTCGAGCAACGTCTGCATTCTGTCGCACCTGCCGACGCTGTTGGACCGATATTCTTCGTTCTCGTACTGAAGACCCTCGGAGTAGAGGCAGTGGTTGGCGTGCCAGAGGATGCTGTCGGAAGAGCTCTTGAGTATGCGGTCGGGATAGGTCTCTAGGTCGACCACTTCCTTAGGGGACCCGAGCACGAAGTTGATGGAGTACGCCCTCTTCGCGCGCTCAATTTCCTTAGTGGCCCCGTCGATGTCTTTCTGATTCATCACAGAGCGGACGACAGCGAGCATAGGGACGCCCGGCTGAATGCCGTTATAGACGAGGGCGTTGACGCAAACACTGAGGCCAGCGGAGTTTATCCCCATCATCGCCGGTGCGCCGACGTAGGTGTAGATGAGCGCGTCGGGACCGCTCTTCTGCCTGTGCCGCGTCAGGGTCGTGCAGTCGCCATCGAGCCACGGGTCGACGCCTTCGTCGTTGTTCTGGCCGATGTATGTCAGCCCGTCGCTCGTCGCGGAGCCTCTAACGGCGAACGCCGTACAATTACCCCCTTGTTTGTTCTTCCCGATCTTTGGGTAGAAGACCTCGTTGAACGCCGTGATCAGCATGACCTCGCTCATATTTACACCCGCTCCGTCGGCGGTGCCCCTGAGCTCTTCTGCAACCTCCTCCGAGTAGTCGCGGACGGGCTCTGCATACTTCATAGCTTCCTTCAGTACTTCGTCCTTCGAGGCATTCAGATACGTTGAGTAATAATGGTAGTTTGACTGAAGCAGCCGCTTCAACCTGTCGCTGTGATGCTGGCCATAGGCGAAGCCTCGTTCGTAGGAGCTGCCCTTCACTTCCAGTACGTCATACCCCGTCAAAGATGCGGGTTGCACAGGCCGCGAGCACCCTTCGCGATATATAAATTTGAGAAATCAGGATTAAGTACTCATCGCGTCGCCTCCATCCACGTGAAGGCATTCATCTCATCCGACATGGAGGGGCTTCCGTACACCGTATCGAACGAGCACAACTATCCTGGACAGAAGCTCTACGACGAGACGCGCACCATCATGACCGACTGCGTGATCGCGGTGGTCGAGGAGCTCAAGATGGCGGGGATGAAGAGAGTAGTGGTGGCGGACAGCCATGGTCCTATGGTCAATCTACTCCCAGGAAGGATGCCAGAAGGCGTCGACCTAGTGAGAGGGACGCCGCGCTCACACTCCATGGTCGCGGGGTCGGCAGGATGCGACTTCGCTATCTTCATCGGATATCACGCCAAGCCCGACACGGCGATGGCGACGTTCGACCACACAATCAGCTCCGCAATCCTGAGGAAGCTCGTCATCAATGGGATGGAGATGAGCGAGTTCCTGCTCAACTCGGCATATCTTGGCGAGGTCGGGATTCCAGTCGTGATGGTCGCCGGTGACAAGGCGCTGCTCGACGGCGATGTGTCCACCCACGCCCCGTGGGCCACGAGGGTCCAGCTCAAGGAGAGTCTCGGCAGGTATTCGGCGGTCTCCCCATCGATGACCGAGGTGAGCGACCTCTTGAAGGCTGGGACGAGGAGGGGCGTGCTCGCATTCAAGAAGCACCAGGTCAAACTGTTCAAACTGAAGATGCCAGCCCAGGTTGAGCTTGCGTTCCAGAGTTCCGCGTTCGCCGATGTCGCGGCCGACCTACCCGGCGCGAAGAGGATGGGTGGCTCAGGCGTGAGCTTCGTGGCCCCGACCATAGCGGAGGGCCTCAACACCATCAAGCTGCTCGTCTTCGCTGCGGCGGGCGTCAAGGCCGCCACGGACTAACCCGCCTTCTTCGATTAAGATGGGTTGCAGCTGTAGTAGACGGAGTTGAAGTCTATCCCGTTGAACGCGGTGTTGTACCACAGACCTGTGACGCAATGGTTGAACATGGTCGGACCTATTCCGGCTCCAGGGTCGTAGACATCGATGTCCTGACCGAGCCAGATCATCGCGTACGCCTGCTGTACGTCCTGCGTAATCTGCGATATCTCCTGCCCTCTAAGGGTAGAGTTGAGCTGCGTGTTGCTCTCATCGATCAGGTTCACTATGGTCTGATTGTGCATGTTCCCGAACGCGCCAAAGGCGTTGTCCACCAGATACTCGTAGGCGCTGAAGTCAGGATAGTATGTCCAGTTGATCGTGAACATGTCCATGGCCGTGGCGTTGTTCCCCGGTACATTCTGCAGAGAGACCATCGTGGGCTGGCTCAGCTCTTGGACGTTCAGAGTTATCCCGATCGTCGACAAATCCTGCTTTATGATCGCCGCAACGTCTGCCTGGTAGGTGCTCGTGTAGTAGAAGTAGTTTATCGTCGGCAGCCCCTTGCCGCCCGGATAGCCGGCCTGGGTGAGGAGCTGCTCGGCCTGCGCCACGTTGTAGGGCGTAGGCAGGATGCTGTTATTGTAGTATGCGAGCCCCTTCAGGTCCGGTCCGATCACGGGGACTGCATATCCGTTGTAGACCGTCTTCTGGATCTGTGTGATGTTTATCGCCTCTATTATCGCCTCTCTTACGAGGGTGTTATTCAGAGGAGCCTTCAGCTCGTCGATCGCGACCCACTCGATGGAGCCTGAGAGCCCTATGTTCGGGATGTAACAGGACGTTCCGCATGCCTTGACGACGTTCGGTATGTCATCAAACGAAACATCCGCTGCCTGAGCCTCTCCTCCCTCGAGGTCCTCGGTGCGGGTCAGCTCGTCCGTCTTGTAGTTGATCGTGATCTCATGGATCTTGGCCGGCGCGATGATGTAGTTTGTCTGCGACCCGGTCAGGTTCTGAGCCCAGTAGTGCGGGTTGGCAATCATCGTCGTGTATTCGTTGGGGACGTACTGCTGCGTCACGTATGGGCCGTCACCCACGGTCGTTCCGTTCACGGACATCCATGTATTAGGTTGGCCCGGCGCGACTCCACCGTGTGATCCCACGACATACGGGTCGACGAAGACCCACGGCGAGGTCTCAATCGTGAACTTGAAGGGGGCGAAGGCGTTCGTCAGATGGAACTGGACCGCCGATGAGTTGAGGACCGTGACGCTGTTGCTCGGGTTCTCCATCAGAGAGATGAGCGTCTGGTTCGTCGGCACGTTCGTCGCAGTATCGAACGAGTTCAGGTCCGCCGCGGACACCCCGGTGGTGTTGAAGTACGTGTAGAATATGAAGTCGGCAGATTGGTCGATTATCAGGTCACGGTATACGTTGTACCACACCACGTAGGCGTTGAACGGGTCGCTGTTGCTGTAGTAGACATCTGTCCTCAGTGTGACGGTGTAGGTGAGCCCGTTAGCGCTACCTGTAATCGACTGGCCGACTACTGGGTCCAGTGCAGTGCAGGCAGTGTTGTTGAAGGCACAGAAGAATAGCGGAAGATTCGTGTTCTGCGCGACTTCTAGACCGTTGTTGTCTACCACAGCTCCTGGGTCCATGGTCGATGGGACTGAAGCCTCGTCGATTACGAGCTGTGTGGGAAGGGAGCCCGTCGAAGTCGTTGAAGACGCGATTGAGGATGACTGTGACGACGCGCCTGAAGATGATGTCGACGAGGTCGACGATTTCTGGCTAATCTCGACGTAGGCTATGGCTGCAACAACTATCAGCACGACGATCACGACCGCTATAATCGCACGAGCAATGGCATTGCGGCTTCTATACAATGTAAGGCGTATGGCCGCCTAATTATATAAAGTTTAGATTTACCTGCGTAAAACTAACCGAATGTCACACCTTGATCCGTGGATCTAGGACAGCATACAGGATGTCGGCAGTCAGGTTCGCGAGGACGACGCAGATAGTGAGTAGCAGCGTCACCCCCATCACCGAAGGAAAATCGAAGCTCTGAATCGATTGGTACGCGTAGAGTCCTATCCCCGGCCAGTTGAATATCGTCTCGACCACGACCGAACCGCCGAAGAGCCCGGCTAGGAGGAGACCGAGGACGGTTACTGTCGGGATGAGTGCGTTGCGCAGCGCGTGCCTGAATATCACCGTCCTGCGACGGAGACCTTTCGAATAGGACGCTCGGATGAAGTCCTTCTGGAAGACTTCCAGAAGAGAGGCCCTCGTCACCCTTGTGACGATGCCGAAGTAGATCAGGGACAACGCCGTCGCAGGGAGGATGATATGATCGAGCGCGTTCAAGAAGATGGGGATGTTCCCCTTCAGGAGGCTGTCCACCACCACCATCCCTGTGATGTTCGCGTTGAAGGTGAGTCCCTGCGAGAGCTGGTCTGAGGTAGGGAATACCTTCAGCACGTACCCGAAGACAAGTATCACCCCGAGGGCCACGAAGAAGGGCGGGGACGAGTAGGCGCCAAGGTAGAAGAGCCGAATCGCGTGGTCGACCGTCCTCCCCTGGTACATAGCAGCGACGACCCCAAGAGGTATCCCTACGACTATGGCGATTATGATGGCTATGAGCGCCAGCTCGGCCGTGGCAGGGAAAAAATGCTCGAGGTCGAACAGCACGGGGCGCCCTGAACTCGGTACGATCCCCCAGTTCCCGCTGAAGATATTCACCATGTAATAGTAGTATTGGACATAGACGGGAGCGTTGAGGTGGTATCTCGCCGACAAGGCAGCGATCGCCCCAGCGGTGGCTCTCGGTCCGGTCCAGGCTCTTACGGGGTCGGGGACGGTCACGAACGAGATGATGAAGGTGATGAGAGTGACGCCCAACAATACCGGGATTAGAAGCAACGCCCTCCTTGCGATGAAGCTCGCTATGCCCGTCTGCTCTTCACTGACCTTCTGTAGTGAGCCCCGGAGTATTTAGCAGTGTTCCGCTAAAGTAAATCTAGCACACACTACGCTGACCCAGGGACTCTTTATCTATCGACACAGCCATTATGAAGGAGGTTGGCTTTGATCAGGCAAAGCCGAGGCAACGTGCTCCGCTTCGACCAGATTCGCAGCGTCAGCGGCGAAGATTCCCATGGGTAGCGAAATAGATCCGAACGAGGACGGACACCCATCACCAAGAGCGTCAAGAAATTGGGATTTGGTACTCCATGCTGCAATCATCTCAGCCCCCGTGATTGTTTTTACTTCGATCATCGTTTGGTTTTCTCAAAATCGCATCAGCCCGAACCCTACGGTTGAGGCTTCAGCGGCAAATCCGCTTGGTCTTCTCACGTCGAATTTTGTGTACGATGGCTCGATCAACATCGAGAACATAGCGATATCTTCCGTATTCCTTCTGATAGTTTGTCTCTACTATCCAAAGCAACTCCGCATCTTCATGGTATATCTCTTGCCATTCATCGCGGTAGCCGCTGGCGCCTTAGCAGAGTTTACGGCGATATCGTCGCCATATGTCAGCTCCCCATTGTGTGCCCAATCGTGCTCGTTTTACGGAATGTCCGGGGTCGCGAGTGCCACCGTGGGATTCACCTTTGCGAGTTTTCTGATTGCCTTCGGCCTCGTTATTCTTCAAAGGATGAAGGGGAGACTATCAATCAAGCAGAGCACTCTACTGACTGGAAGGACCGGATTGACAAGTCAAGTAATCTTGGTATCTGCATTTGTGGTATATCTGGTCCTTCTGCTCGTCTTCTCAGGCGTAATCGCGCTACCGAGCTCTCCGTCTTCTTCTTCTTCCTCCTCCTCCCCTCCTCCTCCCCCTGCCATACTCACACAGGCTCCGCCAGTCTTGCTAGTTCACTCGGCGAGCCTCGTATACGGGTTCTTGCTCTGTCTTGCTACTTTCGTACAGGTCAATCGTCGTTACCACATTTTTGCTCCACCTGTGCGACAGGATAGAGATTAAGGGCTTAAGGTCCACCCGCCGGTCTTCGTATGTAAGTTTAAAATTCAGTAAACGGAGGCCTGCCTTGCGCCCTGGTAGTATAGAGGCCATAGACCGTACACAGGTTAGTATGTGGGACTGTCACTCCCTCGACCCGGGTTCGAAATCGGACAAATCCGACGAATGTCCCGGCCAGGGCGCCACTCACATTTCAAAGGGCATCCATCAGGCAGGAATAGCGACGAGCTGCTGTCTCAAATCGCCGACTGAGACGTCATTACACGCTGTCAGGCCACTCCGAGGTTGCTGATGTCGACCAGCACCTCTCTTTCGTTCTCCGAAGTGATCAGGCCCAGGTCGCGCATGAGCCCCTCTATCTCCCTCTGGGACTTCCCGTCAAGGCGGACGAGGTGGGTCGTCCCCGGGTCGACGCCGTGTTCCAGCGCGAGGTCCAGTGAGTACTTCTCGAAGGCCTCAGCCGTGGTGCCCACGAGCTTAAGCAGCATGAACTCCCGTGGAAAGTCCTTGTAGCACAGATACATCGGAACGATCGATTGGGCCAAGCTTCTCAAACTCCAGGAAGACGTTTCTCGGTGCCTGGAATCTGTGACAGCCGGTAATAAGGTTAGTTTCGGCTATGAATAGGACTCGAATTCCTTACCCAGCACCGAGACGGCTATCTTCTGTTCCAGGACCTCGTTGGTCCCCTCGTAGATCTGGCACACCCTCGTGTCGAGCAGATGCCTGGCGGGCCTATTCTCGAGCGAATAGCCGTTCGCCCCGAACACCTGCACCGCTCGGTTCGCCGAGTCAAAGGACACCCTCGCTGCGAAGTACTTGGCCTTGGAAATCGCCACGTCCGCTGCGGCGCGCACAGTGTCGTCTCCCGGGTTCTCTATGTGCTTCTGGTGCAATGCAGCGGCGGAGAGGGTGAGCCATCTCGCGGCCTCGAGATTCACCGCCATGATCCCTATGTGCCTCTGCACCAGCTGGTGCTTGCCGATCAGCTTCCCATGCTGCACCCTCAGCGAGGAATAGCGTACGGACTCGTCCAGGCAGTCCCTCATGACGCCCAGGCACCCGGAGGCGACGCTGAGCCTGCCGCTCATGAGCGCCGAATAGGCTACCGAGAGCCCCTTCCCGGACGGTCCGAGCAGGCTGCCCTTCTCGACAGAGCAGTCTTCGAGGTAGATGGTCCCGGTGTCGGACGAGAAGAGGCCCATCTTGTTCTCTATCGCCCTGGCGGAGAAGCCCGGCGAGTCTCTGTCGACGATGAAGGCGCACATACCCTCCCTCTTCCCCTTTGGATATGCGAAGATTATCACCGCATCCGCCAGGGAGCCGTTCGAGATCCACATCTTCTGTCCGTTGAGGACTAACCTCCCGTCCCTCTCCTCGAAATTCGTGACCAGCGAACCAGGGTCACTTCCGGCGCCCGGCTCCGTCAGCCCGAAGGCGAGTACCTTCTCCCCCTTGGTCCCGGCCGTGAGATACCTCTCCTTCTGTCCTTCGCTCCCCCACTTTTGGATGGTGAGCATCCCAAGAGAGGTGTGGCCAGAGAAGAAGGTCCTGACGCCGGTCCCCTCCCTCCCGATCCGTTCTATCGCCAGAGCATAGGTCACCATATCCGTCCCCTGGCCATCGCCGTACTTCCTCGATATCGGGAGGCCGAGCAGGTGCGCCGCTCCGAACATCTTTCTTACGTCTACGTTCGGCCGGTGCTCGAGATAGCACTGGTCCTCGGAGGGCCGCACCCCCCTGCAGACGCGGTCTACCTGCTCCAGGAGTATCTTCTGCTCGTCCGTCTGCTCGAAGTTGAACTTGGAGATGTTTGTGAAACCGTCGGACAACCTAGGTCCACCTTTCCTTCCTCACCCTGTCTTTGATGTGGGTGATCACTTCTTCCATGGAGGTACCGGGACCGTATAGGCCGGTTATGCCCAGCTTCAGGAGCTTCGGCTTGTCCTCGCTCGGAATTATCCCCCCTCCTACCACCAGGATGCCTCCGCCGCCCTTCTGCTCGAGGACCTTCTTAACCCGTGGAAATGCGGTCATGTGTGCCCCGTTCAGCAGTGAGAGTGCCACGACGTCCACGTCCTCGTCAACCGCCATCTGCGCTACCTGCTCCGGTGTAGGCAGGAGCCCGCTGTAGATCACCTCCATCCCGGCGTCCCTGAACGCCCTTGCGAGGACGAGCACCCCCCTGTCGTGCCCGTCAAGGCCGGGCTTCGCGACCAGTATCCTGATCTTCCGGGTGTCCTGCCGAGACGCCTGCTTTGTCTTTGCTTTCAAGGAGCGACCTCTAAATGAGCACCGGTTCTTTCCAGCCGCCGAAGATTTCCCTCCCGACCTCCATGATCTCTCCCAGGCTGGCGTAGGCCATGACCGCGTCCATCATCGGATAGATCGCATTGGCGTCGGGCTTCTCGTAGCTCTTTCGCAGCTTGTCCAGGTGCAGCCTAACCTTCCCCGCGTCTCTCTCGGATCTGACCCTCCGAAGCCGATCGATCTGCTTTTTCTGCGCCTTGAAGTCAATCTTCAGGGTGTTGATTGGCGCGTCTTCCTCGGCCGTGTACTTGTTAACTCCGACGATGCCGTCATCCCCCTTCTCGACGCGCTTTGAGAGCCTGTAGGAGTTCTCGGCTATCTCCCTCTGAAGGTAGCCCGACTTGATCGCTTTGAGGAGCCCTCCGGCGCCGTCGATCTTCTCAAAGTACCTGTAAGCCTCCTCCTCAAGCTGCTCCGTGAGCCACTCCACATAGTAGGAACCCCCCAGTGGGTCTATCACGCTCGTCACGCCCGTCTCCTCAGCGATTATCTGCTGGGTCCTGAGCGCTACCTGCACTGCCCGCTCCGTCGGCAGGGCCCAAGCCTCGTCGAAGGAGTTCGTGTGCAGCGACTGAGTACCTCCTATGACGGCAGCGAGGGCTTCTATGGCAGTCCTCACGATGTTGTTATACGGCTGCTGCCAGGTCAGGGACACGCCAGAGGTCTGTGTGTGGAACCTCATGAGGAGGCTTCTCGGGTTCTTGGCACCATACTTCTCGCGCAGGACGGTCGCCCATATCCTCCTCGCAGCTCTGAACTTGGCAATCTCCTCGAAAAAGTCCATGGTCGAGTTGAAGAAGAAGCTCAACCTGGGTGCGAAATCATCAACCTTGAGGCCCGCCTCGAGGCCTAGTTCGACGTATCCGAAGCCGTCTGCGAGGGTGAACGCGAGCTCCTGGATCGCGCTTGAACCCGCCTCTCTTATGTGATAGCCACTGATACTCACATAGTTCCACTGTGGCATGTTCTTCGTACAGTAGACCATCATGTCTCGGACAAGACGCAGATGCGCCTCCGGAGGGTAGGCCCATTCCTTCTGTGCGATGTACTCTTTCAGCATGTCTGCCTGCACCGTGCCCTTGAGCGCCGTCAGAGTCACGCCAGTCTTCCTAGCCACGCCGGCGTACATGCAGGTCAGGACCGCTGCAGGCGCGTTTATGGTCATCGAAGTGCTGACCTGGTCGAGCGGGATTCCCTGGAAGATCGCCTCCATGTCACGGAGCGAGGAGACGTTGACGCCGCACCTGCCGACTTCGCCATTGGCCTTCTCGTGGTCCGCATCGTAGCCGTACAGCGTCGGCATGTCAAAGGCGATACTCAGACCGGTCTCGCCGTGCTCCAGGAGGAGCTTGAGCCGCCTGTTAGTATCCTCTGGGGTGCCGAATCCGGAGAACATCCTCATCGTCCAGAGCTTTCCGCGATACATCGACGGATAGATGCCTCTCGTGTACGGGTAGACACCCGGGAAGGAGAGCTCCGGATAGGACTGGTCGGCGATGTCCTCCGGAGTGTAAGCAGCTCTGAGCGGGATTCCCGAAGCCGTCTGGAACTCCTTTCCAGCTTCTCCGGACTTGTCGGTCCAGGGGCCCAGAACCTGCTTCTGCCACTGTTCCACCCCCTTCTGGATGTCCTTCATCGCCGCGGCGTTGAATTGCTTGCCTCTTCCCTTTCTCTTGGCAGCGATAGACCGGACCTTCTTAGGCCAATAGGTGTCTCCGCCGGAGTTCAGCATCAAGCTCGGCGGGAACAATCCCACTGATAAAGCATGTCCTCAGGTGTGCGAGAGCTCGTCTCCAGCTTCGAGCCGCGTCGTGTTTCCGTCGTCGAGGCGCACCACAAGCCTACCCAACGCATCAATCTCCACAGCCGAACCGGCGGTCTTTGCGCCATCCCTTCGCACCGAGACCTTGCTTCCTATCGTCTCGGTCATCGACGTTATCCTCCGGAGAATCTGTGGATGCATCTCGTTCGACCATCCAAAGTGCATCCAGGAGAGCGATTCGAGGATCTTGTCTAGGAGGAGCCTCCTGTCGACCTCGACGCCTAGCTCGTCATAGAGCGAAGTGAAACCTGCCAGCCCGCTGTGAAGGATGTTTATCCGAAAGTCCAGTTCCGCCCATCCTGCTCCCGAAGCCCGTGTCACAGACGCAGACGTCGCTGCCACACGCTTACCCTCGATTGTGACGACGCTGGGCCAGCGGACCCAGGAGATGATACCGGTGTCCTTCCTTATCCCCTCCGATGCAGAGAATGCGGCAATCAGCCCTAGTAAGAGCGAGGTCTCGCTCCCGCACGCCGCTACCGCGGAGAACCGGAGGAGAACCGCGTCCCTCATCGCGTCTTGGACGAAGACGACCCCGCCGCGGGGTCGATTGGCGATGAATTCCTTCGCCGAGAGCGTGGGGTCGCTCCTCGCCCGTCTCACAGTCCACTTGATCGGTCTCAAACCCCGGCCCCAGTGCGCTGCTCAGGCCCGCGGATATAGCATCAGCGACTAGGTTTAATTCGAGAGGCATCCCGAGGCGGTTGGCAACGGAAAATGAGAGATGACACCCTCGCAAGCCGGGTCATTAGGGGCGACAGGAGTGCGGTCGCGAGGGCGATAACCAAGGTAGAGAACGGAGAGGCGGACGCGGCGAAGCTGCTGGACGCAATCGGTAAGAAGACGGGCAGCGCCTTCATCCTGGGGATCACTGGCCCTCCGGGGACGGGCAAGAGCACGCTAGTCGATAGGCTGATCTTCGAATACAGGAAGAACGGGATGAAGGTGGGCGTCGTCGCGGTCGACCCAACGAGCCCGATTACCGGAGGCGCCCTGCTGGGCGACAGGGTCAGGATGGTCCAGCACACCCTCGACAAAGGAGTCTTCATCCGGAGCATGGCATCCAGAGGATGGGCCGGTGGCCTGTCCGGCGCTGTGTCGGAGGTCATCCAAATCCTTGACGCCTCAGGAGTCGAGGTCATACTGATCGAGACGGTCGGGATAGGGCAGTCCGACATCGGAATCATGAAGGTCGCGCACGCGGTCATGGTAGTGACGATGCCCGGCCTCGGAGACGACATACAGGTCTCCAAAGGAGGGTTGATGGAGATTGGCGACATCTACGTCGTGAACAAGTCGGACCTGACGGGGGCGGATGCGATGGTCATCAACTTGCTCGGGATGGTCCGCGGCATGAAGGGGCGGAGCCCGCCAGTACTCAAGGTGTCTGCGCTCAACGCGGAGGGGATCGGCATCCTATTTGCAGCGCTCGAGAAGCTCCGCGGGAGGTTTCTATCCCCAGAAGGCGCGGAGATGAAGCTCAAGAGTGTCAGGGGGATGATGCTGGAACTTGCGAAGAGGAAGCTTATCGACAACTTCGAAGAGAGGGCCGAGAAGAAGGCCGCGCTCCTGGTAGGGAAGGTTGCGAACCACGAGCTGAGCTTCGAGGAAGCAGCCCGGCGATTAGCAGAAGGCTAAGGGAGATATTGAAGCCTCCTCCGCCTGCAGCGGCGGAAAGCATGAACATTGCAGAGAGACTCAGCGATTATGCCCTGTCGGTCGAGTACAAGGACCTCGACGAGCGGGTGAGGCTCGAAGCGAAGAAGAGGCTCATCGACAGCTTGGGTTGTGCCATAGGGGCCTTCCGCGAGAACCCGGTGAAGGTGGCGAGGGGTGTCGTCGAGTCGAACCATTCGGGCAATGCTTCTACGATCCTCGGGAGGGAGACCAAGACGACCCCCGACATGGCCACGTTCGTCAACGGGATCATGATACGGTACTTCGATTACAACGACACCTATCTGTCCAAGGAACCGGCGCACCCCAGCGACAACATCTCCGCCTGCCTGGCAGTCGGTGAACGGGAGGGCGCGAGCGGGAAGGACCTCCTCGCGGCGATGGCCGTCGCCTATGAGGTCCAGTGCAGGCTCTGTGACGCCGCTGACATCAGGCATAGAGGGTGGGACCACGTATGCTACGGGCTGGTCTCCAGCGCCCTGGCAGCCGGGAAACTGATGGGGCTGCCGAGCGAGAAGCTTACCCATGCGGTCAACATCTCCCTGAACGCGCACATCGCTATGAGGCAGGTCAGGGCCGGGGAGCTGTCCGAATGGAAGGGCGCATCATTCGCGAACGCCGCAAGGAACGCGGTCTTCTCGGCGATGCTGGCGGGTCACGGGATGACGGGACCGTCTCCGATCTTCGAGGGGGAGATGGGTTTCTTCAAACAGGTCTCTGGCCCGTTCGAGCTGGATGTTGATGGGTTTGGGGGCGAGAAGGGCTCGTTCAAACTGGTGGACACCTACATCAAGTACTTCCCAGCTGAGTACCACGCTCAGAGCGCCATCTGGGCAGCCCTCGAGGCACGCAGGAAGGTCGGGAGCATGGACCGTGTGTCGGAGGTGGAAGTGGAGACCCACGAAGCAGGGTATACGATCCTGAGCAAGGACAGGGAGAAGTGGGAGCCCTCCACGAAGGAGACAGCCGACCACAGCCTCCCCTATATGGTTGGGATGGCGCTCCTCCGTGGCGACGTGAACAATAGTACATACTCGGCCAGGAACATCGCGGACCCGAAGACGCTCGCCTTCCTGAAGAAGATCAAGGTCAGGGAGGACAGGGAGCTAACCGCCATGTACCCGAGGCACATTGCAAACCGCATCACGCTGAGGCTCAAGGACGGGCGTACGGTGACCGAGCAGGTCAACGACCCAAAAGGGCACCCGAACAATCCCATGAGCAAGGAGGAAGTTGAAAAGAAGTTCAATGGCCTGACCGCGAAGTTTCTCCAGGAATCACAAGCCAGGGAGATACTCGACTATGTCTGGAGTATCGAGAGGCACCAGGTGGCGCCGCTCCTCGGACTGTGCGCGTTCAGGTAGTCAGCGCTTCTCGATGGGGACGTAGGTCAGGTCGTTGGAGCCTGTGTAGACCGAGTCAGGACGGAAGAGCTTGTTGTGCGCGATCTGCTCGTTGTAATGCGAGACCCATCCGGATATCCTGCTTGCGGCGAATATCGGCGTGTACACTGGGATGGGTATAGAGAGAGTGTAAAATATGGGCGCTGCGTAAAAGTCCAGGTTGGCGGGGATGCGCTTCGCGTCCCACATCGCAGTCGCCACGGCTTCCGTCAGGCGGTAGAGTCCGTCGTCCATGCCCTTCTCCTTCAGCAGGCGCTTGAGCATTCCCTTGCTGAGCTGGGCGCGCGGGTCTACCTTCTTGTAGATCCGGTGGCCGAACCCCATGATCTTCTTCCCGCTGGCCAGCCCGTCCTGAACGTACTTAGTCCCGTTCTCCGGCGAGCCCACTTCGAGGAGCATCTGCATCGCCGCCTCGTTGGCTCCTCCGTGGAGGGGGCCCTTGAGCGCGGCAAGGCCTGCGGTCGAGGCTGCGTAGATGTCTGCGAGCGTCGACGCCACGACCCGGACGGTGAACGTGGAGGCGTTGAGGTCGTGCTCGAGGTAGAGGATGAGCTCCCTCTCGAAGGCCCAGGAGTCGAAGCGGTCGGGGGGCTTCCCGCTGAGCATGTAGAGCAGGTTGGCCGCCTGGCTCAGGTCGCTCCGGGGTTCCACCACGTCCATGCCTCTCACTATTCTGTAGCAGTTGGCGACGAGGGCGGGCATCTTCGCTATCAACGAATGCTGCTGCTCCTTCGGCGAAAGACCCCGCTCGGTAGCACCGAGGCCAGAGACCGCGGTCCTGAGCACGTCCATCGGATGTGCCTCGGCGGGCAGATTCTTCACGAGACCGTAGATGTTCTTAGGCACGCTTGCCTGCGACCTCAACCGCGCAACGAACTCCTCCAGCTCGTTCCTCTTGGGGAGTCTCCCCTCGAGGATTAGGAAGATGCATTCTTCGAACGAGGCCTTGTCGAAGAGCTCCTCGATGGGATAACCACGATAGGTCAGCGTGCCATCGGCGGCGCTCTTCGAGATGCTGGTATCCGTGACCGCGACCCCGTAAAGCCCGTCAGGCACGCGAATCGTCTCGGCCATTATGAATTTCTTCGGCTTTTTCCGCGCGAGCGCCCTATTAATTGGTATCTAGCAGTTTGCGCGCCTTCGATCCGGTCGTCCGGTCGGCCTTTTCGTAACCCCGGTAGTCGATCAGGTCATAGAACTCCTTCCTCTCCATCATGTCGTCGATGAACCCCTTCTGGGTGCCCTTGAGGGCGAGCTCGGAGAGCGAGCGTTGCACCGCCTTCATCATGACCCTGAACGTAGTCACGGGGAATATCACCATCCTGTAGCCCAACTGTTCGAACTGCTTTACTGAGATGTACTCCGTCTTCCCGAACTCGGTCATATTCGCAAAGAGGGGGGCGTCCACCTTTTTCGCGAACTCTCTGAACTCGCTTCTGTCCTTAAGGGCTTCCGGGAAGATCATGTTGGCGCCGGCTTTCAGATACTGCCTCGCCCTGTCTATCGCGGAGTCTATGCCCTCGACGGACGCGGCGTCCGTCCTTCCAACAATCACGATGCCCGTCTCCGACGCTTCCCTGGCCGCGATGATCTTCTTCACCATCTCCTCGGCGTCTGCCAGCTGCTTCCCGTCGAGATGGCCGCACCTCTTCGGGACCACCTGGTCCTCAAGCTGGATGGCCGCGGCGTCGACCCTCTCCAGCTCTTCCACGGTCCGACGAAGGTTCACCGCCTCGCCGAAGCCCGTGTCCACATCCACTATCAGGGGGAGCGCGACCTTGGATGTGGTCTGACCTACGGCCTGGACCACCTCGGTCAGTGTTATGACGCCGAGGTCGGGGAGGCCCATCAGGCCTGAGAACGCCCCGCCCG
>Ga0182024_10005579_pt1 | contig 28155 bp, 32 predicted proteins | sample P32metaG_FD_120480 | JGI IMG/M metagenome (GOLD analysis project Ga0182024, IMG submission 120480) | Permafrost microbial communities from Stordalen Mire, Sweden - P3-2 metaG (Illumina Assembly) | ecosystem: Environmental > Terrestrial > Soil > Wetlands > Permafrost | place: Sweden: Stordalen...
GCGCAAGCAAGCGCCGGCACATCACCCAGGCCGACCCGGCGACACGCTGAACGCGACGACCGGTGAGTCAGCCCTGCCAGGTGCCGGGCAGCCTGCTCTCGAAACGGTCGATCAGGCGCCCGCGGACGCCTGATCCCGCCTCCACACCTCGATCCCTGGATGTGCAAAGTCCGGGCTCGACCCCACGTGGAGCCACGACCTCGACGTGGAGCCGCGGCCTCAAATCCGCGACCTCAGCGTTCGCCGGCGGGACGCATTGGTGCGCGCACTGGTTCGACCATCCGACGGCGGTGCTCTCGCCGGCGGTCATGAGGCGAGCCGATGGGCGAAGAACGACAGGATCTCGTCGCGGGCGGCGATCGTCGGTTGCCCCGCGTCGTCGATCAGGTGGGCCGTCACCACGCTGTGCGGGCTCGCCACCACTTGTTCGAAGAACGGCGGAGACTCGGGGTTGGCCGCGCTGTCGGGGAGCACTCGTGGGATGAAGCGGTCGCCGAGCGCCTCCGAGTAAGCCGCGAACCGCTGAGCCTTGCAGAACCGATCTCCCTCGAAGCGGTAGGCCATGACGGTCAGGTCGTCACGCCCGAGGCGTCGTCGAACCGCGAGGAGCTCGTCGGGAGCGATGTGCATCCCTGCCGGATCGTCCAGCGGTAGCGTCGGCTGGGACAGGACCGGTGCGAGCATCGAGGGCTCGAGCATCATCGTGAGCGCGAAGTTGCCCGTGAAGCACATCCCGATAGCGCCGACGCCCGGACCGCCGCACTCCCCGTGCGCCAGCCTCGCCAGCGATCGGAGCCAGATGGTCACCGGGCTCGACTCGTTGGCGGCGAAGGCGCGGAACTCGGCGCTGACGCATGCCCGCTGGAAGGTGGCGGTGCCCTCCTCGACGTTGGGCACCGCACCATCACGGCCGAACAGCGAGGGCATGTACACGGTGAATCCCGCGTCTCGGACCCAGCGACTGAAGCGAGCGACATGCGGGCTGATGCCCGGCATCTCTGTCATGACGATCACCGCCGGTCCGGTGCCAGCTACGTGCACCACCTTCGTGACGCCATCGAGGGTGACCACGCGGGGATCGAAGTCTTCGAGCGGATCGTCGTCGTTCATGTTCCGTTTCGGCATCCTCGTAGCTCCTCTGACACGAGACTCCTCGGTAGTCGATCAGGCCTCGGCCGCGCCACCTACCGCCTCAGGCCAACGACCTGCGCCTCTTGCTCGAAGAAAGATAGACGATCGAACGTCTATTTTGTATTCTCAGTCTCATGCTGCCACTCGTTGAGCCTGTCGGCCCGTCCCTCGTGGCCGGACGATGACCGGATCGCCCGGCGAGCCGCTCGTCGAACGGCAAGCTGCATCAGAGCCGACCGACGGGCGCCGCGCCCGCGGCATGCGCAGCCGCACGGCCGTCCTCGAGCGCTCCGTGCAGCTGGCCTCCAGAGACGGGCTCGAAGGCCTCACGATCGGCGAGCTCGCCGCGGAGCTCGAAGTGCACAAGAGCAGCGTGTTTGCCCTGTTCGGCTCCAAGATCGAGCTACAGCTCGCCACCCTCGCCGCGGCGCGGGCGATCCTCATCGACCAGGTGATCGTGCCGTCGCTCTCGAGCGAGGAGGGCCTCCCGCGGCTGCTGGCGATCGGGGACGCCTGGTGTGACTACCTCGCCTCCGACGTATTCGCAGGCGGCTGTTTCCTGTGCGCCGCGTCCACCGAGATGGACGGGCGCCCCGGCCCTGTCAGGGACGCGGTCGCTGCCGTGATGCGCGAATGGATCGCGGTCCTGAGCGCCAATATCGAGGCGGCTGTGAGCGCGGGTCAGCTGCAAGGCGAGATCAACCGCTCGGGGATGGCGTTCGGACTCAACGCTCTCGGCATGGCCGCGAACTGGCAGCGACAGCTGCTCGACGACGGATCCGGCGTCGAGCACGCCCGCGCCGGCTGGCGAGCAGAACTCGATCGACACAGACCCCACGATCACTGAATAAGAGACCCAGCCATGTCCTCGAGTGCACGCGCGTGATCGAATCCGAGCGCCTAACTCACCTCAGCTACCGCGTCGTAAAGTAAGGGGTCGACCCGCAGCGTTCGCCGGCTATTCAGAGGTTGCGGGGTTCCGTCCCGCCTTACGGACCTCGATCGAAGGATCTGCGTAGTCAGGGATCGACCCCGCTCGGAGCCACGCCCCGGAACTATGGGCCGACTAAGCGCTCTGATAGGTCGCGGGTTCAACGCGGCGTTGGGTCAGCCGAGGGACTTCTCGCATGCAGGGATGCCGGCCTGCGCGAATTGGGCGTGTGCGCCTGCGATAAGGGCACGTGAGCGTGCGAGCCACGCCTTCAGCCACGCTGGCACGAGGTTAGGGTGACCGGGGAGCGTTATCGATAGCTGGACGAAGTCGGGACGGGCGATCATCGAAGAGAGTCCAGTAAGAAGCGACTGGTCGTCGGCCAACCCGGCTCGGAAGGGCGCACTCGCGTGTGCTTGCAGGCCCTGAAGCTTGCTGACCTCACGGCGGTAGATCGCGAGTCCAGTACGCTCGACCTGAAGACCTTCGGCGACGCTGCTCTGCTTCGCGTGGCGGTGTCCGCGGGTGCGACAGCGACGAGCCTGTTGGAGACGAACATGGCTGGCGGCTCGGGCGGCTTCAGGATCCGTTCGGCCATGAGTGGGAGTCGGCCGGCCACTCGGCCCGTGGCCGCCCGCGCCCGGCTGATCTGGACCACGCGTTCCCTTCTCGTGAAAGGGAGCAGGACGGCAGCCACCGAACTGCGCTCGCCAGCGGTCCTGGCGCTGACTCCGACGCCCGCGTCCGCTACACGACTGTTGCTTGCGCGTCGGCGCGTCCGCCGGCTGCCTGGACGATCAGCCGAGCCGCATGCTCGGGTGCGAGCTTCTCGGTGTTGATGACGAGGTCGTAGTGGGTCGGCAGCTCGGCGCTGATGCCGTAGAAGCGCTTTATGTAGTCCCCCCGCGCGGCATCGGATCGCTTGACGGCCCGCGCGGCCTCCTTTTCGTCGACCCCGAGGGTTGCCGCGAGCCGCCGCTCGCGCGTCTGCTGCGGTGCTGTCAGGAGCACTCTCAAGACATCCTCGCGTTCGGCGAGCGCCAGAGACGCCGCGTGCGAGACGATCACCGCGCTCCCGCTGGCGGCGGTGTCCTCGATGACTGACCGGATCATTCCCCTCAGCTCGTCACTTGCTGGTTCGCCCTGGCTGACAATGTCCGCGCCGGGAACCACATAGCCCGCGCCCAAGCCGGCCGATCCCAGTCCCTCGACCAATCTCACTACACGTGACTTTCGACGCTCGACGTCAGCGACGACCCCCTCATCGACCCCGGCCTCCACAGCCGCGCGCGTGACAATGTCCTCATCGATGATGCGAAAACCCAGCCAGCTCGCCACAAGCTGCGCGGCTTCCTGCGCGCCGGCGCCGTCTTGGCTTGAGATGCATACGACCTTGTGCCCCACGCCGCAAGCGTATTCCCTTTGATCGTTCGACGAAGGCGCGATCCGCCTCAGCCGGCGCCCGCAGCGCCGCGAGCGCGTCGCTCGCCGGCGAGCGCCGGCTCGGCCTGTCGCGTCTGGACTGCGAGATCGACGATTGCGACCTCGCCGATCTCGATGCGCGCGGTGGCGCCCTTCGTCGAGTCGCAATCGCAGACGGACGCCTGACGGGGTGCAATCTGAGCGAGGCCACCCTCGCAGACGTCAGCTTCGAGAATTGCCGAGCGGACCTCGCCTCGTCAGGCCGCGTTGCTCGCCCCACCCGGCGCCGGAGCCCTGAGGAGCTGTACCGACACCGCGGCCAGCAGCAGAACCGCAGGCCCGAGCAGGAACCGAGAGAGCGGAGTGATGAAGGCGAGCCCGACCACGAGTAGGAGGACTGCGAGCCACCGAGGGAGGAGCGCCCGCGCTCGCAATGCGACCGCCGCTGTTGCGAGCAGCAAGATGCCGATGCCTACGCCGGCGGCGTTGTAACCGAGGACGTAGGAGATCTCGAACAGCGCCTGGGCGAGCCCCCTTGTGAGCTGACCGTCGTCGGCGCGCAGCGCGCCAGCCATGTTGATCGTCTCGGCGCCCAGCCCGGCCGCCGCCAAGAGGAGCGCGCCACCGAACGCGGTGGTGGCGAGCAAATCGTCCCCCTCGTGCTCGCGAAGGATCGCCCGGACACCGCTCGCGAAGAGGACGAACACCGCGCCCCCGACGAGACTGAGGCTCGCGCCGGCCACGATCCTCGCCGAGGTGCTTGTGTAGAAGGCGACGATCTCTCGGGCAGGGGCACCCGCGTCGGGCTGTTCAAGCGCCCACAGTGCGTTGCCCACGCCGAACAGGATCGCCACCGCGAGCCCCGCGAGTCCGGTCGTTCGGCGCGTTGCAAGTCTATGATCCGCCATCGCCAGACCCTACCCCCCAAATCGTACCCCCAAAAAGGCATCCGAAGTGGGCAGTCCTCGGCCGATTTCGGGAAATCGCCCACTCGCCGACTCGTAGCCTTTTGCGAACCTTCGCGCATGGCTGCAGTTGTGATCGTCGATGTCCCCGAGGAGCGTATTATCGAAAACGCGTTGATTGGGAGCAACGCCAGCTTCCATGCGAGACGCGGGGCTTGGTCCTTAGGTACGCGCCAGATAGAGCAGGCGCCACGGGGAGGCCTCGCTGCGATGCACGTCCACGGTTTCGAAACCAGCGTGCGCGAGCCAATCGACGAGCTCACGTCGCGTGTAGTTGCGCGTCCCGCTGGAGGCGAAATAGACCAGACCGCTCATTGCACCGTTGAGGTTCGCAGGCTCCCCCTGCTCTGTGCGCTCGGTCTCGCCCACCACGAGGCAGCCGCCTGAGTGCAGCGAGACGCGTGCGCGTGCGAGCAATGCCTGTACGGCCGGCGGCGGCAGGTGATGCAGAAGGTTGAATATCGAGATGACGTTCAGATCCTCGCCCAGGTCATCTTTCAGCGCGTCGCCTTCGCGGAATGAGATGCGCTGCTGGAAGCCTTCCTCGGCGATAATGCGCCGACCTACCTCTGCGCTTGCGGGGAGGTCGAGGACCGTCGCCGTCAGCCGCGGGTGGCGACGGCACATGGCCATTGCAAAGCCGCCGTGGCCTCCGGCCACATCGAGCAGCTCACTCGGCTCAGAGACGCAAAGGAGCCGCGCGGCCTCGTCGTGCTCGTCCCGTGTCAGCTCGAACAGCCCACGAATGTAGGACTCCCAGAAGGGATCGCCCGATGCTCTCTGATGAGATGCGGCTGTCCGCTCGCCACGTAAGAGCTCGTCCAAGCCGCCGAGCATCTCCCACGCGTAGGCGTTGTATGCGCCCACGAAATGCGTCACCGAGTCGCGCATGCCAGCGACCAGTCGGAGCCCTACGGCGGTTGGGCTGTAGGCCCCGTCGCCGCCGGTCTCCAGATAGCCAAGCGTCGCAAGCGCCGTTAGCAGCGCCTCGGTCCCCACCGGGTCGAGTTCTAGCTTGGTGGCGAGGGCATCGGCCGTCGCGCGCTCCTCGGCGAGCGCGCTGACCACGCCCATCCGCGTGGCAGTGATCACGGCGCGGGCGCTGGCCATCGCGACGAAGGTGTCGCCAAAAAGATCTGGGCTTGAGCTCACCACGAGCGAAATCGCGCGACTACGGCGCTCACAGCTTATTCTCGGCCATGAATCGCCGCAGAGCAGAAGTCAACTCGCGGGGGTTATCGCCCTGAACGGTATGCCCAGCGTCGGCAACGGTCGTCCAGCGTCCGTTCGGCAGTGACCGCGCGAAGCCGTCTGCCTGTCGCTCTGAAAGCACGTCGCTCTCTGCTCCACGGACGATCAGCACCGGACACTTGATGGAAGCCTCGACTCCCGTTAGAGCGGCGAACTCTCCAACAAGGCTCTCGATCCGACGCAACCCGAGTGCGCGCCGATCGTACTTCCAGGTCAGCTTGCCGTCGCGGCCCTGGCGAATGTTGTGCAGCAGGCTCCTGCGCAAGAGCCGCGGATCACGACGGGGATTGAACGCACGGGCGTGCTCAACCAGCTCCTCGACCGAGTCGAATTGCCCCCTCGATTTGAAGTCAGCGATGCGACGAACACCGGGTCCCAAGCTGAAGGGCGGCGCCGCGTCGATCGCGACGAGGCCAGCCAGCCGGGAGCTATGAGTGGCGGCGTGGGCGATCGCGATCATCGCTCCGAGTGACATGCCGACAAGCAGGAAGTCGTCAAGACCAAGGCGGTCGGTGAAGGCCTGCAGATCACCAAGTTGAGCCCCGAGCCCGTACTCGAGGGCCGCCGACCAATCAGAGTCGCCGTGGCCGCGGAGGTCGAGCGCCAGGCAACGGTAGTCCGTCCTGAGGTTCAAACAGACGAGGTCCCATGTACGCGCCGTCAGGCCGCCACCGTGGAGAAAGACGATTGCGCGGCGTCTCGGCGTTCCCCAATCCAGATAGTGCAGACGCAATCCGCCGCCGGCCAGATAGTGATGGTCGGGCAACACGACATCAGCCTCGATGCCAGCCACAGTGCTCGCCAGTCTGAGGTGCTCGAGTTCTTCCCCGGGGTCGAGTAGAGGCGCGTTAGGCATCAGCTGCGGTCATGATACGCTACTGATGACCGCTAAGTCAACTACTGACCATTTGGTCATCTAACTCAAAGATGGTTCGCATAGTCCAAGCCCGCCACAACCCGAGGTTCATCAGGTCGCCGGACACCCGTCGTGCCGACCTCCTCGCGGCTGCAATGCGCGTTCTGATCGAGAAGGGCCTCGCCGCTGCGACAGTGGCAGACATCACGGCAGCGGCCGGTGTCTCAAAGGGGACGTTCTACATCTACTTTGACTCAAGGCAGGCGGTCATCGACGCCGTGCGCGAGAAGGTCAGCGCGGAGCTAGCCGCGATCTTCGAGCTGCCGAGTACGGCGCGCCGAGATGAACACTGGTGGGAGCTGCTAATGGCCGGCGCCGAAAGCCTGCTCGCCGTGCAGCTCGAACATCAGGACCTGCAGCGAGCGCTGATTGCCGACCAGGGCCAGGTGGGGACCGCAGGTCCCGAGAGCGCCATCGCCGTGCTCGCCCAGATTCTCAACCAGGGGACGCGCGCTGGCGCCTTCGCCGTGACCGACCCCGCCTGCACGGCGCGCCTGCTGTTCAACGCCATCCAGGGAGCCGCGATCCACGAGTCTCCGCGACGCCATGTGAGCCGCAAGCGCCTTGGTGCAGCCGTGCGGACAATGGTCCAGCGGACTGTCGGCGGCAGCCCTCCGCAGTGTTAGCCCTCCGGCGTGTTCCATTGCCGAACGGTTATGGCTTAGCGTCATTCCAGGTCCGACTGGGGCCGCCAGCGGGGTCCCTTGCCGTCCGCCTCTGCTACAGCCCGCGCGCGAAGTGATGCGAGTAGATGGCGAGCCCATGGCTGTGGTAGAGCCGATGCGCGTCAAAGCGCTCCGTGCCCGTCCCTGAGTCCAGATGCAGCTGACCGCATCCGAGCCTTAGTCCCTCCTCGAGGAGCCAGTCGAGCAGCGCCCCGCCGTGGCCCTGACGTCGCGTGTCGGGTGCCGTCGACAGGTCATCGACGTATAGGTAGCGTCCCCACGCCAGGCTGTCGCCCGTGCGAAAACCGGCCACAGCCACAGCCTGCTCGCGATCGGGAGCGAAGGCACCAACCAGTCTGTAGCCCGTCGTGCGCAGCACGCCATCGACGTGCTCGACAAACTCGTGCTCGACCTCTTGCGCGGTTCGCAGCGCGCGCATCGCCTGGTGAGCGAGGTGCGTCTCGCCCGCGGGAAGCTCGCGGATCTCGTGCTTCATCTACGGCCAGGCTACCCCGATCTCGTGGCGTCGGCTTGGACACTGCTGCTCGGCGCCTGGACCTCCATAACACTCCAGCCGGTCAGGTTACCGACCAGATCCCGCCCTCGCTATTGACCCGCGGCCTGCGGCGGCTCTTGTTGCACAAATGACTGACGAAAACGATCAGGCTCAGCCGGCGGCCGTCGCGGCCGTCGCGCGCTTGGACATCTCCTCGAGCGCCACGTCCTCAACGTGAGTTGCCACGTCCCAGCGGTGTCCGAACGGGTCCTCGAATTGACCTGACCGGTCGCCGTAGAACTTCTCCTCGACTGGGCGTAGCGTCTTCGCGCCCGCTTGGATTGCTCGCTCAAAGACGCTGTCCGCATCCTCGACGTAGACGTGCAGCGTCACCGGGGTGCCACCGACAGTCCGCGGCCCGCGAACGTCCATGTCCAGGTGCTCGTCGGCCAGCATGATCACAGAGTCGCCGATCCCGAGCTCGGCGTGACCGACCTTGCCGTCGGGCCGCGCCATCCGCATCCGCTCGGTGGCGCCGAGCACCGAGCTGTAGAAGTCGATCGCGGCATTGGCGCCGTCCACGATGAGGTAAGGCGTGACTCGCGGGTAATCGTCCGGTATGGGTTTGGCCATCGCTGGGAAACCTCCTGCCTGGGGTGATTGCCAGTCGGCGGCTCGGTCCGCGCGCGCGAGATCGCGCCGCTCGCTGACTACCCTAGCGCCGGGCGTCTGGAGACGGAAGCCAGCTTTCCCGATGCTTCGGGTCCGCATCTCGATCCCTGGCGATGCAAAGTCCGGGCGCGACGCCGTCACTCCGCTGTCGGACTCCCGTGAACAAGGGTTTAGCGCGCGAACGCGCGTCAGCGCGCCGCGAGCTCCGCGTCGATGTGCGCGCGCACCTTGTGCGCGGCCGCCCTGGTCATGGGGCCGTCGGCGGGAAGGTCGCGCTCGTCGATTCGCGCCACCGCAATCACCTCGCGGACGCTCGACGCGACGAAAGCCTCGTTCGCGACCGCGAGATCGGCCGGCGTGGTGGCTGTCTCCTTCGCCGCCGCAACCTCGATCACGATCCGGCGTGTGATCGAGTCGAGAACGTGCTCGGAGAGCGGCGGCGTGCGCAACTCTCCGTCGGCGACCCAGAAGAACGACGCGGTCGGCAGCTCGAGGACGTGGCCGTGCGGCGTCACGAGCAGCGCCTCGTCGAAGCCGCGCTCGCGCGCGAGCCTCGTGGCGAGCATATTGGCTCCGTAGGAGAGCGACTTGACGCCGTCGAGCACGCGCACCGGAGCGAACGTCACGTAGCCCAGCGTGAGCGCCTCCGGCAGCACCGGCAACGGCTCGATTAGGACGATGCGGCGACCGCCGCGCGTCGCGACGACCCGCAGCAAGGCGTCGCCGGGGCGGGCTCTCGTGAGCAGCGCGTCGATATCGCGGGCGATGCCGCCGATGTCGAGCTCGAGGCGCAGATTCTGCGCTGACAGCGCCATCCGCTCGAGATGCGGCTCGCGCGCAAACGGCACGCCGTCGTAGAGACGCATGACCTCAAAGACGCCGTCGCCGCGCAGGATTCCTTCGTCGGTGACAGGGATTCGAGCCTCGGCCAGCGGAACGAGGGCGCCGTCGATACAGGCCGTGTCCACGGCCCGAGACTAGTCGATCGTCGAGGCCCTCTCGCCTAGCGCGACTTGACCTCGACCTGCATGGCGAGGCGAGGCGTGTGCGTGAGCGGATCGAACGACGCGGCTTCACACCAGCGTCGCGCTGCGCGCGCGCTCCACCCTAGCGTTCGCACACAACTGCGATGCTATTGGGCGTACTCGTGGGCGATGTACCCCGGCAGATAAACGCCCACGCCCGTCTTGCTCAGGAGGGAGCACTGGGTGAACGTGCATGCGACGCGACACGCTGGGAGCCTTCCGAGAGGCGACCGGCTCCCCCCGCGAGCCTCGCGGCGCTCTGCGGCCAGCTCTGGGCCCCGGCGATCGTACTCGACGCTTCTCGCCGACGACTCCTCGTTGCGCGGCGAGGAGCAGGAAAAAGCCGGACGAGCGATCTCGCCGAGCCAATCCGGGTGCGGATGCCAGAGCCCGGCGTCAGCGTGATCGAGATCGCGGGCGAGGTGACCCGGCAATCGGAGATCGCTCTGCAGGACACCTACGAACGCGCCGCCGACGAGGCCAGGGCGGTCATCCTCGCCTTCGAGAAGATGGAGTACATGAACTCGAGCGGCATCGGGCTGCTTGTAACGCTGCTCGTGCGCGCCAAGCGCACCGGCCGCCAGATCCTCGCCTGCGGCCTGACGGATCACTATCGCGAGATCTTCGCGCTGACGCGCCTCGACCAGGCGATCTCGATCCACGAAACCGAGCGTGACGCACTCGCCGCCGTCACCGCGGCATCTTCCTAGAATCGCATCTCGATTGACGAAGTGGGCGCTCCCACACGAACAAGCTCTCGCCTACCCGCCACTGGCGCAGGTCGCGCGAGAGCCGCTCGGAGGTCTTGGGCAGCGCGAGCGCGATCTGGCGCACGTCGTCCCAGGTGGCCATGCTCCTCACCCTAGTTCAAGGTCGACGCGCGAAGGGTGGAACGGGTCGCGCCGGAGCGTAGGCTCCAGGAATGCCGATCTCGTGGTTTGCAAAGCGCCGCGCCGCGAGGGAGCCGGCGATGTTGATCGGGGACCCGCGCGTCGCGGACTGGGAGACCGTCAGCACATTCGAGGATCAGACGACGGCGCTTGCGTGGCGCGACCGGCTCAGAGACATGGGCATCGATGCGCAATGCGCCGCCGATCACCCGCTCGACCGCTTCGGCCGCGGCGACATCTACCTCGTCGTCCCGCCCGGGCAGTGGTCGCGGGCGAGCGAGATCATCGACAATCTCGACTGACCGGCGGCAGCGCACGCACCGGAGGGGCCGCTGCGCTCGGGCTGGGAAGCCTGCCCTCACGATCTCTCCCACGCATGGTGGCTCCTGAGTGCAGGCTGGACATGCTCCCACGCTTGGTCTAGGACGCTGCCCTCCCGCGTCGCGAACTTGCGAGCGCGCCGAGCCCGGACAGGAGCCCGAGTGCGCCGAGTACCAGTGCGGCGATGCCGAGTCCCTTGCTGGCGCCGCCGCTCGACTTAACGACGGTTGCGCTGCCGGCTGGTGCGGCCTGTGTGGCTGCGGCCTGGCCGGCTTCCGGTCCGGCCTCGTGGCCTGCGATGTCCTCGATGACTCCGCCCTTGGCTGTCACATTGATTCTGGGCGCTGGGTGTTCGGCGGTCAGCGACGGGTCGATCCAGTGCACGACCTGTCCGTTGCTGTAGGTCTGCACGGTCCTGAATTCGAGCGCTTTGCCCGCTGTGTCTTCCGGGATCGCCAGCGAGAGCGGGAAGTTGATGAACTGCGCGTTGTTGACCTTGCCCAGCGGGCCGGTCCAACTCCAGGCGATCTGCGAGACCTCGGTGTCGATCGTTTCCCCGCCTTCTTTGATCGGGGTGGCGAGTTTGGTTTCGATCACACGCGCGCTCCAGCCGGGGACGTTTTCGTAATCGACGCCGGTGAAGCCGGAGGGGAACAGGACGTCGACCTTCGTGACGTAAGCGCCTTCCTGCTCGCCCGGGACGCGGACATCGAGCGTCGCGAACGCTCCCGCGGGGATCGTGTTGGGGTGAAGACTTATGTGCGCCTGCGCGCTCGCGGGTGCAATCAACGCTCCGAGGGCAACGAGCAGGGCGGTCCTCTTGGCTTTCATCTCTTGGATCCTCCTAAGTCGGTGAGGGGTGGCTGACGGGGGCGTGCCCGCGTGCGCCGAGCGATGGCCTGGATGCCGGGAGCGGCGGACGCGGATCGATTGGCCTCTCAGTGGAGGCGCATGCCAAGCGGTGGCGCCCGCCCGGCGAGTGCTGCCGCGAGCAACGCTCCGCCGCGGGGCAACCTCACGCGCAGGGGAGCGCGTCGCGCTGGGGTCGGGCGAGCCCGGCGGAGCCGAGCCCGGACGATCAGCGCGCGGATTGCCTTCTCGCCGGGGTAGCGTCCGAGCCAGAGCAGCAGGAAGATGAACATGCCGGGGCCGAGGTAGGCCAGCCCGGCCGCCATCCCCGGCGCACGTGCCAGCCACAGCGCCAGCAGGATCGCCAGCCCGCTGGCGAGCGCGACTACGTTCAAGCGCGCGCGAGCGCCGCGGGCGCTCATCCGGCCGGGACCCTCATCCGACCGGGACCTTGATCGCGCGGGTGTACTGTTCGAATTCCGAGACCCGGTCGATGATTTCGATTTCCCACGTGCCGCCCGGACTGAGCACGGCCGAGCTGAGGATGTAATGCCCTGGTCCCGCCAGATTGGCGTGCAGCGGCAGCGGGCCGATGCCCTCGGAGGGAAGCCTGGCGATCGCCGTCAGTTCCTTGGTGGCGGTGAACTGGGTGCCGTTCTTGGCGTTGATGAGATACAGGTGGACCGTGTTAAGACCGACTTTTGCCGGTTCGACGGTCATCTCGAGCTCGGCCGGGCCGAGCGTCGTGTTGGTGGAGAACGGTCCCGAAGCCAGGTCGATCGGGGGCGCATAGCTGATCAACGCCGCGGTCACCCCGAACAGGCCGAGCATCAGCGCGAGCTCGCCGCGAATCGTTCGCCGCGTCAGCGTCCCGGCCGCGCCCGGACGCTCGCCCGCCGCGGCGATGCGTCTCAAAGCGGGGATCACGCGCTTGCGGTTGACCCAGCCGAGGCAGATCAGCAGGAGCAGCAGGATCGTCTTGGCGATGATCAGGGCGCCGTAGGTGCTGTGGAGCAAGCCGTGCACGCTGCGCACGTCGATGTAGGCCTGAACGACCCCGGTGATCGCGATGACGATCACGGCCGTGAGCGCGAGCGGGGAGAACCGAACGAGCGTCGCAAACAGCAGTCGGCTGCGATCTTCAGTCTTCAGCTTGCGGGTCGCCGCGGGGAGCGCCAGCACCAGGCAGGCGATACCGCCGACCCATACGCTCGCGGCAAGCACGTGCAGCGCATCAGACGGGAAGAACACACCGGTGGGGCTCTGGATGCTCGCGTGGCCACTGAGGGCGGGCGTGATCGCCAGATACCCCGCACCCAGCCCGAGCAGGCCGAGAAGCCAGCGCGGCGGCGCCGTGAGCGCGCCAGTGTCCGCGTCGACGTCGTCGACCCTCGTGACGTGATCTCGGCCCGACCGCTGCGCCGCCCCGCGCCCCAGCGCCGTCGCGACGGTCAGCAGGATCCCGAGCGCGACCCAGTCGATCGCTCGCAGGCCCCACACCTTCCCGAAGCGGCTTTCGAGCGTGCTTTCGATGATCGTGCCTTTCAGGGACGTCCACAGCGACACGCCGGCCGCGCTCGCGCCCTGCAGCAAGATGCCCAGCACGCTCACGATGACGCCCAGCACCACCGCCACGGTCAGCAGCATTCGTATCCGCCCGGCGAACGCCCGCCTCGCAGCAGGCCACTCGGGCCCGGTCGCGGCGGCGGCGGCGAATCCACCACGCCACGCGACGAGCACGAACGCCAGGCCGCCGATCAAGAGCGCGATCGTCAGGTAGTTCAGGCCGCGCACGACGCCGAAGGCGACCTCGGTGACCTTGCCGCTCTTGTTGCGGCCGATCAGGCCGGCGACCGTGAACTTCGGGGCGGCTCCAGCGTGGCCGAGGTTGAAGACGAGACCCCCATACACGATGTGCGTGTCGGCCGAGATGACGCGATAGGTCCCCGTGTAGGTCCCATCCGGCAGGCCCGGCTTCAGCCCCACGCCCATCCAGTGCTCGTTCCCCCCCGGATGGGAGACATCGAGGTTGTCGACCTCATTCCCCTGCGCGTCGTAGACCCGCACCGCGCCGAGCGTGCCGCCGACGTTCTGGTTGAACTTGAAGATCACCTCACTGGGCTCCGTGGGCACCGTCGAGCCGGATTCCGGCGAGGTCCCGAGCAGTTGCGCGTGTGCGAGAGCGCTCGGCGCCCCAGCCAGCGCGGCGCCGAGCGCGAGTACCACCGCCAAGCTCAGGCCGCGCGCCCGCATCTCACCACGCCTCCCGCACAGGCGGAGCGCCGCTGCGGCGCCTGCGCACGAAGTAAACGAACGCCAGTGCGAGAACGACGATCACGACGAGCGCGACGATCGCCGCGGTCGGAGCCTTCGAGCTCTCCGGTACCCAGAACAGCTGTCCGTCGATCACGGCCTTCTGGCTTCCGACCGCGATCGGCACCTGCCAGTCGAAGATCTTCGTGCGCCTGCCCTTGTCCTTCACCTGTGGCGGGGTGACCGGGCTCATCCAGTGGATGCGGTGGTCGTGCCATTCAAACTGGCCGGTGCGATCGACAACCACCCACTTCGGAGGTGCGGTCGCGCTCGCCGAAGGGGGGACGGTGACGTTCGCGTAGAAGTTCGTGTTCAGGTACACCGCCGGGGAGCGGGTGTTCTGTTCGGTCGTGCCGTCGGGCTGGACGCGGGCGTAGGGCTCGCCCGAGTAGCCGTAGACGGTCACCGTCCTGCCCGTGTGGTTTGTCAACACGAGGCGGTCGGCGAACTCGAGCACTTCAAGGTGAAGCCCGGGAAAATCAGGCGTGATCGAGGTTATTTCCGAGCGGTAGTTGTAGCTCGATCCCTGATCGTTGATCGGGTTGTTGCTCTCCGTCGTGGTGACCTGCTGGGTGGTCGTGCTTGCGAGCGCGTTGGCGCTCGGCGCAAGCGCGACGGCGGCGAACAGGCAGATGGTCAGACGAGTTGGCATAGATGATCCTCCGGCTGGAATGGGCTACGGGCAGCGATCGCTCGCGCGCAGGCCCGAAGGCCACGAGCGAGACTCGCTCACGGCGAGACGCCGCGTATGCTCGCGGTGCTCTAGCTCGCCGGCGAGAGCAGGGGCGGCGGGCGAACCGCCAGCGAGCGTGCGATCAGCTGGCCCCCGTGCGGGGCGATGCTGAGCGTTCGACCGAGGCGCGGCACGGCCGCATGCGGCAGCGGCCAGCGGGAGCGCCGCCGATCCGAGATTCCGGCGAGCATGCGCTCACCGGGGTAGCGGCGCATCAGCAGCGGCGCGGCGAGCAGCAGCGTCGGGAGCAGGCACAACGCGTTGGCGTCGACCGCGGCCAGCGCGACGAACCCCAGCGCGAGCCCGCAGAGCACCAGCACGGGCACCGTGGTGCCGGCGATGCGCATCGCGATCCTGTCGTTCGGGTTCATCCGAGCTGACACGACCCGGCGAACTCTACTCCTCGGCGGCGCGTCGGCGCTCACGTGCCGACGGCCGACAGGATCCATAGCCCGAAGCTCGTGAATCCCACCATCACCGCGAGCATCCAGTACTGCGAGCGGATCGCCTCCTCAGTGTCGTGATAGATGCTCAGCGCGCGGTCGTGGGCGAGGGCGAGTCCTCCGACGTGCCCCGTGACGAGCGCCGCGACCTGGACATACCAGATCGCGGCGTAGGAGATGATCGCGTAGTCGATCTGATAGGAGCTAGTGCCGAATAGGTTCGTGCCGTTGCCGAGCGGGTCCGACGCCAGATAGCCGATCGCCTGGCCCTGCCAGATCAGCAGCGAGAAGTAGTGCGCGAGCACGTAGGCAAAGCCGATCGGCGCGAGCGTATGGGCGAACGTGTGGCTCAAATCGCTGGTCCCGTACCGCGTGCTGACGCTGCGAACGCCGGCGATCCCCAGCCGGTAGACGCCCCCGATGAGCAGCACGCACAGGACCAGGCCCAGCGAGTAGGTCAGCTCGAGCGCGGGCGTCTGGTTGAAGGAGAGATTCGCGAACAGCGTCTGCAGGTGCGGCTCGGATGTCCTCCAGATCCCGCCGTTGCTGAACCCGTCGAACGTGGTGGTCCCGATGATCGTGCAGACGAGCGCGACCGTTCCGGGATACACCGGCATGTCGGTCAGCCCACTCAGCGGCCGGCGCGTGTAGATGACGCCGCGCTGATCGGCATACAGCGCCGACATGCGTGAGAGCAGGTTGAAATAGGCGCCGAACCCGTCTGCGCGCTGCGCCCACTCCTCCACGCCGAACAGCGTCATCCCGATCACCATCACCACGAAGTAGGCGAGCGACAGCGCAGCCAGGGTCGAGGGCTGATCGCGGCCCACGTACACCAGCTCGAGCCAGGCGAAGCCGATCACGCAGGCCACCGCGGGCCACACGCCCAGCCAGTCGGGGTAGCGCAGCGGCGCGCGCGCAAAGGCGCGCGGCGCGATCCGCCGACCGACCCAGCGGATTGCGCGCGCGCACGAGCGCCACGGGCTGAGGGCAGTGAACACGTCGCCGAACAGGACGCTCGCGACCGGGATGCCGACCCAGAAGATGACGTAGATGAACGTCACGCTGAAGTTCGCGGTCGCGACCTGTGCGCCGTCGAACCCGCTGTAGAGGACCAGCGCGAACAGCCCCAGCCCGGCGAGGCTGGCCAGTCGCGCGATCAGGGCGGGCATCCGGAACCGGCGCTTGCGCAGCTCGCGCTGCAGCTGCGGGCGCGTCCACAACGTCGACAGCGCGACGAACGAGACGACGAGCACGATCGCGGCGGTCCAGCTGAACAGCCACACCGGGATCGGCAGATCGGCCTTGCCGACGATCCCATGCGCCGAGGCGACCGCCGGGAACAGCAGCGCCGCGATGCCAAGGCCGCCGAGGGTCGACGGCAGCAGACGGCGCGGGGTGATCATTGCCCGCGCCAGTCTACGCCACGGGCGCCGACGGCCGATCCGCTTCCCCCGGGCCGCGGACCGGGCTTACTCTGCAGCTCTCGTGCACAGGACCCTCCTCATGCGCACGTGCTCCGCTCAGCTCCGGCAGGTTGGCGGGGCGGCGCTCGCGCTTGCCGCGGTCATGCTGCTCGCTAGCGCCGGCTCGCGCGCGTTGGCCGACGGCGACCCGGCCAGCGACACGCTGCTCGATGAAAACGTCTTCTATCCATACCAGCCGCCGGTGTCCGCGACGATGTCCAAGACGATGACCGAGGTGCTCTCCGAGCTCTCGAAGGCTGGGCTGGGGTTGAAGGTGGCGATCATCGGATCGCCGCTGGACCTAGGCGAGCTCCCGAGGCTCTTCGGCCATCCCGAGCAGTACGCGCAGTATCTGGACCGCGAGATCTCCTTCAACCGGCCGCAGTCATTGCTCGTCGTAATGCCGGCGGGCTTCGGAACAGTGGCCGCCGGGCCGCCGGGCGCCCTGGCTGGATCGAAGGTGGACGCCACGCGCGGAACGTACGGCCTCGTGCGTTCGGCGATCCTCGCCGTTGAGCGGCTCGCGCGAGCGATCGGCCGCCCGATCGCCGAGCCACGCATCCCCAGCGCCTCGTCCGGCAGCAGCGGCGGGCCGCCAGCGCTGCTGTTGTTCGGCGTACCGGCCGCGCTGCTCGTCATCGTCGGCGTGCTGGCGCTGCTCCGCGACAATTCGCGCGCAGCCCGAAGGCGCAGATGACGCCTCATGTCTCCGTCGCCGCCTCCTGCTCGACGACCCTAACTCCTTCAAGCTCGCATACCTTCCTCAAAGGCTCCGCTGCGGGCGCCGTCCCGATTGCGACGGCGACGATCTCGGCGCGGTGGTCGACCTTGCTGATGATCTCCGGGATGTTCCAGGCGAAGTCGGGCGTGACTGAGGAGACACTAGACAGGTCGAGCAGCACGTCGGGGGCGCAAGCGACCGCAACGCCGAGCTCGTATTCGATGTCGAGCAGGGCGGGGTAGTCCAGCGGTCCGGTGACCGTGACGACCGCTTGGTCCTCCTGCTCCTGCGTCAGCGCGACGCGCGAAGAGCTGCCGCCGTGGCCGCGGGCAGCGCGGCGCTCGCGCCACGCCGAGACCTTCAACGCGATCACGATGATCACGACCGGCCCCATGAATGTCGGCAGCGAGATGTACCAGTGGCCGAAGTGGGCGAGGATCGGGACGTACATCAGCTGGCAATAAGACTGCCACCTCGCTGCGCATCTCGCCGTACACGGCGTCACTCGGGTCGAAGTTGCACGAGCCGCCGCTGGAGCTCCTGCCCCGCTACCGGACGTGCTCGCGCGAGCGGCGCCGCCGAGGCGGAACGCCAACGACGAGCGCTTCCAGCCGCTGCCCCAGGGCTCGCGTGGCTCCCCGGCGTCGCAGCACGCCGCCCACGGGGACGAGCACGAGATCGCACGCGCGACTCTCGGCGGCAGCGGCGATCACGTGTGGGCGAACTCCCTCGATGACCGCGAACTCGGCCGGAGTCGGGCCGAGCACGGTGCGCGCCCGCGTCAGTGTCCGTTCGGCCTCCTCACGCATTATCGCGTCCCAGCGCGCGCCGCTCACGGCGCACCCGCCCGACCGACTCGCCGGCGCCGAGGTGACACACACGGTGAGCTTCGCGTCGTGCTCATCGGCGATCGCCCGCGCCCGATTCAGAACCTCGTTACCGGCGGCAGTTTCGCAGTAGATTGCGAGCACGTGTTGGAACATGCGGCCTCATCGCCTCCCGCCGCGGTCGCGGAGAAGGTGCTACTGAGTATGCCAACGAGCCCATCAATTTGGGGACCGCAGGCGCGGTTCCTCTGAACGTTGCTCGCGCGGGTGCGTAAATCCGCGACGAGCTCTCAGCAGAACGGGTCCGCTCGGCTGCAGAAGGTCTGTGCGACCGGCGGCGTGATCCTGCGCCAGGCGACCGTCGCGAGCCGCTCTATCCCGTAGGCGTCCCAGTCGACGCCCGCGCCATCGGGAACCGCCGAGCTGATCGATTCATCGCCGGAGTGGATGAACGTGTACCTGGCGCTCTGCACTTCCCCGTGGCGATAGCGGGTGAGGCGATCGAAGTGGGGGTTCGCCGACGGGTCGCACGCGTGCAGGTAGGCGTAGAGCCAGCCTCCGGAGAGCACCGGCGAGACGAACTCAGGCTGGCAGACGTTGCCGGCCCCGCTCGTCTCCTGGTCGATCAGCTCAGGGTGCCGGCCGAGCGGCTCAAACCACAGCGTCGTCACGCCGAAGACCCCGACCGCGTTCGCGGTGACGTAGCCGACCTGCTTGCCGTTGAAGGTCAGGCCGCTGATGAAGCCGGTCAAACCCCCTGGCCAGGTTTCCCCGCCGGGGTTGCGCGCCCCCCTTGAGGTGGGGAGCGCCAGCGACTGCAGCTTGCGGCTGCCGATGTCCCAGGCGAAGAGGTTGTCGGGCTTGCGACTGCCGCCCGAGGCGTTGCGGCGCAGGAACGCGAGCCGGCCATCCCAGATCGCCGGCTCATGGACCGATCCGCCGCCCGGCGGCCTGAGGACCCGCTCAGTCGCTCCGGCCACACCCAGCGGGAGCTCGGCGATGTGGCAGCCCTGCAGGGTTGTGGCGTTCGCGCAACGCGAATAGACAGCCGCAACCCCGGAGCCGCTCGGGCCGAGCTCGACGTCGAACGGCGAGGTGCTCTCGGCGACGGCGGCGAGGGAAATCGCTCCGTGAGGCGAGCGCAGCACGAGCTCGTAGTGATTCGTCGTCGCGTCCGAGCGGCTCCACGCGGCCCAGCCGCCGTACGCCGCCACGGACACGCCGTTTGGATCGAGCACGGCCGGTGTCGTCGCGTCGGCGCTGACCGCGAAGCCCGCCAGCGCGATCATCAAGGCTGCAGCAGTCACGGCCGTGCGCCGGACCACCCGCACGCGATCGCGAACGGCGTCCATATCAGTGCGCCCTGCCCTTGCAGGTGTGATAGGTCCGTGTGCCGGTCAGCGTGCCCCCGCTGACCGTCCGCGCGACGATGCGGATTGTGAAGGCTCCCGACGGCACACCGCGCAGCACGATCTGCACGGTGATCCGCTTGGCGCTCAGCGTGCGCTCGCCCTGCTTGCCCAAGAACACCTCGGCCGAGACGACCCGAGGATAGCCCCGAGGTTGGTGGATGTGGATATCAAACGTGCGACGGCTGAAGCACGCCTTCGCCGATGACAGTCCGAGCGCGCCCGCGACGGCATTTGCCGAGTCCTCTGCGCCGGACGCTCCCGACGCGGAGCTCGATTTGCCGCTCTCGCCTGTCGAGGAGGGGCCTCCGCCCGATGCTGGGACGGTAGCCGTCGAGCCATTTGACCCGTTGCCCGTGGACGGGGGCGATTGGGGCGTTTCGTGGGGCGTTTCCTGCGGCGGTTCCTGGGGCGGTTCAGATCCGCCGCACGCTCCGAACTCATCTACCAGCTCGTTGGCGTCCCCGTCGGAGACGTAGATCGGGCAGCCCGAGGGAGCCGCGGCCGCGCCGCGCGGTTTCTCGAACTGTCCGGGTGGACCTTCCACGCCCGCGTGGCAGGTGGTGGTGCACGTCTCAAGCTGTCGTTCGGCTCCATCCTCCACGCCCCAGCCGAAGCCCATCACGAACTCGCCTTCGGCGGTGAACTCCTGAACGCGCAGGTCGCCTCCGTCTGGTAGGAGAGCACGCGCGCGAGCGCGACCGTCGACGACGGTCCCGTCCAAGCGCGGGAGTCCAGCGGCGAGTCGCTCATCGCACGATCACCGTGTGGACCGTGAGCTGCTCGGGGCTCGTGCCCGGGTCGGTGATCGTCAGGTGGAGAGTCGCCTTGAGGTGGCCGTGAGCTGCCGTGAGCAACGACCTGCCGGTCGCGTTGAGGCGCAGGTCCAGCGTCGAGCTTTCACCCGACGGCACGCTGAGGTGACCAGTCGCGATGGTGGTGCCTTTCACCTTCACCGTCCCGCTCGCCTTGCATGTGGCTTTCGGCGACTCGCAGGTGACCGCCAGCTCGAGCGTGGAGGGGTGATGAACGGTCAGTCGCTCGTAGGCCACCGCCTGCGTCGTGAGGTCCGCGACGTGCAGCCCGCCGGAGTCCTCGAACGTGACGAAGCCGCCGCCGCTGGCGGCGACGGCCACGCGGGCGTTATCGAGGATCGCGTAGCCCGGCTGCACGTGCGCGATGTCCTGGGCGCTCGAGAAGCGCGTCCCGCCGTCGGTCGAGAGATACAGGCTCATCTGCCCGGTGTCGCCGGCGACGTTCGGCCACACCGCTGCCACCTCGCCGGTGGTGTAGTTCTCACCCAGCCCGCCAGCCGGGCCGCCCGTCGCGAAGTCCTCGTCGGCGACGACGGCCAGCCGCTGCGGCGCGCCGAAGCTGTGGCTGGCCAGGTCGTAGTGGCGGATGTCCACGCCCGTCGGCTGCGAGGAGCCTTCTTTGACCGCGTCGCCGGAGAGCATGAACAGCCCATCTGCCCCGCCCGCCAGGCGCGGGAAGGCCCCCTGCGCCACGACGCCTCCGGTGGCCCAGTTTGCCCTACCCGACGGCCCGAGGTTTTTTTCGCTGACCGAGCAGGGGCCGTTGGGGGCGCTATAGCGGAAGAAGCGGACCGTCGGCGGGGAGACGTGGTCGCCTTCAAAGGCCTCGACCTCGTCGCCGAGCGCGGACAGCGGGCACGGACCCGGACCGCCGCTTACCCATCCGAGGCTCGCCTCCTGCGAGCCGAATGCGTCTTCGCCGAAGGAGAAGGACTGATCCGGGATCCGGCCGGGCGTGAGCATCGTTTCCTGGGGCACGACACAGCCCTGCCCGTAGAACGCGAACGTCCAGTTCACGAACGGATTTGCCGAGCTCATCTCGAACTCGATGTTCGACGCTTTGCCTCCGAGCGTGGTCGACCCCTGGCTGGGGTCATATTGGCCGCCGTAGGCGTTGAACGGGAGGACGTCGTCGAGATTGGTCTCGACCTGGCACACGTAGGTCCGTCCGCTGGCGATTGGCGCGCCCGCGACCCATGGCGCGCCAAAGCTCGCGCCCCCGTTGGTCGACTCCCACATGACCATTTCGTCGGTGTCGTAGCTCGGCGCAACCACGTAGACGATGCTTCCCGGCCCGAGCACGGGGAACGGCGTGCTCGTAACGGCGCTCCCGAGCGACAGCGTCACGGGCAGAGTGATCGGGTGTGGGCAGCTGCGAGCGGAGGGGGCGAACTTGCAGAACATCACGGTGTCGGGAGTCGACTTGTGCAGCCAGGCCACATAGCCGTTGCCGCCGGCGTCGACGACAACCGGGCCCATCGAGTCCGCGGCTGGATCGAGCGTGAACAGGTTGGCCGCCGCGGCCGGTCCGGCGAGCGAGCCCGCGAGCGCCACCGCGCCGAGGAGTGAGCCGAGCAACGCGCGACCGCGTCGCGCGACTCCCTGGCGCTGGGGGGCCAGGGCGCGCTGGCCGGTGCGTCCTCTGTACCGCTGCAGCTGCGGCTTTGGCCGGGTGAGCTTCTCGCAGATGTTCACATCGCCTCCTCTGGCATTGACGGTTGGTGCGGGCAAACTTGAGTCCTCGGTCATCGTCGGCTGGGCCTCCTGGCCTGTCGGATGCTTGGCATGGTCAGTGAGCGATCGTGAAGTGGAGCGTCCTCGTCGCGGCATGCAAGCCGGACTCAGTCGCCCCGATCGAAATTGCGTAGCCGCCGGCACGGAGCCAGCGGTGCGTCGAGAGGCGACCCTCGAAGCGCACCCTGTTCGTTCCGGCGTGTCCGCTGAACGTCAGCGTCGCCGCGACGACGGTACGGGTGCAGCGGTGCTCCCTCTTGTTCTTCGTGGTTTCTGCGACACAAGTCTTTCCGACCTTACGACCGCCGGCCGGCTCGGTGAATGTCAGCGTCACCTTCGCGGGCACGTTGAGGCTGAACGAGATCGTCGTCCCCACAGGGGGCCGTTGCTTTTTGTGTGTGCTCTTGCTGGCGCTGATGTAGGCGAGCGTGCCGCCCTCGCGCCAGGTCGTGGCCGACTCCTTCGCATCGCTCAGGACCGGCGTGTGAGCCGACGAAGTCGTGGACGACATGGGAGCCGATGCAGTCGTGGCTGGCGGGGTGCTCGGCGCAGCGGTGGACGTTGCCGTCGCCGGGACAGCCGCGGTCGTGAACGTCGTGGCGAACGCCGGCGTCGTCGTGGCGCTCCCGTTCGTCGCCACGAGGCGGTAGTAGTACGTGGTGCCCGGCGCAAGGCCGGTGAGCGTCGCCGTCACCGGCTCGGGGGCGTCGGCGACCGACAGGCACTGCGTCGCCGTCGAGCTGAAGCTCGCGGGCGGCCCGCCGCCCGGCGCAGCCGGCCCGAAGTCGAAATGGACCGCCCCGGCTCCGCCGAGTGGGTTGGCCGTGGCGCTCAGCGTCGCCCCCGCCTGACCGACCCCGCTTGCCGTCGTGCTAGCAACCACCGGGCCGCTCGCCGGGATGAACTGGTCGGCGCCGACGTCGGTGCTCGCGCAGCTCGTCCCGGGTGCGAACACGCGCGCATCGCCTTCGAAGTCGAAGCTCCCGTTTGCGGGGTCGATCAGGCCGGCGCCGATCGTCTGGGCGCCCAACGCCTCGCGGAAGTCGCCTTCGGACGGGTCGACGAACAGTTCGGTGAGTCCCTGATTAGCGGTCCTGACGCTCGTGCCGTCGTCGGTGAGGCTGCCCCCGCCTTCGACTTTGGTGTTCGCGGAGCTGTAGTTCGAGTAACTGGTCGTCACGGCGGCCGGCTGGCCGTCTCGAAAGACAAAGATGTCCGCCAGGCCGCCGCGCGCGATTGTGTTGAAGGCGGCGATTTGCACCGATCTTTCCGACGCGGGGGCGCTTTCGGCCGCGATGCCAACGCCTTCGGGGGCGACCGCGGTGACATTGCGCAGGGTCACGTCGTTGACGGGATCCGCGACGCCAGTGACGCGGACCGCGGCGCCGGGGGAGACGCTCTGACGGACGCTGTCGATCAGCGCGGCCGTCCTCGAGAGTGCACACGCGCTGGACTCTTCCGGTCCGGCCCGCGCGATCACCTGTTCACCGGACGCTTCGGTGAGCAGGAGGCTCGCACCGCCGCCTTTGAAGACATCGACGACTTGAATGTCGCGGATCGTGCTGCCGGGGCCGTTGATGATGACGCCGAAGTCGGCGTCGCTGAAGATGAGCGCGCTCGGGGTGCCCGGAGAGGTGTCCGTGCCATGCGCGGTGACGTCTTTTGCGATGACCCTGACCGGCGCGATCAGCGGTTCGAACACCGATCCATAGCCGCCCGGCTCGATGATGACTTCGTCGCCTTCGTGGGCGCCTTCCATCGCGACCGAGAGGCTGCAGGCGTTTGCCGGCGAGCTGCAGTTCTTCGCGCCCGCTTCCGCCGGGGCCGCGTAGCGCGTCGCCCCCAGCGCCGGCGCCGCGCCGAGCACGACCATGACGATCGATGCCCCGGCGACACCCGCAAGCCAAGCGCGGGCGGCTCTGCGTGCCGTCGGGGCAGCAGCGGTCCCCTCATCGGCAGACGGACCCTCGATCATCAACACAGGTGCCTGGAAGCTGTTGATCATCCGTACAGGTAAACTGTACTAGACGATCGTACGACTGTGTCGTGTCCTCGACGATCATATGAGCGCCCTGGAAGACTGCATCGATGCCACCAAGCCACCGCAAACAGATCCTCGAGGCAGCGATCGAGTGCGTGCAGACGCGTGGCGTGGCTGGCACGACCACGCGCGACATCGCCGCGGCGGCCGGTGCGAGCCTCGCCTCGATCCCGTACCACTTCGGCTCCAAGGACGCGCTGATGGATGAGGCGCTGCTGAAGGCGATCCGTCGCTACACAGGGCACCTCGAGGGTCAGGCTTTCGCGGGCGACGCGCCGCCGTTGCAGGCGCTCGCGAAATCGCTGATTGCGACCGTCGACTCCTTCGACGAGGTCAGAGCACTGCTGGTCTCGCTGATGGAGGCACACGTCAAGGCGATGCATTCCGACGCGCTGCGCGAGAGCGTGGCCGCCAACCGCCGTGTCGCCGTCGAGCGGATCGGCGGGATGGTGAAGGGTGGGCTTGGGCTCGAGGGCGAGCTGTCAGACGGCGAGATTCACGCCGTGTCCGTGCTCGTGCTCGCGCTGGTCGACGGGCTGATGCTCTCCTGGCTGATCGATCCCGACGCCACACCGGACGGGAAGGAGCTGCTCGACGCCGTGGTCGCGGCGGTCGGGCCACTCGTCACGGGCCCAGACGCGTTGTCCAAAGAGGCAAATAGAGCCTCGAATCTTTAGACGCGAGCGAACGTAGCAGTCGCGCAACTGCGAGTATCCATCGTGGTTATCGCTACAAGGAACTAGGGGTGTTCCCGAAGCTTGGGGAATCCCCAGGGGTAGGTAGCTCCTGACGTTGCCACCAATCGTTGAGCCAAATCGGCCAACCGAGGGACACAGGGGTTGCGTGATGGAACCCGATATCTGGCCGCTTGACCCCATGGCCGCGGCGGCGCTCGTAGTGCGTGCGATCGACGACATCGACATAAGCAGCGAGGAGGATCGCGACGCGCTGCTTTCCGATCTCCTGTGCGCTGCGTGGGGAAGCCTGTGGGCGCAGAACCAGTGAGTGCCGCCCACTGCTCGCTCACGGGGTCTGCTTGTCGTGCGTCTGTTCCGGAGTGCCACCGATCGCGTTCATGACGCGAATGCGCCGGGTGTGGGAGCGCGCGAACCGCTTGCGCGAGCGAGCCAGCTTGTGACTGCTGGCTCGGTAGCGGCGCCGGGCCCACGGCGACGACGGCGAGGCAAGTCGGACCGCACCGACCGCGGAGACCAGTGGGATGAACAGCCCGATCAAGCCCAGCAGCGGCTTGCCCTTGATGATCGTCAGCACGCACAGGACGACGTCGATCGCCACTACGAGCGCCAGCGATGCACCGGCGCTGCCGTCCGAGGATTCAAACGGCGCCAGGCCGAGCACGATCAGCCCGCCAAGCAGCGTCGCGACGACGACCGCGTCCAGCGACTCGCGCCCCTCCTTTGCCCAATACACGTCTTCGAGGCGTACCCACAACGCGAACTCGTCGAGGGTGAGCCCGGCGCCGAAACCGAAGGCGCCGGCCAGGATCTCGCTCCACGGGCTGCTCGGCGCGACGGCGAATCCGAGAAACCCCGAGAGCAGAACGAGCACGATCCCCCACACCAGATGGTGGATGTGCAAGCCCCCCTCCGTGGTGACGCTCCCGGGCCACCACGAGACCTTCGGGCTGCGAATCAACCGGGCGCTCGTGCGGATGAAGAGGAACGAGATCAGGAACGCAGCCAGCAGGATGAACCCGTCTCGCTGCGCGGTCGTGTCCAGGAATCGCAGCGGCAGCGCGAAGTGGATATCGATCGCCGCGGCCACGCTGGGACACTGTGCCCGAACGTGCAGTCGATCTCAAGGCGCATCGGAGCGCGCCCGGTGCTCAGCCCTCACCCGTCGGCTCGAAGGCCTCTTCCGCCAGGCGCACGTAGGCGTCAGGGCGACGGGTTGTGAGGAAAGGAAACAGCTCGAGCCAGTCGCGGCGCTGGTCGAGGTCGAGGTCGGCGATCAGAACGGCCGGCTCGTCGCGAGGAGCCTCGACGAGCTTTCGCCCGTAGGGGTCGCAGATGAACGACGAGCCGTAGAAGCGCACCGGCGGCTCCTCGCCGTACCGGTTCACGGCGACCATGAATACCCCGTTGGCGATCGCATTGCCGACGATCACGCGCTCCCACAGCGGCTGGGTGTCGAAGTCGGGATGGTCAGGCTCCGAGCCGATCGCAGTTGGATACACGAGCACGTCGGCCCCCTCGAGGCTGTATACGCGGGCGACCTCCGGAAACCACTGGTCCCAACAGGTGGGCAGGCCGAGGCGCGCATCTGCGAGCGAGATCACCGGGAAAGCATCGGAGTCGCCGGGCCCGGGCCGGAAGTAGCGATCCTCGTGGTAGCCGGCGGTCACCGGAATGTGCAGCTTGCGCGTGCGTCCGATCAGCTCGCCGCCCGGGGCCACGAGGATCGCGGTGTTGTAGCCGAGCCCGTCATCGCCTTCGGCGCGCTCGTACAGCGACGCGTGAACGTGAATGCCCGTCTGATCGGCCATGCGGGCGGCGAACCGGTGTGTGGCCCCGCCGGGCAGCTCCTCGGGCTCGACCCCCGCCGCCTTTGGGCCCCGCGGGTCGGTGGCGAAATAGCGGCTCAGCGTGAGCTCCTGCAGGCAGACGAGCTGAGCGCCCTCGGCAGCTGCGAGCTCGATCCCGGCCGCGAGCGCCCGCTCGTGCTCGCTGGGATCCGGATGCCAGCGGTCCTGCACCGCTGCGACTCGTAGGGGAGCGCGCCGGGGTGGACGCGTGCGTGCGAGGGATGGGTGCGGTCCCGTGGCCGCGATCAGACGAATCTCTCCCACCAAGAAGACTCTAGGCGGTCGGCCGAGCGCTGGTAGGCGCCTGCGCCGCCGGCTCAGCGCAGCCGGCTGCAGGCCCTACCGATGCCGGCGCTACGCTGGGCTGCGCTGTGATCTTGCTGCTCAAGGCCCCGCAGTCGAGCGCCGCGAGGGCCGGGCTACGGTGAGCGCGACGATCGCCTCCACGCCGGCCCGCGACGGCTATCGGATGCCGGGAGAGTTCGAGCCGCACGCCGGCTGCTGGATGGCGTGGCCGGAGCGCCCGGACAACTGGCGCTGTGGCGCCAAGCCCGCACAGGAGGCCTTTGCCGCGGTGGCGGAGGCGATCAACGTCTGCGAGCCCGTCACGATGGCCACGTCCGACGCCCAGTATGAGCATTGCCGGTCGATGCTCTCGCCGTCGGTTCGTGTGGTTGAGATCTCCAGCGACGACGCCTGGATGCGCGACATCGGCCCCACCTTCGTGGTTGACGGCGCCGGCGGCAGGCGTGGCGTCGACTGGCGCTTCAACGCGTGGGGTGGGCTCGAGGGTGGCCTCTATTTCCCGTGGGACCGCGACGATCGTGCGGCCGGGAAGGTCCTCGAGGTTGAACACGCCGACCGCTACCGCGCCCCGATCGTGCTCGAGGGGGGCGCGATCCACGTCGACGGCGAGGGGACGGTCATGGCGACCGAGGAGTGCCTGCTGAACCCCAACCGCAATCCCGATCGCTCACGGCAGCAGATCGAAGAGACGCTGTTCGACTATCTCGGCGCCGAGAAGATGATCTGGCTCGGCGGCGGGGTTTACAACGACGAGACCGACGGGCACATCGACAACCTCGCGTGCTTCGTGCGACCGGGCGTCGTCCTGCTCACCTGGACCGACGATCAGAGCGATCCGCAACACGCGATCTCACGCGATGCGCTCGAGAGGCTCCAGAGCGCGAAGGACGCTCGCGGCAGGACGCTCGAGGTGGTGCGGATTCCCTCACCGGGACCGATCACCCTCAGCGAGGAGGAGGCGAAGGGGGTGGACGCGGTGCCCGCAAGCCGGCCTCGTCGCGCCGGTGATCGCACGGCCGCGTCCTACGTCAACTTCTATCCCGCAACGACGCGAGTCGTGTTCCCACAGCTCGACGAGCGTTTCGACGAGGGCGCTGAAGCGGTGCTGCGCAGCTGCTTTCCCGATCGGGACGTCGTCGGGATCCCGGCGCGCGAGATCCTCCTTGGGGGCGGCAACATCCACTGCATCACTCAGCAGGTCCCGGCGGTCCCGACAGAAGACGCTTAGCTGAGCCGACTCCGCAAGGGACTACGCGCAGCGTTGGGAC
>Ga0182024_10005580_pt1 | contig 28153 bp, 28 predicted proteins | sample P32metaG_FD_120480 | JGI IMG/M metagenome (GOLD analysis project Ga0182024, IMG submission 120480) | Permafrost microbial communities from Stordalen Mire, Sweden - P3-2 metaG (Illumina Assembly) | ecosystem: Environmental > Terrestrial > Soil > Wetlands > Permafrost | place: Sweden: Stordalen...
CGTTCTATCCATTCCTCGCATCGCTGGTCTTCAACACGCCGATCCTCACGATCATCATCATGGGATCGTTCCTGTTCTGGTCATTGCCGTCGATGATCGCCAACACGTTCATGCCGATCCGGTCGTTCTTCGCATGGTCGTTCGACCGGCTCATGCCCGAAAGCCTGGCGAACGTGAACGAGCGGACTCACTCGCCGGTCAACGCGATCCTCGTCACCAACGTGATCATCGCCGCGCTGGTGGTCTGGAGCGTCATCGGCAATCAGTTCCAACTCGTCCTCGGCCTGATCGTGCTCGCCGGATCGCTTGCTGTGATCATCGTCGGCATTGCGGCGCTCGCACTGCCGATGCGACGGCCGGATCTCTACCGAGCGTCACCGGCAAACGTGAGATTCCTCGGCGTGCCGGTGCTCTACATCGTCGGAACGCTGTCGATCCTCGAGTTCATCGGCATCATCGCCATCTCGTTCATCAACCCGCTGTCGGTGATGAACGGCAACCGCGACGACTGGTGGTGGATCCCTGCCTGGCTCGGTGCGCTGATCGTCGGCGGTGCGCTCCTCTATTACGTGCCTCGGTTCATCCGCGCACAGCAGGGCGTGAACATCGGGTTTGTCTACAAGGAACTCCCGCCGGAGTGACCGACTCTGCCCCTTGGTTGGTAGGGCGGCCGGTGATTCCACCGGCCGCCCTTACCATGTCTTGATGCTCATCGGATCCCGCTGATGGCGGAGCCCGCCACACTCATCCTCTCTGACATCCGCCAGGAGGCGCAGCGGCTCGCCGAGGCGGCTGTGACGCTTGGGCTTTCCGCTCGGCTCATCGGTGGGCTGGCGATCTGGCTGCGCTGCCCGAGCGTCCACGAAGGACCGTTCGCCCGGTCATATGCGGACATGGACTTCGCGATCGGTGCTCACGCCGGCACCAAGTTCAAGGCGCTGCTGCTCACCCAGGGCTACCTGCCCGATCAATTCTTCAACGGCCTGCACGGCGCCACCCGTCTGTATTACGGAGAGCCGGCCGGACGCTGGTCGATCGACGTGGTCATCGATGAGCTGGTGATGTCGCACAAGCTCGACCTCCGCGGCCGCCTCGACGGGCCGGCGCCCACGATCACGCTCGCGGACCTCCTGCTCACCAAGCTCCAGGTGTGGGAGATCAATCGGAAGGACCTTGGCGATACCGTCTGCCTCCTCGCCGACCACGGTCTCCGCGAGGACGACGGTGATACGGAGGGCATCAGCCTCCCGCGAGTGCGCTCGGTGTTGAGCAAGGACTGGGGCTTCTGCCACACCGTGCAGCGCAACCTGCAGAAGGTTGACGAGCTCTGGTCGCACGAGCCGCTGGCGGCTGCGGCGCACGATGTTCCCGCTCAGGTCGCGTCGCTGGCGCGAGCGATCGAGGATGCGCCGAAGTCCCGGGCGTGGAAGCTGCGCAGCCGGGTCGGTGAGCGCATTCGCTGGTACGAGACCCCGGAGGAGGTCAAGCACTGACGGTGGGGGCGCCGCACTAGACTTCCCGGCGTGTCCAACACGAGCGCGGCTTTCGTCATCGACTCGCAGGAACCGCACACCCTTGATCTCCCGGAAGGGACGGGGGTCAACTACGGGCGCCTCAAGCTCTCGAAGACCTTCACCGGCGCTATCGAGGGAACCAGCACCGTCGAGATGCTGTACACGCGAACGCCTGGCGAGGATGGGTCATTCGCGGGCGCGGGGTATGTCGCCCTCGAGCGCATCACCGGCAGCGTCGATGGACGCACCGGAAGCTTCGTGCTCCTGCACATCTCGACCGTTCTCGGCAACGAGCCGCCGCTGAGCAGATACCTCATCTCACCGCGCTCGGGAACCGGTGAGCTGGCCGGCATCTCGGGCGTGGGGCTGATCACCATCGGCGACGATGGCTCGCACACGCTGCATCTTGACTATGAGCTCGAGGGAGCGACGCCATCGACCTGAGCCGGAAGGTGACCGTCGTCACCGGTGGCGCCAGTGGGATCGGAGCCGCGTCGTGCCGTGCACTCGCTGCCGGCGGCGCGCAGGTCGCGGTGGTCGATCGCAACCCGCAGGGCGCTGAGGCGGTCGCCGCCGAGGTCGACGGGATCGCCGTGGTCGCCGACGTGAGTGACGAGGCGTCCGTCAACGCCATGGTCGCCGAGGTCACGGCCCGGCTCGGACCGATCGACATCTGCTTCAGCAACGCCGGCGTTGCGACCGGGGGCGACATGCCCACCACCGAGCCCGATGTGTGGAATGCGCAGTGGGCGGTCAACGTCATGGCGCACGTGTACGCGGTTCGCGCAGTGCTTCCTGGGATGCTGGAGCGAGGCAGCGGCTACCTCGTGCACACCGCGTCCATGGCGGGTGTGCTCACCAGCCACGGCAACGTCACCTACGCGACCACCAAGCACGCGGTGGTGGGGCTCGCGGAGTGGCTGTCGATCACGTATCACCATCGAGGCATCCGCGTGTCATTGATCGCACCGCTCGGCGTGCGAACGGCGATGCTGGCGGGTGCTGATCCGCGGTTTGCAGCCGCGGTTGCCGGACCGATCAAGGAGCCGGAGGACATCGCGGCGTCAGTGGTCGCGGCGATCCGCGAGGAGCGGTTCCTGGTCGTCTCCGATCCCATCGCCGAGACCTGGATGCAGCGCAAGACCGACGATCCCGAGCGCTGGCTGCGCGGGATGCGCAGGGTGCAGCAGCAGTTGGAAGAGGAAACGCCGCCGCCGAACTAGCCCTCAGGCCCGCCTTCTGGCTCGGAGGTGTCACAGGCGGCCCCGCCGTCTTGTCTTGAGAGTGGAGCCGATTCTCAGACAAGGAGTTCACGATGCGAGTGTTTGTTGCCGGAGCGACGGGTGCGATTGGCAAGCAGTTGGTACCGCGTCTGGTCGCCGCGGGTCACGAGGTGCACGGCATGACCCGCAGCGGGTCGAAGCAGGCGATCCTCCGCGAACTCGGCGCAGTTCCCGTGGTCGCCGACGCGCTCGATCCCGATCAGGTCGCGGACGCGGTGGGCAAAGCGCGGCCGGATGTCATCGTCCATCAGCTCACCGCCATCCCAGCAACACTGGACCTGCGTCACTTCGATCGCGATTTCGCCTTGACCAACCGGCTGCGGACCGAGGGAACTGATCACCTGCTGTCGGCCGGGCAGGCCGTGGGGGTGCAGCGGTTTGTGGCACAGAGCTACTTCGGCGCGTATGCGCGCACCGGCGGGGCCGTCAAGAGTGAGGAGGACCCGATCGACCCGGCGCCCGTTCGTGAGATGCGCGGGGTCGTGGCCGCCGTCCGCCACCTCGAGGAAGCGGTCCTCGGTGCACGCTGGACCGAGGGCATTCTGCTCCGCTACGGCGCGTTCTACGGCCCGGGCACATCACTCACAGTGGGCGCGGAGCAGGTGGAGATGGTCCGTAAGCGCAGGTTCCCGCTGGTCGGCGATGGTGCCGGCGTATGGTCGTTCATCCACATCGCCGACGCCGCTGACGCGACCATGGCGGCGGTGGAGCATGGCAGCCGCGGCGTGTATAACGTCACCGACGATGACCCCGCATCAGTGGCAGTCTGGCTACCGGCGCTGGCGCACGAGATCGGTGCCAGGAATCCGATGCACGTGCCGAGGTTCGTGGGGCGGCTGTTCGCCGGTGATGTCGGCGTGGTGATGATGACCGAGCTCCGCGGTGCCTCGAATGCGAAAGCAAAGCGCGAGCTGGCGTGGCGCCCACGGCATCCAAGCTGGCGTCAGGGCTTCGCTGCCGCGTGACCGATCGCGAGCAGTTACTTGACGAGCTGCGACCGGTCGCGTTCGCGATTGCCTACCGGATGCTCGGCAGCGTCTCCGAGGCCGAGGACGTGGTCCAGGAGGCGCTGCTGCGGGTGCATCAGACCCTTGATGCAGGCGACCAGATCGCATCGCCACGTGCGTTCGTCGCGACAGTGACAACGCGGCTCGCGATCAACGAATTGCGTTCAGCGCGCGTCCGTCGCGAACAGTATGTCGGCGACTGGTTGCCCGAGCCGATCATCACCGACGGCAGCGACGATCCGGCTCGCCACGCCGAGACAACCGAGTCCCTTTCGTTCGCGATGCTGGTGCTCCTCGAAACTTTGTCACCCGAGCAACGCGCCGTGCTCCTGCTGCACGACGTGTTCGACTACGGGTATCCGGACATCGCGGAGATCGTCGGCAAGAGTGAGGACAACGTGCGCCAGCTCGCCGCTCGCGCCAGACGCCATGTCGAACAGCGCCGGCCCCGCTATGAGACGACGCGGGAGCAACGTGACGAGCTGGCACGACGGTTCTTCGCGGCTGCAGAGCACGACGATCTCGCCGGGCTGGAGGCGTTGCTCGCGCACGACGTGCAGCTCACGGGCGACGGTGGCGGCAAGGTTCCGGCGCTTGCACGGTCGCTGCGCGGACGCAACCGGGTCGCGCGCACGCTGCTCACATGGGTTCGTCTCTCGGCCCGGATTCCGGGGGTGTTATTTCGCCCCGTCGAGGTTAATGGCGGCGCGGGAGCGCTGCTTCTCGACGGGCAGCAGCGCCTCATCAGCGTGCTGGCCCTCGATATCGTCGGCGATCAGGTCACGAGCATCAGGTCGATCGTCAATCCCGACAAGCTGACGCACCTCGGACCGATCGCCGACTTTGCGTCGCTGCTGCAAACGGCGAGGACGACGGGGTCCGCCACGACCGACCGCTAGCTCGGCGAGGCGGAAGCCACGGGTTGCAGCACGATATCGACGTCGACGCTGTACCACCGCCCGCTGATCCCCTCGGGCTCCGCTTCGACAGCGGGATCGTGGGGAACGAGCGTTCGCACCAGTGAAGGCTTGACGCCGAACACGACGTCCGACTCAAGGTACCGACTCTCCGAATCGAAGACGTGCGTCGTCACCGGAACATATCCGTCAGCGGAGACGATGAAGTGGATGTGCGCTGGTCGCCACGGATGGCGGCCGGTGGCGTGCAGCATCCTGCCGACCGGGCCGTCATCGGGAATCGGGTAATCCACCGGCCGCACCGTGCGGAAGCTGAAGGCACCTGCAGCATCGGTGAGAAAACGTCCGCGAAGGTTGTTCGGTGACTGCCCGTCATCCTGCACCGCGTACAGACGGTTGGTCGCGTTCTGCCATACATCGACGGTAGCGCCAAGGATCGGCCGGCCCGCGGTATTGAGCACGTGGCCGCTCACGAGCAGCGGCTGGGCACCAAGGTCGTCGGTGATCGCGTCGCCGTTGGATCGCCACGGAGAGCCTTCGACGTAGAAGGGTCCGAGGACAGTCGACTCGGTCGCACCGCTGCCGGCCCCATGGTTGATGAGGTCGACGAGCATCGACAAGCCCAGCGTGTCCGACAGCAGGATGAACTCCTGGCGCCGATCGGTGGTGATGTGTCCGACATCGGTCAGAAAGCGAATCCCCGCAAGCCATTCCGCCTCGGTGAGCGACTCTTCAACGGCGAACTCGTGGAGGTGACGAATCAGCGCGGCGGTCAGCTCGAGCAAGCGTGGATCGGGACAGCTGTCGAGCCGGGCGATCACCTGCCGGGTGAAATCGCGTGCAGCTGTTCCAGCCTCGGTCATGTCGTCCATTCGTACCCCACGTAATTCTCCGCGACGCTCGTCGAGGCCGCTCGCGAGTCGACGGTGTAGGCGAGCTGTGCGAGCTGCAACCGCGCCTGATACGCGTCGCTGTCGGGGAAACGATGCAGCATCGAGGTCATCCACCACGAGAAGTGCTGCGCGCGCCAGACCCGGCGGAGGCAGTTGGTGGAGTACTCGTCGAGCAAGCGAGTGTCGCCACTCGTGTAGAAGGACCCCACAGCGTGGGCCAGCACGCTCACATCGCGCAGCGCGAGGTTCATGCCCTTGGCCCCGGTTGGGGGCACGATGTGGGCGGCGTCACCGCTCAGGAACAGCCTTCCGTACTGCATGGGTTCGACGACGAAGCTGCGCATGGCCGAGATGCCCTTCTCGGTCACCGGACCTTCGGCGAGTGACCACGCTTCGGCGGCCAGCCTGACGTGCAACTCCTCCCAGATTCGAGAGTCGGGCCAGTCGCCAATGCGCTCATCCGCCCGCACCTGCAGGTAGAGGCGGCTGACGGCCGGTGAACGCATGCTGAGCAGTGCGAAGCCACGTTCGTGATAGCAGTAGATCAGCTCCTCGCTCGAGGGCGCGATGCTCGCGAGGATACCGAGCCAGGCGAACGGATACTCGCGCTCGTAGGTGGTCAGCACACCTGCCGGAATGCTCTCGCGCGACACGCCGTGAAAGCCGTCGCAGCCCGCGATGATGTCGCACTCGATGGCGTTGCTCGCCCCGTCGAGCAGGAAGCTGACTGACGGCTGATCGGAGTCGATGTCATGGAGCTCGACATCGCTCACCTCGAAGAAGATCGGATGCCCCTCGGAGAGCCGGATCGCGATCAAGTCCTTGACGATCTCCTGCTGCCCGTACACGGTGATGCCGCGACCGCCCGTGAGGTCGCCGAAGTCGATGCGGTGATCGGCGCCGCCAAAGCGCAGCTGGATGCCGTGATGCACCAGGCCTTCGCTGCGCATGCGTGCGCCGGCGCCGGTGGCATCAAGGAGATCCGCGCTTCCCTGTTCGAGCACTCCCGCACGCACCCGCTGCTCCACGTAGGGTCGCGTGCGCGACTCGATGACGATCGAGTCGATCCCGTCGAGGCTGAGCAGATGGGCGAGCATCAGCCCGGCGGGGCCGGCCCCGACGATCGCGACCTGAGTTCGCACGCGCTGAATGGTGGGCTAGAACGGGAAGGGACGGCGGCCGCGCTGCACGGTCACCCAGCGCATCTCGGTGAACTCGTCCATCGCGAAGGTGCCGCCGAAGCGCCCCCAGCCGCTGTCCTTGACGCCGCCGAATGGCATCTGCGGCTCGTCATGCACCGGTTGATCGTTCACGTGCACGATGCCCGCCTCGATGCGCGCGGCAACCGCGGTCCCGCGTTCTGTGTCGCTGGTGATGATGCCCGAGGACAGGCCGTACGACGTCGCGTTGGCCCGCTCAACCGCATCGTCCTCGTTGTCGACAACCTCAACGGTGGCAACGGGTCCGAACGTCTCGAGACGGTCCAGATCGGAGTCAGCGGGAACGTCGCTGACCAGCGTCGGCTGGTAGCAAGAGCCGGTTGCGGCGCCGCCGGTCAGCACGCGCGCACCACCCGCCACTGCAGCGTCGACCCGGCGTTGCACCATCTCGAGCGCGGCGGGATTGATGAGCGGGCCGATAATCGTGTCCATCTCTTTCGGATCGCCGACCTTGAGGCCGGCGGTCTTGCGGGTCAGGGCGTCGATGAACGCGTCGGCGATGGGTCGCTCGACGATGATCCGCCGCGCCGACATGCAGATCTGCCCCTGGTGGAGGAATGCGCCGAACGCCGCGGCGTCCACCGCGTAGTCGAGGTCAGCGTCGGAGAGCACGATGAGCGGGTTCTGGCCGCCGAGCTCGAGCACCACGCGCTTGAGATTTCGCCCCGCCGCCTCGGCGAGACGGCGGCCGGTCGCGGTCGACCCCGTGAAGTTCAGGCGGCGAACCTTCGGATGCTCCACGAGCTCGTCGCCGATCGGGCCGGCCTCACCGGGAGCGTGGGTCACGATGTTGAGCACGCCCGCGGGGAGGCCGGCCTCCGCAAAGATCTCGCCCCAGACGAGTCCACCGCTGTATGGCGACTCCTCGGACGGCTTCAGGACGACGGTGTTGCCGAAGACAAGCGGGGCGGCGATCGAGCGTGCCGAGAGGATGAGCGCCGCGTTCCATGGCGCGATCGCGCCGACGACGCCCACGGGACGGCGCACCGCCATCGCGACCGCACCCGGCATGTCGGAGGGAATGATCTGGCCGATCGGCGCATAGGCTGCTCCCGCGGCCTGGCGGAAGAGGCCTGGCACGAAGTGCATCTGGAACATACCGAAGCCAAAGCTGCTGCCCGTCTCGCGGGCGAGCCAGCCGACGATCTCGTCCTGCCGGCTCTCCAGCACGTCGGCTGCCTTGAGGAAGATGCGCTGACGTTCGGCTGCAGGCGTCTGCGACCAGGCGGGGAACGCGGCGGCAGCTGCTTCGACGGCGCGATGCGCGTCGGCACGACTTCCCGCGGCGACGCGCGCGACGACTTCACCCGTGAATGGATCGAGATCGTCGTAAACGCGGTCGTCGGAGGCCGGAACCCACTCGCCGCCGATGAAGTGCGTGCACTCGCGCACATTGCCGTTGATAGTCGTGGTCATGGCCCCGTCCTCCGATTCGTGGATGGTTGCGTTTCCTGGATTAGGTGTCGGTTGCCGCGCGACCGGCGCTCGCCGGTTCCGCAGTCTCGAGCCTTCGTAGTGTGTAGCCGACCGGGAGCAGTCGCAACTGCAGGCGGCGGTCGATGGCGCCCCAGATCCCGTGGGGTAGGAAGAGGGCAAACGCGATTGCGGTGGCCCCTAGACCGACGAAGTACCAGGCGCCACTGTCGCCGAACTGTGCCTGGATGAGATAGAAGATGATCGCGCCGATGATCGGACCCTCAAAGGTCCCGAGGCCACCGACGAGCACCATGAACAGCATGTACGCTGTCCACTGCACGCCGAACACCGACGTGGTCTGGATGAAGAGCGTGTTGGCGAGGTAGAGCGCGCCGGCGATACCGCAGCCGACGGCCGCAACCACGAAGAGCACGCGCTTGGAACGCACGACATTGACGCCCAGCGAGGCGGCGGCCTCCTCGTCATCCCGAACCGCCTGCAGCGAGCTCCCGATCCGGCGCCGGAGCAGGAAGAACACCACTCCGAGCAGCACCGTCGCGCACGCGAGCGTCACCCAGAACGTGTACGCCTGCCGGTAACCGGGGGCGAACACGTTGAGCCCGCTGAGCGAGATCCCGGTGCCGCCGCCAAGTCCTGTGTCGAGGGTGACGAGGATGCCGAACACCTCGGCCACCACCCACATGCCGATTGCGAACTGCCCACCGCGCAGACGCAGCATGATCAGCGACGTAGGCACGGCCACGACACCGGCTCCGAGGCCGGCGAGAATCATCGCCAGGTAGGGAGCGATCCCGTGCTGGGTCAGGAAGATCGTGCCGTATGCGCCGAGCCCGATGAACGCCTGCTGCCCGACCGAGATGAGGCCGCCGTAGCCCGCCAGCGCATTCCACATCACCGCGAGGATCACGAAGATCAGCAGCGTCGTGAGCTGTTCGGTGACATCCGCGCCGAAGAGGAACGGTGCGACGGCGAGGACCACGATCACCGCCACGGTCAGAAGCGCCGACACGACCGAGAGCCGTGTCCAGCGCTGCACACGGAATCCACCAGTGAGCGGCGCGTCGCGTGTGTGGATCACAGCGCGTGCACCCGTCGCGAGAGGAGGCCGACGCGCGGCGACGCGAGCACAGCAAGAAACACCAGGTGACCGAAGAGCACGAAGTACTGCGGATTGACCTGCGCGCCGATCACCTGCGCCACGCCGAGCACGATGCCGCCGAGCAGCGTTCCCCACGGCGATCCAAAGCCACCGATCACCACGGCCTCGAACGCGAAGATCAGCTGCGTGGGGCCGGTGAACGGGTTGAAGGTCTGACGGATGGCGAGGAAGATGCCGCCGAGTGCGCCGATGGCCACGGCGATTGCAGTGGCCTTCGCGTACACGGCGCGCGCGTTGATCCCCACCAGCTCCGCGATGTCAGGGTCCTCGGCAGTCGCGCGCATCTGCCGCCCCGACGTGGTGCGCGAGAGAAAGAGCTGTAACCCGGTGAGCACGACCACCGCGGTCGCCAGCGTGAGGATGCCGAAGATCGATATCGACAGCCCACCAAACGAGATGCTGGATGTCGCCAGCGTGCCCGTGCTGCTCAGCAGCGAATGGTCATCCGGTGAGAAGACCTGGAGCAGCACATTCTCGATGACGATCGCCAGCCCGAATGTGGTCAACAATGGCACGAGCTGGCCGGCGCGGCGGCTGCGCTCGAGGAGGAGCACATACATCGCGTAGCCCGCGACCCACATGATCGGCAGCACGAGCAGCGCAGCAAGCCACGGCGGGATCGACGTCTGGTTGACGAGCACCCAGATGAGATATGCGCCGATGACAGCGATGTCGCCATGGGCAAGGTTGATGATGCGCATGACTCCGAACATCAGCGAGAGCCCGCACGCGAGCAGTGCGTAGAACCCACCCAGCAGCACGCCCTGCACGAGCACGTTCACCCAGTTCATGTGTCAGCCCCAACACCCGATGCGGGTCGCACTCCGAAGTACGCGGCGGTGATCTGCTCGCGCGAGTGGGCGGACGCCTCGCCGTCGAGCACCACAGCGCCATGCAGCATGCAGGTCACATGCGACGCGACGGTCAGCGCTCGCCCGAGATCCTGTTCCACGATCACCACTGTCGTGCCGCTGCCGATGAGCCCTTGCAACGACTCGTAGACCGCGGCCACGGCCTTGGGCGCGAGCCCGAGTGACACTTCGTCAAGCAGCAGGAGCCGCGGATTGCACATCAGCGCACGCCCGATCGCCGTGGCCTGTTGCTCTCCTCCCGACAGCGTTGCGGCTCGCTGCGTGCGCCGGGGTTGCAGCATCGGGAAGATCTCGAGGATCCGATCCACCGTCCAGTCGCCGCGGACGCGGCGGCCTCCGGCGATGCTGAGGTTCTCCTCGACGGTGAGCCCTGGGAACAGTCGCCGGCCTTCAGGGACGAGCGCGATCCCGAGGCCCACGCGCTTGTACGCGGGAATCCTGCTGATGTCGGCGCCATCGAAGATGACGCTGCCGGCCGAGGGACGGTGCGCTCCTGCGATCACCCGAAGCAGCGTCGTCTTGCCCGCACCGTTGGCGCCGACGAGCGCGCGCGTCTCACCATCATCGATGCTGAGCGAGACTCCTCGGACGGCTTTCAACAGGCCGTACTGCGCGTCGACGGCACGAACCTCGAGCAGGCTCACGGCACCGATGCGCCCAGATATGCGTCGATGACTGCTCGATCGGCGAGCACCTCCTGGGGCAGTCCATCGGCGATGATCCGCCCCGAATCGAGGCAGATGAGCCGATCGATCGCCTGAACGAGGATGTGCACGATGTGCTCGATCCAGATGATCGCGATGCCTCGCCTCCGCAGCTCCTTGATGGTGCCGACGAGCTCGATCGCTTCGGCGTCGGTCAGTCCGCCTCCGATCTCATCGAGAAACAGCACCCTGGGATCGGTCGCCAGCGCGCGAGCCAGTTCCAGCCGCTTGCGATCCAGGAGACCCAGATCGGCTGCACGGCGGTTGGCGACGTCGACCAGGCCGCAGACCTGGAGCACGTCGATGGCGCGCTCATACGCACCGGCGCCCCCCTGCCGTCCTCCGAGCATTGCGCCGACCAGCACGTTCTCGAACACGGTCATGCCGACGAACGGACGGGGAATCTGGTGGGTGCGTGCAATGCCGAGACGGCACCGGCGGTCGGCGCGCATGCCGGTGACGTCGTTGCCGTCGTAGCGAACGCGTCCCGACGTGGGACGCAACGAACCCGCGAGGATGCTCAACAGCGTCGTCTTGCCGGCGCCGTTGGGACCGACCACGCCGACGGACTCACCGGACGCCAGCTGGAAGTCAACACCGTCCAGAACCACGAGTGCGCCGAACCGCTGGGCAATGCCGCTGGCTTCGAGCAACGCTGACATCGGCACGACGATACGCGGCCCTTGGTTCTTCGGTTAGCTGTACGCGGTCAGTTTCGCCGCCACAGGAACGTTGGAATCACTCGAGTTTTCGCAGATCACGAAGTTGATCGGATAGGTCTGTCCCGGGGTTGCGACCCACTGCCCACCGATGATCGGCGTCGCCACGACGTTGGCGTTGGGCCCCTTTCCCCACGTGAGCGTGCCGAGCGGGGTCTCAACAGAGAGGGTCTTCATCGCGGTCGCAACCGCTTGCTTGTCCTTGGGATTTCCGCTCGCCTTCAGGGCGGCGGCAGCGACGTCGAAGAGCGCGAGACTTGCACCCGTCTGCTGGTTCCACTCTTTACCGGACTTCGCCTCGTAACCGCTCGCGAGGTTCGCCGAGCTGATGCCCGTGAGCGACGAGGTGTATGGCCATGTCGGCGCCCAGTAGACACCGCTGGCGAGGCCGTCGCCGATGGCGCCGAGCGCCTCGACTTGCGACGGGAACAGACCGGTCTTGGCGATCTGCGCGATCTTCGGCTTGTATCCCTGTTGCGCAGCCTGCTCCCAGAAGGTCACGAAGTCCGGCGGGATCGGGAAGGTGTTGAAGATCTCACAGTTCTTGCTTTTGAACTCGGTGATCTGCGCGGTGTAGTCGGTGGTGCCGTCCGCGTACGCGCCCGGATCGACGATGGTGTAGCCCGCCATCTTGAGAGCGGGCCCGAGTGCCATCCGGATCGCGTTGCCATCGGCGTCGTTCGGCCACATCACGCCGACCACCTTGTTGGTCGGCACCTGTGGCCAGAGGTGCGTGTATGCACTCGCGAACTGGGCAACTCCGAACGAGAAATGGAACGTCCACTTGAAGTCGACGGGTGCGGCCGGGTTTGCCTGACGTCCGAAGTACCACGCTTCCCATGGGACGACCGTTGAGATGCACGGGACGCCCGCAGCTTCGGCTGCGTCCGAGACCGGGTTGACGGTCTCCGGAGCCGACGTGGTGAGGATGAGGTCGACGTTCTGCGTGTTGATCAGGTCACTGGCCGCCTGCGCGGCACGGGTGCCCGACTGACTGTCCTCGTCGATGATCTGGACGTTGTATTTCTTGCCGCCGATGTTCAGGCCGCTGGCGAACGCCGTCTTCGCCAGCGAGATGACATATGGATCGGGCTCGCCGAACCCGGAGTCCGGGCCGGTGAGCGGGCTGACGAAACCGATCTTGATCGTCCCGGTGCTCGAGCTCCCGCCGGTGTTGCCGAGCGATCCGCATGCCTCGAGGAGGCTCCCCCCGGCGAGCGTCAGGGTTCCTGCGCCGAGCGCCTTGAGGACGTCCCGACGGGACAGCTCGTGGCCTGCCACCAGGCGCTCGACGAAGTTGACGCTGCCTGCTTTGACCAGGGCGTCCTCCTGGGACATGGCTAGCACCCCGCACTTTCGCGATTGCAGAAATGTTCGCATAGCGAACTCACGTTCCCTGAATGAACGTATCATATCCTTGTGCGTGCAGGCAAGCACTGGCAACGCGCCGACGAATCACCCCAGCCGGCTAAAACGCTATGGTTGCCGATACGAGTGTGCGCTACGCGAACATGTTGATCTGTGAGCATGGCTGAGATCGTCTCGCTGTCCGAGGGCATCGCTGCGGTCGTCCACGATGGCGACACCCTGGTGATGGAAGGGTTCACCCACCTCATCCCGTTCGCCGCGGGGCACGAGATCATCCGCCAGGGACGCCGCGATCTCACCCTGGTGCGCATGACCCCCGACCTCATCTACGACCAGTTGATCGGCATGGGGTGCGCTTCCAAGCTGATCTTCTCCTGGGGTGGCAACCCTGGTGTCGGCTCCCTGCATCGGTTCCGCGACGCGGTGGAGAACGCGTGGCCACTGCCGCTCGACCTCGAGGAGCACAGCCACGCGGGCATGGCCAATCGATACCTTGCCGGCGCGAGCGGTCTGCCCTTCGCCGTGCTGCGTGGCTACGTCGGCACCGACCTCGTTGCCCAGACCGACACCATCCGGCCGATCGCGTGCCCGTTCACCGGCGAGGTGCTGACGGCGGTCCCGGCGCTATCACCCGACGTCACGATCATCCACGCGCAGCGAGCAGACCGCAAAGGCAACGTGCAGATGTGGGGCATCCTCGGTGTGCAGAAGGAGGCCGTCCTCGCGGCCAAACGCTCGCTGATCACGGTGGAGGAGATCGTCGACAGCCTCGATCCCAAACCACAAGAGGTGGTGTTGCCGTCGTTCGCGACCACCTACGTCGCGGCGGCACCGGGTGGCGCGCATCCTTCGTACGCACAGGGATATTCCTTGCGGGACAACGCCTTCTACACGGAGTGGGATGCCATCAGCAAGGATCGCGACACGTTCCTCCGCTGGATCGACGAGAACGTGATGCGTGAGGCGCCTGCGGCGTGACCCGCTACACCGCCGACGAGATGATGACCGTCGCGGCTGCACGCCAGCTGCACAACGGCACGGTCTGCTTCGTGGGCATCGGTTTGCCGAGCACCGCAGCGAACCTGGCCCGCGCGACGAGCGCACCCGACGTCGTGCTCATCTACGAGTCGGGAACGCTCGGTGCCAAACCGGACCGCCTGCCGTTGTCGATCGGCGACGGCATCCTCGCGGAGACCGCGGACGCCGTGGTGAGCGTCCCCGAGGTCTTCAACTACTGGTTGCAGCCGGGGAGGATCGATGTCGGGTTCCTCAGCGCGGCCCAGATCGATCGCTACGCCAACATCAACACCACCGTGATCGGCGCCGACTACCGTCATCCCAAGGTGCGCCTGCCGGGTGCGGGTGGCGCCCCCGAGATCGCCGCGTCGTGCCGAGAGGTGGTCGTGGTGCTCCGTCAGAACCCACGGACGTTCGTCGATCGCGTCGACTTCGTCACGTCGGTCGGCTTCGGCCAGGGAGCAGGTGACCGGCAGCGGCTGGGCCTGCGAGGCTCGGGACCGAGGGTGGTCATCACCGACCTCGGCATCATGACCCCTGACCCTGAAACCTGCGAGCTCACCCTGGTGAGCGTCCACCACGGAGCGACGGCCGAGGACGCCCGCGCCGCGACCGGGTGGCAGCTGGCGGTGTCGCCAGAGCTCGCCACCACCGACCCGCCGACCGAGGAGGAGCTCACGGTGCTGCGCCGTCTCGAGGCGACCATAGGCGCGTGAGCGAGGACGTCTTCATCCTGGACGCGGTGCGCACGCCGATCGGGCGGCACGGAGGCGCGCTGGCCGGCGTGCGACCCGATGACCTCGCGGCGGGGGTCATCGCGGGACTCGTCCAGCGGAGCCCAGACCTCGACCCTGGCGCGATCGGTGACGTGGTGTTCGGAGACGGCAACGCGGCGGGAGAGGACAACCGTAACGTCGCCCGGATGGGGCTGCTGCTCGCGGGCGTCCCCCCGAGCGTGCCGGGCACGACTGTCAACCGGCTGTGCGGTTCGGGGCTCGAGGCGGTGATCGCGGCGAGCCGCGCCATCGCCGTGGGCGACCACTCGATCTGCATAGCGGGGGGCGTGGAATCGATGAGCCGCGCGCCCTGGGTGATGCTCAAGCCCGAGCGGGGGTATGCACGGACGAACGAGACCCTCTGGTCGACGACTCTCGGCTGGCGCATGGTCAACCCTCGCATGCCCGCGAACTGGACGATCTCGCTGGGCGAGGGCGCGGAGCTCCTCGCTTCGAGATACTCGATCAGCCGCGAGGAGCAGGACGCATTCGCGCTGCGCAGCCACCGCCAGGCGGCCGCAGCATGGGACGCCGGGCTCTACGACAGCGAGGTGGTGCCGGTCGACGGTGTCGACCTCAAGCGCGACGAGTGCATCCGCGCCGACGCATCCCTCGAAGCCCTGGCCAAGCTGCGTCCCGCGTTTCGGCCGGACGGCACGGTGACTGCCGGCAACGCCTCGCCGCTCAACGACGGCGCCGCCGCCGTCCTCCTCGCCGACGCCGAGGGAGCGCGCCGCGCCGGGCGAGAGCCGCTGGCTCGGATCGTGGCCCGCGGGGTGAGCGCCGTCGAACCGCCGCTCTATGGCATCGGACCCGTCGCCGCCGCCAATGCGGCGCTCGGTCGCGCCGGCATCGGCTGGAAGGATCTCGCGGTCGTCGAGCTCAACGAGGCGTTTGCGGCGCAGTCGCTCGCCTGCCTGCGCGACTGGCCCGATCTCGACCCCGAGAAGGTCAATCCCAACGGCGGTGCGATCGCGATCGGCCATCCCATCGGATGTTCCGGCGCTCGCATCATCGGATCGCTCGCCCACGAGGTCCGTCGGCGCGGCGGCGGTTACGGGCTGGCCGCGATCTGCATCGGCGTGGGCCAGGGGCTCGCCGTGGTGTTGGAGGGCTGATGGCAACCTCATCTCGATCCGCGCATCCGCCCAACGATTTCCCGGGGTACGGATCCACCGCACTGCGCGCCCCCAAGCAGCCGCTCCGGGGGCTTCCGGGCAGGCTCAGCCAGCTCACCGCACCGCTCCTGGCCGGCGAGACGATCGGCCCACTCGACCACGATCTGACCCGCCAGCACGACGGCGACCCGCTCGGTGAGCGGATCAGCATCAGCGGTCGCGTGCTGGATGAGGAGGGAAACCCGGTTGCCGGAGCGCTCATGGAGATATGGCAAGCGAACGCCGCCGGCCGCTATGCGCACCTGTCGGATCAGCACCCCGCGCCTCTCGACCCCAACTTCAGCGGAGCCGGTCGGTGTCTCACCGATGCCGCGGGCGGGTATCGGTTCGTGACCATCAAGCCGGGCGCCTACCCGTGGCGCAACCATCCCAGCGCCTGGCGGCCTGCGCATGTGCATTTCTCGGTGTTCACGCCCGCAATCGCCCAACGCCTGGTCACCCAGATGTACTTTCCGGGGGACCCGCTCTTTGACCAGGACCCGATCTTCAACTCGGTGCCGGATCCAGAGGCCAGGAAGCGCCTGGTGTCGCGCTGGTCGCTTGCGCTGACCCAGCCTGAGTGGTCGCTCGGCTATGAGTGGGACATCGTGGTCGCTGGGCGTGACGCCACCCCGCTCCACGATGATGGGTCGGAATGACGCTACCGCTCACGCCTTCGCAGACCGTCGGACCCTTCTTCCGCATCGGGCTCTCGACCACGATCGGATCGCACGTCGTCGGTGAGGGCATGCCCGGTGCCGTGCGCATCAGCGGGCAGGTGTTCGACGGAGCCGGAGAGCCAGTGCCGGACGCGCTCATCGAAACCTGGCAGCCCGAAGGGGCCGGACGCTGCGCGACCGACGAGGAGGGACACTTCGCGATCGTCACCAGCAAACCGGGACGCGACGGCGCAGCCACCGACGCGCCACACCTCGATATTTCCGTCTTCGCTCGCGGCCTGCTCACGCGCCTGGTGACGCGCCTCTACTTCCCTGACGAGAGCGCGGCGAATGATGCGGACCCAGTGCTCCAAAGCCTCGCGCCCGCCGAGCGTTCGACACTTGTTGCAGTGCGAGACGAAGGCGGTCTTCGCTTCGATATCCACCTCCAGGGCGCGCGTGAGACCGTCTTCTTCGACCGCTGAGGGCATCGTCGCTCCCCTCTTCGGCAGCGCCGCGGTGGACGCGGTTGTCAGCGACGCGGCGTGGCTCCAGGCGATGCTCGATTTCGAGGCGGCACTGGCACAGTCGGAGGGGGACGCCGGGCTCGTTCCCGCTTCGTTCGCAGCCGAGATTGCCGCGACCTGCGGTGCCGGCGAGTTCGATATTGCGGAGATCGGTCTGCAATCGGTCGCGTCGGGAAACCCGGCGGCGCCGCTTGTTCGCGCGTTGATGGACGCCGTGTCGCCCGAGGCACGCGACTACGTGCATCGCGGCGCCACGAGTCAGGACGTCATCGACACGGCACTTGCGTTGATGGCGCGGCGCGCACTCGACGTGATCCTCGAGGACCTGTCAGCGGTGGCCTCCGCGTGCGCGACGCTCGCGCACACACACGCGCACACGCTCATGACCGCGCGGACCCTCCTGCAGCCGGCCACGCCGACGACGTTCGGCTACAAAGCCGCCGGATGGTTGGTCAGCGTCGACGAAGCCCGTGCGCTGCTCGTTCGTGTGCGTTCCGATCGTCTCGCGGTGCAGCTCGGTGGCGCGGCGGGAACGCTCGCGTCGCTCCAGGGTGCCGGGATCGACATCGCGCACCGGCTGGCGGCTCGCCTCGGGCTTGCCGAACCCGTGCTCCCGTGGCACACGGATCGCACCCGTATTGCTGAGCTTGCCGCCGCACTCGGCATCGCCGTCGGCGTCGCCGGCAAGATCGCTCGTGACATCACGCTGCTGGCGCAAGCTGAGGTCGCGGAGGCGGGCGAATCGGAGCACGGGACCTCGTCGACCCTGCCGCAGAAACGCAATCCGGTCCGCGCCGTGCTCATCCTGGCAGCGGCCGCGCGCGCACCTGGGCTGGTCGGGCCACTCTTCAGCACCATGGTCCAGGAGCACGAGCGTGCGACCGGGGCATGGCACGCGGAGTGGGACACACTCCGCGATCTGCTCCGTATCACAGGCGGCGCGAGCCACCACGCGGCGGCGTTGCTCGGTTCGCTGCACGTGGACCCTGCGCGAATGGCCGAGAACCTCGCCGCGGACGGCGGTCTGGTGATGGCGGAGAACCTTTCACTGCAACTCACACCACGCGTAGGGCGCAGCGTTGCGCGCGACGTCGTTCGCCGCTGCAGCGAGGAATCGATCGAACGCCACGTCGCGTTTGCCGACGTCGTTCGCGAAGACGCCGAGGTGTGCCGTCATCTTTCCGAAGCGGAGATCAACGCCGCACTCGATCCTGCGGCGTATCTGGGGTCTGTCGACGAGCTCATCCACCGCGCCGAGGATGCGCACCACAGCGCTGCTATACAGCGATGAGTGTTGAGGTCGCGTACTCGTGGGTTGGTGATCGCGACAAACCGGTGCTCGTGTTGAGCAGCGCGCTCGGCACGTCGCGCGCGATGTGGGAGAGCCAGCATGTGCTCGGCGACGACTACTCGCTGCTCCTGTACGACCATCGAGGCCTCGGCGAATCGCCCGCACCACCGGGTCCATACACCGTCGCCGACCTCGGCGCGGATGTCATCGCCTTGCTTGACAGGCTCGGCCTCGATTCGGTGGCGTTCTGCGGACTGTCGCTGGGAGGTCTCGTCGGACTCTGGGTCGCGTCGCACCACCCGTCGCGCATCGATACGCTGGTCGCGATCGCCGCGCTGTCGCGCCTGCAGCCGGCCGACCGGTACATCGAGCGCGCTGCCTCCGTCCGTGCGGACGGTATCGAGCCCATTGCGTCGGGCGTTGTGGCGCGCTGGTTCACCTCGCCGTTCGCGCAGGAGCATCCGTCGACGCTCAAGAGGTTCTCGGATGCGCTCGCCGGTATGAGTGCCGAGGGGTACGCGAGCTGCTGCGAGGCGATCGCGACCTGTGACCTGCGCACCGATATCCGCAAGGTCGTTGCGCGGACACTGATCGTCGCCGGCGCTGATGATCCGATAGTCCCAGCGTCGAGCGCCGTCATGTTCAGCGCTTCCTTCCACGACGCGACTGTCGCGGTGGTTCCCGATGCGGCACATCTTGCCAACGTCGAGCAGCCGGACATCGTCAATCGACTGGTGCTCGAGCATCTCGGTGAAGCCGACGGAGGACTGGCGTGAGCGATGACCTTGGAGAGCTGGGGATGAACACCCGTCGTCAGGTGCTCGGCGATGAGCATGTTGACCGAATGATCGCGGGGAGCGATGCGTTCACCGCCGATTTCCAGGACTACATCACGCTTTCCGCGTGGGGTGCAGTCTGGTCACGCCCGGGCCTCGACCGGCGAACCCGAAGCTGCATCACCGTTGCGATGCTCGCCGCGCAGGGCATGGAGCACGAGCTCGCGTTGCACGTGCGTGCTGCGCGGCGCAACGGCGTCAGCGTCGAGGAGATCAAGGAGATCCTGCTCCAGGTTGCGGTGTACGCAGGCGTCCCCCGCGCGAACCGCGCCTTCATCATCGCACGCGACGCTCTGGCTGACGCGGAGCCGCCGACGGAAGCGGTGTGACCGACATCGAACGACCGCCGGTTGCGCGTGTTGATCGCGGCATCGGCACGGATTTCGTCCAGTCGCTCGACCGCGGACTCGCGGTCATCCGCGCCTTCGACGCGGAGCATCCCGAGCTCACGCTCAGCGAGGTCGCGCGTGCGGCGGGTTTGACCCGTGCGTCGGCGCGGCGGTTTCTTCGCACCCTTGTCGAGCTCGGCTATGTGCGCAGCAATGGCCGGCTCTTTGCGCTGCGTCCTCGCGTCCTCGAGCTCGGCTACGCGTATCTTTCCAGCCTCAGCCTGCACGAGGTGGCGCAGCCACATCTCGAGCGCCTGGTGGGCGTCCTGCGGGAATCGTCGTCCGTGTCTGTGCTCGACGCGGACGACGTCGTCTACGTCGCCCGAGTCCCGACACGCCGGATCATGACCATCACGATCAGCGTCGGCACGCGGTTCCCCGCGTATGCGACATCGATGGGCCGCGTGCTGCTTGCGGGGCAGAGCGACGACTGGCTGGACGGATACTTCGCAACCGTCGAACTGCGCCGGCTCACCGCACGCACCGTCACCGACGTCCCCGCGCTGCGCGCGGAGCTGCTCCTGGTCCGCGACCAGGGCTGGGCGTTTGTCGATGAGGAACTCGAGGAAGGCCTCCGCGCCATCGCCGCACCCATCAACGATGCCTCCGGGCGTGTCATCGCCGCCGTCAACGTCTCATCGCCGGTGAGTCGCGGGAGCGCCGACCTGGTGCGTGGCGAGTTCCTGCCGCATCTGCTTGCCGCGGCGCGTGGGATCGAGGAGGATCTCGGCCACAGCGCAACGGGATCACGCTGACGATGCCAGCCCTGCGCGCCGGCGACATCGACATGTACTACGAGCTGCACGGAGCCGGTGATCCGATGGTGTTGATCGGGGGCCTCGCCAGCGACATCTCGCAGTGGGGCTGGCTCACGGACTGGTGCGCGCAGACCCACCGCGTGCTTGCATTCGACAACCGCGGCGTGGGTCGCACCGACAAGCCGGACGCGCCGTACACCATCCCGATGATGGCCGACGACACCGACGCGCTGATGGACACGGTCGGCATGTCAAACGCGACGGTCCTGGGGATCTCGATGGGTGGCAAGATTGCTCTGGACCTCGCGCTCCGGCACGCGGATCGCGTCTCGCGGCTCATCCTGGTGAGCACCATGGCGTCGGCGAGACCGCTCACGTCCATGTCGCGCATGGAACTGCTCGGCGCCCTGTCAGGTCTGATCTTCCGAGGCAAGCATCCGCAGCCGCGCTACGCGTTCAACCGGCAGCGTGAAGCCTCGCGCTCCTACGACTGTGTCGACCGCCTGGGTGAGATCCACGTCCCGACGACGATCCTGCACGGACGAAAAGACAAGATTGCCCCACTGCGTGAAGCCGAGCGGATGCGACGGGACATCCCTGGATCGACGCTGGTGACATTCAGCCGCGGGCACCTCTTCTTCCTGCGCGAGCGCAAGTGGTTCTTCGACAGCGTGACCACCGCGACGCAGGCGGACTGACCCGGCTCAGCCCGGCCGCCAGCGACTGTGGTGGGTCTTCGCATCACCGTCGCGGATGAGCTGGAGCCTGGGTTTCGGACCGTCGGTGCGGCCGCCCTGGGGCTTTCGGCTTCCGGCCTTGAACGGATCGGGCCACTCCGCACCCGGCCCGAAATAGCCCTGGTCGGCCGCAGCGTGCAGCGTCCACTGCGGGTCGTACAGGTGCGCGCGAGCCAGTGCGCAGATGTCTGCGCGGCCGGCGAGGATCACCGAGTTCACGTCGTCGTACGACGAGATGGCGCCCACGGTGATCGTCGCAATCCCCACCTCGTTGCGGATGCGATCTGCATATGGCGTCTGATACGAGCGACCGAAGGCGGGCTGCTCGTCCTTGGTCACTTGACCCGTCGACACGTCGATGGCGTCGGCGCCGTGGGCCGAGAACGCGCGGGCGATTTCGACAGCATCCTCGACCCCGTTGCCGCCCGGGTACCAGTCGGTGGCGGAGATCCGCACGGTGATCGGCCTGTGCGACGGCCACACCGCACGGACACTGTCAAACACCTCGAGTGGAAAGCGAAGGCGTTGCGCCAGCGTTCCACCGTACTCGTCCATTCGCTGGTTCGAGATGGGCGAGATGAAGCTGGAGAGCAGGTAGCCGTGCGCGCAATGCAACTCGAGGAGATCGAACCCGAGTCGTTCGCCCGCCTCCGCGGCCGCGACGAACTGCCGGCGAATCTCGTCCATCTCGTCGCGGCTCAGCTCGTGAGGAATCTGATTGGCAGCGGCGTACCGAATCGGCGACGGCGCTACAACCTCCCAGTTGCCGTCCGGAAGTTGCTCATCCATCCCTTCCCACATCAACCGTGTCGATCCCTTGCGCCCTGAGTGGCCCAACTGCAGACCGATGCGCGCAGTGGTCCGCTCGTGGACGAAGTCGACAATTCGCCGCCAACCGGTCTCGTGCTCCGGCTTGTACATCCCTGCGCAGCCTGGTGTGATGCGGCCCTCTGCCGAAACGCAGACCATCTCCGTCATCACCAGTGCCGCGCCACCAAGCGCTTTCCCGCCGGTCTGGACGAGATGGAAGTCGTTGGGCATGCCGTCCTCCGCGGAGTACATGTCCATCGCCGAGACGATCACGCGATTCTTCAACTCGAGACCGCGCAGCCGGAACGGCTGGAACATCGGCGGTGTTATCGAATCCGGCGTCCGCTGATGCTGCACCTCGAGCTGCCCCGCGAACCATGCATCGACCCGGTGCACGAACTCCGGGTCTCGCAGGCGCAGGTTGTCGTACGTGACCCGGCGGCTCCGCGTCAGGATGTTGAACGCGAACTGCAGCGGGTCCTGGTGCATGTACTGACCGAGGTTCTCGAACCATTCCAGACTTGCCTGCGCGGCTCGCTGGGTCGAGACGACCACGGGCTTGCGCTCCGCTTCGTACGCCTCGAGGGCGTGCGCGACGCTGTGCTGCTCGTGCAGGCAGGCGGCCAGAGCGAGCGCATCCTCCATCGCGAGCTTGGTGCCCGAGCCGATCGAGAAGTGCGCGGTGTGCGCAGCGTCGCCGAGGATGACGACGTTGCCGTCACGCCAGGACTCGTTGCGGACCGTGGTGAAGCTGATCCACCTCGAGTTGTTGGCCTGCACCGTGTGGCCGCCGAGAATGTGCGCGAACAGCCTGCGGATCTCCGCGATACTCTCGACATCACTCTCACCCGGTGCAAACGAACGACTCGCAAGGGCATCGAATCCGGCACGCTTCCAGACCTCATCGTTCATCTCGACGATGAACGTGCTGCCGGTTGCGTCATACGGATACCCGTGGATCTGCATCACGCCATGCGGGGTCTCGACGATGTAGAACTTGAACGCGTCGAACACGAGGTCGGTGCCAAGCCACATGAACTTGCATCGGCGCACGTCGAGCGTCGGGCGAAACGTTGCTGCATGAGCCGCCCGCGCCGTCGAGTTCACGCCGTCGGCGCAGACGACCAGGTCATGGCTCACCGCGAGTTCCCACGTCGATGGCGCCTCGGTGGTGAAGCGCAGCGTCACTCCAAGCTCGCGGCAGCGCTCCTGCAGGATCTGCAGGAGGCGCCTGCGGCTCATCGCCGCAAACCCGTGCCCACCCGAGGTGATCACGTGCCCGTGGTAGTGAATGTCGATGTCGTCCCATCGTGCGAACTCGCGTGACATCGCCTCGTGAATCGCCGGGTCGGCATGTTCGATGCCGCCGAGCGTCTCGTCCGAGAACACGACGCCGAAGCCGAACGTATCGTCCGCCGCGTTACGCTCCCAGACGGTGACCTCGTGCGATGGGTCGAGCTGTTTGGTGAGCGCCGCGAAATACAGTCCGCCCGGCCCGCCCCCGACAACCGCAATTCGCATGTGAGTCTGGGCGCAACTGTAAAGTGTGGGACCTCGTGAATGTGGCGTCCTCAGCATGCCTGCATCGATTCATTTCGCCGATCTGACCTCGCCGCGTGCGCGGGCGCTCCTCGATGCCGGCCCCGTGCCGGTCCTGCTGCTGCCCATCGGCGCGGTTGAACCGCACGGTCCGCACGCGCCCCTTGGCACGGACTCGATCATCTCGGCAGCGATCTGCGAGCGCGCAGCACTGGCGCTCGCCGAGGACCGCGGCGTCCGCGCGCTGGTGCTTCCGGAGATCGCCTTCGGAGTCACCCGCTACTCGGCCGCCTTCACCGGCGCGATCACGATCAGCGAGACGACGCTGCAGGCGATGGTCGTGGAGGTCTGCGCCTCGCTGCGAGCCCAGGGCTTCCGCCACCAGGTGATCGTCAACAGCCACTTCGAGCCTGCCCACGTCGCCACGCTTCGGCGCGCGGCTGAGGACGCCACCGCGGGCTTTCTCGACCTCACCCGGCGCACGATGGCCGGACAGCTGACCGCGGAGTTCCAGGGCGGGGCGGCACATGCGGGGCGATACGAGACGTCCCTGGTCCTCGCGCAGCGGCCCGAGCTCATCGAGGCCGAGACCATGCGCCGGCTACCCGCCTACGAGCTGGACATGCCCGCCGCCATGGCGGCCGGTCAGACCGACTTCCTCGCCATGGGCATGGACCGCGCGTACTGCGGTGCCCCGGCCGAGGCAACGGCCGCCGAGGGGAACGAGACGCTGGCGACGCTGACCCGCCTCCTCATCGACCTGATCCGCGCGCAGGTTGAGGCCGCGCGGACGGCGTGAGCGCCGTGGGGACGGGCCCAGGCCTGAACCTGGCCAGCGCGTTCCTGGATCGCAACGTGAGCGATGGCCGTGGCGCTTTTACCGCGCTGACCGGTCCGGCCGGCAGTTGCACCTACGCTGAGCTGGCCGCGCTGAGCAACCGGGTCGGCAACGCGCTGCTCGAGCTGGGCGTCAGCGCCGGTGATCGAGTCCTCCTCGCGCTGGCCGACTCGATCGAGTTCGTCGCCACCTGGTACGCCGTCCAGAAGATCGGTGCCGTGACCGCCGAGGTGTACACCTTTCTGCAGCCCAAGGACTACACGTACTACCTCGAGTACACGGATGCTGCGGTCGTGGTGGTCGATCGGGTCACGCTCGACCGCATGCGGGAAGCTGCGGGGGCGAGCCGAACACACCCGACGCTTTTGGTGGTGGATGCACACGACGCCGAGCTCCGGGAGCACGAGGTGTCCTTCGACTCGCTGGTCCCGCGCCAACCCGCCGACCTCGGTCCCGCGCCCGCTGGGCCGGACGACATCGCGCTCTGGAAGTTCACGACCGGAAGCACCGGCAAGCCCAAGGCGTGCGTGCACACGGCTCGGAGTCCCCTCTTCAGCTTTGAGGCCTACGCGCGACGCGTGCTCGGCATCCGTTCCGACGATGTCGTCCTCCCGGTGCCGAAGCTGTTCTTCGGCTATGCACGCGACCTCGCGGCGCTGTTTCCCTTCGGGGTCGGCGCCAGCGGCGTGATCTTTGCCGAGCGGACCACGCCCGACCTGATCTTCGACCTGATCGCGCGCTACCGTCCCTCCATCCTCGTCAACGTCCCCACGATGATGCAGGCGATGCTCGATCATCCGGATGCCGCCTCACAGGATCTGACCTGTCTGCGGCTGTGCACCTCCGCCGGCGAGGCCTTGCCCGAACCGCTCCACCACCGCTGGAACGACGCTTTCGGGGTCGAGGTGCTCGACGGAATCGGATCATCGGAGGCGTATCACATCTACATCTCCAACCGGCCAGGTCGCGTCCGCGCCGGGAGCATCGGGGAAGCCGTCCCCGGTTACACCACCGATGTGGTCGACGACCTGGGTGCGCCGCTCGGCGACGGTGCCATCGGCAGGCTCTCTGTCCGCGGCGAAAGCGCAGCGCTCAAGTACTGGCAGGACGCGGATGCATCGGCACTCACGTTCGCGGACGGGCTGGTGATGAGCGGGGATCTCGTGGAGCGCGACAGCGACGGGTACTTCACGTTCCGCGGACGAGCGGATGACCTGCTCAAGGTCGGCGGCATCTGGGTGGCGCCCGCCGAGATCGAGCGCTGCCTCGCCACCCACCCCGACGTGGTGGAGTGCGCGGTGGTGGCCGTCGAGCGCGCCGGGCTCACGCACGGGCAGGCATGGATCGTGCTCAAGCCCGGGTCGGCAGCCACCCCGGCCGCACTGCAGGACTTCGTTCGTGAACGCCTCTCGCCCCACAAGGTCCCGCGCGAGGTGGTGCTCGCAACCGAGCTGCCGCGGACCGGATCGGGCAAGATCGATCGGAGCGCGCTGCGCCGTCTGGCCACGGCGGGCGACACGGGAGGAACGTCGGCATGACTCGATTCCGGGCGTCGGCCGGGTTCACCGAACGCTGGCAGCACTTCGATTTCAGCATCGCCGACGGTGTGGCCACCATCACGCTGGCCCGGCCCGAGAAGCTCGGCGCCCTGACATTCGACGTCTACGCCGACCTTCGCGACCTTCTTGCCGAGCTGCCGCACCGCGGCGACGCTCGAGTCGTGGTGATCACCGGCACCGGCCGGGGATTCTGCTCGGGTGGCGACGTCGTGGAGATCATCGGCGCGCTGCAATCGATGCAGGCCGGCGATCTGCTCGAATTCACACGCATGACCGGCTCGGTCGTCCGAGCGCTCCGCGAGTGCCCGCTGCCCGTGGTCGCTGCGGTCAACGGCATTGCCGCCGGTGCCGGCGCGGTGATCGCGCTCGCCGCGGACATCCGGCTCCTGGCTCGATCGGCGCGCTTCGCTTTCCTGTTCACCAAGGTCGGGCTGGCCGGCGCCGATATGGGATCCGCGTACCTGCTGCCTCGGGTGATCGGCTTCGGCCGGGCCAGTGAACTGCTCCTGCTCGGCGACACGGTGGGCGCCGACCGTGCCCTCGAGATCGGCCTGGCGACGGCCGTCGTCGATGACGATGCGCTTGCAGAAGCGGCCGGGACCATGGCTCGGCGTCTCGCGGACGGTCCTGCTCTCGCCTACGCCACGACCAAAGTGCTGCTCACCCGCGAGCTCGACATGGGGCTCCCGGCCGCGCTCGAGCTCGACGCCATGACCCAGGCGCTGCTCATGGGCAGCCACGACCACGCTGAGTACCACCGTGCCTGGACCGAGGGGCGCGCGCCCGTCTGGGAGGGGCGATGAGCCACAGCGAGCACGAGATCGTGACCGCGAGCGATCTTCCAGCGCCGATCGGGTATGCCCACGCCGTCGTGGCGGCGTCCGGCCGGACCGTGTATCTCGGCGGCCAGACGGCTCAGGCGACGGACGGGACGATCTTCGGGTCGACAATCGTCGAGCAGTTCGACCTCGCTGCGCGGAACCTTGTGGCCGCGCTGCAGGCCGCCGGAGGGCAGCCCGACGATCTCGTGTCATTGCAGATCTTCGTGACCGACCTTGTCGCGTACCGAGCATCGATGGCCGACCTCGGAGGCGTCTGGCGCACACATTTCGGACGGCGCTACCCGGCCATGGCGGTGCTCGGGGTCAACGAGCTCTTCGACCCGAGCGCGCTGGTCGAGCTCGTCGGGGTCGCCGTCTTCCCGTGAGCGCCACCTATGCGCACCTCACGGCGGCTCATCGCGACCTGCTGACCCGGAGCGAGCACCTGGCGCGGGATGTCCTGGGACCCATCGCTCACACCGGTGACGAGGGCAGGATCAACCGCGAGCTCGTCGCGGCGCTCTCGAGCCACGGCCTGGTTCCCGAAGTCCTGCAACGGGGTCAGCGTGTCCCCGCACTCAACCTCTGCCTGGTGCGCGAGGGCCTGGCCCGGTATTCGACCGCTGCCGAGATCGCCTTTGCGCTGCAGGGGCTGGGCGCCCATCCGATCCTGGCCGGCGGCCGGGCCGAGGTGGTGGACGTGTGGATTCCTCGCGTCGCGGCGGGCGAGGCGGTGGCGGCCTTTGCGCTGACCGAGCCCGACGCCGGCTCCGACGTTGCAGCGCTCGCGCTCGCCGCCGAACCGGACGGCGACGGTTTCCGACTCAGCGGCGAGAAGGTGTTCATCTCGAACGCGCCGGACGCCGACATCTACACGGTCTTCGCACGCACCACGCCCGGCGCCGGCGCGCGCGGGATCACGGCGTTCGCGGTGCCGGGGGAGAGCGAAGGGCTGTCCGGCGACGCCATCCCGTTCATCGCCGACCACCCGATCGGACGGCTCCACCTCGACGGCGTCGCGGTGCCTGCGGAGAACGTCATCGGCGAGGTGGATCACGGCTTCGGCGTCGCGATGCGCACCCTCGACCTGTTCCGCCCCAGCGTGGGTGCCGCCGCTGTCGGCATGGCTCAGGCGGCGCTTGATGCCGCGGTCGCCTACGCCGCTGAACGCGAGGCGTTCGGCGGGCCGCTTTCCGCGCTCCAGGGGGTCAGCCATCAGCTCGCCGACGTCGCGACCCGGGTGCAGGCGTCGCGCCTGCTGGTCCATTCGGCGGCAGCCGCCCATGATGCCGGCATCACGCCCACCACCGAGGCCGCGGCAATGGCCAAGCTGTTCGCCACCGAGA
>Ga0182024_10005581_pt1 | contig 28150 bp, 24 predicted proteins | sample P32metaG_FD_120480 | JGI IMG/M metagenome (GOLD analysis project Ga0182024, IMG submission 120480) | Permafrost microbial communities from Stordalen Mire, Sweden - P3-2 metaG (Illumina Assembly) | ecosystem: Environmental > Terrestrial > Soil > Wetlands > Permafrost | place: Sweden: Stordalen...
CCCAAGGGATTTTAAGTCCCTCGCGTCTACCAGTTTCGCCACCCCGGCCATTTCGCTCGCCACCGAGACGCGCACGAGGACCAGCCCCGCGCGCCAGCAACTAGCTATTCCGGGAACCTATATGCACCGACCGCCGGGAGTCGAGAGCGGGCCACTCCCCCACCACCACACGGCCGTCAGTCCGCATAGGTCTCACCTCCCGGGACAACTCGATCACGCACCGTCGGCGACAGACCACGCCAACGGCCCCCGCTACGATGGCCACCACTTGCTCGCCGAGCCACGAATCATCACACTTCGCCGCGGACGGCAGGTCAATCGCCACGCCTCTCTCCGTCGTTAAACCATCACGACACGCGAGAGAACGGCGGCGCACTCGGTCGAAGGGGGCCACTGATGTACCGGACGGTCAGGATTCTCGCGCTCGCCGCCATCGCCGCGGCTCCTACTCTCGCGGCCCAACCGCCCCGCCCACCGCTGGATTCAGCGGCCCGGGAACAACGCTACAAGACCGAACAGGAGCTCGAGTCGCTCGCCGTGATCGACCGGCGCGTCATGATTCCAATGCGCGACGGCACTCGGCTCATGACCGACATCTACCGCCCGAAAGACGCGACCGGAAAGGTCCCGGCGATCTTCGTTCGCACGCCCTACAATTTCAATTTCTGGGACGTGCGCAACCGCGTGCCGGCCGACATGACCAACGTCCTCACAGCCATCAAGCACGGCTACGCGTTCGTCGAGCAGAATGAGCGCGGCCAGTTCTACTCCGAAGGCGTCTACGACATCCTCGGACCCCCGCGCACCGACGGCTACGACATGATCAAATGGCTCAACGGCCAATCCTGGTCGAACGGCAAGGTCGGGCTCATCGGCTGCTCGTCGACGGCGGAGTGGCAGTTGGGCGTCGCAGCGACGGCGCCGCCCGGGCTGACGACGATCATCCCGGAGGGGTTCGGCGCGGGGATCGGTCGCGTGAAGCCATTCCAGGAGCAAGGGAACTGGTACCGGGGCGGCGCCGTGCAAATGCTGTTCATCTACTGGCTCGCGGACTACGTGCAGTACGCCATACGTCCGACGTTCCCACCCGGCACGTCGCAGGCAAACCTGGAAATCGCGTCCCGCTATTTCGATCTCGGGGCCGCGGCGCCCATCGGGCATTGGCCGGCGGCATTCAGCCACCTGCCGGAGCAGGACATGCTCAAGTCGATCGACGGCGAGCCCGGCATCTTCGCCGACTCCGAGCCGAACGTCACGGGCGGGCGCATGATCCAGCGGACGCCCGCCGACCCGGCGTGGGCCCTTGGAGGCCTCTATCGGGACGACATGGTGATCGACGTGCCAGGTCTCTACATGGTGAGCTGGTACGACGTCTCGGTGGGGCCCAATGTCGCCCTGTTCAACCACGTCCGGGAGACTGCATCACCGGCCGTCGGGAAGCAGCAGTACCTGATGATTGCGCCGACATTGCACTGCGCGTACACGCGCGCGACCGAGCACACGGTCGTAGGCGAGCGGGACGAAGGGGATGCGCGGTGGGACTACTCAGCGCTCACGTACGGATGGTTCGACCATTTCCTCAAGGGCGAGGACAACCATCTGCTCGACACGCTGCCACACGTGCGGTACTACGAGATGGGTCTCAACAAGTGGCAGTCGTCCGACACCTGGCCGCCCAAGGGCGCCGAGCCGCTGACGTTCTATCTCTCGAGCGCTGGCCACGCGAACACCGCGACGGGGGACGGCGTGTTGTCAACGAAGGCACCAGGTGGTGATAAACCGGACGGGTTCATCTACGACCCGATGGCACCGGTCCCGACCTATGGCGGCGGCTTCTGCTGCATGCCGGGAATCCCCGACGGCTCGCGCGATCAGCGCACGATGGAGACTCGGCCGGACATCCTGGTCTATACGTCCCCGGCGCTCAAGGAGGGGACGGAGGTGAGCGGGCCAATCACGGCGACGCTCTATGTCTCGTCGGACCGCAAGGACACGGACTTCACGATCCGATTGGAAGACGTGTATCCCGACGGACACGCGTACAATCTGGACGAGACCATCCAGCGCGTCCGGTACCGCGAGGGATACGACAAGCCGGTGTGGATGGAGGGGGGCAAAGTGTACAAGGTGACGATGTCCCCCATGACCACCAGCAATTACTTCGAGGCCGGCCACCGGATTCGGGTGGAGGTGTCGAGCAGCAACTTCCCGCGCTTCGACCGGAATCTCAACACCGGCGGGAACAATTACGATGAGGCGACCGGCCTGATCGCGCACAACGCGGTGCATCACTCACGCCAGTATCCGTCGTCGGTCACGATCACGGTGGTCCCCCACAAACCCGGCGAGGTCGCGGCGGCCGGGAAGTAGCACGAGAGCCAGTCGGGCGCGGCATGGTGCCTGGTTGCCGTGGGCGCGCGAGTACCGTCCGTGGAGCACTTGCACGGGACGCCAGCCGCCGGTCCGGCCCGGCAATCCCATGATCGTGCGGTGCCACCCCATACCGACACCCGCATGCGATTGCCCGACACCTGGACCAAGCGATATCAGCTTCTCGCGCGACTCGAGGCTGACTGGGATCCGGTTTCTCGCGGCGTCGTGATCGTCGCGTGCGCCGGTTACGGATTGTTCATCCTGCAGGCGGTTCGGGGCTCCGGCGTGCTGCTGATGATGGACTTGGTGTTCGTTCCCATCCACGAGAGCGGCCACCTGTTTTTTGGACTGCTCGGGAACGAGTTTCTCACCATCGCGGGCGGCACGCTCATGCAGCTCGGCGTTCCGGTGATGCTCGCGGCCTATTTTGTGTTGCAGCGCCAGGTGCAAGGCGCTGCGTATTGCATGTTCTTCTTTTTCGAGCAGTGTCTCCCGATCGCGGCATACATGGCGGATGCGCGTGCCCAGGCGCTACCGCTCCTTACTGTTGGCGACTCCGACGATGTGATTCACGACTGGAACTATCTGTTCGGTAAAACCGGGTGGCTCGCGCACGACATTCAGATCGCGCACGCCGTGCGTGTGATAGGATGGGCTGGGATGCTTGCCACCGTGGCGTGGATGGTGTGGCGGAGCCTACAGCGGCCGTCGTCGCCCCCGTCCACAATTGCGGGCTCGCCTATCCGCGCCGAGCAGCGCCACGGGTACATGGCGATATCGCGTCGTCGTGGTCTCGCAGCCGTGGGCGATACCCGTCCTCGCTGACCATGTCCGCGGACTCCTCCCCGACCCGATGAGATCCTACAATCGGATCGACCGCTCCTGCTGAGCGTGGCGCCGAGATCGGTTGACGACGACGCTACAGTGTAGTATACTACCCTGTAGCACTACGTCACCGCCAGCATGCAGACCGGGGACTCCAGCGGGGCAACTGTGAACTACACCTTCGTGGAGACCTCGACGTTCACCCGACGGGTCTCCAGGTTCGGCTTAGACGAGGATCTTCGCATCTTACAAGGAGAGTTGCTGAGAAACCCCAGGACGGGAGACACGGAATCGGGCACCGGCGGCTTGCGAAAGGTTCGAATGGGAGATTCCACACGTGGTCAGGGCAAGAGCTTCGGAGCCCGTGTTCATTATGCCCTCGCCGAGCAGCGGCGGCGGATCTATTTGGTATTTGTCTATGGTAAGGACGAATCGAGCGGCCTCTCATCAGCGCAAAAGAAGCAGATTCGGGCGATGGTTCACGCATTGGTGACCGAACTATAAGACGCTCGATTGTCCCGGCTGCCAGAGTGATGCGGACACTCAGGAGTACTCAAATGGCTGAAGATGCAATGAATGCGGAACTGTTCGAAGAACTCACGGGCGCGCTCGATGAGGCGGTAGCCTATCACCGAGGCGCCAAGATCAATCTTCGAACCACCGTTGTGCCTGCCCCGCCCGTAACCATGTCGTCCGCGGCCGTCAAGGAATTGCGATCGTCTCTCAATCTCTCGCAAGCAGTCTTTGCGGCGTGCCTCAACGTGAGTACGAAACTCGTTCAGGCATGGGAAGGAGGCAGACGAGTTGCTGATGGGGCGGCGCTCAGATTGTTGCGGTTTGCTGAGCAAGATCCCTCCCTCGTATTTCCGCCCGCGCTGGCGCAGGTCACTTCAAACGTCAGCAGACGATATCAGGCTGCCGGCCGTCGCGGCGTGTCTGCTCTGCGGGAGGGCCCTCGCGCGGTGAAGCGGCAAGGTCGCAGGACCAGCCGGTCAACTGGCACTCCCCGCCGCAAAGCCACAACACGGTGATCCTGCTGCCGCCTAGACGACCGCCGTGCGGGCCCGCGTGCCCACTTGAGATCAGCAGTCTTGGCAGGCCCCCCATATAGTTGCCCCTGCCAGCGCTCCGCTCATTCCGCGCCGGGCGCGGACCAATCAATCACTTCCTTGATGGCGTCGGGTTCGGCATGGCCTACGAGCTCGCCGAATCGGCTGGATGGATAGTGCGTGATCAACCGCGCGAGGTGGCCCGGCCACCGGAGCTGCCCCCGGCCCAGGTCATCCACTGCCATCTGAAAGTGACCCCTCGCGGCGTTGACACTGCCCAGCATGACCTGGTTGTCCAAGACTAACTGGCGCACGAGGTCCGCACCTGGGATCTGCAGCGGACGGTCGCCACCCGGGATCCCCGTAAGCACGTACACACCATTGAGCGCCAACGCATCCAGGAGGTTGAACTCGAGCGCTGCCACGCCCGTGGCTTCGACGATCACATCCATGGGGCCCACGACGGCCTCGACTCGATCCGCCGGCACCCGGCGCCCGTCGATGTACTCCCCACCCACCTCCCGCAACCACGCCGGACGAACGGTCGCCGCATCCACGACGTCCAAGCCGTACACCCTCGCGCCACGCAACGCCAACACCATCGCCGCCAGCAACCCCACGGGCCCGAGCCCCGCGACCAAACACCGGCGCCCGACGATCCAGTCGGGCATCGTCGCGGCATCCGGACGCCGCACGATCTGGAGCCGTAGCGCCTCGTCGATGGCCTTCTCGACGATCGACAACGGTTCGATCAACACACCAACCGCTGCGAGCTCAGCGGGCACACGGACGACGTATTGCTCGCTGTCGACTACGTACTCCGTTTGATAGCCATCCAGACCGCGGATCCCGCGCTCTCGGTACTTGCCGGTCTCGCACATGTCAGAACGGCCCATCCGGCAGGAGGCGCATTGACCACATCCCCGTCGGACAGTAAACACGGCGTAATCCCCGCCCGCCACCCGAGTGACCGCGGCCCCGACCGCCACGACCCGACCCAGCATTTCATGACCGATCACGAGTTCGCGCGCACCGTCGGGCGCGCGCGCCCGTCCGCCCGAGACTTCTTCGCGATCGGTACCGCAGATCCCCACACACACTACTCGCATCTTGATCCGGTCCGGCCCCGTGATGGTAGGTTCGGGCCGATCCACCACGCGTGAACCAGCGGTGCCTGGCACGATCGCGATGGCTTTCACGACTGCCCTTTGATCGCCGGCATGTACGCCAGCTCGGGTCGTGGTCCAGGACTCGCGCCGTCCAGCGCCATCTTCAACACCTGCGCAATGTGCAGCGCCTGGCGATCCGTCGTCTGTGCGATCTGCTCGCGGCAACTGAACCCGTTGCCCACGATCACCGTGTCCAGAGCGGCCTCGCGCACCTCGGGCAACAACACCCGCTCCCCGCACTTGATCGACACGTCGTAGTGCTCACCCTTCTCGAAGCCGAACGCGCCCGCCATGCCACAACAGCCGGAATCCACGACCGTGTAGTCGGCCCCCAGCTTCTTCAGGAGCGCTTCTTCGTCGCCGAAGTCGAGCACGGACTTCTGATGACAATGACCATGTACCAACAGCTTGGCGTGCAACGTTGGCACGACGAAGTGCGGCGCCTTCTTCACGAGGAACTCGCTCAACAAATAGGTCTGCTTGCTCAACCGCTGCGCGTTCTCATTGTCGTGCAGCAGATTCACGAGCTCGTCCCGGAACACTGACACACAACTCGGCTCCAATCCGACCACACAGACGCCGGAGAGAATCTCTGGAGCTAGGCCATCGAGGATCCGGTGGAGCATCCGCTTCGCGAGGTCCAACATCCCGTAGTCGTACAACGGCCGCCCGCAACACAGCGACATTCGCGGGATGACCACCCGGAAGGCCGCCGCCTCCAGGACCTCGACCGCCGCCTGCAGGGTCGTCGGATGGAAGTGGTTGTTCCACGTGTCCGGCCACAACATGACCGGCGGCTTGTCCGCGTTGCGGACCGGCCGCTTCCCGAACCACGCCCGGAATGTCTTCCCTGCGAATACCGGGATACGGCGCTGCGGCGCCATTGTGACCATCGCCTTCGCGATACTGCGCAACACCGGCGTCTGCGTGAGGAAGTTCGTGATCCGTGGAATCCGCGAGGCAATACCCGCCCACCAGTACATGAGTCCGAACGCGTACGCGGCGACCGGCCGCAGACGACCCTTGAAGTAGTGGGAGAGGAATTCCGCCTTGTACGTCGCCATGTCGACGCTGACGGGACATTCGCCGCGGCACCCTTTGCAGGCGAGGCACAGGTCGAGGGCCTCTTTGACCGACTCGTCGCGCCACCCCTTCCGCAGCGGATTGCCTTCGAGCATCTCGAAAAGAAGCCGCGCCCGGCCGCGCGTCGAGTGTCGTTCCTCACGCGTCACCATGTAGCTCGGGCACATCGTCCCCGTGTCGTGCTTCCGGCACTTGCCCGTCCCCACGCACCGGTTCGCCGCGTACGCGAAACTCCCGCGGTCTTCGGCGAACGCGAAATGCGTGACTGGCTTCCACGGGTGGTAGTGCGTCCCCCACCGCAGGTTCTCGTCCACCGGGTAGGCATCGATCACCTTGCCCGGGTTCATCTTGCCCTGCGGGTCCCAGATTGACTTGAACTCGCGGAACGCTTCCATGATCTCGTCGCCGAACATGATCGGAAGCAGCGACCCACGGGCCTGGCCGTCGCCGTGCTCACCCGAGAGAGAGCCGCCATACGAGGTAACGAGATGGGCCGCCTCATTCAGGAACTTCTTCCAGCGATCGATCCCCTCGGCCGTATATAGGTCGAAGTCGATGCTGCAGTGGATGCACCCCTGGCCAAAGTGTCCGTACAACGACGCGGTGTAGCCGTATTTGGCGAACAGCTTCTGCAGATCGCGCAGATAGTTGCCGACGTCCTTGGGTGCGATCGCCGAATCTTCCCACCCCGGATAAAAATCCGGCAGGTGTGGGATCTTGGACGTGGAGCCAAGCCCCGATTCACGGATCTCCCACAGCAGTTTCTCCTCGGTCGGGTCATCGAAGAGCTTCATGGTAGGTGGCTGCGGCTTCTGCCCGAACGCGGTCATCAGTCCCCGGGCTTGCGCGTCCGCATCGGCTCTCGTCTCGGCGCCGAACTCGACGACCAACCACGCATTCCCGGCTGGCAGCATCGCCCGGCCCGATGTCGACATCCCCTTATCGTGCATGTACGTGAACATGCTGCTGTCGATCCCTTCGAGGGCGATCGGGTTGTGCGTGTTGCAGAACGTGACGTGGTCGCCAGCCGTGAAGATGTCGGAGAAGCCAAACACCACGAGCGTGCGGCTGGGAGGGCTGTGCACCAGGCGCAGCTTTGCCTGCAGCACCGTCACGCACGTGTTTTCAGTGCCGACCAGAGCTCGAGCAACGTTGAAGCCATGCTCGGGCAACAGCTCCTGGAGGGGATAGCCGGAGACGAGCCGGGGGATGTGCGGGAATTTCTTGCGGATCTGATCCGCGTACTTGTCGCGGATCCCCTTGAGCCGCGCGTAGATCTCACCTCGCCGGCCACCGGCGGCGATGATCTCCGCCAACTCCGCCTCGCTCGTGGCACCCACCCACATGCGCAGCCCGTCATAGGTGAGGATTTCGAGCGCGTCGGTGTTCTCCTCGACCTTGCCCGCCATCTGTGCGTGCATCCCGCAGGAGTTGTTTCCGATCATCCCACCGAGCGTATTGCGGCTGTGCGTCGCCGGATCAGGGCCAAACGTCAGATGCCGCTCCTCGGCCTTGTCCCGCAGATCGTCGAGCACGGTCCCCGGCTCGACCCGAGCCCACTTCTCTTCCCAATCGATCTCGAGCACGTGGTTCATGTACTTGCTCATATCAATGACAACGGCGGCGTTACACGCCGATCCCGCCAGGTCTGTCGCTGCCCCGCGCGCGACGACCGGGGCCCCGAGCTCCTGAGCGACCGCGACGGCAGCCACTACGTCGTCGGCATCCCTCGGTATGACCACGCCCATCGGTACCTGGCGATAGTTGGACGCGTCGGTCGAATAGAGTGCGCGGTCGCCATCGGTGAAACGGACCTCTCCACGGATGCGCGCCCTGAGTGCGGTTGCCAGGCGCTCCATATCGACGCCGGCCTGGGCCGTCGTCACCGCGTCCGGCCGTGGAAGGACGGGCAGCGGAGCACTCGCGCGGCGGGCACGCCCGTCGGCAGGCACCGGCATCTGTGGGATCGTCATTCGTCGTTCGTCGCAGGTGAAGGTGTCAGATCGCGAATCGCGTCGCGTCGGCCCGCTTGAAGTCGAGACCCATGCCGGGCCGCGTAAGATCGGGCCTGAGCGCTCCATCCACTGGGGTCAGCACACCATCGAACAGCATGTGCTCGATCCGCACGTGGTCGTGGAAATACTCGATATGCCGCACCCGCTTCGCCGCACAGCCGGGATGCGCGTGCAGCGACGGCGCACAGTGCGTCGATAGCGGGACCGACTTCGCCTCGCAGAGCGCGTCGACAACGAGAAGCCCCGTGATCCCTTCACACCGCGAGCCATCCGCTTGCAACACATCGACGGCGCGCGCATCCAGAATCCGGGCAAAGTCCGTCGGATCGTACCCGTACTCGCCCACCGAGATCTCCATCTGGACGGGCGCCCGGTCGCGGCACAGATGAAGCCCTTCCAGATCCAGGTGGTATACCGGCTCCTCGTACCAGCTCACCCCTGATTCCTCGAACCGCTCCGCCTGGGCCAGCGCCTGCTTGCGGGTGTACGCCCCGTTGGCATCGACGAACAGCTCGGCGCCGCCGCCAATGGCGGCACGGGCCGCCGCGATGCGTTCGATATCGCGTGCCGGCTCCCGGCCAATTTTCATCTTCACCCGCGGTATCCCCGCCTCGACCCAATCGGCGAGTTGCTTTTGAAGCTGCTCGGTCGAATACGAGGTGAAGCCGCCGCTGCCGTAGACCGGCACCGCACCCCGCACCGCACCGAGCAGGGTCACCAGCGGGACCTCGAGCAGCCGGGCCTTGAGATCCCATAAGGCGACGTCGACAGCCGCGATCGCCATCGCCGCAATCCCGGGTCGCCCGAGATTGCGGATCTCCGCGACGAGCCCGGCCCAGATCCGTCCGTTGGCCATGACGTCCTGACCGCGAACAACCGCGGCAAGTGTGTCGTGGATCAGTCGTGCGGTTGCCGTGTCGGCATAGGTGTAGCCAAGACCGGTGACGCCGCCGGCCTCCGCCTCTACGACGACCAGCGTCGTCGCCGTCCAGACGAGCGTCCCATCCGATTCGTCTGGCGTATCGGTCGGAATACGATACACGGAGACCGTAAGGCGGTCGATGGGGACGCCATTGCTGGGGAGCATCAGCGTGCTCCCCTATTCTCCATTCCCCTTTCCCGGGAAGATTCCAGCCATCATGCTCTTGGCCGACTCGATGATGACACCCTTTTCATCCGGGTCGCCCTTGATCATCGCCGACATGAAGTTCTTCGCCTGCTCGAAACTGATGTGAGGCGGCAGGATCGACACGTTGGGGTCTGTGTACGCCTCGAACACGACGGGACGGGTGGCGGAGAGCGCGACATCCCACGCTGGGCCGACCTGTTCGGGTCTGTCCACCCTTATACCCGTGAATCCCAGGAGCTCGCCATAGCGCGCATACGGAAAATCCGGCAGGTCCTGCGACGCGTCGAATTTCGGGTCGCCACTCTCGATCCGCATCTCCCACGACACCTGGTTGAGATCGCGGTTGTTGAGCACCAGGAAGATGATCCGTGGATCACTCCACCGTTTCCAATACTTGGCCACCGTGATCAGCTCATTGAGCCCGTTCATCTGCATTGCGCCGTCCCCCGTCATCGCGATCGCGACGCGGTCCGGAAACGCAAACTTGGCCGCTATGGCATACGGGACTGCCGGGCCCATGGTGGCGAGGCTGCCAGCGAGCGAGAACTTCATCCCGCGCCGCATGACGAGATGCCGCGCCAGCCAATTCGTGGCGGTCCCTGCGTCACCGCTCAGGATACAGTTGTCGGGCAGACGCGGCGACAGCTCGGTGAACACCAATTCGGGGTTGAGCGGATTCGCGCTCACCTTGGCCCGGCTCGCGTCGACCCGTTTCCACTCCTCGCGATTGGAGGCGATCTGCTCGCGCCAGGTGCGGTCGGTCTGTTGCTTGAGAAGAGGCAGGAGCTCGCGCAATGTGTCGCCTGCGTCGCCCGTGAGGTTTACCTCCATTGGGTATCGCAGGCTCAGGTTCTTGCCGTTAATGTCGATTTGTACACCCCGCGCGTGACCCTCCTTGGGAAGAAACTCGCCATACGGAAAAGTCGAGCCGATCATCAAGAGGGTGTCGCACTCCCGCATCATATCGTTACTCGGCCGCGTGCCGAGCAACCCGATCGTTCCCGTCACCCACGGCAGGTCGTCGGGCAACACGGCCTTGCCGAGGAGTGCCTTCGCGGAGCCCGCCCCGAGCCGGTCGGCCACAGCGATGACCTCATCGGTCGCGTTCATCGCGCCCGCTCCAACAAGCATCGCGACCTTCTTACCACTGTTGAGCACTGCGGCCGCGCGCTGCAGATCTGTTACGGTCGGGATCACACGCGGTCGTGAGAAGCCGATCCCGGTGTGCACGGAGTTGTGCGTGTGCGGTGGCGTGGGGACGGCATCCATATCGGCCACATCCTTCGGCACGATCATGCACGTGACCGACCGGGTCGCCATCGCGATCCGCAGCGCCCGATCGACGACATGCCTGACAGCAATTGGATTGGAGATCGTGAAGCAGTACTCACTCGCGACATCCTTGAACAGGACGTTGAGGTCGACCTCCTGCTGGTAGTTGCCGCCGAGCGCCATCGTCGACGCTTGACCCACGATCGCTACCACCGGCTGGTGGTCCATCTTCGCGTCGTAGAGTCCGTTGAGCAGGTGGATGGCGCCCGGCCCCGACGTCGCGAGGCAGATACCGAGCTCACCCGTGTACTTGGCATGCGCACACGCCATGAACGCGGCCTGCTCCTCATGCCGCACCTGGATGAAGTCGAGCTTGCCCTTTGTCCGTGCGATCGCCGCGACGAGACCGTTAATGCCATCGCCCGGATAGCCGAAGATCCGGTGCACGCCCCATTGCATGAGGCGCTTCATGAGGAAGTCAGCTGCCGTTGTGCTCATCGTAGTCTTCCCGCTCTCGGTGAATGGATCCGGCGACGTACGCCGAATCCGATGGAGCGCATGACGTGTGCCGTATCAACGACCACACGAACTGCCGTCGCGCGGCGAGCCGCGTTCATCCGATCGATCGGACGCGACCGAAGTCATCGCGGCGCATACAAATACGCCGCAATGTCTCGAGCCGACCGGTCGTCAACACCTAGATTGGGCATCGCTGTCCCCGGCTCGATCGCCTGGGGCACCGTAATCCAGGTGATGAGGTTGTCGGCCGTATTCGGGAGTTCGCCCGCGATGTAGGCGCGCCGGCTAAACGCAGTGAGCGGCGGCCCCACCATGCCGGCCGCGCTCCCCACTCCGGGAATCACGTGGCACGAGCCACAGCCATATCGGACAATCGCCGCTGGCCCGCGCCGCGCATCGCCACCCTGCACGACGCGCGTCGGCGCCCCCGCACACCCGGCACAGAGCGCAAGACCGGCCACGAATGCCGCTCCGCATCCGGCCGGCAATTTCGTGCGTCGGGCCGCGGCGAATCGGCTCACGGCAATGTTCTCCGCCGTCGGCCGGCCGAGTCGGGGTTGGAGGGAACCGGCCCCCCCTGAAACGGAACCGTCCCGGAGGTCGATCCAGGTGGGACCATGCCAGCGTGCGATGGGTGGCCGCCGGGCCAAGGCTCCCCATGGGTTTGGCTGATGGCCCAGATATAGGCCGCCACGCGACGGATCTCCTCATTGGTGAGATCACCCCGCGCCCCCCGAGCCGGCATCGCGATCGGACTCCGTGTGAGCGCGTCGGGGATGCCGGCCGAGATCAGAGAGTCGATGGAGCGCCAGTTATATGCGACGTAGTCGAGCTCGACCGACACAGCGTCCCCGGCCGCCGGCAACCCTTGGCCTTCGATGCCGTGACATCCGAAACAGCCCGCACGACCGTGAAACAGCGAATCGCCAGCCTGTAGCATCGCGACCGTCATGCCGGGCGGCAGCGTGGGGAGCGTATCCGGCTGCATCTCGTCCGGCACCACGATCGATGCCGTCGGGTGCGGGGCGACCCGCTGCTGCTGCGCGGTGACGGTGGCCGCAGTCCCGAGGCACGTGAAGAGCACCGCGCACGCCGGCCACCACACGCTCCCGCGCGTCATGGGCTCCGCCGAGCCGCGGAATCCGAGGGGGCGATGCGCGCGGCCAAGCGGGTCGCCGGCGGAAGCGCAAACGCGATCATCTCATCCCCACGCCGATCATTGAGGTTGAGCAGCCCGGTGGCTGCCACCGCAACAAATTGCCTCCCGCCGACCTGGTACGTGATCGGCGGGGCGTTCACGCCCGCGTCCGCGCTGTAGCGCCACAATTCATGGCCCGTCCGGGCGTCCAGCGCCACGAAGGTGTCATCGGCCGCGCCCGCGAAGAACACGAGACCACTCGCCGTGGCCATCGCCCCGCCGATCAACGGAGTGGGAGACCGCGCCCGCCACGCAATCTTGCCGGTCGCCAAGTCAACGGCGGTGTAGAATCCGTAGCGGTCCTTCGCCGGCGTCGCGACCACGCCGCCGCCCCACCACTGCGCCGGCGGCTGGAGGGGTTCGAACTTCTGCCGGTACTTCATCGGGAAGTAGTTCTCCTCGGCATATGCGTACCCCGTCTGCGGACTGTACGCCATCGGCGACCAGTCGCTGCCGCCGAGCGTTCCCGGGTTTTCGATGATGCCCTGGGGAGTCGGGGGCTGCATGTAGTGGAGGAGCGGCGCCAGCGGAACGGATTTCCGGAGAGGGCGGCCCGTCACGCGGTCGAGCACGTAGATGAAGCCATCCTTGCCGGCTTCCGCGACCGCCTTGACCGAATGGCCCTGGCCGTCTGGCGCGTCGAGGAGCATCGGTGGCGTCGTCGCGTCGTAGTCCCAGAGATCGTGCGAGACCTCCTGGTAGTACCACTCGACGGTGCCGGTGTTGACGTCGAGGGCGACGATGCAGTCGGTGTAGAGATTGTCACCGGGGCGCGTGGTCCCGTCGTCGTCGGGCGCGGGATTGCCGACGTTGATGAACAGCAAATGCGTCTCGGGATCGTACGCCGGAATGTGCCACACCGGCCCCCCGCCGTGCTCCCACGTGTCGGCGTAGCGCGCGCTGTCGGCGTGTTCGCGGGCGACGTCGCGGCCGAACGACTGGCCCCACTCATCAGCCGTCCGCCACGTCCCCCACCATCCGCCGGCCGCCGGACTCGGAATCGTGTACCACCGCCATACACGCCGCCCGGTCCGCGCATCGTACGCGTCCACATAACACCGGCAGCCCTGCTCTCCCCCGCTCACCCCGACTACGATCTTTCCGTCGACAGCGATGGGCGCGCCGTCGAGATGGATGCCCGCCAGATTGTCGCCGACGACGACATCCCACACGATGTGTCCGGTCGCCGCATCCAGTGCCACCAACCGAGCATCGACCGTCGCCATGTATACGCGGCCGCCGTAGACGGCCACGCCGCGATTGATCGGGCCGCAGCAGTCCACGGTCGTCCTGTAACTGTGCACGTACTCCCACTTCTTGGCGCCGGTCGCCGCGTCCAGAGCGACCACGTGGTTGAGAGCGGTCGAGACATACATCACGCCGTCGACGACGACCGGGCTGGATTCCGACGAGTGCACGATGCCCGAGTGAAAGATCCACACCGGAGCGAGCGCCGCGACGTTGGCGGTCGTGATCTGCGTGAGCGGCGACCAGCGTCGATTCGTGTAGTCGCGCCCGTATGAGGGCCACGCCTGTCCGTCCGCCATAGCGTGCCGAAGCGCCGTATCGGCGTGCGCGGTCTGTTGCGGGGCATCGGCCCCGCGATTGCCACAGGCGAGCACGGGCGTGACGCCGAGAGCGAGCGCCGCGGCGGCGCGCAGCCAGCGACGACCAGACTCTGGTGCGCCCGCGGCGACCCGCTCCGATGTATTGGTAGCCATGCGTTGGACGCAGAGCAAGCCTTGGACCGAGCGCGTCGCGCACGACAACCTTGTCATTGGGCCGTCACCGGAGGGTATACAGGTAGGCCGCGATATCACGGGCTTCGGCCGCCCGCACGCCGAGATTCGGCATGGCTGTCCCCGGTTCGATCCCCTGCGGATTCATGATCCACGCGACGAGCTGCGGCGGCGTGTTGGCAACCTCGCCGGCAACGCTCGTTCGGGAGGCGAACGACGTGAGTGGCGGCCCCGCAGAGCCGGTCGCGCCGTCAACCCCCGGAATCACGTGGCACGACCCGCAGCCGTATGCGCCGATCGCTAGCGCACCACGCCTCGCGTCCCCCCCCATCACCGTCGTCACGGATCGGGGTCCGGGATCGGCGCACCCGGCCACGAGCAAGGCGGTGACGAGCGCCCCGCGAACGCTAGGAGACGACGGACGACGCCACATACGATGGCTCCGGTGTGGGCGGCAGCGGGCCGAGGGAACGACGGCGCGGGGCGCCGCCGTCCTTCTCGAGCCACTGGACAAAGCAGAAGGACACCGCCGCGAGATACACCACGCTGGTTGGAATCCACATGACGAGCCCCGCGAGCTGTTGATCCTCGAGCGGGGTCAGACCCCACGCTGCCGTGCGGTACAGGTGCTCGACATACCACGGGGTACGCGCAAATGTGAGCACCGCCGCAAACGCTCCCATCACGGCCGCGAGCGCTGACACATAGACGACAGCCGCACCGTAGCCAAGCCGGCGGCGCCCCGTCGGCTGGAATACCACCCACCAGAACAGGCACCCGGTGCAGAGAAAACTCGCGTGCTCGATCACGTGGACCCACTCGTGGTTGTACGCCCACCCGTACGGTGCCGGCACGTGCCAGAATCCGAGTGCGGTGACGTGGCCCACCCAGACGACCCCGGGCAGTGTGATGGCACCGAGGGCGACGCGCACCGGCGGTCCAGCCGCCCACCACCGGCCGGCGCGCTGCCGCCACGACGGAGGCAGCGCCCACACGAACGGCAGGAGCGGCCGGCCGAGTACGAGTAGAGGGGCAGCGATCACGATCAGGATCAGGTGTTGCGTCATGTGGGCCGAGAACAGCGCATCGCCAAGCGCGTCGAGCGGTGACACGAGAGCAAGGAAGACCGCGAGCAGGCCGGCGGCAAAGAGCCACGCGTGCCGCCGGCCGACCGAGCGACCCACACCGGCCTGATGCCACAGCCGCCGCACCCCGACCGCATACCAGCAGGCCGTCATCCCTACGGTGAGCCCGACCAGCGGCTCCCACGTCCATGCACCCCACAACGCCTTCATTACCAGCAGACCGGCGTGAGAAAGAGGGCCAGAGCACTGAGCACGACACCGCCGGTGAACAACGCGCCGAGCATGATCCCGGCGTACGACATGAAGCGCGTGCGCCCATCTCCGCCATCCAATAGGGCAGCATGCGCGCCGCCCTTCTCGGTCCGTGTGGCCCGCCAATTCGACATCGACGTGAATAGTGCGGCGACCGAGCCGATGAGCGCGACACTAAGGACGATGGCCACGGCATTCCATGCGGCGGGTGAGCTGGACGCGACGAGCGGCACCCGTTGCGGGAAGCAGGTGTGCGCGTCGACGGCGTAGGTGGCGATGAGCTGTACACTCCAGAAGAACGGAGCACCGAAGAGTCCGAACCAGAGAGAGCCGCGACCCACGGCTGCGCGGCCCGGCGCGGGGTGGCTGGCGGCGTCGCGATCAGGTCGCGACCCGGGCATCGCAGCGGCACCGACCATCAGGTTAACCTCGGAATCAGATAGAGCGACGTAAAGACGGCAATCCACACGGCGTCCACGAAGTGCCAATAGAGCGCGGCGTTGGACACCAACTCGTGGCGCTTGGCGGAAAAGAATCCCCGCCACGCCCAGAACTGGACGACGAGGTTCATCAACAAACCCGCGGCGACGTGGGCGCCGTGGAAGCCAGTCACCGTGAAGTAGAGCGATCCGTAGGCACTCGTCTGTGGGGTAAAGGTCTTCTGCGACCATTCCACCCCCTGGAGCACGAGGAACACCGCGCCGAGGACGAAAGTGATGAGCAGGCCAGCGCGAAGCCGGGCTTGCACGCCACGCTCGATCCCTTTTTCCGCCCACCACAGCGTGACACTGCTGAAGAGGAGGATGACGGTATCAGGCGCAGCGATCGTGAGCGCGGGGGGCCCTCCCGGCGGCCAGGTCGAAGCCATGGACCCCAGGTAGAAATAACTGAACAACAGATACGCGAAAAACGATGATTCGGTCACGATCAACAGGCGCATACCCCATCGACCCGACGAGTGCGCGGCGTACGCATTGGGCGGCAGCGCGGCAGCCACGGCGGCAGTGGCCATGGTCAGGTTCCCCCGCCGGCTCGAGCGATGCGGGACGGCGAGAGCCAGCCGGCGAGGCAGATGAAGACCAGGAGGAAGCCGATGGCCGTCCACGTCCACGAGACGGCGAGCAGCGCATAGAACACGACCGTGAGTGCGAGCGCCAGGAGGAGCGGCCACGCGGAATCGGCAGGCATATGGATCACCGCCATCGGGTCGGCGTCGAGCGCGGAGGTGCCGATCGTCTCGCGGCCGTCGTCGAGGACGGGTCCCTGGTCCACGATGCTCGTGGCACCGTCGTGGAGCCGGTCCTCCCACAGCGGGTAGCGACTGCGGACGGTGGGCAGCACCGCGAAGTTGTACGGAGGCGGAGGCGAGGTCGTCGACCACTCGAGGGTGGGAGCGTCCCACGGGTTGTTACCAGCTAACGGCCCCACACGCAGGCTCCGGACCAGGTCGACGAGAAAGAGCAGCACACCAACGGCAAACACGTAGGCGCCGACTGTCGATATGAGGTTGGCGGCATCCCATCCCATGCCCGAGGGATACGTGTAGATCCGGCGCGGCATGCCCAGCATCCCGGTGATGTGCATGGGGAAGAATGCCAGGTTCATCCCGATGAACATGAGCCAGAACACCCAGCGCCCGAGCCGCTCGCTCAGCATCCGGCCCGTCATCTTCGGCAGCCAGTAATACAGTGCGCCAAAGACGGGGAAGACGTTGATCCCGAGCAGCACGTAGTGGATGTGAGCCACGATGAAATACGTGTCGGTGAGCTGTAAGTCGAATGGTACGGGCGCCGTCATGACTCCATTGACGCCGCCGATCACGAAGAGGATGATGAAGCCGATCATGAAGAGAAACGGCACTTTGAAGACGGGGCGCCCATACCACATCGTGGCCAGCCACGCGACGATCGACACTCCGCTTGGGATCGTGACTGTCATGCTGGCCCCGCTGAAAAACGACATGGCCATCGGCGGCAATCCGGTGGCGAACATGTGGTGGATCCACACGCCGGACCCCACGACACCGGTCGCGATGGTAGCCAGCGCGACGAAGGTGTAGCCGGCGAGCGGCCGGCGGCAGAACGTCGGAATCATGTCCGACGCCAATCCCATGGCAGGCAGCACGACGATGTAGACCCAGGGGTGCCCGAAGATCCAGAACAGATGCTGCCAGAGCAGCGGATGGCCGCCGTTGGCGGGGTCGAAGAAGTGCGTCCCGATGGTGCGGTCCAGGTACAGGAAGATGGACGCCACCGTCAGCGATGGCATGAAGAACACGATCAGGAACGAGACGGTCAGTGTGCCCCAAAGAATGATGGGTACACGATTGAGCGACATGCCCGGCGCCCGCACGGTGAAGAAGGTCGCGATGAAGTTGACCGCGCCGATGGTCGTCGACATCCCGAGGTAGATCAGCCCCAACGTGTAGAAGTCAATGTTGAGACCGGGCGAGTAGGCACGCGCCGTCATCGGGACGTAGGCGAACCACCCGCCATCCGGGGCCTGCCCCACGAGGAAGCTCGAGTAGAGAAAGATCCCGGCCAGGAGAAACGTCCAGTAGCTCAGCGCGTTGACGCGTGGAAACGCCATGTCGCGCGCCCCGATCATGAGCGGCCACAGGTAGTTGCTGAACCCCGAGAGCACGGGCGACGCGAAGAGAAAGATCATCGTCACGCCATGCATGGTGAACAGCTGATTGTACGCCTCGGGCGATACCAGGTGCATGTTCGAGTGCACCAATTGCGCGCGCATGACGGCGGCCTCGAGACCGCCGATGATGAAGAAGGCGATCGCGGTCACGAGGTACCGCTTGCCGATCGTCTTGTGATCGACGCTGGTGAGCGTGCCCAGGAGGCCGCGGGGCGTCTCCCAGATCTCGGTCAGCTGCGCGCGCGGGGCATCGGAGGCGGCGACGACGGTGGCCACGGGTGCTTCGCTCCTAGCTGAGGCTCGACAAACGGTCACGGGAAACGCGATCGAGCGATATGCCGGACAACACGGTGCACGCTCGTCGGAAAAGGGTCACTTGAGCGTTTCGAGATACGCGACGAGTGCTTGCAGATCGGGACCGTCGAGCGGGACGTTTGGCATTCCACTCCCCGGCTTGAGAGACTGGGCATTCGCTACCCATCCGGCGAGGTTCCCGCGATTGTTGAGCAGCGTTCCCGCCGCGATCGTCTGGCGGCTGGCGACGTGAGTGAGGTCGGGCCCTACGCGGCCGAGCATGTCGGTGCCGCGAATCGCGTGACACGCGGCGCACGCAGAGCGATGAAAGACGGCCAGCCCGGCGGCGGCCGCCGCATCCGTGGGCGCGACTGCCGTCGCACGCTGGCGCGCGAGCCACGCGGCAAAATCGGTGGGTGCGTCCGCCACGACGAAGAAATCCATATGGGCGTGCTGCAGCCCACAGTACTCGGCGCACTCGCCCCGATACACACCGGGCCGGTTTGCCTGTAACCACATGGCATTGTCCTGCCCGGGGATGACGTCGGTCTTCCCGGCCAGCTCGGGCACCCAGAAGCTGTGGATCACGTCGTTCGACACCAGGTTGACGCGCACCGCCCGGCCGGCGGGCACGTGAATTTCGTTGGCCGTGACGACTGTTTGGTCCGCTCCCATGCCGGTGTACCGGACCTCCCACCACCAGCGGTGGGCCGTGACCTGCACTGTCGCGACCGTTGGTCGCGGGGGACTCGCAATCGCGGCCTGCGTGATGAGCGTGGCGACAAAACACACCACGAGGATGATCGCCGGCAGGATAACCCCCCCGACTATGATCCAGCGAACAGGACCCCGCGGGTCACCACTGGGTTCGATGCCGCTGGTGTGAGCGGGCCGTCGACGATAGAGAGCGGCCACCAGTACGCCGGTAACGATGACGGTCACGGCTCCCGCGACGATCGTGAATAGCCATCCCAGGCGCGCTATCTGTTCGGCCGCTGGCCCCGCGGGCCGAAACATCGACGGCGACTGCGCCCAGCCCATCGCCGCCAGTGCATGCATGGCGGCTACCATTCGTTGACGCTCTTCATGGGCTCGCGCGTCTCGTCGGCGCTCGCCGCGCCGGTGCCGGCTCGCCCCGATGGCGCGGCAGCGGGCGCTCCTCCCGGCTTGGTGCCAAGCGTCCTGACATACGCGACGATCTTCCAGATATTGTCTTCGGTAATCGCCGAGCCCCACGCCGGCATGCCTTTGCCGCGTCCGCCGTAGATGGTCTTGAAGACGTCCGCGTCATCGCCACCGAAGCGCCAGGATTGACCCTGCAGCGAGGGTCCCATTCCGCCCGCCCCATTGAAACCGTGGCAGTAGGCGCAGTTCATATGGATGAAGAGTTGCTGCCCTTCCTCGATCGCGGCCCCGTTCCCGCCATATGGGTTGTGAATCGCGTACCGCGCGCTGTCGATCACGGCGCCCGCCATGGGGCCGGTGGGGAGTGACGTGATTGCCGCGATATCGGGTAGGGCGGCCGTGGGCGCGCCAGTTGCTTCACCGCGCGCGGTCAGTTCCTTCTGCGCGCGATCGTAATCAGTACATGCGACGATGGCTGCGACTGCTAGGGCGGCCGACCCGGCACCCCGGATGTACGCCCGGCGTGCGCGATGTTCTGGCTGATAGTGCCAGCGATTCATCCTGCCTCCCCCGCGATACGCGGGCCCGGTACGGCGTGACGTGGTGGATCTTTCGGCCGCGTGCTATCCGCGACGAGCGGTACGTGGTAGTCGTCGAGGATCCGCCGGATCGCGGGTGCTTCACGGTCGAGGGCGCGCTGGAGTTGGTCGCGGCGCCGAATGTCGCCGTGCCGCACACCGAGCGCGATGTCGAACGTGAACGGCGTCGCCGCCGCCCCGGCGAACAGATCGATCGCGGGCGACACGGGAACGACGTCGAGCCCCACGGGCTCGTGTGTGGCGAAGTAGCCGGCCAACGGCCCCCACACGATCGCCACATCCACGTCACCGGCCGCGACGGCATCGATCAGCCGGGCCGGCGGGTTCGGCGTGCGGTAGTCCCCGTAGATGCTGTACGCTACGACGTTGGTGATGACGCCGCGTCGCGCGAGCGCGTCCGCAGGCGGCGGATTGCTCCGGCCCCCAGTGAAATGGAGGCCGATCCGGAGATGATGCAGTCGCGCGTCATCGAGCGAGCGGACGTGGAGCGCACGATCGGAACGTGAGACGAAGACGTACGTGGAGCGGTAGTACGGCCGGGTGGTGAGCAGTTGCGGATAGCCGCTCGGCACCCCGATCACGACGTCGCAGATATCCGCATCCACGGTATGCCCAACGAAACCGCGCCGCTCGGGCCACCACGTATACACGAGCGGCTCGCCGAGTCTGTGGGCTAGGAGCACCGCGATCCTGTTCTCGAATCCCTGCCCCTGCCGATTCGAGAATGGCAGGTTGTTCGGGTCGGCGCACACCCGGAAGACCGGCTTGGCCGCGAGCGTCATGAGCGGCTCGGCGCGCACCGGCGAGTTCGAGCGAACGGGGCCGATGACGGCCAGGGCAAGGACGAGCCCCGGCACGATGAGCGCCGCTGTCTCGCTGCCGCGGCGTAAGCCGCCGAGGACCGGCTTGCCGCTAGAGCGAGAAGACATATAGCATGCCGCCACCAGGGGCGAAGCCCGGTACGGCCTTGATCAGGGTTGCCGCCCCGCCCACCCCGGCCAGAATCGCGACGTACTGTTTCCCGTCTGGTCCCACGTAGGAGATGGGAGCGCCGATGATCCCAGATCCGAGCTTGGCCTGCCAGAGTGGGTGGCCGTTTCGGGCATCCACTGCCTTGAACCACCCATCGGCCGTTCCGTAGAACGCCAGGTTGCCTGCGGTCACCAGGATCCCGCTGTAGGTGAAGAACTTCTCCTTGATCCCCCACATCTTCTTGCCCGTCGTCGCGTCCCACGCGATGAACTCGCCGTAATTGCCCCCCGGCCCAGGGTGGCGCAGCATCTTGGCCCCCCAATACGGCGTGCCGGCGATGTAGCTCACTTCGTACGCCTCGTAGTCCATGCACATGTTGTTCGTCGGCACGTAGAACAGCTTGGTCTGAGGCGAGTACGCGGCCGGCTGCTCATCCTTGCCGCCGATGTCGGGCGGGCAGATGTCCTTGACGTTCACCCCCTCGGTCGTGTTCTTGTCGGGATTCACGACCGGAGCCCCCGTCGCGAGGTCGACGCTGCTGGCCCAGTTCTCGTTGGCGAATGGATTGGCCACGAGAATTTCGCCCGTCTCCCGGTCGATCGTGTAGCCGAATGCGTTGCGGTCGAAATGCACGAGCAGCTTGCGCATCCGGCCGTTGATCGGGAGGTCGACGAGGATGCTTTCGTTGACGGCGTCGTAATCGTGCTCATCGTGCGGCGTCAGTTGATCCGCCCAGCGGGCCTCCCCATTGTCTGGGTCGCGGGCGAAAATCGTGCTCGTCCATTTGTTGTCGCCCGGCCGCTGGTTCTGGGTCCACGGCCCGGGATTGGATGTGCCGTAGTAAATGAGGTTGAGATCCGGGTCATAAGAGACCCACCCCCAGACGCTACCCGCACCGTGGCGCCAGCCGTCAGGGGGCCAGCTCGAGACTCCGAGATCCTTCCCGCGGTCCTTGGCGTAGAACGCTTTGAAATTGGGACCGATCTTGACCACGCTGTCTGGCCCCGTGCTGTACGCACGCCAGACCTCCTTCCCGGTCTTGAGGTCGAGGGCCGCGATCCACCCGTGGACGCCCATCTCGCCGCCGGAATTGCCGACGATCACTTTGTCCTTTACGACCAGCGGCGCCATGGTCATCGTCTCGCCGGTATTCACGTCGCCCATCTTAGTCTGCCAGACCACTTTCCCGGTATTGGCATCCAGTGCGATCGTGCGATCGTCGAGGAGATTGTAGACCAGCTTGCCGTCCGCGTACGCCCACCCCCGGTTCACCACATCGCAGCAGGCCACGCCGATCGACCAGGGGTCCGTGTCGGGCCGATACTTCCATTTGACGACACCCGACTGCGTGAGATCGAGAGCGTACGCAATGTCCGGATACGGCGTCACCAGGTACATGGTGCTGCCCACGACCAGCGGCGCCCCCTCATGCCCCTGTAAGACGCCGGTCGAAAACGTCCAGGCCGTCTTGAGCCCCTGCACGTTGTCGGCCGTGATCTGCGTCAGGTCGCTGAAGCGAGTTTGCGCGTAGTTCTTTCCCTGCTGTAGCCACTCGCCAGCGGCGTTCGCCGCCGCGCGGCTATTCGAGTCACCACGCACGCCACTCGGCGTGGCTACATCGCCAGGAGCTGCTCCGGCGGCGAGGGGAGCTGACCCCGCCGACGCGACCGCGGCCGCATGCCCACCGGCCGGTACCCCGGTGCACGCCGAAACAGGCCCCATTGCCAGTGCGCAGACAGAAACCGCCCGCAGGTCGTGGCCCAACCGTGCCGCCCATTCTCCAGCCCCGCGGCTCTCGCCGTCGTTCGACGCACCCCACGTTGATGCCACCGGCCCACCTCCTCATATTGTGTGCGACGGGCTGCGACGAGGGCGTCGCGACTACTCGGTCATCTCTAAGTGTGCGGGTTGAGTGGAGCGAGGGGCACCGACAGGCCGACAATCAACGTGGCGGGCCTCGCGTCAGTGAGGAACACGCGCTCGCCGTGCGGGACCTCATCGCCCGCGCGGGGCAGCCCGACGAGCACGTCGTCCAGGATCACGAACCCTTTGACGCTCCGAAGCCACACATGGGGTGACAGCCAGTTCAGGATTCCCGCACCGACGTTGAGGCCCGTGTCGAGCTTGTGCGTGTACGCGCTCTGGTCGTCGGGGCGTGCCGCGGTGCTATACAGGTCGCCGACGTAGGGCGCCACCGTCACCCACCCCTTCGTCATGGCAGAGGTGACAGCGTCGACTGAAACGCCAAATGTCGCCGACGGCTCGTTCGCACGCACGTCGCCCGTGCCGAGCTCGCTCGCGGTGTACTCCGTGAATGGATTGGAGTTGGCCGTCGCGTTGGGCAACCACTGGAGGCTGAGGAAGAGGCTGGTGCGCGGGATTCCCGTCGGCGCCGAGACGACGAAGAACACCTCGAGATTCGATTGCGACGGTAAATGCGACTCGCTTCCGTCAGTGAGGGATCGAACCGCGGGGCCGCCAAAGAGATGCGATCGATTGAGCGCGGACTCGAACACAAGCGAGGGCGCACACAAAATCGCGGTGCAAGACGCGCTCTGCGCGCGGACCGGCGTTGCCGCGGCGGCGCCGATCATCAGTCCCACGACGACTCCCGCCTCCGCCAAGCGCGCACCGCACTTCGCGATACCCCGTCCATGATCGTGTCCTGCCGCCCGCCTGCTGACGCGTTCCATTCGCGCGTGGCTCCGTACCGTCCGGGCTGTGAGTCTCAGATCACAACTGTGGGTTGACCACGTGTGATCGACGATGTCCGATCGACGATGTCCGATCGACAATGTCCGATCGACGATTATAAGGGTACCCATATGTCGGCGTCAACGACGGGCAAGAGGCGTGCCGCCGGACACGGCGCGATGCGGCTGGTGCTTGCGTCACCGCTGCGCCAAGGAGCAGCCGTGCTCAACGGTGCTTGCGCTTCGCTGCGCCGAGCCGACTGCGCACAGAGTGGACGCGCTGCCGTTGGTCGTGGATGATGATTGGGCAGCCGTTCAGCCGCTGATCATGGAACGATGCGCACTGGCGGGGCGCCGGGCAGCGACATTCGGCCGCCGATCACAGTCTCGATCGAGATGGGGGCGGAGACCGACGACGACCCCGAAGCTACTCGTGGCGAGGGATCGAATTAGAATGGTATGCGATCTGCGGACTGTTACCGTCGTCGCTGGAGGACTTTCGCGATCATCCATGGATGGGAATGCGGTGGACGGCCACGCTGCGTCGACGGCCGACAGCCGACGAGCGATGGGCCCACGTCCATCGGGTCGGCGCCCGATCGGCCCGCGGGTCGTGCGTGGCGCCGGGTCGGAATCGGGAGCGGCGGCCCGCCTGGCGCGGATTCGTGTAGCGCTCGACCGAGCTGATCTCGCAGCTGTTGTATGTAGTCTCCCTGCCAACGTACTGCTCCTCTCAGGCTATTGGCCGGTGGTTGGTACCGCGTGCGCGATTGTCTGGCGAGAAGGGCCCGCGCTGGTGCTCCCGCCACCGGATGAGCGGGATGCGGCGAGCCGGGGATGGGCCGACGACCTCCGGGTGATCGTCGAAGGCACGGGCGACGCCGCAGGATCGCGAACGTTGGGCGACCAGCTCGCGCAGGCCGCGCGTCAATGGGGGGGTGCCCGGATCGGCGTCGAGCGCGGGCCCGCGTTCGAGCCCGCTTCGTACGTCGCGATGTGCGTGTACGGGGCCAGTCTGTGGGATGCTGTGCGTGCCGCGTGGCCGACGGCCGACCTCGTGGCCGCCGATGACATGCTCGCCAGCCTCCGAGCCGTCAAGACCCGAGCCGACGTCGCCCGTATCGACGTCGCGTGTCGCGTCGCCGAACGCGGGTTCGCCGCGGGTGCCCGGGCGCTGCGACCGGGGCTCAGGGAGACAGCGGTGGCCGCACGGGTTCGGGGCCCGTTCAGCATCGCCGCGACCAAGGCTGTCGACCGCGCCGACGGCTTCGCCTTCTGCATGTCTGGCGTAAACAGCGCCCAAGCCTATCGCGCCTATGCGCGGTCGACCGCCAAGCGAGTGGCGCTCGGCGAGTTGGTTCTCGTCCACGCCAATTCGTACGTCGATGGCTACTGGACGGATGTGACGCGTACCTATTGCCTGGGCACTCCAAACCATCGCCAGCGCGCGATGTACGACGCGGTCTTCGAGGCCCGCCGCGTAGCCCTCGATTTGATCCGGCCGGGCGTGTCTGGCCAAGCCGTGGACAGCGCTGCGCGCGACGTCCTCACGGCGCATGGCTTCGGTCCGGCGTTCATGCACTCGACCGGACACGGGGTCGGATTCGGCGCGATCGACCACAACGCCCGCCCGCGCCTGGCGTCGGGATCCAACGATATTCTCGAGCCGGGGATGGTGTGCAACGTCGAACCGGCAATCTATCTCGACGGCTATGGCGGCCTTCGGCATTGCGACATGGTCGCCGTGACCGACACGGGTGCGCGTGTCCTCACTCCCTTTCAGGCGAGCATCAAGGAGCTGACCGTCACATGAGCGATACCCTGACTCCACGACGGCGTTTCCTGGCGTGGTTCAGCGCCGGGCTAGGTGCCGTCGCCGCGGCGGCGGTCGGTGTGCCTGTCGTTGGGTTTTTCTTCGCGCCACTGATGCGTCGTCCGGTCGAAGCGTGGCGCTCGCTCGGCCCGGTCGGCCGATTCCGGATTGGCGAGACGGTCGAAGTGCGCATTCCCTCCCCGGCCCCGGTCCCGTGGGCCGGCGAAGCGGCGGAGATCGCGGCGTGGCTCCGGCGACAAGGCCCCAGCGAGTTCGTCGCGTTCTCCGTCAATTGTACTCATCTGGGATGCCCCGTCCGCTGGATGGCGAACGCCCAGCTCTTTCTGTGCCCCTGTCACGGCGGCGTCTACTATGAGGATGGTGCGGTGGCCGGCGGGCCCCCGCCCCGAGCATTGACCCAATACCCGGTGCGTGTCGAGGACGGGAACGTCTTGCTCCGGACCAGCGCTCTCCCGCTTGGCTAGACTGATCCGCACGATCGGACACTGGCTCGAAGACCGGACCGGGCTGTGGTCCGTCGGCCGGCGCCTGGCCGAGCATCCGGTCCCCCCGGGCACCGACTGGCGATACGTGCTGGGCGGGGCGACCCTCGTCGCGTTCCTGCTGCAGGTCGCGACCGGCGTCGCGCTGGCGACGGTCTACGTCCCCTCGACGGGCAGCGCGTACCAAAGCCTGCAATTCATTACGCACGATGCACCATTTGGCCGTGTCCTCCGCGGGATGCATTACTTCGGAGCGAGCGCGATGGTGGTGCTCATCGGAGCCCACATGTCGCGTGTGTTTCTCACCGGATCGTACAAGTTCCCGCGCGAGATGAATTGGCTGTCCGGGGCCGCGCTGCTCCTGCTCACCATACTCATGGCGTTTACGGGTCAGCTGCTGCGCTGGGATCAAGATGGCGTCTGGTCCGCGGTCGTCGCATCGGAACAGGCGGCTCGCATTCCCGCCCTCGGACACTGGCTCGCCCATCTCGTCCTGGGCGGCGCGACCGTCAGTGGGCCGACGCTCTCCCGTTCGTTCGCCGTCCACGTCTTTCTCATCCCGGCGCTCATCTTCGCCGGCGTGGGGCTGCATCTCTATCTCGTGCTCCGGACCGGCGTCTCCGAGCGCGCCAGCATTGGTCCGGCGGTCGTGGACCCGGCGACCTACCGTGCCTGGTATCGCAACCTACTCGACCGTGAAGGACAGCCGTTCTGGCCCGACGCGGCCTGGCGTGACGCGGTGGTCGCGGTGGTGGTCGTGGGGACTGTGCTCGCACTGGCGCTCATTGTCGGACCCAAGCCGCTCGGGAAGCCGCCCGATCCGACGACCATCATCGCCTCGCCACGCCCCGATTGGTATTTCCTTTGGTACTTCGCGGTGCTGGCGATCCTTCCCCGAGGCATCGAACCGTCCGTCATCGTACTCGCCCCTCTCCTCTTCGGGGTTGCGGTCTTCCTCCTGCCACTCGTCGCAAATCGCGGGCGGCGCACGCTGCGGCACCGCCCGTGGGCTGTGATCGTAGTGGCCGCCGCCGTAGTCACGATTGCCTGGTATTCGCGGCTCGGCGTTCTGTCCCCGTGGTCGCCCGATTTTGACGCGCGGCCACTCACGGCGCAGGCAATCGCGAGCAGCGATTCAGCGGTCGTGGCGGGGGCCGCACTCTTTCACGGGCGCGGGTGCGAGTACTGCCACGTCATCGATGGTCAGGGCGGGAGTCGCGGACCTGACCTGACGGACGTTGCGCACCGCCTTGACCATCCCCAACTGGTGGCGCGCATCCTTGGCGGCGGCAGCATCATGCCGGCGTACACCGGGAAACTGTCGTCGGCGGAGCTTGCTCAACTGGTAGCCTTTCTCGAGTCGCGACGGGGCTCGCCCAAATGACTCGATGTCACGTCTTGACCCCTCAACTGCCGCTGACCTCTGCTCTTCCGCTGTCGAGCCAGCCGCCCTGGAATCCGGCCCGACGAAGTCCCGTCACGACATAGGGGCACTGGCGCATGAGTCGCCAGAGTAGGCCCGAGCGGTGATTTTCGATCATGAGCACCACCGGGCCCTGATTGATCGCGTAGTGTGCTGGCGAGCGCCACCCTCCGCTGGCGACCGCCTCCAGGCTCGGCGTCGAGGCGCCCGACCCGAACGAGGTATTGAGACTTCCAGTGTAGCCGTAATCGTGCTTGGCCTCCGGATAGGCGGCGTCGAACGCCGCGATCGATGGCAGCACGATCTCGGGCGCAAATGGCAGCGACGCCAGCATGGCCCACGGTGACACGGTGCCGTCGTCGGGGCCGTAG
>Ga0182024_10005582_pt1 | contig 28149 bp, 25 predicted proteins | sample P32metaG_FD_120480 | JGI IMG/M metagenome (GOLD analysis project Ga0182024, IMG submission 120480) | Permafrost microbial communities from Stordalen Mire, Sweden - P3-2 metaG (Illumina Assembly) | ecosystem: Environmental > Terrestrial > Soil > Wetlands > Permafrost | place: Sweden: Stordalen...
TACTTCCTCCGAGTGATTTCGGTCCAAGCCATGTGATCCTCCGTCGTAGCTCGCAACCACGACCGAATCACAGATGACTGAAATCACTCAATTCATTTCCGGCCAGCCTCTGAGGAGCGCCCAACGGGCGCGTCTCGAAGGACGCACAACCTCGCGCGAGTTCCACTTCGCGTTGCGCGCTGCTATCGTTCGGCACGGGGAGGACAAGGGTCATGGCGAGGAATGGCTTCAAGCTGATCGACGCCGAGATGCACGTGATGGAACCCACTGATCTGTGGCAGCGCTACATCGATCCCGAGTTCCGCTCGCGCGCGCCGCGGCGGCTCGACGAGCGCCGCTGGGACATCCGCACCCTCGTTGAGGGCGAGGTCATGGCGCAGATGCCGGGCGGCGACTGGCCGGCCTTGAGCGATGCCGAGGAGAGTGCGCTCGCCGGGCGCTATGCCGAAGAAATCGCACGCAATTTCGACCCCGCGTCACAAGTGCGGGCGATGGACAAGGAGGGGCTGGATCTGGCGATCCTCTATCCAACTTCCGCGATGTACGTGACCGCGTTCACCCGGATGGACGCGCGTTTCGCGGCGGCTGCGTGCCGGGCGTACAACGACTGGCTCCATGATTACATCGCGGCCGCCGACCCGAAGCGGATGTTCGGCGCCGCCGCGATCTCGGCCCATGATGTCGCGAGCGCCGCCGCGGAAACCCGGCGCGCCGTCGGCGAACTCGGCATGAAGGCGGTCTTTCTGCGGCCCAACATCTACAATGACCTGCCGTGGCACGACCCCTCATACGATCCCTTGTGGGCGATCTGCCAGGAGCTCAACGTGCCCGTCGGCTTTCACGAGACGACCGGCTCGCGCATGAAGGCCGCGGGCGCCGACCGCTTCAACACTCTGGGCATCGCGCACATCGCGACGCACTCGGTGGAGCAGATGCTGGCCGCCATGGACATCATCATGGGTGGCGTCATGGAGCGCTTTCCGCGGCTGCGCTTCGCCTTCCTCGAGGGGCAATGCGGCTGGCTGCCGTTCTGGCTCGGCCGCATGGACGAGCATTACGAATGGCGCGGGCCGTTCGGCGAGATGACCCACCTCACGATGCCGCCTTCGGAATATTTCCGGCGGCAGGGGTTCTGCGCGGTCGAGTGCGACGAGGCGTTCGTCAGCCATGTCGTCGACGCGTTCGGCGACGACAACCTCGTCACCACGACCGACTACCCGCACGGCGATTCGAAATATCCCAAAGCCATGGATATGTTCCTCGCCCTGCCGCTCGCCGACCGCAGCAAGAAGAAGATCCTGTGGGACAACGCCCTGCGGCTCTACGCGCTTTAACCGATACAAATCTGCGTCACCCCCGCCCCCACCCTTCCCTCCCCCGCCTGCGGGGGAGGGAAGGGTGGGGAAAGCGGGGGTCCAGGGGCAACCGCTCGAATTCGCCCCCTGGATTCCCGCTTTCGCGTCGCTTTCGCGGGAATGACGACGATAGGGGACGGTCGATCTGATGATCCTGGCGACCGCCGGCCATATCGACCACGGCAAGACGGCGCTGGTGCGCGCCTTGACGGGGGTCGATGCCGACCGCCTGCCGGAGGAAAAGCGCCGCGGGCTGACGATCGATCTCGGCTTTGCCTATACAACCCTGCCGGACGGCACCGAGCTCGGCTTTGTCGATGTGCCGGGGCATGAGCGGTTTCTGCCGAACATGTTGGCCGGGGTGTTGTCGATCGATCGGGTCCTCCTGATCGTCGCCGCCGATGACGGGCCGCGCCCGCAGACGCTCGAACATCTCGACATAATCGAACTCATCGGCATCGCCGAGGTGACCGCGGTCCTCACCAAGATCGACCGGGTGCCGGCCGAGCGCCGCGCCGCGGTCGAGGCTGAAATCGGCGCGCTCCTCGCCGAGGCGGGATACGCCGACAGCCCGATCTACCCGGTTGCGAGCCTCACCGGCGAGGGCATCCCGGCGCTCGCCGAGCATTTGCGCGACAGCGCCCGCATCGCCGACAGGGCGCGCGCCGCCCGCCTGGTATCGGGCCGCTTCCGGCTGGCGATCGACCGCGCCTTCTCGCTCTCTGGGATTGGGCTCGTGGTGACCGGCACCGCGGCCTCCGGCGAAGTTGCCGTCGGCGACCGGCTCACCCTCAGCCCGCGCGGGGTCGAGCTTCGGGTGCGCGGCATCCATGCCCATAACCGCGCGGTCGAGCGGGCCCGAGAGGGCGAACGCTGTGCCTTGAACCTGGCCGGCAGCATTCCCGAAGGCGGCGAGCCGGGCCGCGGCGACTGGGTCCTTGACCCGGCATTGCATAACCCGGTCAGCCGCCTCGATCTCGGGGTCACCGTGTCGCGGGCGGCGCCGGCGCCGCTGCGCGACGGGCTGCCGGTGCATTTCCATCTCGGCACCGAAGATAGGGTCGGCCGGCTCGCGGTGCTCGGAGCCCGCGCCATCATGCCCGGCGAACCAGGCCTCGTGCAGGTCGACTTCGATCGTCCGATCGGCGCCTTATGGGGCGACCGGGCGATCATTCGCGATCATATGGCGCGCCACACGCTCGCCGGCGGCCGGGTGCTCGACCCGGGACCGCCGCGACGCGGCCGCGCGCGCCCCGAACGGCTTGCCGCGCTGGCCGGGCTCGCCGAACCGGATGCCGGCGACGCGCTGGAGCGGCTCATCGATGGTGCGGGGATCGTTGCGCTGGCGCCCTTCGCGCTGGCGCGCAACCTGTCGCAGGACGAGGTCGAGGCTCTCACCCTTGCCGGCGGGTTCCACCGGGTCGGCGCGGGCGCCGCGACAATCGCGCTCAGCCCGGCGCATCTGGCGCGCCTCGGCGACAGAATCGTCGCGATGTTGGCCGAGTGGCACCGCGCCCAGCCCGATGCGCTCGGGGCCCCGCGCGCCGCGTTGTTCGCCCGGCTGCGGGGCGACGCACCCGAGGCCGCGCTCGATGCCGCGCTCGTCGCGCTCCTCGCCGCCGGGCAGGTGGTGCGCGACGGCGCCATGCTGCGGCTGCCCGGGCATGAGGCCCGCCTCACGCGGGAAGACGAGCGCCTGTGGGAGCGCGTGCGGCCGCTCCTCGCCGCCGCGGAATTGCGCCCGCCGCGGGTCCGCGAGCTGGCCGCCGCGCTCGGCCTCGAACCGGAGCCGCTCACCCGGTTTCTCAAACGCGCCGAGCGCTTCGGCCGGGTCGCGCCGGTTGCCGCCAACCGGGTCTTCCTGCCCGAGACGATCGCGCGCCTCGCGGATCTCGCCGCCGCGCTCGCCGAAGATTCGCCCGAGCGCAGCTTTACCGCGTCCGGCTTCAAGGACCGCTCCGGCATCGGCCGCAACCTGACGATCGAGGTCTTGGAATATCTCGACGCGATCGGCGTCACCCAGCGGGTCGGCGACACAAGAATCGTGCTGCGCAGCGCCGCCGAACTGTTCGGTTAGCTAACCGCGCGCCTCTCCAGCGACCGACCGGCGGTCGACGAACAGGGTCGGGGTGAAGATCTGGACCGGTTCACCGTGCTGGTTGAAGGTGGTAACCCGAACCTTGACGACCCCCTGCCCGGGCCGCGAGCGTGACGGGCGCGTTTCGAGCACCTCGCATTCGACCCGCAATTCGTCGCCCGGCCGCACCGGCTTCAACCAGCTCAGTTCGCCGCCGCTGCTGATGATCCCGCCGGCCGGGCGGAAATCGCTGGCGAGGCAGAGGCGCATCGACAACGAGGCGGTGTGCCAGCCGCTCGCCGCAAGCCCGGCGAACATCGTGCGGTGCGCGGCCGCGTCGTCGAGATGAAACGGTTGCGGGTCGAACGCCGCCGCGAAGGCGGTAATCGCATCGGCGTCGATCGGCAGCGCCGGCGAGGCGAATTTCTGGCCGACCGCGAGGTCCTCGAAATAGCGCAGGCTCATGTCGCTCCCTCTCTTTGTTGGCGCAAACTTGCTGCGCTGCGGCAGGAAGCCGGCAAGGCGCTGGGCGGGCATCGGACCATTCATGCCTGGGCTTTGCGCTTGAACCAGGCGCCGGACCGGATCGCGGCGGAGAGGATGACCCCATAGAGGACGAGGCCAAGGCTCAGCGCGGCGAAGAGCGCGGCAACGGACCCGCTCAGCCGCAACCCGACCCAGCCGCCGCCGACCGCGGTCACCAGCCGGACCAGCCCGGCGAGGAGCGGCCAGAGCAGCCGGCCGGCGCCTTGCGAGGCAAAATAGAGCGCCAAGCCCAGCCCGAAAAACCCGTAGGCCGGGCCGACGATGCGCAAATACTGCGCGCCGGTCGCCAGCATGCCCGGGGCGTCGCTGAAGAGGCCGAGCCAGGCCATCGGCCACAGCGCCGCCGCCACGCCGATCGCCTCGGCGAGCGCGAAGGCGATGGCGCCACCGGTCAGCGCGACGCGCAAGGCGCGGGCTTCCTGGCCGGCGCCGATATTGGTGCCGACCAGCGCCACCAGCGGCGCGCCGAGACCGAAGACGAGCGGCACGAGCAGGTATTCGAGGCGAACGCCGGTGCCGTAGCCGGCAATCGCATCGCCGCCGCCCGCGCCGCCGACCAGCGCCGTCGTCAGCGCCACGGTCAGCGTCGTTTGCAGCACGGTGACCGACGCCACCGCGCCGACCCGCAGCATGTCGGCAAAGAGCGCCCAACGCAGCCGCGACCAGGCGAAACGCACGACGCTGCGGCGGGCCGCGATGTAGAGGGCGAGGACGATGGTGACGAGCGCCGTCGTTGACACGACCGCGATCCCGGCCCCGGCGAGGCCGAGCGCCGGAAACAATCCGACCCCGAAGATGAGGCACGGCGACAGCGGCACCAAGAGCACCACGCCGGCACACACCGCCAGCGACGGCACGAGCATGTTTCCGGTACCGCGGATGACGCTCGCCAGCGCGTTCATCAGCCACACCAGCGGTGTCCCGGCGAAGACGACGTTGGAATAGAGGAGCGCGGCCGCCAAGGAGGCGCCCTCGCCGCCGAGCCCGCGGTAGAACGACGGCCCGAACCCGAGCACCAGGGCTGAAAACACACTGCCGATCGCGAAATTGATGACGATCGCGTGGAGCACCAGCGCGTCGGCGTCGTCGCGCCGGCCGCCGCCGAGCGCCCGCGCGATGGAAGATGAGATGCCGCCCCCCATCGCGCCGGCCGAGAGCATCTGCATCATCATGAACCCGGGGAAGACCAGCGCCATGCCGGCCAAGGCGTCGATGCCGAGGCGCGACACCCACCAGGCCTCGATGAGGCCGGTCGACGCCTGCGCCAGCATCACGACGATGTTGGGCCAAGCGAGGCGCAACAATGTCGACGCAATCGGCGCTTCGAGGAGGAGGCGGGTTCGCGGATCGAGTGGGCGGCTTTGTGCTCGCGTGAGGCGAACCAGGGGAAGCTTCTGGATCGCCGCGTCTAGGGGCATGCTATCCTCCGGCCCGTGCGGCGCCTGGCGATCAGGCGTATATGCGCCTACATGTGAGCGCATATACGCCTTTGTCCAGACCCCTCGCCTCCTATTTCGGAGTGCCGCGATGAGTGCCAGCCAAAGCCCCGGCCTTCAGGATTGCAACTGCCTGGCGATCCGCCAGGCGGCGCGCCATGTGACGCAGTTCTATGACCAGCTGTTCGCGCCGGTGGGCTTGCGCGCGACCCAGTTCGCGATCCTCAACCGCTTGCGGCGCGACGGCCCGATGACGATCAATGCGCTGGCCGCCGCCTTGGTCTTGGACCGCACCACGCTCGGCCGCAACATCCTGCCGTTAGAGCGCGACGGGCTCATAGAAATCGTCGCTTCCCCTGCCGACCGGCGCCGCCGCCAACTGTGCCTCAGCACCGCCGGGGCGGAGAAGCTTCATCGGGCGAGCGAGCGCTGGAGGGTCGCGCAGACCCGCTTCGACGCGGTCTTCGGCAGCGAGCGCGCCGCCGCCTTGCGCGACCTCCTGCGCGAGGTCGTCGCCAGCGAATTCGCCGCCGCGGAATAGCTAAGGGGTACGGATCGAACCCGGCCGGCGCTATCATTGCAGCCGGCGAGCTGTGCGCCGAGCGGCCGGGTGAGGGTTGCGGCGATGCTGATCGGCGTTCCGAAAGAGGTGAAGACCCACGAATACCGCGTGGGCCTGGTTCCCGGGAGCGTGCGCGAGCTGGTCCACCACGGTCACAAGGTGGTCGTCGAAACGGGCGCCGGTGCCGGTATCGGCTTCGACGATTCGGCTTATGAGAGTGCCGGCGCGGAGATCCTGATTCGGGCGGCGGACGTCTTCGCCGCGGCCGAGCTGATCGTCAAGGTGAAGGAACCGCAGCCCGAGGAAGTCCAGGCGCTGCGCGAAGACCAGATCCTCTTTACCTATCTCCACCTCGCGGCCGACCGCGCGCTCGCCGAGGCGCTATTACGCTCGGGCGCGGTCGCGATCGCCTATGAGACGGTCACCGACAAGGCCGGCGGGCTGCCGCTCTTGGCGCCAATGAGCGAGGTGGCGGGGCGGATGTCGGTGCAGGTCGGCGCCCATTGCCTGGAAAAGGAACAGGGCGGCATGGGCATCCTTTTGGGCGGCGTCCCCGGCGTGCCGGCCGCCAAGGTGGTGATCCTCGGCGGCGGGGTTTCCGGCACCAACGCGGCGCGCGTGGCGATGGGGATGGAAGCCTATGTCACCGTCATCGACCGCTCGCTGGCGCGGCTTTACGAGCTCGACATGCAATTCGGGTCGCAGCTGCATACGCTGTTCTCGACGGTGGAGACGATCGAGCACGAGGTCGTCTCCGCCGACCTCCTGATCGGCGCGGTGTTGGTGCCGGGCGCGGCGGCGCCAAAGCTGGTGAGCCGCGAGCTGGTGCGCCAAATGAAGCCCGGCTCGGTCATCGTCGATATCTCGATCGATCAGGGCGGCTGCATCGAAACGAGCCGTCCGACCACCCATGCCGCGCCGACCTTCATCGAGGAGGGGGTCGTTCATTACTGCGTCACCAACATGCCGGGGGCGGTCGCGCGCACCTCCGCGGTGGCGCTCAACAACGCGACCCTGCCGTTCGTCCTGGCGATCGCCGATCGCGGCTGGCGGCGGGCCTTGTCGGACGACCCGCATTTGCGCAACGGACTCAATGCCGGACGGGGCCTCTTGACGCATCCCGCGGTCGCGCATGATCTGGGGCTCCCGCTGACCGCCGCCGAGCGCGCCCTCACGGACTAGGTGGCGGATTGATCACAGTGCGGCCGTATCGCACGAATCTTTGGTTTGCGGCGGGCTTGAGGCCACCCGTGCCGGTTCCTATCTGACCTGACATGCGTCGCAATGGAATCACGGAACCATTTCAAGCAAACGCTGTTACGGCGAGCGATCCTGCGTTCGATCCGGGGTTCCCGCGGGAAGCGCCCTTCGCGCGCATCGACGGCGCCGCCATTGCCGCCGTCACCGACCTCTATCGCGAGGTATTGCCGCCCGGCGGCGCGATCCTCGACGTGATGTCGGGCTGGGTCTCGCACCTGCCGCCGGAGGCACCCTACCGCCGCGTCGTCGGGATCGGCATCGAGCGGCGCGCCCTCGCGGAGAATCCGTTTCTCGACGAGTGGCGGCTCCAGAACCTCAACAGCAACCCGATCCTGCCCTTTGCCACCGGCGAATTCGATGGTGCGACCATTTGCGCCGCGATCCAGCATCTCGCGCGCCCCGGCGAGGTGATCCGCGAGATCGCCCGCGTGCTGCGGCCCGGAGCGCCGCTGATCGTCGCCTTTTCGAACCGTTGTGTCGCGACCAAACCGATTGCCTGCTGGTGCCTCCTGGACGAGACCGGCCATCTGTGCCTCGTCGCCCAACATTTCGCCGCTTCCGGCAATTGGGCGGATATCCGCTGCCTCGACCGCACCCCGCCAGACGGCGGCCAGCCGCTCTATGCCGTCGTCGGCCGCAGCCTCGGAGTGGGACCCCTCGGCGCCAGCGACTGACGCTAGGCGGCCCGCCGCGCCTTGATGCGGTCGGCCTCCTCGGGCGGTAAATTGCGGTAGGCGATCTTCAGATCATAATTTGCCTGTCATACCGGCGAAGGCCGGTATCCACGATCCCATCGCACGAGCTGTTGACGAGTGGGTCCCGGCCTTCGCCAGGCCTTCGCCGGGATGACAGACGGGTCTAGCGCCGCAGCACCATGAGTTTCTTGATCTCGGCGATGGCCTTGGCGGGGTTCAGGTTTTTTGGGCAGGTCTTGGTGCAGTTCATGATCGTGTGGCAACGGTAGAGGCGGAACGGGTCTTCGAGCGCGTCGAGCCGGTCGCCGGTCTTTTCGTCGCGGCTGTCGGCGATCCAGCGATAGGCCTGGAGCAGCACCGCAGGTCCGAGATAGCGCTCGCCGTTCCACCAATAGGACGGGCATGCCGTCGTGCAGCAGAAGCACAAGATGCATTCCCACATCCCGTCGAGCCGGGCGCGCTCTTCCACTGATTGCAGCCGCTCGCGGTCGGGGGGCGCGGTACTCTCGGTCTGCAGCCAGGGCTGGATCGAGTGGTATTGCGCGTAGACGTGGCTGAGATCGGGGACGAGATCCTTGATCACCGGCATGTGCGGCAAGGGATAGATCCGCACATCTCCCTTGATGTCGTCGATCGCCTTGATGCAGGCCAGCGTGTTGGTGCCGTCGATATTCATCGCGCAGGAGCCGCACACGCCCTCGCGGCACGAGCGGCGGAAGGTCAGCGTGGTGTCGATCTCGTTCTTGATCTTTATGAGGGCGTCCAAAACCATCGGCCCGCAATCTGCGAGATCGATCGGATAGGTATCGACGACCGGGTTGTTCCCGTCATCGGGGTTCCAGCGATAGACCTGGAACCGGCGCAGGCGCTGCGGATCGGGCGGCGGCGGGTGGGTCTTGCCGGTGCCGATCCTGGAATTCGCGGGCAGGGTGAATTCGGCCATTTCAATAAACCCGGGCCTTGGGCGGGAACGCCTCGACCTCGTTCGACAGCGTGAACAGGTGCACCGGGCGGGCGCCGAGCCGCACCTTGCCGTCGCCGTCGAGCCAGGCAAGCGTGTGCTTGAGCCAGTTCTGGTCGTCGCGCTCGGGAAAATCCTCGCGCGCATGGGCGCCACGGCTCTCGGTCCGGTTCTCGGCCGAATGCAGCGCGACGGTCGCCTGCTCGAGTAGGTTTTTCAGCTCGAGCGCCTCGACGAGATCGCTGTTCCAGATCAGCGAGCGGTCGGAAATGCCCAGATCGCCATAGCTCTTCGCCGTGCGGTCGATCTTTTCCACCCCCTCGTGCAACACCTTGGCGGTGCGGAACACCGCGCAATTATCCTGCATGGTCCGCTGCATTTCGACGCGGATCTCGGCGGTCTTGCGCGGACCCTTGGCCTGGCGCGCCGTGTCGAGCCGGGCGATCGCCTTGTCTCCCGCGCTCGCCGGCAGCGGCGCATGCGCCATGCCCGGACGTACGAGCTCGGCCGCGCGATGCGCCGCGGCGCGGCCGAAGACGACAATGTCGAGGAGCGAATTGCAGCCGAGCCGGTTGGCGCCGTGCACCGAGACGCTGGCCCCTTCGCCGATCGCCATCAGCCCGGGCACCACGGCGTCGGGGTCGCTGTCGGTCGGGCGGATGACCTCGCCGCGATAATTGGTCGGGATGCCGCCCATGTTGTAGTGCACGGTGGGCACGATCGGGATCGGCTCCCGCGTCACATCGACATTGGCAAAGATCTTCGCGGTCTCCGAGATGCCCGGCAGACGCTGGTGCAGCATCGCCGGCTCGAGATGCTCGAGGTGGAGGAGGATATAGTCCTTGTTGGGACCGCAGCCGCGCCCTTCGCGCATCTCGATCGTCATCGCCCGGCTGACGACGTCGCGCGAAGCGAGGTCCTTGGCGTGCGGCGCATAGCGCTCCATGAACCGTTCGCCGGCGCCATTCGTGAGATAGGCACCCTCGCCGCGCGCTCCCTCGGTGATCAGGCAGCCGGCACCGTAGATCCCGGTCGGGTGGAACTGGATGAATTCCATATCCTGCAACGGCAGGCCGGCGCGCAATACCATCGCATTGCCGTCGCCGGTGCAGGTATGCGCCGAGGTGCACCAGAAATAGGTGCGGCCGTAACCACCGGTGGCGAGAATCACGATCTGGGCGCGAAACCGGTGGATCGTGCCGTCTTCGAGGTTCCACGCCATGACGCCGCGGCAGGCGCCCTCCTCGTCCATGATCAAATCGAGGGCGAAATACTCGACAAAGAACTCTGCGTTGTGGCGCAGCGATTGCTGGTAGAGCGTGTGGAGAATGGCGTGGCCGGTGCGGTCGGCGGCGGCGCAGGCGCGGTTGGCCGGCGCGCCCTCGCCATACTCCCGCATATGACCGCCGAACGGGCGCTGGTAGATCCGCCCCATTGCGGTGCGCGAGAACGGCACGCCGAAATGCTCGAGCTCGACGACCGCCGCCATCGCGTGGCGGCACATATATTCGATCGCGTCCTGGTCGCCGAGCCAGTCCGACCCCTTGACGGTGTCGTACATGTGCCAGCGCCAATCATCTTCGCTCATATTGCCGAGCGCGGCCGCGATGCCGCCCTGCGCCGATACGGTGTGGCTGCGGGTCGGGAACACCTTCGAAATGCAGGCGGTCTTCAGCCCTTCGAGCGTGGTGCCCAAGGTCGCGCGCAGGCCGGCGCCGCCGGCGCCGACGATGACGACATCATAGACATGTTCGGTGATCGGATAGGCGGCAGGCATGGCGCGACTCCGCGGAATTGCGCGCCCTCTAGGCGCCGAGCGAGAGTTTGAGCACGGCGAAGATGCCGCGCGCGGCAAAGACGATCGCGGCGAGCCGCATGGCGACGAGGAGCCCGAAGCGCAGCGCTTCGTTCTCGACATAATCCTCGATGACGACCTGCAGCCCGAGCGCGCCGTGGTAGAAGGTGGCGATCAGCAGCAACACCAGGAAGACTGCCGGCAGCGGTTGACGGACCCAATCGACGAACGGCGCGCGATCGGCGCCGGCCAGCTCGATGACGACGATCACGAACCACAGCGCGAGCGGCACCAGCGCGAGCGCGGTGACGCGCTGGGCCCACCAATGCTCGACCCCCTCCTTGGCCGAGCCGAGCCCGATCGCGCGGCTCAACGGCGAGCGCAGGCGCGGCGTTGCCATCTCACCCTCTCCAATGGGCGATGCCGGCGATCCAGGCGATCAGGGTCAGCGCCGCTGTCCCGGCAATGACCGCCCACCCGCCGGCATAGACGCTCTTCAGGTCGAGGCCATGCCCGGTATCCCACCACATATGCCGCAGCCCGTTGCACAGATGATAGAACAGCGCAACGCTCCAGCCGAACAAGAGGATGAGGCCCACCCACGAGCCGAGAAACGCCTGGACCCTGGCATAAGCTTCGGGACCGTCCGACGCCGCGCCGAGCCACCACACCAAGAGGATCGTGCCGGCGGCGAGCGCCACGCCGCTCGCCCGGTGCAGGATCGACAGCACCGAGGTGAGCTGCCAGCGATAGACTTGCAGATGCGGCGACAGCGGCCGCGGGTTGGATGTCATGCGGAAGGTTCCGGCAAAAGTGCGGCTCCCAGCAGCGTTTGACTTAGACCGCGTGCCGGGGAGTGTCAACGAAACCGGGCCGGCGGTTATTCCTGGCTGATATGAAAGATCGCGCACGAGGCTGCGGTTCTATCCCTCGAATCTCTTCTCGAAGCCCGCCCAGCACGAATCGTAATCGGTTTGCAAGGCCGGGGTGTCGAGCGCGAAGCGGGTCGGGCGGACGACGAGGCGCGTCTCGAACATGAAGGCGAGAGTATCGGCGATTTTCTGCGGCTTCAAATCGGCGGCGACCGCCTTGTCGAAGGTGGCGCGATCGGGACCGTGCGCCGACATGGAATTGTGCAGCGACATGCCGCCGGGCATGAAGCCCTCGGCCTTGGCGTCGTAAGCACCCTTCACCAGCCCCATGAACTCGCTCATCACGTTGCGATGAAAAAACGGCGGGCGGAAGGTGTGCTCGGCCACCATCCAGCGCGGCGGGAAGATCACGAAGTCGCAATTGGCGGTGCCCGGCACCTCGGTCGGCGCGGTCAAGACGGTGAAGATCGACGGGTCGGGGTGGTCGAAGCTGACCGTGCCGATCGTGTTGAAGCGGGCGAGGTCGTATTTGGAGGGCACGTAATTGCCGTGCCAGGCCACGACATCGAGGGGCGCATGATCGGTCCTGGCCGCCCAGAGATGCCCCGCGAATTTGGCGACCAGCTCGAATTCTCCGCCGCGATCCTCGAACGCGGCGCAGGGGCTGAGGAAACCGCGGGGATTGGCGAGCCCGTTGGCGCCAATGGGGCCGAGTTCGGGCAGGCGGAACAACGCGCCGTAATTCTCGCAGACATAGCCGCCGGCAGGCCCTTCGGGCAGCTCGACGCGGAACTTGACGCCGCGCGGGATCAGCACGATCTCGCCCGGGCTCACATCGAACCCGCCGAACTCGGTGTGCAGCATGAGCCGGCCCTCTTGCGGCACGATCAACAGCTCGCCGTCGGCGTCATAAAATACCCGCTCGGTCATCGAGCGGGTCGCGCGGTAGAGATGGATGCCGATCCCGCTGCGCAGGCTAGCGTCACCAGTGGTCCCGATCGTCACGAGGCCCTCGATGAAGTCGGCCGGTTCGGCGGGAAACGGCAGCTTGTTCCAGCGCAGCCGGTTCGGCGACGGCAGGGCTTCATCGCAGGGCGCAGTGCGAATGAGGCCGTCATCGATGCGGCGGAAGGCCCCGTGCATCGCCGAAGGCCGGATGCGGTAGAGCCAGGATCGGCGGTTCTCGCTGCGCGGCGCGGTAAAGGGCGTGCCGGAGAGCTGCTCGGTGTAGAGACCGCGCGGCGGAACCTGCGGCGCGTTCTGGCCCTGCGGCAACACCCCGGGCAGCGCCTCGCTCGCCAGCTCGTTGCCGAAGCCGCTGAGATAGCGCAGCGCGGTTCGCGCCGCGCCCAGTCTCGTTGACAGCCCCCCGATCTCCACGCCGGTGTCCGGGCTCATCATCGCCTCCTGGCCGTTGTTGGACCGCGGGCCTCCGGCCCGCCCCCCATCCTTCCCTCCCCGCAAGCGCAGGGCAATCGCATTTGGCCTGCTCGCTCCCTCCCCCATGATGGGGGAGGGCCGGGGTGGGGGTGAATTGGGCGCTTGGCATCCCGACCGAACTGGCGACGCAGCATGATCACCCCCACCCAACCCTCCCCCATCAAGGGGGAGGGCTTTCAAATGCGATTGCCCTCCCCGCAAGCGGGGGAGAGTTAGGGAGGGGGCAAAGCGGGCGGGACGCCCGCGGTCCGACTTCCGCTCTCACCCGGATATAGGGATGATCACCTTTTCTTCGATAATGAAGGTCTTGATCCCGCCGATGAACAAGGCGCCGTCATCATGCAGGCGCTTGGCTTCGGGCGAGGCGTTGGCGCGGTCCATCGCGGCCTGATCGTCGTACCAGAGCTCGGCGACGCCATCGACCGCGATTTCGGTCGTCGGGATGTCGGCCCGCCGGCGCTCGCCCTCGATATGGTTCTGCACATAGCGCCGGACGCCCGGCACGGCATGAGCCAAGGGCGCGTGGATCTCGAGCCAATGCCGCACGAACTCGTCGTACGACAGCTCGGGCCGGCGGGTCAGCAACGAGAGGCTCTTGATCATGGTCGTTCCCCTTACCTGATCGGGCGATGCTGATGCCGCGTTCGGGTCCAGGCAAGCGCGCAAAAAGAGGCCCGCCGAAGCGGGCCTCTCCCCTTCCATCAGGTCGTCCTGCCGGTGCCGGCCCCTCACCCCAGCCCTCTCCCCGCCAGCGGGGAGAGGGAGGAACCCGCGCGAAGCGTGGGAGGGTGAGGGGCTGGCACGGTGTCCGCCGACATGAGCACAAGCTGGACTTAGAAGACGATTTCGACGCGACGGTTCTGCGGCTCGCGCACCCCGTCGGCGGTCGGCACACGCTGGTCGTTCTTGCCGCGGCCGCTGACCATCATGTCGTTGCGCGCGACGCCCTGCCGGGCCAGCCCGTCGGCGACCGCGTTGGCGCGCCGCTCGGAGAGCCGCTGGTTGTAGCCGGCCGAGCCCGACGCGTCGGTATAGCCGGTCACCTGGAGCTGCACCGGCGCGCCCGATTTGTAGGCGTCGGCCGCCTGCTGCACGATCCGCGCGCCCTCGGCGGTGATCGTCGCGCGATCCCAATCGAAGAAGACGAGGAAGACGCGTCGCGCGGCCGGCGCCGGGGCCGGCATCGCGGCCGGCGCGGCGACCGGCACGGGCGGCGGCCCGAACCGGTAGACAAGGCTCGCCATCAGGGTATGGGTATTGTACCCGCTCTTGTACTTGGTCGCGGGCGCGGCCGGCACGCGCAAGCTCAAATCACTCGTCGCGAGATAGCGATAATCGAGATCAAGCGCGACGTTCGGCGTCAGCGCATAGCGCACGCCGGCGATCGCCTGGTAGCCGAACTCCCAGTTCTCGCCGTGCGAGACCGTGCCGAAGCCCGTCGCCCGGGCACGGTCGATGACATCGACCGCGCCGATGCCCGCGCCGATGTGCGGCGTCACCGGCCAGGCGAGATTGCCGAGGTTGATGTCATAAAGAACGTTGGTCATCGCCGCGTGCGCCTCGCGACTGCCGGTCACTCCGGCCGCCTTGACGGGGCCGATCCTGAGGCCGCTCAGGTCGTTCTCGTGGTAGATGTATTCTTCCTCGAAGCGCCACGGCCCCCACTCGTACCCGGCGCGCGCGCCGGCGGCGAAACCGTCATTGAACCGCTTGTGGACCGGCGCAAATCCCGGTGCCCGGTCGGTTTGGTTTTCGAGCACGCTCCAGCCGCCCTCACCGCCAAGGTAGAATACCTGGGCCCGCGCACTCGTGGCAGACATGACCGCCGCCAGCGCAAGACAAGCGCCCGCAGCCATTGTGATCCGCATCGACATCAGCTGTTCCCCTATGCATCCGCCAAACTTGCGAGCAATTGCCCACGTCTGTATACGTTCTAAATTGGCGAAAGATCCCGGCAGGATTGGGATAGGGGCGCGAAATTGACGAAACGCGCGGATTTATAAATTCATGAGCGAAAGAATGACCGGCGGATACTACTGATTGGCGAATGGCAATCCGGGGGACTCTCGGCGCGTCAGTTGCGGCGGCAACCGTCGAGAAAGAGCCCGACGCACTGGTCGAGCCAGCCGCGCAGCTCCGGCGGGGTGAGCAGCGCCCCGAGGCCCAGCGCGCGCCGTCGCGGGCCGCTCACCACCATCAGGATGAATTGCTCGGCCGCGAAGCCGGGATCGATCGGCCGTAATTCGCCGCTGGCGATCCGCGGTTCCAGAACCCGCGCGATGCGCTCGATCCCAGTCGCCGCGCCGAGCTCGTGGAGGATGCGCGCGAGGCCGGGAAACCGCGTTGCCTCGGCAATGACGACGCGGTGCAGCGCGAGCGCCTCCGGCGTCAGCGCGACCTCGATCATGGTTTCGGCGGCGCGGCGCAGCGTCTCCGAGAGGCTCGCCCCCTCGAACAGGGCCGCATCCAAGGGCGGCGTCCATCGCTCGATCAGCCGCCGCACCACGGCCTCAAACACCATCTCCTTGCCGCGAAACCGATGATAGAAGGTGCGCTTCGAGATGCCGGCGCGCCGGGCCACCGCCTCGATACTGGTGGCGCCGAAACCGTGCCCGAGAAAGAGCGCGGTCGCGACATCGAGGATCCGGTCCGAGAGCTGCGCCGATTCGAGACGCGACGGCCGGCCGCCGTGGCCGCGCAGGCGAACCGGTGCGCCGCTCCCCTCTTCTGTCGACACCGCCCGCCTCGCTGCCGTAAGAGATTGAGCTTAGAGCATTATCGTCTTGATTGATGGAAGCATCCCCGTTCCTCACCCTGCGCGCAAGCAAAGGTCCACAGGCAGCGGCACGAATGGCGCGCGATTCGGCCGACACGGGCGGGTCGCGCAGATCAAAATTCGCGCGTAGGCCGACCGCAACGGGCAATGGCTCAGTTTGAATTTAACGGTCCGGACCCGCTACTGGGTAGCTTCTTCGGCGGCATGTTTCAGAAATTCATCCAGGACCTTGGCCACCGCCGGATTGGATGGAAGTCCATGCCGGGGATAAACGTAATTCTGCAGGTACTCCCCCGAGTTGTAGGAGAGCCATACCTTTTCTTGATCGTCTTGCCAGACGAGCGCTTTTGGGGGCACGTCGATGGCCAAGGTCGCCGCCTTCTGCATCGCCGGGGTGCCGAGCCGCGGATTGCCAAAGACGATCACGGTCCGGGGCAGCAACTTCAATCCGTACTTTTCGGCTGCGGCGGCATGATCCAGTTCTGTAAAAATCATCCATCCCTGATCCGACTTTTCCCTAATTGCCGCCTCAAAGCGTTGGATAGTCTGCGCTACCGAATATTTGCTCGGCATCGTGATCAGACCGGGCTCGGCGGCAAACCCACTATGTGTCAAGGACGCCAAAACCATGGCGGTCGCCCAATGAAGTGCCCGGTTCATTATCGTTTGCCCCCGTTAGATCATGAACTCATAAAGGGGATTCCCAAGGGAATCGAGATGTGATGCAAGCTTCCCAGCTGGGGGAGCTGGATCATGCGGGGATACGAGCTGACGGATTTCGAATGGGGTGTCATCGCGCCGTTGCTGGCGAACAAGCCACGCGGCGTGCCGCGGGTAGACGATCGACGCGTGCTGAACGGGATTTTCTGGGTGCTGCGGAGTCTCTTCTATGCTGGACGATGCGTATAGCCCCGCATTCATGGTCGCTGTTGCTGTAGTAATGCCAATTTTTGCTATTGCAGATATGTTAAGACTGTTAAAACGACCGCCAACAATCGATGACATTCATGCGAGGCAACTATTCGATGAGTGGATGGACGCCGGCGACGCAGCCTCGCGGCATGAGGATGCTCGGTATATGGTAATGAAGCTCCTCCTGGCCCCTACTCCTATGAGATTCGGAAACTCTGCCCATCATCTCCGGACCAGCTTGATTGTCATGCCGGCGCAGGTCGGGATCCACCCCACCGTGGATACCGGCCTTCGCCGGTATGACAAGAAGTTGAGGCAGGCCGGAGGAACTTCCCGATCGGGACATTAGCCCGGCAACCGTTCAACCCCGGCAAAGCGCCATGGCCCTCGACCCTCTCCTCCTGTCGCGCGTCCAGTTTTTCTGGGTTATCGCGCTGCACATTCTGTTGCCGGCGTTTACGATCGGGCTGGCGTCATACATCGCGCTCTTGGAATGGCGCTATTGGCGCACTGGGGACCAGGTTTATTTCCGCATCTCGGCGTTCTGGCTGAGGATTTTTGCGATCTCGTTCGGGCTTGGCGTCGTCTCGGGGATCGTCATGCCGTTCCAGTTCGGCACCAATTGGAGCCGCTTCTCGGATATGACGGGCAACATCGTCGGGCCGCTGATGGCCTACGAGGCGCTGACCGCCTTTTTTCTCGAAGCGAGTTTTCTCGGCGTCTTATTGTTCGGCCGCGCCCTCGTGCCGCAATGGGCGCATGTCGCCGCCGCGCTGACGGTCGCCGCCGGCACGCTGTTTTCCACGTTCTGGATCCTCGCCGCGAATTCGTGGATGCAGACCCCGGCGGGCTTCGAGATCGTCGATGGCCGGTTTTTCCCGGCCGATTGGTGGGCGGTGGTGTTCAGCCCCTCCTTCCCCTACCGCCTCGCCCACATGGTCAACGCGTGTATGGTGACGACCGGGTTTGTCGTGATCGCGGTCGCCGCCGGGTATCTGCGGCGCGGCCGCGCCCTCCCCGAGAGCCGCCGCATGCTGTCGATGACGATGTGGCTCCTCACTGTGCTGGTGCCGCTGCAGATCGTGCTCGGCGACCAGCACGGGCTCAACACGCTGCGCTACCAGCCCGAGAAGGTGGCCGCCATGGAGGGCGATTGGGAGACCAGGGGCGAGATGCCGCTCGTTCTTTTCGGCTGGCCGGACGAGGCGAGGGAGACCAATCGCGCCGCGGTCGAGATCCCCTATCTCGGCAGCCTCATCCTGACCCACAGCCTCTCCGGCACGGTGCGCGGCTTGAAGGATTGGCCGCCATCCGACCGGCCGCCGGTGGCGATCGTGTTCTGGAGCTTTCGCGTGATGGTCGGCATCGGCTTCCTGATGCTGGGAATCGTGATCCTCGGCAATTGGCTGCGCTGGCGCGGCGAGCTTTACGATCGGCGCTGGTTCCTCCTCGCCTGCGAATGGAGCCTGCCCCTCGGCTTTGTCGCGGTCATCGCCGGCTGGGTGGTGACCGAAACCGGGCGCCAGCCCTGGGTCGTCTATCACCAGCTGCGCACCGCCGACGCGCTCACCCCGTCCTTGAGCGGCGGCGAGGTCATCGTCTCCTTGGCGCTTTATGTCGCCGTCTATCTCGTGGTCTTCCCGGTCAGCCTCTATTACCTGGGGAAGCGGGTCCGCGCCGGCCCGAGCGATGACGGCGAGCCGCCGGAGCCGCCCATCGAGAAGCTGCAGCGGCACATGCCGGTGGACGCCGCGGCGGGCGCCGCGGGACCGGAGCCACCGGCATGACCCGACGGCTGTCCGGTTCGGCAAAATCGGTTGCAAGAATGTGCGTAAGATCAATCAGATACCCCCTGGCCGGGCTTGACCCGGCCACCCACGTCTTTTTTGGCGACATTGCCGCGGTGGGAAGACGTGGATGGCCGGGTCAAGCCCGGCCAAGGGGAGATTTGGGGAGTGAGTTCAGTGCAAACGACGAAAAAACCGGGCACCAGAAGTTGAACCGGACAGCCCCGGCATGACCGCGGCCTTCGATTTCGTCCCGATCTGGACGCTGATCCTCGGCTTCGGCGTCTTCATGTATGTGCTGATGGACGGGTTCGACCTCGGCGTCGGCATTCTCTTCCGCGCCGCGCCGGGCGAGGAGGCGCGCGACCTGATGATGAATTCGGTGGCGCCCATCTGGGACGGCAACGAGACCTGGCTCGTGCTCGGCGGGGTCGGGCTCTTCGCCGCCTTCCCGCTCGCCTATGCGGTGATCCTGCCGGCGCTCTATTTTCCGATCCTCATCATGCTGCTGGCGCTCATTTTCCGCGGTATCAGCTTTGAGCTGCGGGTCTCGGCGGGCCCGGCCGGACGGCGCCGCTGGAACGCCGCCTTCCATTACGGGTCGGTGATTGCAACGATCGCCCAGGGCATCGTGCTCGGCGCCTTCATCCAGGGCTTTGCGGTCAAGGGCCGCCAATTTGTCGGCGGCGCCTTCGACTGGCTGACCCCGTTCTGCCTGTTGACCGCGATGGGGCTCCTCTGCGGCTATGCGCTCTTGGGCGCCACCTGGCTCTTGATCAAGACCGACGGCATGCTTCAACTGTGGGCGCGTCGCCAGGCCGTCTGGCTGACCGCCGGGGTGCTCGCGGCAATGGCGGCGGTCAGCCTGTGGACGCCGTTTCTCGATCCGCGCATCGCCCAGCGCTGGTTCTCCTCTCCCAACATCATCCTCTTGAGCCCGGTGCCGATCGTGACGGCGTGGATCGCTTGGCGGTTGTGGCTGGCATTGCGCCGCGGTGCCGAGTTCCTGCCCTTTATCGCCACGGTCGGGCTGTTCCTCATGGGATATTTGGGGCTCGCGATCAGCCTATGGCCGATGATCGCGCCGCCCGCGATCACGCTGTGGGACGCCGCCGCCGCGCCGCGTTCGCAGGCCTTCCTGATGGTCGGCACGCTGTTCCTCCTGCCGCTGATCCTCGGCTACACCGCGTGGTCGTACTGGGTGTTTCGCGGCAAGGTGCGCGGCGGGATCGGCTATCATTAGCCGGGCACTAGCCGGGCACTAACCGGGCACCAACCGCGCGCCGGATTGATTTTGCCGCGGTTTCGCGGTGACATGGGCGGTCGGGAGCCGGGGGGCGCGATGTCGAGAGTGATGGCCGTCGCCACTATCCTGGCGGCGCTGGTGGTGGCCGGCGCCGCGAGCGCCGAGGAGAAGCTCGTGCTCCAGCTGCACGGCCCGGCGCAATTCGAGTTCGCCGGCTATTACGCGGCGCTGTGGCAGGGGTTTTATCGCGATTCCGGGCTCACCGTCGAAGTTAAGCCGGGGGCCGGCCGCGGCGAGGCGCCAATCGATCCGGTGCGCGAGGTGACCGAGGGGCGCGCCCAATTCGCCACCGGCACCGCCGCCTTGGTCGTGCGCACCGCCCAGGGCCTGCCGCTGTTGCTGCTGGCCCCGATCTTCCAAGCGAGCGGCGCGGCGGTCTATTACCGCGCCGATGCTGATTTCCCCTCGCCCGGCGCGCTCGCCAAGGCCAAGCTCGGGCAATTGCCGGCCAGCGATATTCTCGATATCGAGCTCGCCACCGCGCTCAAGGCCGAGGGCATCGATCGCGGCAAGCTCAGATCGGTCGCGCTCGACCCCGGCCAGACCGTCACCGCGCTCGCCGACCGCAGCGTCGATGCCGCGATCGGCTCGGCCTGGGAGGTGCCGTGGCTGGCACACGACAAGGGAATCGCGCTCAAATCCTTCAATCCGGCCGATTATCGCGTCGAGTTCTACGGCGACACGCTGTTCACGCTGCAACGCCTGGCCGATCGGGAGGCGCAGACCGTGCGCGGCTTTCGCGCGGCATCGCTGAAGGGCTGGGATTACGCGCTGCAGCACCCCGACGAGATCGCCCAGCGGCTGGTCGCCGAGTTGCCGCACCCGCCGGGGATCGCCGATCCGGCCGGGTTTGCCCGCTATCAGGCGGACCTCGCCCGCCGGCTCGCGCGCTTTCCCGAGGTCGAGCTCGGGCACGCCAACCCCGACCGCTGGGAGCGGATCGAAGCCAGCATGATCGGGGTCGGCGCCGCGTTGCGGACCGCCGACACCGACGATTTCGTCTACGACCCCGATGCCGAGATGCGCAACCGAACCGACCGGCGCGCCATGGCGATCCTCGGCGCGACGCTCGTCGTCGTCCTCGCCGTCACCCTATGGCTGTGGCTGGGCTGGCGCCGCCGGCCTAGGGCGGTCGGCACGGCCGCCAGCGATTCCCCGGCGGCGGTGCCCGCGCAGTCCGGCGCGGAGCCGGGTGCCGAGCCGGCGCTCGGCGCGCCGGCGGCGCCGCCTGTCGCACCGCCTGTCCCACCGGGGCGGCGCGAGCCGGCGCCGGCCGATCTCAACACCCTCCTGGCCCGGCTCGAGCGCGCGATGCGCCAGCGCGTGCCGCGCCGCGTCGCGTTTCGCCTGTCGCTGCTGCCCGAGCTGTGGCGCTGCCGCGCCGAATCGCCGGCCATCCGGGCCTTGGTGCTCGACCTCGTGGCCGCTGCCGCCGAGCTCAAGGGCAATGGCGAATTGGTCGTCGGCACCCGCAACATCGCCTTCGACACCGCCGCGCTCGCCGACACGCCCGGGGCGCGGATCGGCGAATACGCCAGGATCACGGTGCGCGACAGCGGCCCCGGCCTCGCCGATGAAGCGCTCGACCGGGTCTTCGACCGGGCCCGGACGTCGCGGCCGTCGGCCGCCGCCGCGGCCGAGACCATGCGCGAGCTCGGCGGCTTCGCGCGAGTTGAAAGCGCCGAGGGGATCGGCACCGCGATCCACCTCTATTTCCCGCGCGCCGCCGAGCCCGCCGAAGGCGCCGTCAAGGACGGCAAGCCCGCCGAAGCGGCCGCCTAGAAAGGCTCCAGCCATGAAAATTCGAACCCTTGTCCTGGTACTTGGCGTCGGTGCCCTCGCGGTGCCGGGGCTCGCGGCTACCCCATCACCCTACGCCGGCGAGCAATCCCGATCGATCAAGGCGCTGTCCGAAGGGGATATCGCCGCCCTCGTCAACGGAGAAGGCATGGGGATGGCGAAGGCGGCGGAGCTCAACGGGTATCCCGGCCCAGCCCACGTGCTCGCGCTCGCGAAAGAGCTTGGTCTCAGCGAAAGCCAGCTGCGGCAGGTAACCGCTATTCACGACCGAATGAGCGCGGCGGCCAAGCCGCTCGGCGCCCAACTGATCGACCATGAACGGGCGCTCGACCAGCGGTTCGCGAAAGGCGAGATCACTCCCGACCATCTCGCAGCCGAGACAACCGCCATCGGCGAACTAGAAGGACGGCTTCGTTCGGTCCATTTGGCCGCGCATCTCGAAACCCGTGCGCTGCTCAACCCGGACCAGATAGCCCGCTACCAGAAGCTCCGCGGTTACGGCGACGGCGCCGCACCGATGCACCATCACCAAATGTGACGATCCGGCGTCACAGCACCAGCGCCGGCAAGTCGACCCAGCGCCGCTCGCGGTGGCTCTGGTAGCACGCCTCGGCGAGCTGGACGCTCTTGGCGCCTTCGATCAGCGGCGCCGGGAATGGTGCCTCCTCGGCGACATGGCGCAGGAACAATTCCCACCCGGCGCGATAGCCGTTCTCGAACGGCAGGATCTCGGGCATTTCCTGCCACTGTTCGTCGAACACCATGGCTTGCGGCACTTCGGGGCTGAACAACGGCTTCGGGGTCGCGACCGCCGGCTGCAGGAAGCAGCGATGCAGCCCGGCGACCGCCGAGCCCAGCGTGCCGTCGACCTGGATCTGCAAGAGGTCGTCGCGCTTCACCCGATTGGCCCAAGACGAGCCGATCTGCGCCAAGGCGCCGCCCTCCAATTCGAAGATCGCGAAGGCATGGTCCTCGACATCAACCTCATAGCGCCGGCCAGCTTCGTCGCGGCGCGTCGGCAGCGCGGTCATGTGGCGGCAGGAGACCGCGGTGATCGGGCCTAGGAGGCGATCGAAGATGTAGCGCCAATGGGCGAACATATCGAGGATGAGGCCGCCGCCGCCCTCCTTCCGGTAGTTCCAGCTCGGCCGCTGTGCCGGGGTGAACTCGCCGTCGAACACCCACCAGCCGAATTCGAGCCGGACCGACAGCACCCGCCCGAAAAACTTCGCATCGTAGAGCTGGCGCAGCTTTTTGAGTCCAGGCAGGAACAATTTGTCCTGGACGACGCCACCCTTCCGGCCGGCGCGCTCGGCGGCGCGGGCCAAGGACAGCGCGTCCTCCAATGTCAGGGCGATCGGCTTTTCGAGATAGACGTGCTTGCCCATGGCAAAGGCGGCGCGGGCGCGCTCGGGGCGCCCCCCGGTCGCGCTGGCATCGAAATAAATCTCGATCCCCGGGTCGGCGAGGCATTGATCGCGATCGGCGCTCCATTTGAGGCCGCCACTCTTCCCGGCGAGCGCGGCAAGCTTCTCCGGGTCGCGGCCAAGGAGCAGCGGCCGCGGCACGAGCCGGTCGCCATTCGCCAGCGGAAGCCCGCCCTCGCCCGCAATCGCGAGCAATGCCCGCAGATGCTGGGTGGTGCCCAGCCGGCCGGTCGCGCCGTCGATGACGATGCCGATCGCACGGGTGGCCATCATTCCCCCAAAATTTCACTTCAAAAACCGCATTCCCGGCGAAAGCCGGGATCCACCCGTCTACGAATGAGATGCCGATAAATGGATCCCGGCTTGCGCCGGGAATGCGGTTTTTTATTAATCTGTTCTCCGTGACCTCCGTACCCTCCGTGTCTCCGTGGTTGATCTTACTTCGTCGCGGCGATGATCGACTCGCGCAGGATCTGCGGGATCTTGTCGAGGATCTCCGCCGGGGTCGACAAGGGCGGCGACAGGCACAGCGTATCGCCCATCATCGGATCGGTGCTGCCCGGCCGGGCCCGCACCAGGAGCCCGCGTCCCATCGCCTCGCGGGAGACCTTGACGCCGAGCCCCAATGCCGGCGCCTTGGTGCTCTTGTCGGCGACCAGCTCGATGCCGCACATCATGCCCAGCCCGCGCACCTCGCCGACATTGGGCAGGTTGTAGAGCTCTTCGAGCGCCGCGAGGAGGCGCTTGCCCCTGTCGGCCGAGCGCTCGACGAGCCCCTCCTCCTCGATGATCTGGACATTGCGCAGGCCGACCGCGCAGCACACCGGGTGGCCGCTATAGGTTGCGGCGTGCATGTAGCGCTGGTCCATCGGCGCCGAAAGGATGGCGCCGTGCACGCGCTCGGAAAGGATGATCCCGCCCAACGGCAGATAGCCGCTCGTCACCCCCTTGGCGAACGAGACGATGTCGGGCTCGACCCCCCAATGCCCGAGCGCGAACCACCGCCCGGTGCGGCCGAACCCGGTGATGACCTCGTCGGCGATCAAGAGCACCTCATAGCGGTCGCAGATCTCGCGCAGCCGGGGGAAATACGATTCCGGCGGGACGATCACCCCACCCGCGCCCATCACCGGCTCGCAGATGACCGCCGCCACGGTGTCGGCGCCTTCGGCCAGGATCGCCTTCTCGACCGCTTCGGCGGCGCCCACCCCCGGCTCCTCGTTGCCCTGCCAGCGATAGGCGTAAGGCGGCGCGACCTGGAGGAACCCCGGCACCAAGGGGCCGAACATCTTGTGGTAGATCGCCATGCCCGTGGCGCTCATCGCCGCCATCGTAACGCCGTGATAGGCGTGGGTGCGCGAGATGATCTTGGTCTTGTTCGGCTTCCCCTGGACCTTCCAGAAATAGCGCGCGGTCTTGAACGCGGACTCGTTCGATTCAGCCCCCGCGGTCGTGTAATAGACCCCCGAGCTGCTCGGATAGGCATGGCTGACGATCTTCTCGGCGAGCCGCACGGCCGGCTCGTTGGTCATCCCGACATAGGCCGAGGCATAGGCGATCTTGCGCATCTGGCCGGCCGCGGCATCGGCCAACTCGCCGCGGCCATGCCCGACATTGACGTTCCACAGGCCAGCCAGGCCATCGATCACCTGGCGCCCGTCGGCAAGGTGCAGCATCGCCCCCCTGCCCTCCTCGACCACGAGCGGCGCCTTGTGCTCCTCCGGGTGGTGCAGCGGGTGAACCAGAAAGCGCCGGTCGCTTTCAAGCAGTTCGGTGGTGCCGTCCATCGATGCCTCCGTGCGGAAACCCCGTCTTGTCATCCCGGCGAAGGCCGGGATCCATTTCTGACATGGATACCGGCCTTCGCCGGGATGACATCAGTGGGTGGGTAAGCGGTGTGCTGCTAACCTAGAATCATCGGTTCGGCAGGTCGAGGGGATAGATCGGGCGGCGCACCTTGGTGAACGTGAGCTGGCTGTAATCCGAGGTGCACACGCCCATCCCGGCGCATTCGACGACCGCCTTGGCGACGCTCCCGAGCCCGGCGCGCCAATGGATCCGGCTCTTCAGCATGAGAAAGCGCTTCTGCATCGGGTCGATCCCGAGGGCGTAGAAGCAATTGAGGTCGCTCGGTTCGACATGGCGCGAAATGAGGGCGATCTCGACCTTTCCGGTATCGATGACGACGCTCGGCCCCATATCGGTCATGACGCCGCGCCCCATTGGCCCCTTATTGCGGAAGCGGCCGTTGGAGATCGTCTTTACCGTGCCGGTGACGGTCAATGGCCGGCTCTCGCCGGGGATCTGTGGCATCGCCATCCTGCCGCCGATCGCCAGCGCGATTTCGCCGCCGATGCCGGCGGCGATTGCCTGTCCTACCGCCGCCGGATCGTAGATCGCGAAGGCCGCGACATTGTCGAGCCCGGCACGCAGAATCGCCGCGAGCACGGAAGTCGTGTCCATCGTGCCGCCCGAGGCGCAATTGTCGTAATGGTCCAAGAGCACGATGGGCCCCTCCCCCGCTGTCGGCGGGTCGATCGTCGTGGCGCGCGCCAAAGATTGTTCGATCGGCTCCAGCCGGTAGACGAAGGCCTCGCGCCCGTCCCAGGCGCGCTCCAGCAACTCGTCGCGCAACCGCTCGGCCAAGGCGCGGTCGTCATCGGCCACCACGACGGCGGAGAGCCCGGCATTCGTAATGTCGGCATGCGGAAAGCCGGTGAAGAGGCTGGCGTCAAGCGCGCCCCCATCGGGCCCGGGGCCGCGCATTTCCGCAACGTGGGCCTGCAATTCCCGGTTCGGATGATCCTCGGAGCCCTGGCGCATGACATGCGGCAGCATCGGCACATTGCCCCAGGCCATCACCGGGCGCACCTGGCCGCGCATCGCCCCGACCAGGATCTCGCCGGCGCGCTTGGCGGTGTCGTAGGTGTCGATATGCGGATAGGTGCGATAACCGGCGACGACGGTCGCGTTCTCGATCATCGCCGGGTAGAGGTTGGCGTGCATGTCGTAGGCGACCGCGATCGGGGTCTGCGCGTCGATCGCGCGGATGCGGCGCAAGAGTTCGCCCTCGCCGTCCTCCAGGCTCTCGGTGACCATCGCGCCGTGCAAATCCAAGAGGATGCCGTCATAGCCGCCCCTCGCAACGCTGTCGCAGATGATCCCGGCGATGTGCTCATAGGCGGCATCCTCGACCGGACGGCTTGGGCTCGCGCTGGCGGCGATCGGCAACACGATCTCGGCGCCCTCGCGCTCGGCGAGGTCGAGATAGGCGCCGAGCCCCGAGCCGGTCCCGCGATAAGCCTTGACCGCCGCCTCGCCATAAAACGGCCCCGGCCCATGGCCAAAGCGTGCAAGCGGCGTCGGCACCGGCGAAAAGGTGTTGGTCTCGTGCTTCATCATCGCGATCAACAGGCGCATGCCGGGCTCCTCATTGGCGATGGGAAGCATAGCGTCAAAAAAAGTTCGCAGTCCCGGCGAAAGCCGGGACCCACCCATCGACGCCCGAGACGGCCGAAAAATGGGTCCCGGCTTTCCCCACGGAACAAGTCCGTGGGCTGAAGGCCCACGGGAATGCGGTTTTTTTAATCTTTCTCGGTCGTGGAGGCGCCGCGACATCGGGTTGCTCGAAGTGGTGCCGAATTTGCGTCGGCTGCGTCCTCGGGGGTGGCATCGCGGATCTGCATGTCACAGACGCTTTTCGAAAAAGGCGATCTCTCCGCCGAGGTCCGGGCCATAGGGCGGGATCTCGACAAAGCCGAGGCGGCGATAGAGCGCGATCGCCGCCGGCATGCTGGGCCGGTGCGTGTCGAGCCGGACCCGCTCGTAGCCCTTGGCAGAGGCCGCGGCAACCGCGCGCTCGGCGAGCCTTCGGCCGACCCCGGCCCCGCGCGCCTCTCGCACGACATAGAGGCGCTTCACTTCGGCAATCCCCGCGGCGAGCGGCTTCAGCGCGACGACGCCTATCGCCGCGCCTTCCCGTCGCGCCAGCAGCAGGCAGCCGGCCGGCGGGGTGTAGGGCGCCGGCAACCCGGCGAGCTCCGCGGCGAAATTCTGAAACTCGAGGCTGAACGGCAGCGAGTCGGCATAGGCCCGAATGAGGCTCCGCGCGATTTCAATGTCGCGGACATCTTTGGCTTCCTCGATCGTCATCCCGCGATCTTACCGGGGACGCCGGGTCCCTGCCGCGCTAATCTGCCGGAAATCGCTCCCCGGGAGGACGCCATGAAACGCAGCACAGAGCGCATCCTGACGACCCATGTCGGCAGCCTGCCGCGGCCCGACGATCTGCGCGCCCTCATTCTCAAGAAGCAGCGGGGTGAGGCGATCGACGAGGCGGCCTTCGCCCTGCGCGTCAGACGCGCGGTCGCCGAAGTGGTGCGGGCTCAGGGCAAAGCCGGCATCGACATCGTGGCCGATGGCGAGATGGGCCGCATCGGCTTTATCCCCTATGTCAACGAGCGCCTCGCCGGCATCGAACCGAGCGCCACCGCGGAGAGCGCCAATTACTGGGGCCTCTCGCGCGAATACCAGGCCTTCCCGGAATTTTACGCCTGGGCCGCGGGGATGCCGGGCACCGCCGGGCAGACCGGCCGCACCCGCTGGGTATGCACCGGCCCCATATCCTACAAGGGCTTGCCCGCATTGCAGAACGACATCGCCACGTTGAAGGAGGCGCTCGCCGGGGTGCCGCACGAGGAGGCGTTCATGCCGGCGGTGTCGCCCGCCAACCTCCTCAACTGGAACCGCAACGAGCACTATAAGAGCGAGGAAGAATACCTCTACGCGCTGGCCGAGGCATTGAGCGAAGAATACCGCGCGATCATCGATGCCGGCCTCATCCTCCAGGTCGACGACCCGCTCCTCGCCTCCTATTACGTGATGCACCCCGAGGCGAGCGTCGAGGATTGCCGGAAATGGGCGCGGACCCGGGTCGATGCCCTCAACCACGCGCTGCGCGGCTTGCCGCAGGACCGCATCCGCTACCACACCTGCTACAGCATCAATATCGGGCCGCGCGTCCACGACATGGAGCTGAAGCACATCGTCGACATCATGCTCCGGGTCAACGCCGGGGCCTATTCGTTCGAGGCCGCCAACCCGCGCCACGAGCATGAATGGCAGGTCTGGGAGAATGTGAAA
>Ga0182024_10005583_pt1 | contig 28148 bp, 23 predicted proteins | sample P32metaG_FD_120480 | JGI IMG/M metagenome (GOLD analysis project Ga0182024, IMG submission 120480) | Permafrost microbial communities from Stordalen Mire, Sweden - P3-2 metaG (Illumina Assembly) | ecosystem: Environmental > Terrestrial > Soil > Wetlands > Permafrost | place: Sweden: Stordalen...
CGACGCACGACGAATCGGCGTTTGCGCCGGAACGAGGAAGCACGGCTCTACCACTGGCGACGGCGCAACTGCCTGCCGCCTCGACGGTTTAAGCAGCGGACCTGACAGATACAGTAGAAGTAGTATACCCAGCGGTTTCGCTTTGGGAATACTCGTTCACCAAGTAAGTCTATGAGCTTCTGCACTTGATTATCGCCGCCCTTGGACTCGACCATTTTACGTCTCCTATTGGGAGTGAGGTTCACGCTCGGCAACAGTTGCCGAGCATCCAGAGATAGTCTATCGGCCAGTGGTCATGGGTGGAAAGGCCGAAGTTAGGAAACTGCAAGGGCAGTTCGGGCGGTTTCTTCAAAAACTGTCTCATTCCCCTGCCCCGCCTCCCGCCGTTCTGCGACGCCAAGGCCTACGCGGCGGGGGAATGACGCCTTCGAGGAGGGCTTTACCCTCTTATTAAACCTGGGACCGTTATCGCCCTTTTCCCTACTTCTTCGCCCCGAAGCAATACAGCGTCCCCTTCTCCGTCCCCACCAGCAGCCGCCCCGCCGCCACGGCCGGCGATCCCGTTACGCCGCCGTCCAACTCGAAGTGCGTCAACTCGTTGCCCTTGGCCAAATCCAGCACATACAGCTTGCCGTCCAGCGAGCCGGCGATCACGCGGCCGCCGACTACCACCGGCGACGAGTCCACCTGACCTTCCGTCAGGAACGACCAGACCTCGTTGCCCGTCTTGCGGTCCAGGCCGCGGACGCGCTTGTCGCGGCTGCCCACCACGACGAGGGAATCCGTCACGGCGGCCGACGCGAAGAACGGCTGCGCCCGCTTCTCCGGCCGGAACGTCCAGCCCAGTTCGCCCTTCTTCCAATCGACCTCATGCACCTCGTTGGCCATCGTGCCGACGTAGAGCTTGTCGCCGACCACGGCGGCGGTCGCGGCCGCCTGGCCGTCGAGGTCCACCGACGCCAGCTCCGCGCCCTTCTTCGTCAGGTCCAAGACGTGCAGGGCGCTGTCGCAGCCAGCCACGAACGTGCGGTCGCCGGCCACCGTCGGCGAGCCGTTGACCGGCCCCGCCGTCTTGAATTGCCAGACCTTGGCGCCGTCCTTGTCCAGGCAGTACAATGTCTCATCGTAAGATCCGAAAAGAATTTTATCGCCGGCGAAATTGGCGCCCGACGTGATCTCCGCCCCGGTCGTGAAGGTCCAGCGCTTTTGGCCGGTCTTCGCGTCCACGCAGTGAAAAATTCCGTTGGAATCGCCGACGTAGACGGCCCCGTCGCGGTAGGCCGGCGACGCCTTGATCGGGCCGGCCTTGTATTCCCACTTCTTCGTCCCCGTCGCCAGGTCCACGGCGTAGAGGTGTTCGTCCTCGGAGCCGAAGTAGACGACGCCGTCGGCCACGGCCGGGGCGCCGTCGATGGCGTCCTTCGCGGAGAATTTCCACAGCTCGACGAGCTTGTCGGGCAGGGCGTCAGCCGGGACGGCGCCGGTTTCGGGGGCGTTGCCGCGGAAGACGGGCCAGGCGTCTTTCGGGTTCGCGGCGGGGTCGGCGGCGACGGAACAGGCCGCCAGGGCCGCGCCGCTGAGGACGGCCGTGGCGACAAACCGGAGGTGTGAGGGTGACATGGGAGGCGTCTCCTTTCTTATATCCGTTTAGCCGCGACCCGAAGGGGAGCGCTTGACCCGAGCGCTCCCCTTCGGGTCGCGGCTAAACGATGTGTGGATTACAGCGCCGCCTCATAGAGTTGCCGCAGGTCCGCCTCGGTCGCCGGCCGCGGGTTGAAGCGGCAGGTCCACTGCTGCGACGCCTCCTCGGCCAGCACCGGGAAAATGCCCGGACTGACGCCGCACTCCGACAGCCGCGTCGGCAATTCGGCGGCGCGCAGCAGGTCGAGGACGCGCAGGGCCAGCACCTCGCCGGCCGCCGCGCCGTCGCCGTTGAGCAGTCCGATTTCGTGGGCCAGGTCGCCGTACAGACCGCCGACCTCCGCCGCGTTGAACCGGACGACGTGCGGCAGGAGCACGCCAATCGCAATGCCGTGCGTCAGGCCGTAGTGGGCCGTCAGCGGGTTGGCCAGGGCGTGGCAGACGCCGAGCATCGAGTTCTCGATGGAAACGCCGGCGAAGTAGGCCCCGAGCTGCATGGCGCCGCGGGCGTCGAGGTCGCCGGGCCGGCGCAGCACCTGCTCGAAGTTGCCGTCCAGCCGCCGCCACGCCTCCCGCGCGTACATCTGCGACAGCGGATTGCGGCGCGTGGTGACGTAGGACTCCAGGGCGTGCGACACGGCGTCGATGGCGGTGACGGCCGTGACCTTGGGCGGTTGCGACACGGTGACTTCCGGGTCGAGGACGCCGACGCGGAAGGCGGCCTTGCGGTCGCCGCACGCCATTTTGAGATGGGTTTTCTCGTCGGCAATCAGCGCGAACGACTGGCCCTCGCTGCCGGTGCCGGCCGTGGTCGGCACGCCGATCGACGGCAGCATCGGCTTCGTCGCTTTGCCGAAGCCCATGTAGTCGGCCATTCGGCCGCCGTTGGTCAGCAGAAAGTTGACGCCCTTGGCGCAGTCCATCGAACTGCCGCCGCCGACGGCGACGATCAGGTCGATGCGGCGGGCGCGGGCGAACTCCAGGGCGACGGCGACGGTGCGCGTGGTGGGGTTCTCCTCCACCGCGTCGAAGACGAAGACCTCCAGGCCGCCCTCGCGCAGCGACGCCGCCGCCCGCTGGGGGTGGCCCGCCGCCCACAAGCCGGCGTCGGTGACGAGCAACACCCGACTCCCGCCGAGTTCGCGCGCCAGCTCGCCCAGCCGGTTCAACGCCCCCATGCCGAACACGATGCGCGTGACCGGGTGGAAATCCAGCGTGGGCAGCGTCGCCGCGGCGCCGGATCGTAGGACGTCGGTGGGGGGGGATGAGGTTGCCTGCATTCGGTGGTTCCAGCGAACCGAGGGTTGCGCGCCGGGGCGGGGAGAAGGATTTACTATATCACACCCGCCCCTCACGCGGGAAGCGGGCCTTCAAACTGGAACGCGCGGGCGCGGAACAGGAAGTCCACGATGTTGCCCTCGTGTGGCTGGAGCCAGTTGAGCTGGATCGTCGGAATCGGCCCGAGGTTCAGCCGGTCGATGTGCGTGGCGTCGAGGAGTTGCCGCTGGAGCTTCTTGTCGTGGGTGATCGCCGAGCAGACCAGCGTCGGCCCGATCGCCTCCAGCATCTTCTCCTGCGGGCACTTCACCACCGTGCAGAAGGGGAACATATATTCCTTCTTCGCGGCCGGGTGTTCCGGCGAGTCGCACAGCAGGACCGTCGGCCGCAGGTAGTCGTAGCGCTCGCGCTTGACGAGGCGGCCGCCGTACTTCGCCGTCATGTCGGTGACGCCGGGCGTCTTGAGGTCCTTGTCAATGTCGGCGGACACCGCGTCGGCCTGGCCGGGCACGGTGAAGGCGGCGAGTTTCGCCTCGGGGTCTTCGGGCGGCAGCGGCTCGACCGGCCCCATGCGCTCGGCCAGCGCTTCGGCGATCTCTTTTGTATGCCGCGACGCCCAGACCCCCGAACAGTTGATGCAGCCGCGGCCGCTGTTGACGAGCACGCTGTCCACCATCAAATCGAGATATTTGCGCCAGTCGTCCACCACGTCGTCGCCGAGCAGGATTTTGCTGAAGCCGGGGCCGTGGGCCTGGACGCGCGGGTTGCCCTTGTACTGCTCGACGGTGGCCGTGCCGCCGAAGATGAGGCTGCGCGGACAGCTGGCCAGCACGGCGGCGCCGACCTCGCCGAGTCCGGGGTAGATGGCGATGGCCTGCTTGGGCACGCCGGCCTGGATGAACGCCTGGGCCATGCGGAAGGGCGTCCACGGCTCCTGCGGCCCCGGTTTGAGGACAAGGCCGATCTGCATGGGGATGATCGGCAGCCAGAGCGTGTGGACGCCGGGCGAGTTGCTGGGCAGCACCATGCCGAGCACCGGCGACTGGGCCTGGTAGCTGACCGGCACGCCGCGCGCCTCGACGCCGTAGCCGCGCGACAGGATGTTAAGGTCCAGCCCGCGCGTCAGCGAATCGAGGATTTTGTCCATCTGGCTCAACACGAAATGATTCTTTTTCATGTTGAAGCGGCACATGTGTTCGGGCAGGCCGGTGGTGGCCGACTGCATGCGCGCGAACTGGTCGGGCGTCTGCGTGCCGTCGCCGAGCGGCAGTTCCGCTTCGCTATACAGTTCGCCGGCCTTCTTCATCATCTGCATCAGATCGGCGATCGAGATTTCGCGGAGCACGTCGCGCGCCCGCTGGGCGTGGCGCATGTCGCGCTGGATGAGGCCGCCGTTGGCGCGGCCGACCTCGGCCACCGCCTCGCCGGTGGCGAAGTGGACGACCTTGTCCGCTTCGAGGCTCTTGTACGGTTCGCCCCAGCGGAGTACCGGGATGTGGATCATGAGTGGTTTCCCCAGAATGTCGGTTGCGTTTTCAATCCGCCCGTCCGGCAAGCAGTTCGCTCGCCCAGGCGGCGTCCGCCGGGTTCAGGGGCGGTGCGGGCGGTTGGTCGTAGTCGATCTCCTGGGCGTACCCCGCTTCATCGTAGGCCCGATCCAGGCTCGGCCGTAGCTGGAGGAGGGGACATTCTTCGCCAGGGTTGAGAGGGATGGGCGCCGGGGGTAGGTGGTCGCGCACGCTAAGTGGCCAGACGCCGGCCTTTGGGAAGTCGGAGGCGCGGCTTACCATAATGTAGTAATCGGCCGGCGGAAGAGGACCAGACACCGGCGCCCGAACACCCGATCGCAGTAGGTCCATTTCCACTAAATTGACCTGGCTTGCCAGATAGTCCGCCCGCTTGTTCAAATAGGCGTCGCGATCTCTGCCGGGCCTTTTGTTCGAGGGGCTGAGGAGTTCGATGGCGGTAACGACCCGGTGTTGCCGCGTGTCGAGGATTTTGAGGAACGGTTGACCCTTCCGCGCCGGGAATGGCAGCAACGCCGTGACCGGCGCCGCCAGCTCGGTTGCCGCCCCCACCCCCGTCCGCGCGTCCAACGGATCCGCCACGTACATATCCGGCCTTCCCAGCAACCGTAGTTCGCTTTCCGGATCATCCACCCAGACGTGCCTATCGGCGCGGGCCACATACGGCGCCGGCAGTACACTATTCAACGCGGCGCGGAGCGCGATTAGGAACGTCAGATGAAAATCCGGCCAAAGGTTCGGATCTTCCAGATACGGGTCCATGCCCGGAAACGGCGAAGGCATGTCACACCTCCTTCCCGCCGGCCGGCAGGGCGGGTCATTTCTTGAAACCGGGCTTCTTTTTGTCCCAGCGAATCCCATCTTCGAGGAAGTGCTGGAACCCCTGCTCCATCTTTTCCTGAAGTTTCTGAGCCACGGGCGATCCCGGCGATAGGGCCTGGCGAAACAGTTCTTCCGCCTTGACCTGCACCGTTTGTTCCAGCGCCTTCAGAAAAGCTTGCTCAAAGACCCTTTCGAGGACGCCTTCGATACTGGTTGCCACTCCACTTCCTTTCAGTATACCCCCACCGTCGTCGAGGCCGCGAACTCGTGGTACGTCCGCACGCCGCTGACGCCGTCCCACGGGTACTTGGCGGTCGGCCGCTCGCGCTCGCCCTCGTCGCGCTCGGCGAAGCGCGGCACGAAAAACTCCTTCGTCAGCGTCGTCAGCAGCACGCGGCCGGTCTGGCCGTAGTCCACCACCTTGTCGTAGTCCTTGAAGTCCACCACCTGCACCACGGCCCGCGGCTGCGGCGCGTAATAGGCGATCTTATACAGGTCCTCCGCCCGCGGCATCTCCGACGCCGCCAGGCCCATCAGCGTGTTGCCGTAGGTCGGGGCGATGTACACCTCCGGCCCCAGGTACTCCTCGATCGTGAACCGCACCCACTGTGAGGTCATCTCGGTGCCGCCGCAGAAGATGCCGGTGATGCCGGCCTTGTGGATGCTCGAACCTTCCTTCTCCAGCCGTTGCGCCAGGGCGTCGAGGAGTTTCGGGGTGGTGAAAATGCACTTTACGTCGTGGCCGGCCGAGAGCACCGTCATCGCCTGGTCGATGATGTGCTCCTGGTAGGCCTTGAGGTGCTCCATCCAGCCCTTCTTGATGAGCTTGACCACCCAGCGCGGGTCGAGGTCCACACAGAAGCAGATGCCGCCGCGGTGCTGACACAGATGCTCCACCGCCAGCCGCAGCCGCCGCGGGCCGGACGGGCCGAGCATCAGCCAGTTGGCGCCCTTGGGGAAGAACTTTTCGGGCAGCGTCTCGCTGAACATCTCGTAGTCGATGCGGAAGTCGTCGGAAACGACGCGGCTCTTGGGGATGCCGGTCGTGCCGCCCGTCTCGAAGACGTAGACCGGCTTGTCCTTCAACCCCTTGGGGACCCAGCGGCGCACCGGGCCGCCGCGCAGCCATTCGTCTTCAAACAGGCCGAACTTTTTGAGATCGTCAAGGGTCTTCACGTCTTTGCGCGGGTCGAACGAAAACGACTTGGCCCGCTCCAGCCAGAAGGGCGCGCCGGTCGCGGGGTTGAAGTGCCACTCGACAATCTCGCGGACGTGGGCGTCGAGCCGTTCGCGGGCCTGGCGCGCCTGATCGGGGGTTGCGGCGGACACGATGCCTCCTCATTCATTTCACCACAGAGGCACAGAGGCACAGAGAAGACCGTTGCCTTGCTTTTCTCTGTGTCTCTGTGGTTCAATTTCGATCCGTAATTACTTGGGGGCGATCGCGTACAGCATGGCGCCGTTGTTGACGTAGAGAACGCCGTTGGCGGCCACGGGCGGGACCTTCATCGGCTGCACCATGTCGATCTTGTCCAACACCTTGTCCTCCTTGCCGGCGGCGAAAATAAGCAAATCGCCGTTGTCCACGCCCATGAACACCTTGCCGTCCACATAATAGGGCGAACTCCACGTCGCGCCGCCCAAGTCGTGCTGCCAGTACAGCCGGCCCGTCTTGGCGTCGAGGCAGTAGAAGAAGCCGTCCAGGTCGGCCGCGTACACCAAGCCGTCGTGGACCGCACAGGCGCTGAGGGTGCGGCCGAAGGCGTAGTCGCGCACGGCGTCCGCCGGCTTCGGGTCCAGAGCGCCGCCGAAGTGCCAGACCAGGCCGGAGTCCTTGTTGACTGCCGCTTTGGGGTCGAAATTGTCGCCGACCGGCGATAGGTCCTTGTCCTTGGCGGCCGGCTTCTTCGTGAGGTCGATGCACCACAGATGGCCGAGGCCCGGCCCTTCGTCCGGCTCGCGGCCGACGCCGACGTAGAGCTTGCCGTCGGCCACGACCGGCGTGGCCACGATATAGTTGCGCGTCGCCGCCCCGGCGTCCGGCTTGAATTCGGACTTCTTGGGGTTGCAATCGAACTTCCAGAGCAGTTCGCCCTTCTTGGCCTCGAAGCCGTACAGCCAACCGTCGCCGCCGGGGAAGATCACTTCCTTCACGCCGTTGACCTCGGCGGCGGCCGGGTTGCTCCATTGCCCGTCCATGATGTTGGCGCCGGGCAGGTTGCTCTGCCACGCCACCTTGCCGCTCTCCTTGTGGACGGCCAAAAAGCTGGGCGCGTCCGGCGAAGCGACCTTGCGGGTGGTCAAGTCCACGCCGTTGGAGGTCACGACGTAGACCAGGTCGTCCAGCACCAGCGGCGAGCAGTTGGCCACGCTGCCCATGAGGCCGCCGGGGTAGACCTTGAACTCTTTAATCATGTCCAGCGACCAGACGATCTTGCCCTTGCCCTTGGCGGCGGGGTCGCCGGCCACGTCGGCGCAGACCAGTTCGCAGCGGTTGCTGACGTAATAGAGACGGTCGCCGTCCACGGCCGGCGTCGAGGCCACGCCCTGGCCGCCCTCGTCGATGTCGTTGGTGAGCTTGTCGTGGACGATCTGCCACAGGAACGCGCCGTCGGCCTCGTTGAAGCACATGACAACGCCCTTATCTCCGTCGACGGCGGGATCGCGCGGCTTGCCGTTGTTGGTGCCGACGAAGATGCGGCCGCCGGCGATCGACGGGCCGCCGAAGGCGATGCCGCCGAGGACGGCCTTCCACTTGACGCCCTTCTCCTTGTTCTTTTTGATACTCCACTTATCCGTAATGTTCTTTTCGACCGGGTTGGCCAAATTGCGCGCGACCGTCCGGCCGAACATGGGGCAGTCGTCGGCGCCCTTGTCGGCGGGCGCGTCCGCGGCGGGCTTGGCGTCCGGCGGGGCCGCGACGGGGCGCGAGCAGGCCACGCCGAGGATCAGCGCCGTCGCGGCCAGCACGGCGCAGACCGGCCACAGAATCCGGCGGGAGGGTGCGAACGTCATCCGGGAGGCTCCTTGAAGTAACGGGCGAGCGGGGGGCGTAAGCCCCCTGATTCTTCATGCGGTCGCCGACGTGGTGCGGAATCAGGGGGCTTACGCCCCCCGCTCGCCCGTTGGCGTTACTTGCTTGTGTCGGCGACGGCCCACAGCTTACACGGGTTCTCGGTCATGAAGTACATCGTGCCGTTGCAGACCACTGGCGTGGCATAGATGCTGCCCGGCCGGGCCGTCTGGACCACGCCCAGCAGCTTCTTTTCCTTGCCGGCCTTGAAGATCGACATGTGGCCGGCGGCGTCGCCGATGTAGACCTTGCCGTCGACATAATACGGCGAACTCCAGACGTCGGCCCGCAGATCGTGCTCCCAGTATTGCTCGCCCGTCTCGGCGTCGAGGCAGTGCAAAAAGTTGGCGAACTCGGCCGCGTACACCAGGCCGTCGTGGATGGCGCAGGTGCTCATGCTCCGGCCGAAGTAGAATTCGCGGTCGGCGTCCTCCGGGGCGTTGCCGCCGTAGTGCCACACGAGGCCCGAATCCTTGTTGGCGGGGTCCTTGGGGTCGAGAATGCTCTGCGGAAGCTCACCCTTCTTCGTCGGCTCCTTGACGGCCGGCGACAGGTCCTTGTCCTTGTTCTTCGGCTCCTTGGTGATGTCCACGCACCATAGATGGCCGACGCCCTTGCCGTGCTCGGGGTCCTGGCCGACCGGGATGTAGAGCTTATTCTTGTAGATCACCGGCGTGGCCAGGAAGTCGTTCTTGGTGCCTTCGGCCCCTAGCGTGTAGAACGTGCCCGCCGGGTTGCAATTGAACTTCCAGATGAGGGCGCCGTCCTTGGGGTTGAAGGCGCGCAGCCAGCCGTCGCCGCCGCCGAAAATAACTTCCGGCACGCCGTTCGGCTCCGCGTAGGCCGGGCTGGACCACTGGCCGTGCATGATGTGGCTGCCGGGGTCGTTGTTGGTCCATTTCACCGCGCCGGTGTTCTTGTCCACGGCGATGAAGCTCGGGGCCTTGGGGTTCGGGACGTTCTTATGGCCCTCGTCCACGCCGTTGCCGGTGGTGACGAAGACCGTATCGCCGATGACCAGCGGCGAGCAGGCGGCGAGGTTGTGGGGGAAGACGCCCAGATATTTCATCATGTCCAGGCGCCAAAGAATGTCCGCGTCGGTCTTGCTGTTGTACTTCTCGTCGGTCACGCCCTTGTTCCCGGCCGCGAGGCCTTCGGTGGTGGCGCAGACCAGTTGGCACTGGTTGCTGACGTACCAGAGACGATCCCCCTCTACATAGGGGCTGGAAGCGAGGCCTTCGTACTCCCAGTCGTTGACGCGGCCGCCCAGCAGCTTGTCGTGGACCGACTGCCAGAGGAACTTACCGTCGGCCTCGTTGAAGCACATCAGCACGCCCTTGTCGCCCTTGACTTCGGCTTCGCGCGGCACCTGGTTGTTGGTGCCGACGTAGATGTGGCCGCCGGAGACGATGGGGCCGCCGTAGGCCTTGGAGCCGAGCTGGGCCGACCACTTGAAGTTCTTTTCCTTGCCGGGAACGGCGCTCCAGGCGATCGGGATGTCGGTATCGACTTCGTTGACCATGTTCCGCGACGGCGTGCCGCCGAACATCGGCCAGGCGTGCAGTTCCGCCCTGGGGGCGTCTGCGGCGGGCGCGGCGGCGTCCGGCTTCTTCTTCGGGGCCGGTTCCCCGGCCGTCAAGGAAAGGCCGGCGGCGGACGCGGCGGCGAACAAAAGCGCCAAAGCGGATCGCCGAATCAGACTGTATGGTTTCATGGTTGGGTCCTTTCGGTTCAGGCAAACATCGGCGAGCGGGGGGCGTAAGCCCCCTGATTCGTCGTCTGTTCCACGGCGCTACACTAAATCAGGGGGCTTACGCCCCCCGCTCGCCCAAGAGGTCGGTTACTTGTTCGGCGTGATCCGCACATTGTCATAATAGACGGTGGTCCCCGGCGCGCCAGGCCCGACGGCGCCGGTGGCGTTGCCGAACAGGAACGGGCTGCCTTCCGTCTCCGGCATCGGGTCGGTCATCTCGACCGTCCACGCGGCCGGCTCCGCGGCCGAACGGTCCCAGACCTTGCCGAGCACCTCCGCCTTGCCGTCCTTGACGGAGACCGACAACTTCATGCGATACCATACGTCTTCCTTCCACGCGAAATCGACGTTCTTCTCGATGCGCGACTGCGCGTCCCAATCGACCACCCGCAGCTTCTGGTCGTTGCCCAGCAGCATGAGCGTGTAGCGGCAGGTGCCAACCCCCATGTCGGGCAGGTCGGTCTTCACTTTCGTCCCGTAGACGTCGCTCTCGATGGTGTAGTCCGTCAGGTTCGGGGCGCCGATGTAGGCGTTGACGCGGGCCACGAGCGGGTTCGGATTGTCGTTCCGTTTCATCAGGACGTTGCGGCCGCCGAAAGAAATCATGCTGTACTTGCCCTGGGTATTCACCCAGCCCGCCGGCGTGCGCCCCAACGGCACCTTGGAAAAGTCGGCGACGAACGGCAGCTTCGGCGCGACTCGGATGCGCGCATGGCCCTTGACGTCACCCAGTTTCGCGTCCACGACGCCGAACTGCAACGGCGGCGCCTCGGCCACGGTGAGCTTGGTTTCCACGCCGCTCTCCGAATCGAGCTTGCCCTTGAGGTCCGGCGGTCCCTTGGCGCCGGGCGTCGCGGGCGGCGGCGGCGGCCCATCGACCGGCCAGACCGGCGGCACCATCGGCCCCAACGACCAGTCCGCTTTGACTTCGCCCAGTGCCCGGCCGTGGTCGTCGAAGGCGTAGGCCTTGAACGCCTGGCTCTCGCCGGGCGTCAGCGTCACGTCGGCGGGCACGACCTGGAGCCAGCCGGTTGTCGGCTTGGCGTCCTTGGTGACGGCCGGCTCTTGCGGCCCCGGCGGGATCGGGTCGGGCGGCGCCTTGTGGTCCTTCTTGCCGATGCAGTAGAACTCGGCGCTGGTCATGAAATAGATGTGGCCGTGCAGCGCCACGGGGCTGCCGTTGATCCGCACGGGGACGCCGTTCTTGCCCTTGAAATACTGGCTGTGCAGCTCGGTGCATTCCGTGTCCGTCGGCTTCAGGATGTGAAAGCGCGAATCGAACTCGCCGACGTAGATTTTACCGTCGGCCCATAGCGGCGACCCCTTCGAGTCGGTGCCGTACTGGTATTCCCACAGCTCTTTCCCGGTCTTGGCGTCCAGGCAGTAGAGCACCCCCGCCTCGTTGGTGATGTACAGCTTGCCGTCCAGGAGGATCGGCGACGTGAACTTCGCCTTGATGCCCTTCACCTGCCAGACGACTTTGGGCTGGCCGTTTTCGACGTGGGCGGCGTCCAGACAGAAGACGCCGCCGGAAGTGCCGTCCGGGTTCTGCTCGCCGTGGCCGATGTAGACCAGATCGCCGTCGACGACCGGCGAGCAGTTGACGGACCAGTTGCACATCATGAAGCTCCAGAGCATCTCGCCGGTGCGCACGCGCATGGCGTGGACGCCGCCGTCGCCGGAGCCGCTGACCAGCACCCGCTCGCCGTTGATGACGGCCACGACGGGTACGGAATAATAGGTGTCCTTGGCGCGGTAGCGGGTCTGGCTCCACCACACGACGTCGCCGGTCTTCTTGTCGAAGGCCACCCAGCGGGCGCCGCCCATCGCCAGCTCGCCCCAGCTGGAATTCATCATGCCCAGGATGACCAGGTCGCCGTCCACGATGGGCGAGGTGAGTCGGCCGCCGTAGCCGGAGATGCAGCCGTACTCCTCGGTCAGCGAATGCGACCAGAGCGGCTTGAGGTCCTTGTCGAGGCAGTAGAACATGCCGCTGGTGGCGTGGGCGTAGACCTTGCCGGTCTCCGGGTCGCCGGCCACGCAGGTCCAGCCGAGGCGGTCGCTAACGATGTCGGTGAGGAAGACGTTGTACTTGAACTCGTGGAGCAGTTTGCCGTCGGCCTCGTCGAGGCAGAGGACGCGCTCCTGCAGGGTCTCGCCTTCACCGACTTTGCCGATGAAATAAATCCTTCCTCCCTGGATGATGGGCGTCGTGCTGCCGCCGTAGGGCGCCTTCCAGACGAGATTGCTGTCGGGGGCGTCGGCCTTGGGCGACCACGTTTCCGGCAGATCGCGTTCGCGGGAGACTCCGTTGTGTTCCGGCCCGCGCCAGTTCGACCAGGATTCGGAAGCGGCCGGCGCGGCGGTCGCCGTCGTCTTGTCCGCCGGCGCCTTGTCCCGCGTTGCGGCCTTGTCCGTCGGCTTCGGGGCGTCGTCCCGCGCCGGCGCGGCGGCGTGCGGCGTGCAGCCGCACAACAGGAAAAGCAAGGGGAGGAGGCGTTTCATGAATCGGCTCTCACAGGGACGAAAAAAGGGGCGGCGGAAGGCGGCCGGGCCGCGGTAGGGCTGTTTTATTCAGACATGCTGTTCGGTGGTACTCCCGTCGCCGGAATTTCGCACGAAGCGTTGGGCCTTGTGCTCGAAGCGCGGCAGGCTGCCCGGGGCGACGGCCCGCACCTCGGCGCGGAACAGCAGTTCGTCGCGCACCGCCTGGGCCACGCGGGCGGCCACGGCGCCGCCGTCGTGGGGGGCGTGGGCCTCCACGTCGATGCGCAGCACCGGCAGCGCCCCGGCGCGGTCCACCTCGACGCGGTACTCGGCCACCTCGGCGAAGCGGTGCAGGATGGTCTGCAACGCGCTAGGGTGGACGTTGTTGCCGCGGAGGACGATCATGTCGTCCACGCGGTCGCGGACGCCGCCGACCAGTCGGGCCAGCGTCCGGCCGCACGGACACGGCGCCGGATCGACGCACACTAAATCGCCCGTTCGATAGCGCAATAGGGGGCTGCCAACGCGGCCAAGGTTCGTGACGACCAGCTCGCCCTCCGTCCCCGGCGGCCCGGCCCGACCCGTCGCCGGGTCGATGACCTCGACGATGAACTCGGTTTCGAGCACATGGAGGCCGCCGGGGTTGGCGACGCACTCCACGGCCATCGGTCCCACTTCGGTCATGCCGGTGTGGTCGAAGACGCGGGCGCCCCAGGCCGCCTCGATACGGCCGCGCGTGGCCGGGATGCTGCCGCCCGGCTCGCCGGCCACGATGATCGCCCGCACCGACGAACCCGGCAGGTCGATGCCTTCCTCGCGCGCCGCCTCGGCCAGCCGCAGGGCGTAGGTCGGCGTACAGAGCACGACCGTCGCGTCGTTATCGCGGAGAAAGCGGAGGCGGGCGGTGGTGCTCATGCCGCCGCCGGGCAGGCAGAGGCAGCCGTAGCGCGAGGCGGCGTCGAAGGCGGTCCAAAAGCCGAGGAACGGCCCGAACGAGAACGGGAAGAAGAGCCGTTCGCCGGGCCGGACGCCGGTCATGCGATAAATCGCCGCCCAGTTGTCGAGCATCCAATTCCAACTCTCCGCCGTGTCCAGCCAGCGCAACGGCCGGCCCGACGTGCCGGAAGTCTGGCAGAAACGGCGGTAGCGCTCGACGGGGTAGGTTAGCGCCGTGCCGTAGGGCGGGTGTTCGGCCTGGTCGGCGAGCAACTCCGCCTTGGTCGTCCACGGCAGAGGCGCGAGGTCGGCCGGCGTCCGCACCGACGCCGGGTCGAGTCCGGCGGCCGCGAACTTGCGGGCGTAGAAGGCGTTGGCCGGCAGGACTTCGCGTAGGAGGGCCGCCAGGCGCTCGGCCTGAAGGCGGGTCAGCTCGTCGCACGTCAGCTTGTCCTGCGGCTTGGCGGGCATGGCAAATCCTCTCGGATCTCGTAGGAAGCCCTCACCGTCTGTAAAAGGAACGTCATGGCGACGGCCAAGCGGTAGAAGGTTTTCACGCCGAGTTTCTCCTTGGCCATGCGCGGCGCGTCACTCGTCCTTCTTCTCCTTGGCCTCGGTGATCGTGATCGTCAGCGGATTGGAGGTTAGCTTGGACCACTTCTCCGAATCCTTTTGCTGATGCACGTCCATAGAAGCGATGACTTGATACTCTCCGGGGGTTAGCAGATCGTAAATTTCGCCGAATTCGAGATTGAGGGTGGCTTCTTCCTTGGGTTTAAGCGTGTGAAGGGTCCGCTTTCCTACTCCACGCATGGTCTCTTGGATTTCACTGCCGCGTTTGCTAAGCGGCAATGCTTTGCCGTCAGGTCCCTTGACCTGAAAATCGAAGATGAAGAGCGGATGGGCATCCACCACATCCCGATCTCTGGTATCCATATTCTGGACCACCATTCGGACTTCTACCTTGTCCCCAATCGCATACTTTGTTTGCCCGGAACGAAGGGACAGCCGCAGACCCTCTGCCGGTTGCCCCCAAAGGGGTGGTTCACGCTTTGGCTCCCCCTTGTCTGAGACACCCGGCGCAGCGGCCACGGCCGCCGGTAAAATGACCATAATAGCGACAACCATCCAGCAGAAGGTATTCATGTCAGGATTTTCCTTGCCGACGCTGGCCGCAAGAGACCTCACTTGTCCTTCTTCTCCTTGGCCTCGGTGATCGTGACCGTCAGCGGATTGGATGTCAGCTTAGACCACTTGTCTTCGTCCTTTTGCTGCTGGATGTCCATGATAGCCGTGACTCGATACTGCCCAGGATTCTGCAGATCGTAAATTTCACTGAGATCCAGACTGAATGCAATTTCTTCCTGGGGCTTGAGATTGTGAAACGTTACTTTCCCCCCTTCCCGCGCGGATTCTACAATCGCCCCGCCTCGCTTGCTAAGCGGCAGCGCCTTGCCATCGGGACCCATGACCTGAAAATCGAAGATGAAGAGCGGATGCGCATCCACCACCTTCTGGTTTTTGGTATCAACATTCTGGATCACCACTTGTACTTCAATCTTGTCCCCAACCACATACTTGGTCTGCGCGCAACGAAGGGACAACCGCAGCCCCTCGACTGGCTGCCCCCACGGGTGTTGGTCGCGCTTTGGTTCATTCTTGTCCGAGCCGTCCCCTGCGATCGCCATGGTCGCCAGTACAGAGAAGATGATGACGGCGATGACCGAGCAGCAGAAGGTTTTCACGTCAGGGTTTTCCTTGCCGACGCTGGCCGCAAGAGACCTCACTTGTCCTTCTTCTCCTTGGCCTCGGTGATCGTGATCGTCAGCGGATTGGAGCTCAGCTTGGACCACTTCTTCGTGTCTTTTTGCTGCTGTACGGCGATGCTAGCAGTGGCTTGATACTCCCCAGGATTTTGCAGATCGTAAAATTCGCTGAGTTCCAGGCTGAAGGCGGTTTCTTCCTTAGGCTTGAGCAAGCGCAAGGTCATCTTCTCAAACACCCGCGGATTCTCCTGGATTTCCTTGCCGCGTTTATTAAGCGGCAGTGCCTTGCCGTCCGGGCCCTTGACCTCGAACTCGAAGATGAGCCGTGGATCCGTATCCACCACATCCCGATTCTTGGTGTCAACATTCTGGATCACCATTTGGACTTCTACCTTGTCCCCAACCGCATACTTGGTTTGGGCCGAGCGGAGGGACAGGCGCAGCCCTTCGACCGGCTGACCCCAAAGTGGTAGTTCACGCTTTGGCTCCTCCTTGCCCGAACTATCTGGTCCCGCCGCTATGAGCGCCGGTAAAGAAACAATTAGGGCGATAGCCAAGCAGCAGAAGGTCTTCATTTTGGATTCTCCTTTTTGTATTTAACGTCTTTGACATTCTTGGTCCACGTTGGCAAATCAGTTGAGGCCTTGCTATCAGGATTCTTGGAGGCGTCGGGAGGTGGATCCATGCCAAAGACCCACGCTCCCTTCGCGTCCTTGACGGCCTCGCCCTGCCAGTGCCATTTCAAAACACGCAAAGTGACCCAGATGCTGTCGGTGCCGTCTGGTTTAAACATCAGGTAAGTCTCGAAGCGCGCGTCATTCGTATTGACTTTGGTGACGGGCAGCAAACTTGATCCTGGAGAGTCCGACCACTTGCCTCCTTGGAGAATTCCTGTTTCGCTGGCCGCCACCTGTTCTCCAGGATTGTACGGAAAAGTCGTGTCCAGTACGAAATCACCATCACTGGATCTAGTATACTTGGTTTCATCCTTGTTGTCTTGAGTGGCTGTGGCCGCCAGAATTTCTCGTTGAACAAAGGCAATTTCGCCGCCGCTGGCTCCCGGCGCGGTAACCTTTCCGGTCCAGGCGATCCCTGCATCGCCCTTTTTGCTGCCAAAATGCAAAAAGAAGCCTTCGTAAAATCCGTAATTATCGTCGATCATTACCCCATGCGTCGCCTTTGCGTCATCACTTGTCTTGGATGTCATTTCCACGTTGGTAGGGCTTTGCACGTCAAATGTCGCCTCGGTCTTCACTACGCGACCCTTGTACTTCGTTTGAAACTGGACGTTGCGACCGGCCCCGCCCGAAATCCAGTAGAATGCAATCGCGTCCTGCTCGAGATCGGCTTGGACCAATCCGGTCGCCTGGCCTTTCTTATCGTCGGTCTCATAGCTCTTAACGGTTGTGGTCGGAACGTCCGGATTCGCCCAAGGCGTGTCCGGTAACGTCTAAAGCGGATCAGTAACATCCTTGGGGTCCGGCGCAGGGACAATTTGCCCCTTCAGGCCGATCTTTCTGCCCACCACCGTGGTCACTTTCTTGTCGATCACGGCGTCCTCGTTGAGCGTATCCACAATCTCGAGCGCGCCGACATCCAGGCCGAGTTTCGTTTCCTTGCTGTCCACTTTCACGTCCGGATGTCCCGTCGCCTGAAACGTAGCTTGCGCCTTGATCAGAATTTCCCTTTTGCCGACTTTCTCGAACGCGGTCGTCTCCAAGACGGCGCCCTTATATGTCACCTTGTCGGCGTTCTTGACCGGCGCGGGCAACGTTATCTTCAGGCCTTCCCCTTTCTCTTTGGGCGTCAGCTTGTCCTCAATGAACTCGAGCGAGGAGAAAGTATATTCGGTCTCATCCTGCTTGAATTGAGGCGGTTCCACCACGATATCGAGTTTCCACGTCGCCTTTTCGCCGACAAAAAGAAGGCCGGGCGGCATCTGGTCGCTGACCGTGATGGTCACGGTGGCGGCCTGCGCCGGCACCGCCAGCGCCAGCGCCAGCGCCAGCAGCACAGCCAGTGGGTGGACGCCGCGTAAAAGCCTGGCGAAGCTCATCAAGGAGTTCATCGCAGAAGTCCCTTCTTTGGCGTCGTGGACCCTCGGCCAGGGTACCAGACTCTTCCCGTCCTCGTCTAGGGCGCGTTGGTCCTGGGTGGTATGAGGTAACCCGTTCGATCGATTTCCAGCCGTTCTTTCCAAGCCTTGGCCATCGTCTCTTGCCATTCCTTCCGGTCTTGCGCCGTCCAGAGCGGCTGCGCCCAACGCCAGTTCGCCAGCAAGGCGGGGTCGGCGTCCTGGGCCAGCGCCGCCCGGTAAGCCAGCCGCCGATACGCCGGTATCAGCGTGGCGCCGCGGGCCGACGCCGGCGCCTGGCGCAACGCCTCCCACAATTCGCGGGCGGCCGTCAACTCCGGCGAAGCGGACGCCGGCAGCGGCGGCACGGCCGGCGGTTCGTAATAGACCCTCTCCATGAATGGCAGCCAGGAGGCGTCCCACGGCTGCGGCGTTCCCACCACCCGATCCATCATCACGGCGGAGAGGATCGTATTCAGGCTGCTGTTCTTCTCGATGCGAACGAAGTAGCGGGCCGGGCCGGCCACCAGCCACGACTTATAGACGCCGCCCCAGAAATCGCGCACCCGGCAACGCGCCAATTCCGGGGCGTGCTGCGCGGCCGCGTAGGTGGCGGCCGGGCCGCGCAGCTCCAGGAGGTAATCCCGATAGCGGTTGGCGCCTTCGTGGCCGTCCTTGTTCATCAGGTAAAAGGCGATCCGATGGACCCCCTTCGGGACTACCAGGCTCACCCAGATGTCCGGCCCCTCGTGGGTTTGCGGGTAGGCTTCGCCGTGGTCGTCCCACTCGGACTGGCGGCGCAAGCCGGCCGCGGGCGTATACAGGCTGCGCGGGTTGTCGGTCTGCACTGAATGGACCCAATTCCGCAGGCTGTCCTTGGGTGTGTGGTGCGGCCCCATGCGGCCGCCGATCAGGAAATCGGCGTCCCAGCCGTACTCGTGATCCAGTGGCGCACACATGGCGCAAAGCGTGGCCGCCTGGCGTCCGTAGCGGCCCACCCAATCGCCTTGCGTCGTCCAATCTTCACTTAAGTAGGCGCCAACGGTATTCGTCTTCGCCAACCCCTGAACGCGCTTGAGCATGGCTTGCAGTTCCGCCAGCGTCGGCGGCTTGGCCGGCGACGGCAGCGGCGCCGCCTCCGCTTTGGTCTTGGCCGCCGACGCCGCATTCGCCTTGGCGCCCGGCGATTTCATCGCTTCTTTTACCCGCGCCAGCCCGCCGCCGTAAGTCGCCATCAAGGGCCAGGAGTCTGCCGTCGGCAGAATGGCGAAAACATAATCGTCCGGCAATCCGTCCGCCTTACTGTTCCCCTCGTATACGGGCTTCCTGGTTTTGGGGTCCAGCTCCGCGTAACCCTGCTGCCGAAACCCCAACCAGATTTGGCCGGCGTCGTCTTCCGCCACGCAGGTGACGTAATCCTCGGGCAGCAACTTATTCATCACCGGCTGAGGCGCTTCTTGCCAGCCGGCCGGCGCGCCGCCCGAGCGGCCCTTCACCTTGGCGGCGTAGTCGCGGCCGCGCAGATAGCTCCAGGTCTTGCCCTTGTCCTTGGTCCACGCCAAGCCCGCGTTGGTCGCCGCGTACACCGTCCCGTCCCGTGCCGCCGCCAAGCCGTTGATTAAGCCGGTCGGTAAACCCGTGCCCGTCGGCGTCAGCGGTAGTTGCGCGTGGCCCGCTTCCACCGTCCAGGTCTTGTAGTCGTCGGCCGCTTTGGCCATGGCGACGCCATGGCATTGCGTTCCGACGTAAAGATTGCCCTGCGCATCGAAGGCCAACGCGTTGGCTTGATCTTCGGGAAGCCCATCGGCGCGCGTGGTATCGTGCCAGGAATCTTCTTTCAGGGAATAGCGCGTCAGCCCGGCGCTGGTGGCCATCCACACATCGCCGTCCGTAGGGCAGGTCGTAATCGCGAAGACGCGCTCGCCGATCGGCCCCTCGACGACATCGTAGTTCTTCCACGCCTCGCCGTTGTAAACGCTGACGCCGTGGTTGAGCGTGCCGACCCAAACCCGGCCGAGCTTATCGCAGGCGACGGCGTAGGCGTTGTCGTCGCCGAAGTCCTTGGCGGTGAAGCGAGTCCATTGGCCGGCTTCGTCGGCGGAGGGGTCGTATCGGAAGACGCCGTTGTCCTCGGTGCCGACCCAAAGGCGGCCTTGCGGGTCATGGGCGAGGCAAGTGACGAAGGGCGCGGCTTCCTTGTTCACCGTCTCCCAGCGCGGCGGCGCCGCCGTCGCGGCAGGAGCGGTGAGGGTGAGGAGAAGCAGCGTGCAAAGGAGCGAGACGGATTCGCGGTGTGTGATTCTCATAGAAGCACCATCAACGAGAGAGAAAGTCGTTAGGTTTTACAACCCTCGAGCTGGCGGATGCTCCTCCACCACAAGAGGGGGAAGCATCCGCCAGTTCTTAGCGCGACGCGCCCCCGCCCTTGATGTCGTAACAGAAGAGCAGCTCCTGGTCGCGCACATACAACCGCCCGTCGCTGACGACCGGGTGCGTCCACACCTTGCCGCTCGGCCGCCGGTGCGCCGACCGTTTCGGCGGCTTGAACCGGCCGAGTTCCTTGTAGCCGTCCGGCGACGCCGCCAGCAGCGCGACCTCGCCGTCCGCCGCCTGACAATACAGACAGCCATCGGCGTAAATCAGCGATCCGCTTCCCAGCGCGTCGGACTTCCACCGGATCGCCCCCGTCTCGAAATCCTGGCACTCCCACGGGCCGAGGTCGTGACCACCGTAAACCGACTTATCCACCCGAACCAATCCGCCGTGCGCGTTGCCGATCTCCTTCTTGTCATAGACGACTTCCGCCTTGAACTTGCCGCCGTCGGGCGCCAGCTTGAGCAGGGTGCAGCCGGCCTTCCAGGCGCTGACGTACACGAGGTCGTCCTTGCAAATCGGCGTAGGACAAACGACATCGGGATAGGGGTTGTCGCGGCGGTATTCCCACAGGGTCGAGCCGTCCTTGGCCGACACGCCGACGACGCCGGTCTGCGTCATGGCGATGTATTGGCGTACTCCGCCGACCTCGGCGACGACCGGCGACGAGTAGGTGCAGGGGTCCGTCAGGGCCGCACTCTGCCAGACCACTTTGCCGGAGGTTTTATTCAACGCGACGAACAGCCCCTTGGCGCCGCCGGGCGTGCAGATCAGCCGGTCGCCGTCCACCAGTGGCGACCAGGAGAATCCCCACCCCATCTTGGCCGGCCCGAAGCCGCCGGACGAGATTTCGGCCCCGAACTCCTTTACGAGATCCTTGCGCCAAATTTCCGCGCCGTCGGCCGCCTTGACGCATACGACCGTCCCCTGACTGCCGAGGGCGAACACCAGATCGCCGTCCACGGAAGGCGTCGAATTGGGACCGCCGCTCCAGCGGTTGCCGCCGAAATACCACATCGGGCCGACGTCAGCCTTCCAGATTTCACGGCCCTTATCGTCCAGGGCGATGATCTGCTCGATGCGTTTTTCCCCGTCGGCGTCGGCCGGCCGGGCGCCGAGGACGTAGACGCGGCCGCCCACCACGGCGCAGGAGCCGAAACCCGTCCCGGCGTTCTCGAATGTCCAGGCGAGTTCCGGGCCGTCTTTCGGCCATTTCTGGAGCAGGCCGGTCTCCTTCGAGGCGCCGCTTCGATCCGGGCCGCGCCACTGCGGCCAGTCGGCGGCCACCGCCAGCACACACGACGTCAGCATGAACCAACGCAAGACACGGGAACTTCTAGGCGAGCGGGGGGCGTCAGCCCCCTGATTTAGCATAGCGCCACGGGACGGGTGAAGAATCAGGGGGCTGACGCCCCCCGCTCGCCACTGTATTAAGGTCTTTAAGGAGCGCATCAGTCACCGACGTCCTTGACATCGTAGCAGAAGATCAATTCCTGGTCGCGCAGGTACAGCTTGCCGCCGGCGACGACGGGATGCGTCCAGATTTTGCCGCTGCGGCGCTTCGTCCGCGTCTGCTCTGGGATGGCGAAATGGCCGTCCGCCTTCAACCCCTTGGGCGTCGCCTCGACCAGCAGCACGTCGCCAGCGTCCTCGCCGTAACAGTAGAGCCGGCCGTCGGCGCAGGTCAGCGACATCTTGCCGTATACGCCTCGGTTATGTTCCTTGTCCCACAGCTTCTCGCAATCCTTCTGCGCCCACAACACGTCCGTCGTCCGGAAATCCTGACAAATCAGCCCCTTGTTGTCGTCGTAGCCGTAGACGCATCCGCCGGTCAACAGGACGCCGCCGTGGTGGTTGACCATGTTCTTGTTCTTGTGCAGCTCCGTATACTTCACGTCTTTGCCGTGGGCGGTCAGCCGCAGCAGCAGGCAGCCGGCGTTGTAGCCGGAGGTGACATAGACGCATTCGTCGGCCGCGATCGGCGTCGGCACCGGCGCCGTCGGCCCGCTGCGCTTGCAACGCCACAGCAAACGGCCGTCGTCGGCCGCCACGCCGGCCACGCTCTCGCCGGTCATCTGCACGTAAAGGCGAACGCCGCCGACCTCGGTTGCGATCACGGAGGAGTAAGCGGCTTTGTCGGTCCATTCCTTACTGCGCCAGAGCACCGCGCCGGTGTTGCGGTCCAGCGCGGCGAGCGTGCCCTTCGGCCCGCCGGGGGTGCAGATCAAGCGGTCGCCATCCACCAGCGGCGATTCGCTGTAGCCCCATTCGGACCACATTTCGCCGCCGAGGTCGGCGCGCAGGTTTTTACGCCACACCACGCCGCTGTCGGCCGCCTTGACGCAAACCAACTCTCCCTGGGCGCCGAGGGCGTAAACGCGGCCGCCGTCCACCGTCGGCGTGCCGCGCGGCCCGTCGCCGTGGCCGTCCTTGAACGCCGGCCCGATCTCCGCGGACCAGACCTTTTTCAGCGTTTGAGTATCCAGATAGTAGAGATATTCCGTCTCGTTCGCGGCGCCCATCGTGTAGAGCGCCCGGCCGACGACGGCCGGCCCCGAGTAGCCGGCCCCGGCGTCGCGGAAGGTCCAGAGGAGTTTTGGGCCTTCCGCCGGCCAACTCTGGAGCAGGCCGCTTTCGCCGGACACGTCGGTGCGCTCCGGCCCCCGCCACTGCGGCCAGTCCGCCGCCCGGGCCGCGGCGGGGGCGAGGACGGCGAACAATAACAGACTGCGAAGCGGCATGTTACCGGGCCTTCACGTCGTAGCAGAGGAGCAGGTCCTGGTCGCGCAGATACAGCTTGCCGTTGGCGACGACCGGATACGACCAGGCGTGCGCTCGGCTACGGTCGGGCTGCTCGAAGCGGCCGCGCTCGATGTATTCCTTGGGACTCGGCTCGATCAGCGTCATCGGGCCGTCCTCGTGCCGATAGTAGAGGAGGCCGTCGGCCGCCGTCAGCGAGCCTTTCGGCGCCCGATTCTTCTTGTCGTCGCGCTCGTTCCATTGAACGTCGCCGGTCTTGAAGTCGAGGCAGACGAGGTTGCCGCCCTCGTTGCCGCCGTTGGCGCCGTAAAGATAGCCGTCCAACAGGATCACGCCGCCGTGGTGATTGTTCATCTTTTTTGTCGTATAAACGTCCTCGACCTTGACGCCGCCCTGGCCGTCCGCGCTCAGCCGCACCAGCGCGCCGCCGCCGCCGTAGGCCGACGCCGCGAAAACGCAGCCGTCGGAAAAGATCGGCGTGGCGCAATTGGCGGTGCCGTTGGAGCCTTTACTGGAGCGCCACAGTAGCTTCCCGGTCGCGGCGTCGAACCCGGCGAGGCCCCCCTGAAGGAAGTGAACGTACTGCCTGTGCCCGGCCGCCTCGATGACGATGGGCGAGGCGTACCCCGCCCCGTTGCCGTCGGGGACCTGCGCCTTCCAGATCGGGTCGCCGGTTTTCTTGTCGAGCGCCACGACGGTGGCGTCCTTGCCGCCGGGGGTGCAGATGAGCTTGTCGCCGTCCACGAGCGGGGATTCACAGTAGCCCCAGTGCGCCATGAAGTGGCCGCCGAAATCCTTTTCCAGGTTCTTGTGCCAGACCGCCGTGCCGTCCGTCTTCAGGCAGACAAGATCGCCGGCCGTGCCGAGGGCGTAAAGAAGGTCGCCGTCCACGGTCGGCGTGCAGCGGGGGCCTTCCTGGCCGGGTGAGCCGATGTGCTTGGAGGCCGAGGCGATGATGGTCGCCCACTGTTCCTTGCCGTCCTTCTCGTCGAGCGCCCAGACGACCTCGTCGGCGCCGCGATAGCTCATGCCGAAGATGCGGCCGGCGGCGACCGACGGCGCGCTATAGCCGCCGCCGAGTCCCTTGACCCGCCAGGCCAGCGGCGGCCCTTCCTTGGGCCACTCCTTGAGCAGCCCGGTCTCCTTGGAGATCCCGTCCCGTTGCGGCCCGCGAAACTGCGGCCAGTCGTCGGCGACGGCGAACCCGGCCACAACGAGGGAACAGAGGGCCAACAGCGGCAGCTTCTTCATGCGGACACCTCGGCGTAGGGAGACGGCGGGAAGGTCGGGCGGGGCGGGGGCGTACCTCGGCAGTATACGGCGGGCGTCCGGGGCCGCCAAGCGGGGCGGCACACCATGCCGGACGTTGAGAAAGGAGGCCATATTCAACGGGTGTAACGGTGAGGTGGACTGACGTCAAAGCGGCGCGTCCGATTCACCGATAGGACGTATCTCCAAAATAAAATGCGATCAGGGCGAGCACGAAGAGGAGCAGGGACACCACCGCCAAGATCATTTCGATCATGACGAAGAGGAACCAGACAAAAGGATCCTGAAGCAGCCCGCCGCAGTCGAAAGGAAGACCGGATAGTAAGGCCGCGTCAAAGCCAAGAACGGCCAAGGGTATCATCGTGCCGACCCAGAGGGCGACCCGAGCCTTGTTCAACACGCGCCACCCTGCCCAACACATGATGAGCGCCGCCCCGATGTGTGCGGCGAGGGTGCCGTAAGCGTCGCCGTATCGTTTAGCGGGGATCTTGCCAATTGCCAGGACGACAACCGTGGCCAGACACCATAGAAGACCCAGTGCCGTTAACAGAAGATTGAAGACGCCGGCGTTCCGGACGTGTTCAGGGCGTTTGCACCAGCGCCACAGCAGTTCGGCCTTCCCCACCGGCTTCGCACGAACCGGCTGCCCCGCGAGAAAGCGCCCCAGGTCGTCCGCCAGTTCCCGTGCCGTCGCGTACCGCTGGCGCGGGTCTTTCTCCAAGCACCGCGCCACCACTCGTTCCAGGTCGGCCGGCACCGATGGATTGTGCGCCCGCACCGGCGCCGGCCTGTCGAACTGGATGCTGTGGATCAGCTCGATGCGCGACTTGTTCGGGGCGTCCAACAGCGCCCGCAGCGTCAGCACCTCCCACAAGGTCGCCCCGAGCGAATACACGTCGCTGCGCGCGTCCACCGGGCCGCGCGCGATGATCTGTTCGGGGCTGGCGTAACGCAGCGTCCCCAGGATTTCGCGGCTGGTCGTCACCGTCTCTCCGTCCGCCCACTGGGCGACGCCGAGGTCCATCAGCACCGCCTCCGTGCCGCCGGAGCGTAAGAGGATGTTGCCGGGCTTGATGTCGCGGTGGACGATACCGGCCTCATGCAGCGCGTGCGCGGCCTCGGCGACCTGCCGCATCAGTTCCGCCGCCCGCCAGACGAAGCCCCGGCCCTCTGGAGGGACCGCGACGACGGCGGGTGTCTCGGGAGGCGCGGCGGGCGCCACACTATCCGCACCGCCCAGCGGCGCCTCTTCCGGGCGGGCCGTGCTGACCGCCCCTTGCCAGGCGTCCCAGGTGATGGCCGAGGGGCCGCCTGCCGCCTCGGACAGCTGCTCGCAGACGCGCGCCAAAGACGGCCCCTCGACCAGCTCCATGACGTAGAACCAGCGGTCGCCTTCCTTGCCCTCGGTGTAAATGTCGATGAGATGGGGATGCTTCACGCGCCCCAGGGCGCGGACCTCGCGGCGGAAACGCGCTTGCAGCTTGGCCCAGGTCTTGGCGTCGCCCTGGCGAATCATCTCCTTGACGGCCACCTGACGGCGCAGGGTCGGCTGCCAGGCGCGATAGACGACGCCCATGCCGCCGCGCCCCACTTCGCTGACCAACTCGAAATCGCCCAGGCAGGTTTGGGCCGGGACGGACGGCGCCGGCGGCTCGTCGGCCTCGGCCTGGGCCGCCCAGGCCGAGGCCTGGCCGGAATCGACCGTCGGCAACCGCAGTACCTCGGCCAGCAGCCGGCACTGTTCGCCGCGCAGGTCGGGCCGATCCTCGTTGCGGTTGTTGGTGTAGCAGAGGTACTGCGCCCCGCGTTGGCCGCGTCGGGCGTTGAGGAAGAGGAGTTCGCGCGCCTCGGCGTCGTAGACCAGTAGCGGATGCAGCGGACGGCGGCCGGCCGGCCCTTCCAGGTAGACCCGCTTACCGTCCGGCAGTCGGTCGGCCGCCTCGCGCGGCAACTCCAGCGACGGCAACGCCCGGCCGCGCTCGCCGACCAATTCAAGACGCTCGACCCGCCAAAGACCCTCCGCCAGGCGAACGTCCTTCACGTAAACGAGTTGCCGGCCGGCCAGGGGGTCGATCCGTCCCAGCAGTTCGGCGGCGCCCAGGAGCAGGGCGGCACCCATGCGCTCGGAAAAGGCCTCGTCGCCCAGTCCGACGGCGCCGTGGCCGACGTGGCGGTTGCGGTAGGTCACCAGCCGGTCGAGGAGGTCGGCCGGACGGACGGCGGCGCGGGCGCCCGCCTTGCCTTCGAGGTTCTGCCGGAGCAAGGCGTCGAGGCCGGCGGCGGCGGGGAGGTCGTCGCGCGAAGGCCCGTCGAGCAGCCGATGGAGTGCGGCGAAAGGGGCGTCGCCGCGGCCGGCCAGCGCCGGCAGCAGGAGGCGAACGAACTCGCGCCAGTGGCCGAGGGACGGTCGGGCCAGGTTCCGCAGGCGTTCGGCGATGGCCGGGTCGGGATTCTCGAGGGCGGCGTATTCGACGACCGTGACCGAGGCGAGCAGTTTCAAGCTCGCCTCCCACAAATAGAGGGCGACGAGATGACGCTCCAGGGCCGAGGCGGCCTCATGCGCGCGGCGGTAGAGTTGCGCCAACGGCAGGGGCAACCGCTGGGCGAGCGCTTCGTCGATGGCAACTTCGCCGGGCATAGGCGCGCTTCAAAAGGGGTGAAATCCGGTCCTGATTCGGCCAAGTCTTCACAGCCCCTGCGGCATTCGCCTGGCTCCGTGAACTACGGCCGCCACATCGACCCGATCCTCGTAAACGCGATACACGACTCGGTACAGACCCTCCAGCAGTTCTCGCAAGGACTCGTCCTCGTATTCCGGGACCTCCGCTCCCAACCGCGGGAAGTCTGCTAACTGCCCCGTGCGCGCGAAGATCCTCTCGACTATACCGCGGCCGTACTGTGGCGAATGCCGGGCAATGTACGCCTCGATGGCCCGCGGATCGGCCAGCGCCGCCTCGGTCCAGTTCACGGTCATGGCGCGCCCAACCCGAACCGCCGCCGGGCCTCTTCCAGTGACACGACGCGACCCTCGCGCGAGTCCTTCAGCCCGGCCTCGACGGCCTGGCGGAAATAGATCTGATACTGAAGGTCTTCCCAGGTGGCGTCGTCCGGGAGGCGCTCGACCAGTCGACGCGCCTCGTCTTTAACGGTCGCGGTTGTCATCGAACGTTCCTCGACAGCGGATAGCGGGATGGAGGAAGTATATCCGACGCACGGATTGAAGGGAACGGGGGCCGGCATGGAGGGCCGAACCTGGCCGTCGGCAACATGCGACGGGACAGGTCGGAATGGTAGCGCCATCGGCTAAGGAGCCTTGAACACCTCGCCCCACACCAGCCACACGTCCAGGGCGGTAATCAGCAGACACGTGCCCCAGCCGGCGGCGAGCAGGAACCGGCCGTTGGCGAAGCGGCCCATGCGTCGGCGCGAACTGGTGAACTGCAGGAGCGGGATCATGGCGAACGGCAGCTGAAACGCCAGCACGATTTGACTGAGCACCAGCAGGTCGTTGACGCTCTCGGCGCCGTGCAGGCCGATGACCACGACCGCCGGCACGACGGCGACCAGCCGCGTGACCAGCCGACGCAGCCAAGGCCGCAGCCGCCAGTGCATGAAGCCTTCCATCACCACCTGGCCGGCCATCGTGCCGGTGATGGTGCTGCTCTGGCCGCTGGCCAAAAGCGCCACGCCGAACAGCACGCTCGCCGCCGCCGTCCCCATCGCCGGCGTCAGCGTCCGGTACGCCTCCTGTATCCAATCCGTATTGTCCGGGAAGGCCGTGCGGTCGGCGAAGACGACGGCGGCCAGCACCAGGATGGCCGCGTTGACGAAGAACGCCAGCGTCAGGGCGAATACCGAGTCGAGCGTGTTGTAGCGCAGGGCCGTGCGGATCGACGCCTCGTCGCGCCCCACCCGCCTTGATTGCACTAATGCGGAGTGTAAATAAAGGTTGTGCGGCATGACCGTCGCCCCGACGATCCCGACGGCCAGGGCGACCGCGTCCCAATCCGGCAGGACCGGCGTGACCAAGCCGCGGCCCATCTCCGCGAAATCGGGGCGGGTCGCGGGCAGGACGAAAATTTCGAGGAAATAGACGGCGCCGATGGTGGAGACGAGGACGAGGATGACGGACTCGATCGTGCGGACGCCCAGGCCGCGCAGCGACAGCAGCACCAGCACGTCGAAGGCCGTGAGGATGACGGCGTAGAACAGCGGGATGCCGAACAGCAGGTTCAGCGCCACCGCCCCGCCGAGCACCTCGGCCAGGTCGCAGGCGGCGATGGCCGTTTCGCACGCCAGCCAGTTCGGCCAGCGCGTCCAGGCCGGGTAGAAGTCGCGGCAGGCTTGCGCCAAATCCTTGCCCGTCACCACGCCCAGCCGGGCGGCGCAC